>Ga0209231_1000199_pt1 | contig 41596 bp, 28 predicted proteins | sample Deesub45470m_DNA_FD_188086 | JGI IMG/M metagenome (GOLD analysis project Ga0209231, IMG submission 188086) | Deep subsurface microbial communities from North Pacific Ocean - 450_OLKR46/470m Metagenome (SPAdes) (version 2) | ecosystem: Environmental > Terrestrial > Deep subsurface > Unclassified ... | reverse complement strand
GTGTATGTTCGCACGCTTTTTACAGCGCAAGCAGACTAGAGTTCTTTTTCTTCCCAAAGATCTAGTTACGTATCTCGCGTTCGAACTTGATGAAAATGGCTATGGCGTATCTCGGTTAGAGAAGATCAAATTTTCTCTGGGTATGAAGATGGCCATCCAAGTGTCAAGAGCACTTGCTTCTATTAAATCGGCGATGGATAAGCGGCGGGTGGAAGTCACGTTTTCTGACACGATGATGGATGATCCAGAAGCGGTCCTAAATACCATCGTCCAGGAATATCTCCGTAAATCAAACATTAGTTTTTCTATCGATCCTAATGTTATTCAAAATCAAATTGCTGATAAATCACTCTCGATCAAAGCATCACAAATTCCAGGTATGGAAACATTTGATCTTATTAACGAACCCGATACAAGAAGCGGATCCTTTGATTTTGATCCTAGTATCCTAGAACAGCTTGACAAAGAGATCAATAACGGTCTTCGTGTTCCAGCAGCTGCAATGAACGCACTTGGTGAGGATGAATATTCTCGTTCTGTGTCAACGACAAATCTGTTCTTTGCTATGGATGTGGCAATTGATCAAGATATCGTTAAGAAGCACGTCAGCGATCTAATCCAGAAATACGGTTCTTATTCGGAAGAGTTCCTGAATAAGGTTTATGAAATCGTACCGTCTCTGAAAAACAGAGGCAAGAAAAAGATCTCTGGTAGCTCTATCGAGAACTCTATGGAAGACGATGATTCCGACGACAGTAAGAGTGTAGATGATCTTCCTGACGATTACACGATAGACACACTCATTGAGTCTATGCGTATATCTCTTCCTAAGCCAGACGTCGCTCCCTCTAAAGCTCAATTCGAAGTTATTGAGGCCATGATAGCTGCGATCACAAATACAGTTCAAGCGCTGTTCCCAGACGATCTACTCGGGGTCAACGATGAAATGGCTTCCACCATTAGACTGTTGCGTGCTCGTTTCATATCCACAAACGTGCGAGCGTATTTGGATAGTGCAGGCATGTCCTCTATTTCTGTTCCTGAATCTGACTTTAGTGAACATTATAGAGAAACGGGTGTCCTTACAGACGCGATCGCTAACTTTGCAGCAATGCTCAAAGACAAAGCTGCAATAGGTAAACCAAAAGAATTTGACATTATGAACACCAACACAGACGGTGATAATAATGGTCCACTTCCAGGATTTTAATAAAAAATAGGATAGTAGGAGAGAGGGCGTAAAGCCCTCTCTCCTCTTTTTATGCTTACGATACCAGACCGTTGGTGTTGTTAAAATTGTTCATATAGTTGGCTGCCAGATATTCCGCGCCCATACCCTGAATCGAAGACTCGATCGAAGTTGCCAGCGGGAAAGCATCCTGGAAGTTAATGCGATGCAGGTTATTCAGTGTCGCCACCGATTTAGCCACATTGATGGTGTTGTTGTTCTGCTGCGCAACACAGGTGAACGAGAACGTACGATCCGGTCTGTGGGGACCATCAGGAATGTTCAGCTGATAACCAGTACCACCAATGTCGGTAGGCATGAAGTTGGTCAGTGCGATCGCGTCGATGATATTCTCAGGACGATAGGTCATATCGAACTGGGTCAGAAGAATGTCTGCGGTATACATCGATGCAACATGTGGCGGGAGAGCATTACCAGCGGCAATGATTCCAGCCATAGACGAAGCCTGCGTGTCCGGATCACGAATCGCATTCATCCAAGTACGACCAAAGTTCCAAACGACGTTACCGATCTTTTCTGCCCACGTTGCAGTGGGAGTAAGCTGAGAACGCGTCTGCTTTGTAGGTACCATCATCTGCTGACCATCACGACCGATGGGCGTACCATCACTTTCCATGGTGTAGGTAAGATCAATACCATCCATGGAAGTCATGTGGGTTTCGAACAGAGCCTTAAAGATCTGCGGGCCAGACGGGATATATGTGAAGAACGTAGGTACATGGAGAACTGTAAGTACCAACGGGGGAAGTACCAACGGTGTGTTGGCATCGAGATTAATAAGAAGAGGACCAAAACCAAGCTGACCACCATCAACCACATTGGCGATCGTAGCATTGGGGGAGGGTGCAAAGTGCCCACCTCCAGAAATGAGACTGCCATCCATAATCGGCATGGGAATAAACTCCTATAGATGTAAATACGTACCGTACTTAAAAGTCAAGAGTAGGGGATATATTACGGACAAGGGACAACCGCTCTATACCCCCTACTCTCTAAACCACTCTCATCAGGGGAAAAAGAGAGCGGTTATTCGGTACGACCAACGATGACATTGAAGTTCATCTGACGCAGAGCAGGCGTGCCTGAAATTGCCAGATTGACAGATGTCACATAGCCGAGATTTTCATCGGCAGCCGTCTGGAACAAAGTCGCCTTAACGCGAACGTTACTACCAGCAAAAGCAAATGCACAGCGATTATCGATTTCACGTTCGATCTGAGGCCAGATAGACTCAGATGGTTCTGTGACACCAGCATAGATCGTCCACACTTCACGAGCGATCTTGCGCATGTAGATGATGACGTCGGAGAATTCGTCTTCGACCAACAACGAAGTATCATTGGGGAATACAGTACGAAGCGCAGGGTAGAAAATAACATTGCGATTCGCATACATTACTGTATTGATACCAATGTCCCAAGCCCGCGAACGCGATGACGTATCATCAGCCGCCCAGTTTGGCTTGCGGAACATCGTGACTTCACTGTTAGGACGACCCCCAGCACTACCACGAATATAAGTACCACCAGCCAGGTTACCACGCTGAATAGCGCGATGGAGACTGAACGGTACAAGACCCGTATAGGGCGTTCCGTTGGTGAGATATCCAGCATGTGCAAAGATGCTTACACGCATACAACCAACGCCGGTGATGATCGACTCAGGATGCATCCGTGCACGTTCTGCCAGAAGATGACCGATAGAGAGATCTTCTGCCTTGGTGTTTGGCGGCATCGACACATCTTGCGTACAGATATCGAGCTTGATATTGTCACGGATGTCGAGTAGATTGAACAAAGCGTATTTGGTTTCCAATGCAAAGCCAGGATCTGACATGTGCGTCATACCGTGCTGGAACATGTTTCCAAATTCACCATGGTCGGTACCCTCCAACCACGAGACAATGAGTTCCTGAAGCTTAGCAAAAGAAACTTCACCATCGCTACCACCGGAAGCGTAGTTGATAACGTCGCTATTAACGACGGTCGTCGAATCAGCATCCACTTCGAGATTGGTATAATGGGCACCTTCAAGATCTGTGCCCGAGATCAGATCGATCATGTAAGGGTCAACACCCTCGAGATCTTCGTTACCCGCAACTACCAGCGCACCGACGATCCCGATATTGGTACCGTATGTATACACGTCATAAGGCAGCGTTGTTTCACCATCAACTGCATTGACGTAGTTGTTGCCTAGTACATAACGAGCCGAATAGTCGATACCCGTGCGATCATAGACGGCGGTGTCTTTGAAGGAGACGTCGACGGTCCGCTGACCGTTGATATCTGGGATAGTAGATGCCGTCGTCGATACCGATGTCGGAAGTGCAATTGGAACGAAGCGATAAACAATCGATCCCAGCGCATTAGCGACCGTAGCCATTTCGCTACCGGTTGAATAGAGCTTGAATCCTTGACGATTACCGTATTTACCCGGCGAACGAACCTTGAACGCCTTAATAGGGTAGACATCTTTCGAGTTGGAACCATCGACTACCGTAGTCTTAATAAGACCCCTGTAGTTTTCCTGGCTTGTCAAGGCACGAACAACCCAACGGACCTTTAGACCTGGTGCGGTTACAGCCACAGGAACCTGATCGGTGGTCATCAGCGGAATGAAATCACCGTCACTATCGATAACACGAACGCCATCGCTGTTCGTCTGATATTGGATGATATCAGCTTCCCAGACTTCGAGGAATAAACCAAGCGATGCAACAGTGGCAGCCGGGTCAACTAAACGAATGGCATTCACACCCTGACGAGCCATCTGATTCTGCAGGAAGCGCGTTGCAGTGGTGTAGTAAGCAGAAGCTTCGTTAAACGTCTCCGATCCGAAGACCGGTGTCAATTCAGCACCTGCACCGTAGTAGATCCGACCAGGCTCACCGCGTTCGGCCATGATGAACTGGAAGGGGACGTTAAGACCATCGTCTTCAACGGCATAAAGAACCTCGGTCGATGCACCGGAATCATCGGTGATCGAAAAATTGGCGGTAGGAAATCCACCTGTGTAACTCATGACATTTCCTTTCAATATTAAACCCAAAAATGCTATGGTAGTCTTTTAAACATATTTGCTCGGAGGATCCCTAAGATGGGACGTCAAAATATTTTCACAACGTTAAGTGTGGCTTCGGTTATACCAGCCTCGATGCGTCAAGAACTCATGGAGTTTTTGATTACCCATCGCCAACATCTACTCCCGCCGATCAAAGCTAATGATGTCTTCAAATCGCGATTCTCAGGTCGTAGTATGATTTCGGAGATATACCAAAGACTTCTTGCGACAAGTCGAGATCAAAACTACGCTCTGATCAGATTACCATCGAAGTCTACAGCACTCCACGAAGTCGTAGACATGACCTTTGTTCCCTTTGATCTCCTCCAGCTTAAAGAAGCCAATACAGTACCCTCAAAATCGCTCGCGATGATACCTGAATTGAATGACAAACTCGTCATCAACGTCACGGATATCACGAAAGCAAATGGAGAGCTCTCCGATATTACCCAATTTCAGTGTCGTGTAGTCCGTGATTTTCTATCGAGAAGTTATTATACTTCTAGTGGAAACGTCTGGATTTCTCCGACCCTTGTACGGTACGTCGCCAAGGTCTATAGTATGACTATAGGGGGGCAGATTGCTCGCCTGTTTAACTTATCGCCGCTTATGACGAGCTTTGTGCAAACCCTGTTCTGTTTGTTTTTCGTTGGTAAAATGACGTCAACAGACCTAGCACCGGCGTTTGTTAAAGCACATGCTAAACATCTAGGACTATTTGACTCACAAGATCTTCTCCAGATTTTCGCCTTTACTGAAGATACGCTTCACAAACAGGCTCCAGAGAGTCTAGAAGATGTGTTTGCTGTGATTGATGCATATGGTCATAGTCAGATCCATTCCGAAAAGGGATCTCGCCTTAATCGATCTGTTCTTAACGCCAAATTCTCGTCGTTACATACAGAGGGTAGAGTGTCCACAATTGCTTTGGAATACCCGCCTTATTTTCTATTCCTCATTTTACTTGTCTTTTCAAACCATCGGATGGGTTTGACGTTTAGTATGAAGAACAACCCTCAGTTATTGAACGAGGGTAAAGACGTATTGGAGCAAGCGCTCCGCTCTATGAATTTCACGTCGATATAAACCCACACAGGGTAAAAGGATCATGTTTCCATGAGACTACCATCAGCCCCCACTAAACAAGTTGTGGATCATTTAAACGGCATTTATTTTCAACAGGTGTGGAACGCACCTAGAGAGAATGGTCGGGCCAATGTCCAACTTTATAAAGTAGCAACGCGGGCTAAGTCAGGGGTTGTTCCAGTAGGTCGGACGGTGGTGGGTTTACCCACCACCGATACCGTCTACGCGGTCTATCAAACTGGCTATCGTGCGTTCAACCAATTCATCAAGCTCCCCGACGATCAGTGGGTTGAGGCAAAGAGCTACCTGGCTGTGGATGAAGTTGCGATCACCATCTACGATGTGAACGGTAAGACTGTCCCCATATCAGACGTTTACATTCGATACATCAACAACAAGGATAAAGTTCTTGTTGCTGTACCATCACTGTACACCAAAAAATGTGTCGGTAGTTTGTACCCTGATCTTTATCTCACAGTGTTTAGGGATCTCACTCGAGCAACTCCGTCAAGAGAAGAGTTTTACATAGCGGGTTCCGTTCTGAACGGGTCTACATCTGTAACAACCATTCAGACAGCCATCGCTAATGCGCAAGCCACTTTTCCAAACGGAACATTTGTAAGTGTTAACGGATGGGTGTATCATCCAGATCATGTCCCAACTATTGTCACTGGAGACCTGGTTACCATTGTCAGCGATCCCGATATTGTTGGTCACATTGATGTTACAGTAGATGATAACACCACTGGTTACTATAGCACTAAATATGAGGAATATAGAGAAATCCTCCATGTTCCTAAAAGTCTAAATCCGAATAACATTTTGATCAACACCGACAATCTTACCGTGATTGTGTTTGATACTCTGACAAACAAGGGTGTTCTTGGTCATCGGATCGCGCAACATGCCGTTGAGCCTATAACGCATAATGACTTCTCAATGGGAAGAACGGCCATCCAAGGTTTCACACAGAGCCTCTCCGCGCTCACAGTGACCGTTAGGGTATATGTCCGCCTCCCTGTGGACACTAATCGCCTCAACGAAGATGTGAATAGAATTAAAGATCTTTATTCACTCAACGACGCAGCGATTATGAGTCAGTTACTTGGTTTGGCTTCACCACAGATACCCGAATGGTCGGCTTGGAATTTAGAACAATCGCCTTTCCTTTCCATGATCGCATCGGATAAACGTCAAGAGCTCAATGAAGCTATCCCTAGCTTTGTCGATGCCATGGGTTATTACGATGTAGCATCTGTTCTTGGTCAACAGATGCGGTTTTACACTTACAAAAACTCACAGGTTAAAATTATAAAACCGGTGAGATTGTTTGGATATCGCTGTCAAGCAATGGTGTATGCCGATGGGATAAAGATCCCTGAAAGTGGTTACACCATAACCGATTATGATTCTAAAACATTCCTACTTGGTTTTCTCTTAGGTAGCGGCGTTGGAAGCGGGGCTAGAATTGCAGTGTATATCTGCGAAGAAGGCTTTAGAACTCCAACACCTTTTGTGCCGACAGAAGAATCTCCTTCTATTACATTTGATTCTGAAGACCATTCGGTGTATATGGTAAAGACATATACAGATCCTCAGCCAGTCTGGGAATCATCTGTGACAAAGGGCTATAGTCACCTACCCAAAGGTGATGCTGATTATATCGTAACGACTAATGTTAACGGTACGTCGACCTTTACATTTAGAATGAAACATTTTGGAAAAGCTTTCTACTGCGTTCCAAAATACGGTCTTACAACGGCAGTGTATGACATTAGCGATTCCATCAACGCCGATAATCCGATTGTGGTGTCACTGTCAGTCCGAGATGTTTTTGGTGAGTTTCTACCTGTTGTCGGATACACTACCGCTGAGGTCTATCTAAACGGTAAGAAGCTGATTGAAGATTTGGATTATGTCATCAGCTATGTTTATCATGCAGATGGCCACATTCTTCAAAATCTACTCACGGTTACAAACTGTGATTATCTTGACCTTGAAGGCGGATCAAACATTGTAGAGGTTTGTGTTCATGGCGATGAAATTGTGTCGGAAGACAAGGGCTACGGGATAGAGAATAATCTGTACCGTTCTTCTGTTCCCATGATCTTTTCTAGATCGTCCTCGAGAACATATGTTCGCGGTGTATTGACAGAACATGTTAGTGAATCCGGAAATATTGCGACCATCGTCGGTGATGTCGACAACGGAGCACCTTTCCTCATGCAACACATGGTTGCATTTGGCGCTAGAAAGCTCCTAAGAGACATTTCACCTAATCAGGATATCAACCTACGTTCTAGGATAGAACATGTTCTAGGGTTTGTTGAACCCGACGTAGATGACTTTACGATTGTTACACATCTTCATGCTTTGTACAGTGTCTTTCTCGCTAAGATTGTTACAGATGTAGCCAATGGTGTTCTCCACATTAGAGACGAACCAAGCGACTCCAACTTCTTAAGACAATTCAAACCTTATGCCCTACTACTGGAAAGAGACCCTGTAATAGGTCCAAACAATGTTTTGATCGATAGACGATTTGTGACGCTTGCGTCGCACTATGTAAATCTTGGTGTTAATAACCCTGATCAAATGCTTCGCATTCAGAGACTAACTTCGATGACGTTACAACCATCTGAGTTGTCAATTAACGAAGTTCTGCTATAAATCAAGTAGTGAGATCGGAGGGCTATAGCCCTCCGATCTTATCTCCTAATTCTTTTTGATTTTAAGAATTGAAAAATCCTATGATATCCAGATTCAACAAGAGAGAATCTAATGACAAATCCTATTCTTCCTGTAACCGCTCTTTTGCGTCCTAATAAAACGGACAATTATATTCGAGCCGCGATTTACGACCCTACTTATTCGCATCCTAGTTATGACAGTTATCAGGGCCAACGAATAATCCCGGTACCCGGATCGATTGTCATGGATTATGATACCACACCTTTGTGGGTTATATCCATCGATCCTGAAACCTACGTACCGACGTATGAAGCAATCCGTATTGGTTCTGAAAATGATAACGTTGTATCGGTACTCAATTATGGCAACAGCGTTCTTCGTCTCTATGTGGATTATAGAGCAGCGCCCTATCCCGCGACCCCCGATACGAAATGTATCTTTATCGGAAAGTCACCCCGCTTCTATACATTAACGCGATATCCGCGTACGTCACAAGCAACGATCATCTCGCAATATTACAACCAAGCTGGTGGTCTTGTATCGCAGATGGTGCCGTTGAGTCCAATGGATGATACCAATACGTCTTGGTATCTTCAGCGCGGTCATCTCAACACTATTCTGGATGACAATGAAGAAGTCCTGGTTACCATCTACAACGAAGATGGTGTCGAAGTTTACAGTGCCCAGCTATTCGTCAAAGAATCGGCCGTTATAAACGAAGACATTGCTTATGCGCCTACAGTTGTGGGAATGAGCATTAGTAGTAACCAGCGCCTTGCTAATGGAGATTTCTTTCTCTATGAAAAGCAAGACTTTGCATCATTAGGTATACAGGTTAATCTCGTGTACGATGACGGGTCCTCGTATCAGGTCCCTATCGATGGTATTAAATGTGTTATGTACGGACAAGAAGATTTCATTTCTTCTTTCTCTGGATTGAGACAACCCATTACCATTAAATATTATCGATCCGAAAACGAAGCCATTGATCCCATGATCAGTGATGCTACAGGAACGATGATTTCGACACAAGCTATCGTGACGGTTATCCCAAACAGTCTTGGTACGACGGTCAAGATTATGGCAATGCCTAACTATAATCCGACCACGGCACGATACGTCATGCGGTACTATATGTACTTCGCTGATGGTAGAACATCAATCGATGTTACTGGTGCTGTATCGATTATTGAAGGTACGCTCAATACGACGTCGGCTTATTTTGGCCAGTGGCAGACATATGTCATAGGTGTCGACATGCGCAATGTCGATCCTACAAATTATCCTACATCTGCATTATATCAGCAGACAGTGGTAATTCAGTTTGGTATTCCAACAGCTACGATCAAATACCAGATTAGAGATTCTGCCACGTCACCTTATATTTACGGTCAAGACAATTCTACCACGCGACGTCCATCCATTCGTTTTGATAGGAACAGAGGTCAAGCTTTTATTCCGAGCTATGTGTTTGGTAACCAACAGGCATTTCTTCGTAGCTTTTATACGATGGCAAGTCCCCCGTATGATCCAACGATCGCGGAAATTCCTCAGGTCCCAACACACTTTTTGTTAAGAGATATTGTTACAGGGAATATGCTAATCACAGCACCCTTGCCAGTAGCTTCTTTCCAGTCGGCATTTAATATCTTAAACGATACGGTTGGAACGTACATTGGTGCGACCATCTGTGTGGAGTTTTTGAATGTCATAAGTCCACAAGTGCGTAGGACTTTGTTCGGCGTTCCTGTGGATATGATTGCAGGTACCTACAACGGCGTATGAAGTGATGAGGAGAGCGGCATGCCGCTCTCCTCATTCTCATGATATGATTTCATATAACAGGACGGCAGGTTATGACCTATACCCCTATTAAAACGGTGGTGAACACAAAAGGTGTCCTCCACGAGTCCGATGACATAACCGTCCCGGCATCCTATTTTCTCGACAAAGAATCCTATCTCGTATTGGAAGAAAACAAAACGCAATATGTCATAGACTTGTCTTCTGTCTTTCTATCCGAAAGACATCTAGTCTATACACAAAGCGTAGGAGAATTCCTTACAACTAGATTGTCCGATATCTTTGTCACCCGACATATTCGTACAGATATACCGGTGTTGAACGAACGCGGTGCGTATAACAAACGCATTAAGGTCTTCAACCCAATGGAATATAAAAATCACACTGTACAGTTCACGTCGGTAAACACACCCAATATCGTAGACGATATGTCACGTAAGGGTTTCTTAGACGATTTGGTAATTACTGCCAGAGACGATGTCACAAACTATCTGGCATGCGTTAACGGCGTGTTTCATAAAACGGCTATTTCCAACAATAAGCTTTATGTCTTAGATGGCTTTCGCACTATGCGGATATCGGCTTTCAAGGACGTGACTATTGTGGACACAAGTCCGCTTGGCGGACATGATGTCATCGGGTTGACTGATCAGAATGTTACGCTCGACACGTATAATGGTAGAGCTGTCATTACCACCGCTTCGTCTCTAAAAGATAAAACTGTTTTCATTGTGGTTGACGGTTATTTCTATCACGCTGAAGCGGATGTCATTAAGATCTACGATGAAAACACTATCACTGTGGATGTTAATAAGCTTTCCCTCATAGATCAGTTTAGGCATAACCCCAGGACAATTTACCGTAAGGATCGACTGGGTGAGGAAGCGTCTCAGCGATCGCGGAAATATGAAGACGCATATGACGCCCTCTTCCTTGGTAAGCGGTCTATACCCACCTCAGCCTTACAGACAAGAGATTTTCAATATTCTCGATTGACGGCCTATCACAGTTTTCTGGTGGTGATTGACAATCCTAATGTCTTTGCCAAAGCGTATGATATTCTTCCAACAGGGGCGCCGCAATTCTTTAGAGATCATGCCGATCGTTTGTTGTCTGGTATGATGCAATATGGCGTCGGTCACTGTCCGTCGTATGTGATCTTAAGAGATCCTTTTAAACGTAAGTCTATTTACGTCCAGTCTCAGAATTATGATGTCAACATACACCACGATATCATAAACCCAACTTTTCTCCCAACCCTTATACCAGAGATAGCGCGAAGCCTTACTAATCCACCAAGACTAATTGATTATGTAAGTGCTTGATAATTTTATGAAATTAACTTATTTTACAGGGATTTTGTGTTATGGATGAATTACAAGTTATCACAAGACAAGAGCGTGATTTTGACGAACGGATGCGTTCCATCGATCTCGCACAAGCGTACATCATGGTGACGCAAGAACACGGACCGTCTCATCAACTCATTTCTTTTATTAATCACAATCGTGACTTTGGTAAAGAGATTGGTTTAGAAAGCTTTAATAATTTCTCTTTACAAGTACAGCACGAGATCTTTCTTTCCAAACTCAATATTGAAGAATTAGATTCGTTAGCCCTAGAATCTTTGGCTACTAGACTTCACACCATGAGTTCGTGGTTAATGGGTGCAGGTGCAGCTGGTTTTGGTAGTAGCTGGCTGGCATTTTTAGCTGGTGCGAGTGATAAAACGCAAATCATTGTCGGAGGTATTGGGCTCAGCGCGATTCTGGCTGGAATGATTCTCAGAGCTGGAAATAATTATGTCAACGGTGTCATTAAAGCTTCGGACTTTAAAAAGTTTGAAGGGGCATTCGATCGTTACATTCGTGAAGAGTTATTGATCTCCAATCAGATTCCGTCTACGGATGATACCGAGGCATGGAATCGATATATGAAAATACAACTAGGTGAGGAGGCCAAGAAGGCCATTACTTCGCTTATCAATACTTTCACACCAATCGATATCAAACAACCGGCTCCATCTTCAACGGCCGCTAAAAGACTAATTCTAAACGCCGAGCTGTCGGTATCGCATATCGATGGATGGGATGAGAAGACGTTCACATCAGCGACTAAGTGGATGCTCGATACGGTTAAGAAAGTCCACGGTATCGAGATTGATTATAGCGAGAAACTCAAGAAACTCGATATATGGGTCTCTTCAGAAAAGGCCGCTAAGGACCCGCATGCTCGTGAGAAGTTCAGGACGGTGTCCGATGCGTTGAGTAAACAGTTCGCATCGTTTGTTGAAAGCCGCCGCATTCTCAAATGGGCCGAACACGAACTCAATAGAGTTGGTAAGCTTTTTGAAGAAAAGAAATGACATATATAGAGAGTGGCATGTGCCACTCTCTATATTGCTTTTATGGTAAAAATCCTATGCAGTGGGCAGATCTTGTGCGCTATAGCGATCCGGTCTACCCAGAGGAGTTTTATTATGTCAGCATACGTTACTGAAATGCGTCCGATCAGCGACGTGTCGCACTATTTCAAAAAGGATGTGAAGACATCTAGTTTAATCTTTACAGGTAAAAAACTAGAGGTTAGAATTCCTGCCAATTTTAAAAAATATGGTTCTCTCATGGTCACCGATGTGGTCACCACAATTGGTGTTTGTGATCTTATTTTTGATGACGAGTATCAGGTCGGACTAAACATCTTGGCGCAGATTACAATCGAACCAAGTGACATCAAAACCATTACACATAAAGGCATCGCCTATCTTTCATTGACGCTCAAGGAAGGAGACAAGTTCATGTCCTCCTATCGCGTTGTTCAAGATACACATGTCGTGTATGTACTGTGGACAGAGTTCATTACAGATGGTAGAATCCCTTATTGGTATAAGTATGACGATCTGCTAAAGATCTTTCGTCATGCGGTAGAACTAACTGGTAGCGGAATCGGTGTCAGTCAGTCCGTATTTTCTGGTATCATCGGTCATCTTGCAAGAGATGGAAGTAAGATATCTAAACAATATCGTCTTACTGACATGCGAAAGCCAATGAGGCTGGTGGCGTTGAATTCCATTTCCATGGCCTCTAGTTCCACCATCGCTCGCTTAAACGGATCTTATTTTAGAGATGCTGGATTAACCTCAGCTCTCCGCTTCGAAGTCGATCAACCTCAGCCTTTTGAAAATATACTAAGAGGCATAAACTCCTCATTGTACAATGAGGAAATATCCAATGTACCTATCTGAACTATGGGGTGTCTTCAAATCGATTCATGAGTTGAGTAAACATCACGATGAGTGGGCTAATGTCTATAGACAGTATCTCGTCTGTATTTTACTGATGTTTGCTATAGGAGCGTTGCGGTATGCAACGGAGTGCGTGTTGAGTATTTTCATTTTATATGTGATTTACAATATCGTCTCGCACCCTTCTATAGTAAATGCTATCATGTCTACATCTCTTTGTAAATGGGTGATCGCTTGTTTACAACCCCCTCCGTTTATAGCAAAGCTATTTTGAGTAACGCTATTCGATATTTAAGAAAGATAATCCAATGCGCCCGTCATCTATCCAGATTCCTCGGAATCTCCAGTTTCGTGTAGAAACTATGTATGCCAAAAATGGTGGTCGAGTAGGTCGTATTAAGCCAGACGAAAATGGTATTTATAAAGGCCTACCTCTCATGCAAATGGGGGAGACTACTCAAAATAACACATATTACGATCCGACATCGGTTATGGATCAAATCACCAATCCCCAGACACGCTTTAACAAGGTGTTGAGCCAAGGTAAGTTATACGGTGAATTTGGTCACCCTAGCTTTAATGGCTTGAGCCAGGACGATGCTATTCAGCGGCTTGTAACTGTGGATGAGAAGAATCACTCTCACATGTTCACGAGTATCTACACAGATACGCCAGGAGCAGACGGTACGGTGGTTCTTCGTGGGGATCTTAAACCCACTGGTCCTTATGGTCCAGCATTTAAGGAAAGCCTTGATGATCCTGTTGTCAACACGGCGTTTTCTCTTAGAGCCTATGTGTCCACGAATGTTAGACCGGACGGCCTGAAGTTCAGGACGGTTCGTCAGCTTTGCACATGGGATACAGTGGGTGCCAGTGGGTATGCTGGAACTGATAAGGCCCATGCCATTGGTCTAGAGTCTTTCTCTGGTGACCAATACGACCAACATGAAATTCAGATTATGACCGATGGTAATCTGATGATCGATCAGATAGCCTTAGAAACTTTCATGGATACAGAACTCAATGAAATTCTTGGGGTATCTAGTGTATCTCAGATCATTCAATCGCGTACCTTTGTGAAGGTCGACAAGAGTCTTCAGGAAAGATTCCCAGGGATGTATGCCCAATCTGTGTTTAATGAATATTTCAAGGAAGGGTGAATCATGATAGTTTCTGTAGGGGGTGGCCCCGCTCCAATCGCCTTACCTGAGTTTGAAGGGGAATGGCAGAAAGAAGTACCTTATCTCGTTGACGGTCTTACGGTGGTTATCGAGTATCTTGCTGGAGACACGCGCACTAAGACCCGCAAGGACGGGGCTAGAGTTAGTGGTACTATGCCTTGTGCCTATGGTAGAATTCTAGGTACCACAGATAGACATGGTGAAGAAATCGATGTCTATCTGTCGTCATCTTCTGACATTGCGACAAGCATATACGTCATTGACCAAACCTGCATTGAAGATCAGGGTTTTGATGAACATAAGGTCATGGTGGGTTTTGCCTCTATCGATGATGCTATTTCGACATATATCGAAGTGTTCAGCGATAAGCTAGGTGGACGACGCCTCGGCGCCATTACGACCTTCCCTAAAGATGAGTTTTTGGTATGGCTTCACGGTGAAGGCAATGTTCAGCAGCCTTCTTCTAAGTATACCAAAGACGGTATCGTTTCCAAGACGATGGCTGGCATCGCGATCCCACGTTCAAGCGGTTCTTTTAGCCCTAAATATATCGATGAAACAGGGGGTGTGCAGATCCCTCTTCCCGACGTATCCAACGGTCCAAAGATTTTGGTGAGCGTAAACGAAGCCGGTGGTAATGATTACATCATGCACTTGTTCTCCGTAATCGATACAGCATATTGGACAAACACGTTTGATCGTGTCGTTCGTACGCTCGATCTGGCTACGGATAAAGATGTTCTTAAGATCTTTATCGCATCACCTGGTGGCTCGGTGTTCTTGATGGGACGTTTGGTGTCGGCTATTAAACGGACTAAAGCTAAGGTCGTCACCTATGCTCAGGGTTCCGTTGCATCGGCTGCGACAGCTATTTGGGCTGAAGGGCATGAACGGCACATTCTTCCTGGTGCGTTCTTCATGCAGCACATGAGCTCTCAGTTCATGTCTGGTAAGACAACCCAGATTGCGGCTAAGACAGATTTCTGTCAGAAGTATATTGCAGGACAATTAAAGCGACTTGAAGAAATTGGTTTGTTCACAGCTCAAGAAGTTAGTGACATGATCTACAAGTCAGCAGATGTGTTCATTTCAGGTCGCGAAGCTATTGCTCGGGTTGGTAAAGTATCCACCGATAAATCATTAGCTAAAGCTTAAATAGATCGGACAGATTATGATGAAAGATGTAGGTTGGGGTGCCGATCTTATTAGCCCCTTTGAAGATAAGATGGGATTGGAAGACTTTGCTCTTGAGAATATTGAGACCAATGTCTTCGCACAAGGACCCTCTCCAGAACCTGTAGTACCGTGGTTTAATCCCGCCAGTATCGTTGCAGAAAAAGGGGTATTCTTTGTATCTCTTTACGTCTGCCGCCTCTCTGACAACATGTCCCTGGCGCAGCGATTGGCCATCTGGTTCGGTTCGTTGAAAGAAACAGATCACGTTAAGTTGTCTGTTGCTTCCACCGTAACCGGTATCCCCTTTTCATGTCTGATGACATTGTTGTCGGCAGTGGCAAATACCAGAGCCAAAGTAGACATTATCCTTGATCAGATCGTGATGGATGGTCTGGCGTATTTCTATCTCTTGGCTGATCAGATTATCCCCTGTCATGCAGGGGGCCTGTTCGTACAATCTTTTGTCGAGCAGCGCCGTGAAGATAATTCTGGTTCGTGGAAAGCGGTTCATGATTTCTATCATTGGATCGTAGAAGATGCAACTGCACGCGGTATTCTTACGAGTGAAGAATCCGAGAAGTTGATCAACGGTTTGGATGTTATCGTTCCGTTGGATCGATTCGTTAAAAATAAGTGAATAAGAGAGGAGGGCGTGTGCCCTCCTCTCTCCCTTATTTATTTTTGTTTAACTAAATTTTTTATAAACTTATGATAGTTATAAACACTTAACAGGTATTACCATGTCTATATGTTTCCAGAAAGAATGGACTCGCCCGGACGGTAGTTTATTAGCCATTCCACATGTCAATACTAAGAACGAAAGTTTCCTTAGACATTGCCAAGTTCTTAAGAGAATGGGCGTATCTAACTATGCGTTCCCATTGGCCTTGTATAATCCTATTCTCAAAAATGTCGACGTACATGCTCTAGAGGAAGACACTCCAGAAAACGAACAGCTTCGTACCGCCGTGATGGTTGAAGCCAGACACAATGTATGGTATTTCTTTAGAGAGTGTGTTCGTATTTATTCACAAGGTGGTAAGCCTGTCCCGTTTAGATTAGATCGTGGTAGCTGCGCTATGACATGGTCGTTCCTTAACGGTATTGACTATGCGGGTATGCAGCCTCGTCAGACAGGTAAACAAGCGCCATTGCGCTCTAAACTGCTCTCAGCGGGTGGTTGGGTGACTATGGGCGAGGTCTATGAGGGAATGCGACTGATCGCACCCGATGGCTCTCTAACCACGGTTATAGGCGTGTTTCCACAAGGTATCCACGACACGTATAAGATCACCCTCGATGATGGTAGATCCGCTGAATGTGGTATCGAACATCTTTGGAAAGTATATTTTCATCCAACCGATCCCCATTTTAAAATTCTCGAACTTAAAGATTTCATATCTTTAGAGCAAGATATATACATCCCAGTTGTCACAGATCATTTTGATGAGTTTCGAGTTCGTGTTAAATCGGTAGAGTATGTAGACTCTGTTGAACACCAATGTATCTCGGTAGATCATCCAGATCAACTCTACATCACAGATGACATGATGGTTACCCACAACACCGTTTGTGCTTTGTCACTATGTGGTTGGGTTATGTACGCGTCGGGCGAAGACTATACGATCGGACATTTTGCTAAGGATAATGATCTTAGACAAGAAAACGTTAAACGCGTTAAATCGATTGGTGAGTTTTTACCACCGTGGTGGATGAGTGAGAATAAGTTTAAGGATAAGAAGAACTCGGAAGAGATTTATTATTCTGCGCTGAAAACACATTACAGAACGATGGTCGCACAGAGTGATAAACGACAGGCAGATCTAAAAGCACGCGGTGCGTCCTTCCCTATGATTCACATCGACGAACTTGAGTTCTGTGCCAATATCGACATCTCCTATCCTACCATGCTGGCATCTACGGGCACGGCGCGTGAGAACGCCAGAATGAATGGTAAGCCTTACTCTAATATTCTCACAACAACGGCAGGTGATCCTACCAAATCGGAATGTCGTGCGGCTGCTAAGATTTTGTCTGGTGCTATGCCTTTTAGTGAGTATCTCTACGACCTAGACAGCAAAGAACAACTCCATGAGGTTGTAAAAGCAAACTCGCCGCAGATGATGTTGATTGGAGTTTTCTCCCATCAACAATTGGGGTATGATCACGCATGGTTACGTGACATGATAACCCGTAACAACATGACGCGTGAACAGACCATGCGTGACTATCTCAATCGTCGTGTTTCTATTCAAGAGACGCCAGTTATTCCCAAAGAAACACTGGCACTTATCACGTCTTCGGAAACAGAACATAAACATCTTCAGATCCTTAATGGTAGATTTGCTATCTTCTGGTATCTCGACAAAGAAGTGGTACTCTCACCGTCTTTCAAACAGAGACCTATTGTTGTTGGATGCGACTCATCTGAAATGATCGGACGAGATGCTACAACGCTTGTTGGTATCGATCCAAGAGATCTCTCTGTTGTGTTTACCTTCAGAGCTAATGAGGGTAACCTCAATACAGTAGGTGCGATCATAGCGCAGTTGCTAATTGAATATCCAGCGATGATATTCGTACCTGAAAATAAAAGCTCCGGTACTGGATTTATCGATACTGTATCTCTTATTCTCAGAAAAGAAAATCACAATCCGTTTAAGCGTATGTTTAACTGGATTGTTAATAACAAACAAGAAGAAGAGTTTGCCAAATATGACATTCGAGATATGTCTCTTCTCGATACGGTTGCTAAGAAATATTTTGGTATCAAAACAGACAAGAACAAAAGAGAGCAGTTGTATTCTTCCACACTGCTGACGGCCACTAAGATGGCACCCACGCGTATTAGAGATAAGACACTCATCTCAGAACTACAGGCGCTGGTTGTTAAGAATGGGCGTGTCGACCACGAAGCTGGATCACATGACGATAGTGTCATTGCATATCTCATGGCGATGTGGTTTATCTTAAGTGCTAAGAATCTAGACGTCTATGGGATTAAGCCTGGTACGATATTCAGTCTTGCCCCTACGACAAAAGACAAAGATGAACAACTTGAGGCGATCCGTCAGGATAAGATCCAACATCGTATCGATGAACTGATGGAAGTTAGAAAGAGACAAACAGATCCATCCTTGCGTATGCTCATCGATAAGGATCTTGGTCTTCTTGAATCATTACAAGAAAAGCACGCGGTACCAACAACGGTTACCGCCGATGAGCTGCAACGAAATCCGAAACGATTTATCGATCAAGACATCGCTGCTGCAAGTCGCACACGTGTATCGCAAGAAGAAGTGACTAACTCTATTCGTGCTATGTTTACGATGGGGCAATAGGTATAGTAGGATAGGGGTCTAGACCCCTATCCTATTTAATCACTATTTTTGTAAATATTGTGTGAGGTTATCTCTTTGTGAGAGTATAGATTTATGAATATATCTGAGGGTTTTGGAGAACTTGGTATAACCATCTCCAATCAACAAATACTACAGCTCGAACGCTTAGTAATCCATTTTCTGTTACGCAAAACGCACCCTCTTACATTTGATGGAATAGAACTTGGTGTTCATCCCGTTGCGTTTACGACAGGTGATTACAATGCGCTGTTTGATATCTTTAAAATACATCCAAAAGATATCGAAGTAAAGATCAGACAGATCCCATCTATCGATCCTTCGTTCAACGTGATTTCAGATCCGTTTAACCTTCTATGCTTCTGGTTGTGTCACCTAGCCCCTATCTATATCAAAGACAAACGGGTGGCTTATAACTTCATGACTAATGTCATGCGTTATTTCCTATACAAGATCTTTTGCAGCGCTGTGAACAACTCTTTTAGACATGGGACGAACAAAGGTGTCATGGCAGCGACTGTCGCTTCTATGACGCTTAAATCGGACATTATCCGATATGAGAGTTGGAAGCTTTTGATCGACAGTCATGTTGAACGAATATTGGATCCTAAGGATCGGGTATATCAGACGATTGTCAATGCTCATCCAGACGATGTCTTTCTTAGCACGATCGGAAAACAACAGACAGCCTTGCGTCAAAAGGTCGTTACCTTTGCGCAGGCCTATTATGAGACGCATGCTGCGGGTGACTCTATCGGGTCTATTTCGGCGGTTTCCACGAATGCCGATGGTGAAAAGATCATCGCTCAAACAGCCTCGGTTATCGATTCTGCAACCTCTTCTATGGTAGCGGAAATCTTGAATCCGAATATGTTTGTACATGAAGTTTCCGTTAAAGATATATCGGACATGTTTTCCAATGTGTCTGCTAGTATGCTAAGACAAGCTTTACTTAGAATCAATACAGAAGCTGTATTACAAACATCGGCTAGAACTTTCGATAAAGTGATCATACAGAAAGATGTGGTTACGTATGTCGGGGTTAGAGCACTCATTGTGGAAATCATTCGATCTACGATACGAATGTGTCGGACAAAGAATGTGAACATGGGGAATAAAGGAAAAGTCTTCAAGGCGATGCGAGATGTGTATCAATCATCTCGTAGTTTGGACAATGACATTTCCAATGTGAAACATTCCGTGGCAATGCTAGTTGATCCGTTTAATATCACTGTCAATGTTCCGTCTCAGGCAGCGTTGCGATTGGCGGTGATATACTACATTGTGTATCGCACTCTAAACCACATGAAAGTGTAGAAGGCATAGAGGGGAGGCTCACGCCTCCCCTCTATGATCACGACAGTTTGCTGTCCACATAAGCCTTGAATTCTGGATCATCTTTACAATGACCATGTAACTGCGCTGCAGACATCTGCTCAGTTTTAAAACACAACCAAAGTGATTCAAATGTCTTTGTTTTGGTGTCATCTGTGACCATAACGATACTCCCTTGTAGGTCTATAGGATCGACATTTTATTTTACCGTATTTAATTGCGCTTGGAAATAAAAAAGACGTCTTTGAGAGGCTTAATAAGATGATCGATGATCACACCACAGGAGTCCGGGCGTGAACACAAGATATTATCACCCAGACCAAACAAAAATAACAGGTTTGGTGAACTCTAACTACATGGATACTGCCGTCGTCATTCACACCCAATCGGATGTAAAAAAGACTAACCGCAAAGAACGCCGTAAAATCGAGGCTCTTAACAGAAGATGCAAGTGATATATAGATTGTCTATAAGGGGGTATTTTTAGGATCAATTACCACCCCCAATTTTATACGACATGAACTAAAAATATTCTCATTATTTTTTGATCTCGGTCTACGAGTTTTAACAAAAAAGCGGAAACCATCACCATGACAGATCTGTCCTTTTCCTCAAACGCTGATTCTTATACGGCCGAATTTCCCGACAAAGACAATACCATCTACATCAATGGTAATGACAATGTCGTTTCTGAAATTAAGTTTGGTAAACGTAAAGCTATTACAATTAAGAGCGCCCCTAATTTTGGTCGACTGATTCCGGATGTGTGGGTAGATGATGCGTACGATGCACTGTTGACCGATTTTGGTAAGGCGACGTTATCGGATCGTTACTTGACAGAAGATGAATCTTATCAAGATAGATTTGCCAACTGTGTTAGGTATTATGCAGATGACGCCGATCATGCGCAGCGTATGTATAGTTATATTGCAAGACTATGGTGTATGCCGCCTACACCGATCTTGTCGAACGGGGGTACCACCAAAGGTAACCTCATCTCTTGTTTCCTCAACAGTTATGATGATAATTTGGAAAGTATCATCGATGGGTGGAAAGAAGTTTCTTGGATGGGTGCGCGAGGTGGCGGCACTGGTACTTACATAGGCGGAATCAGATCCATTGGTGAGAAGGTAGGTGTTGGAGGAAAGACCTCCGGTGCAATGAGCTTTGTGAAAGTTAACGATGCGCTTGCTAGCTGTATCTCTCAAGGTAGTAACAGACGTGCCGCTGGCGCGATGTTCATGGATATATCACATCCTGAGATAGTAACTTTTATGGAAATGCGCCAGGAGTCAGGCGGAGACCCATCCAAGAAAGCATTGAATTTACACCATGGAGTTCTTATTCCAGACGCGTTTTACGACGCGTGTGATACCAATTCCACATGGGATCTTATATCTCCGAAAACAGGGGAAGTGATCGAGACGGTATCAGCGCGATACCTTATGGAAAAGCTCTTGATGACGCGCATGTCTAAGGGTGAACCATATATCATCAACATCGACCACGTCAACCGTGCCGTACCTGAGCACCATCGTCGTTCAAACCTATTTGTTACGGCCAGTAACCTTTGTGTTGAAATAACACTTCCGACCGGTGTTGACCATCATGGTGTCGATCGTACGGCGGTGTGTTGCTTATTCCAACCTAATGCCGAAACATTTGATCAGTGGAAAGATGACCCTTTGTTTATCGAAGACATTGGGAGATTCTTAGACAATGTTCTTCAAGACTTCATCGATAATGCAGGTCCAGAATTCACCAAGTCACGTTATGCAGCCATGCGCGAACGATCCGTGGGTGTTGGTATGATGGGTTTCCATGGTTTCTTACAATCTAAGGGGATTCCGTTTGAATCCGCGATGGCTAAAGTTTGGAACAAAAAGATTTTCCGGCGAGTTAAGGAAGAAATGGACAAAGTTTCTGTTCTTCTTGCTCACGAACGCGGCGCATGTCCTGATGCTGCTGAACATGGTATCATGGAACGCTTTTCATATAAGACAGCATTGGCTCCTACAGCCTCTGTGTCGATTATCTGTGGCGGTGCCTCTGCGGGCGGTGATATCATCGCTGCGAATATCTATACTCAAAAGACACTGGACGGAAGTTTCGAAGTCCGTAATCCCCATCTTGAGAAGCTGTTGATCAAATATCATCAGAACACTAAAGATGTGTGGAAATCGATTCTAAATAATGGTGGAAGTATCCAACATCTTACTTTCTTAACAGACCATGAGAAAGAAGTGTTCAAGACATCGTTTGAGGTTAATCCAGTTTGGGCTATCGAACACGCTGCCGATCGCCTTCCCTATATTGATCAATCTCAATCGTTGAATCTTTTCATTCGTCCAGACATAGACAAACGCACACTTCTTAAGCTACATATGTTGGCACATAAGAAAGGCATTAAGACGTTGTATTATCTGCGGTCTTATTCGCTTGCCGACGCAGATGCTTCCGATGGCTCTAAACGTGAGATGAAAGCTTGGAAGCCAGAGTCCGATATTGATTATGCAGAGTGTCTGTCGTGTCAGTGACAATAATTATTTACTGAGTTGTAGTTAACCAAACAATGTATCCCAGAGGACTCTATATGTCCTCTGGGATATACCCTCACTGTGTAAAATAAGAAGGCTGACTCCTATGAGCTCGATCGAGATTGATACCATTTTAAATCACACTCGCATAAAAGCTAGTGAAAAGTCTCATATGCGCGACAGTGTAATGAATGATATCCTGTCTGGTAAAATAAGAAAAAAAGAAATTGGAGATATCCCGCTCCAATATCTGGATATTAAAAATCTACCCGGTGTTTTCGCTAGTAACATCATGACAGAATCCACTGTATATAAACCATTTCGATATGAGTTTGGATACAAAATGTGGGAAAAGCAGAATCAGCTTCAATGGCTCCCAGAAGAGGTGCCTATGAGTGACGACATGCGCGATTGGAAGAGTAAGCTTAGCGACAATGAGCGTAGCCTTCTGTCCAATGTTTTTCCTTTATTCGTACAAAGCGATTTGTTAATTCAAAATGCGTATATTGCGCATTATGCTCGAATTTTCAAACCTAATGAAATCCAGATGGGTATCTCCTCGATTGCTAATATGGAATCGACTCATCAGGCTGCCTATGCACATCTACTAGACTCACTATCGTTTCCCGTCGAAACCTACAGTGAGTTCTTAGCACACCAAGCAATGGTCGATAAGATTGATTACACTGCTGGTTTTCGCATGGATACATTGACCGGCATCGCCCTGGCCATGGTTGTGTTTGGATGTTTGACAGAAGGATTACAGCTCTTTGCAACTTTTGCTTTACTTATGAACTTCCCAAGACAAAATAAGCTTAAGGGTATGGGACAAATTGTGTCATGGTCTGTAAGAGATGAATCACTTCACGTTGGTTTTGTATCTCAACTCTTTAAAGTTTTCATGTCTGAGTTCGGACATCTAATCGACCAAGCTCGACTTTTAGAAGCTGTCGATCGTGTTTCTAAACAGATGGTTAAGAACGAATATGGTTATTGTGAGTTGGCCTTTAGAGGAGGACCGATCACAGGTGTGTCATACGAACAACATATTGACTTTATTGACTCTATTGCTGATATGCGTCTTAAGATGTTTGGGTTCAGTGCTCGCTTCGGAGATAAAGAAAATCCTTATGATTGGTATGACAGTATGATTGGGGGTATCGAGTTGGCGAACTTCTTTGAATCCCGTTCAACAAGCTACACTCGGGCGGCGACGACCGGATCTTGGGAAGAAGCATGGGCATAACTCTATATTTACAGGGAAAAAAATATTAATATTGTATAAATAGGATAGGCGTTAGCCTATCCTATTTATTTTAACATCTTTCTTTATACTAGAATATGAGAATTATTTTAGTGTAGAAAGTTACTTAAATGAGTATTTCTAAATGCGGAACTTGTGAGACTATTAAAACTAGGACCAAAAAAGGTTATCTATATTGTAAAATGTGTACCAAAATTTATCGCAATAAAAACAAAAAGAAGATTCATGAATATTTAGGTAAATATCGTGAAGATAGGCGAGACGAAAATGTTGAATATCAAAGAAAATATAGAGAAGAGAATAGAGAGGAGCTATTGCGCAAGAAATCCATCAAATGGAGAGAAGATAACCCTCATTTCAGATATGCGTCCAAATACGGTAAAGTGTCAGATCACCCGGATTATGTGATTTGGACGCATATAAAAGCTAGATGTACCGATCCTCGTAATCGAAGATACGATCGTTATGGTGGTAGAGGTATTAGAGTGTGCGAGCGTTGGTTTGATTCTTTTGATAACTTCATGGATGATATGGGTCCTAGACCAGAACCACGTCACTTATATTCGATAGATCGTTATCCGGATAATAACGGTAACTATGAACCAGGTAATTGCCGTTGGGCTACAGTAGAAGAACAAGCTAAAAATAGAAACAATCGTAGAACTAACGCGGAGGTTAAAGCAGCACGGGATTCCACTCAAGCCGAAATAACTCGCAGAACACACGCCAAATCCATTCACCAGAACATTCCAAACCAAAGCTCTATATACTACCCATATGACAATTTAACTACGATTAAAGATTTTAGTGATCAGACTAAAATCCCTCTGATTATTTGTAAATATCGCTATGCGCAATTCCCTAGTAATCCAGAATGGATTATTCACGGTGAAAATGACAATCGTTTTTATGAATACAATGATCATAAGTACAATATGGAAGAATTGTGTATACTGGCGGGCGTCAAATACAAAGTCATGATGACTCGTATACGTACATTTAGATGGGATATAACCAGAGCCGTGGAAACCCCTTAATACTCTAAGGGTGCGTCCCGTGGGACGTGGAACGATGTGTGGTCTTCTTTTGACCGTCGTATATCAGGTAATCCATTGAAAATCGTCGCTTAATAAAAAGCATTAGGATAGGGTGACATAGCCACCCTATCCTTTATATCAATATGTTTAAATCATAATACCCATAACAATACCCATGGTGACACCCACCGCATAAACACCCCATAGCCAAGACCTTATCGATTTTGTCTTGATAAGCGTGTTACCATAAGCTTCTACTTTATAATCACCATTATGCTCCACGCCCAGTAAACTCAAGCGAGGATCGTGCTCTGGATAATAAAGCGCATATCCCTTGAGCATTCTCTTCTTGGCTCTATGTGTTTCTATAATGGATGGTTCGTCAGATTGTAATTCTGCTAACTTGGCTTCCAAGTCTTTAACATAGATATCTTTAAATGGGTGCTCTGAAGCAGACTTAAGACAAAAGCTCTGAACTAAATCTACAAACTTAAGAGCAGCTTCATCTGTGTTTTGAGGATCTATGGTTAACTTACCATCCTGACTCAGTCTGAGTAGCTCTTTTCCATTTTCCATCATAACCAGAGGATCGCATGATATTTTGTTTATCTCATACAAATTCGGAGCAGGAAATTGTTCTTCTTCAATCATATTTAATATCCTTTTAATGGGTATCAAAAGATGGTTTCTAGTAATATACAAAAATATAAATATACGAAATTGGTTATAATTACACAATAATTTTGTTTAAAGTTATATCCGTTTAATTTTTCAAATTATTATGGACACAAGTTAAGAGAGGATAAAAAAGACTATGGCTAACAATCCACCTCCTCCAAAAGTTGGAGATGTTGTCGACCTTATGGCTGAAGAGGATTGTATTATCCCAGCCGGACTGTATACAGTTTCTCATGTCAACGAAGACACATCGTTTCGTGTCGGTGGTAACACAGCCGTATGGCCTCGTCGTATTAAACAAAAATAGGGTTAAAGATAGAGAGGAGGGCAGATGCCCTCCTCTCTATTCTCTTTATGTTTATAAGCGATTATGCCAGTAATGTACCGACAGCATCATACCACCCTGTTGATCCGTTGTACCAATATGGACGAGATACACCGGTGGATGGGTTTGTAACATACACACAAGCACCAGCAGGCTTACCTGTAAGGGCTTGTGTTTGTGTGACTGTCAGTGCTCTATCGTTGATAACCCGTTCACTGTCAATAACAACGTTAGCGCCGTTAATGTTTAGAGATTGGGCTTGCACTGAAGATGCAAACGTAGCACTTCCTGTATTAGTCACAGAAAATGCAATGGTTCCATACATTTGGATTGAGTATATAAATGAAGCACCTGTTGAACCTGATGCTCTAACACCAGCTCTACATACTTCACCGGTTGTACCAGACGCATCGAGTGTGGTGAATATATTGGCACCCAACCACGCTGCGTCTCCGGTCCATCCACTATCACTAGCAGTACTAGCAAAAGTTTGATAAAGCTGCCTTGTTCCAGCCACAGTGAAACCACTGTTTATAGTGACAGCAACTGTACCTAAGAAGTTAATCGCAGTTGGAGAAATTGTGACAGGACGAATACCGCCTGGGAATTCAAGCGTCCAGAACCAACTAGCCCCTGAGGATCCAGATGCCCGAACGCCTTCCCTTACGACTTCTCCAACGACAGCTGTGCTTGTATCGGCAACAAAATACTTACTGCCGCCGATCCATTCTCCACCGCCTGTCCAACTAGAGTCGTTTGCGGTTGAGATATACTCATTCCACACATTGCGGGTGCCGACCATAGATGTACCACTATTAACGGTACTGTTCGTCACATTATCAAAGGTGTGATTTGTTGTACAATTCACAAACTTCATAGAACCGAATGTATTTCGATTGTTGAGCTGTGCAACAGTACCACTGATACCAAGTACACAATCGATGAAGTTCATACCGTCAAAGTGAGAATCCGAACCTCTAGAAGTAAATCCAACGTGACAGTCATCAGCATGGAAGTTTGAAACAGCAATGGTGTTCATCAGAGAACCAATTAATAGTCCTGTTGATACCTGCGCTGTAGTGGTTGCTGTTGTGTCTCCCTTGATAGCCTTCACAACAGCGTTAGATATACTCACGTTGTCTGGATAACTGTCGAGCGGATCGGTGGTACCTCTCCCTATGTTGATACCAATATAGGTATTTTCAATATAGACATTAGTTAAACTGACATCTTTACAAAGAATATCAATACCAATAACACGCCCTGTTTCATACGAGTAAAGAGATGTGTCGCCATTGCCAAACACTTTGACATTACTGACAGAAGATGTTCTAGCAGACTCTCTGCTACTTGCCGAAACAACAGAAGTACGAAGACGAAGTCCAACGGATCCGGTTTGTCCTTCGGCGGCTTTGAGACCGTTGATGATGACATTGCTAACATGGGTGTAACCACTTACATCGATGCACGCTTGCTGGTCATACTCGTCCCCTGCTTCTTCGGCCAGAGGATCATAGTTGTTACCGCAACCATCTTCGACATAAATGTCATCGATGAAAAGATTCTTCCTGAAGTCAGGATATGTCTTCACATCGATACAATCGCCGCCGATGTTCTTGAAGTAAACACCACGGATAGAACCCTGGGTCACCTTGATATTCTGGATCCCAATACCGTAATGCCCGGTATTGATAACTTTGATATCCCTGATGGCAAATTTAATACCGTCAGCAACAACAGCGCCTGATCCAGTACAGATGATCCCCTCACCACGGATAGAGCCAGTTGTGGAAGAAGTACTTCCCCAAGAAATCTGAGCATGGTTTTCAATGTCACCATCGATAGTTAAACCTGACATTTCAAGCTGTGCATCATTGTACATCAAGAAAACGCAGCGCCAATTGTCCGCGCCATTCTTAAAGATAGTTTTGTCGGCGCCGGCGCCTCTAAGAGTCACAGGCCCACGCAGGATGAGACCACCATGTGCGGTTAGACCACTTGTCCAAGCGGATTTAGCACCCTTATAACCATCGATGATATATGTTGATTCAGGACACCAGACTGGTGTTTTTGTATAGGATGCAAAATACAATGCCGACTGAACGCCATCTGTATCTGCGGCCATATTAGCCACATCACCATTACCGATAGCACCGAACATCTGAGGTGAAATTTCACCATCGGTTTCAAGTACCCACCATTGGCCACCAGCGGTTTGTACCCAGCCAGGATATTTAGTTGTATCCGCTCTTCTATACCAGGCGGGATATCCCAAGGTTTCTGGTCCCACAGCGGAGCGTCTGTATGTAGCACCACCTCCTACAGATGCGATGGTGTGATATTTTGTTTGGATATACTCGCAGTCAGCGGGTACCGTAATAGTACTTGCTGAAACAGTAGCCGCAATTCGATACGGTGTGTGGTATCTAGCGGTATCGTCGGATCCAGTGCGGACCTTAAGATTACCATTCGACCTGTATATACCGTCAACAGGGACACCAGCTGAGCCAGCAGAACTATCATCGGCATATTCCCCAATCACAGCGCTGGAAAGCATGATACCATTGGATCTGAGTTTGATGCTACTATTCAAACCATTTCTTAAAACAGTCTGATACTCAGTTCCACTCGCTCCTGTAGATTGGACACCAAGTCTAGAGAGTTCAATAGGACCGCCAGCAGAATCATCTGTAGTGAAAAACCTATGTCCGCCAATCCACGCATTTTCATCTGCCCAGAGACTATCATCAGCAAGAGCGATACTATCCACCCAGCTTTGACGATCGCCAACCACGGATAAACGCTTATCTGCAATGATACTGCTTCCGATTACAATCGGAAGGTTATCTGTAGCGACAATGTTGTTTGACATGTGTATACCTGAATAGGTATAATTCCGCCAAATCGTCTTAGTCGATTTGATACCAAGATCACAATCGATTATACTGATGTCGTGAATAGAACCACCGGTTCCATCAATATCCAAGCCGATGTTACCACCTCTTATTTTGATACCGGTAAGACCGGTACTTCTAACAGAAGAAGCCAGCTTGATGTTAGCACCCGTGTTTGTACTATCGTTAGCCCCAACACTGATGATGTTCGATATACTTACATCGTAAGGATCGGGATTCTCGGCAGCACCGTATGATCCCAGAAGTACGTTCCGACGACAATTCTCAATATAACCGTTACTCACAGAAACACTTGGTGAATAAATACCAAGACCGATAATGTTGTTATCAGTGTCTGTACCCACACCCAAGGCTTTTGTCGAGCGAATGGTAAAGTTAGATAGAGTCGATGTTACAGCACCTTCCCGCCCGTCTGAGAGTGTAGCTGAACGGAAGCGAATACCGGTATTACCAGTCGACGCCGCGTCGCAAGTGAGACCAGAAATATGGACATTACTTACGTGCCAGTGACCGCCGATGTCGATGACAGCCTGATCATCATGGCCTCCTTCTACTCCGGTACCAACGAAGTTCCAACCACAACCATCTTCGCAGAAGACGTTCGTGAGGATACCTACTTTTGGCCCACCATTTGTTTCAAGAGGCCAGGATTTGATGTCGATACCATCAGCGCCAGTTCGTTTGAGGTAGAGACCATCAATAAGCGCTGCTGCGATCGTTACGTTTTCGATACCTACACCGTATCCACCGGTATTCTTCACTTCTATGTTACGTAGAGTTATATCCATGATGGCAGACCCACCGCCTTCATAAAGAAGGGCAGACCCACCACTTCCAGTGGTACTAGTGGCAGGAGATGCGTATGGAACCACATCTTTGTTTGGAAAATCGGCATCTAGCGTAATATTTTCAATTACCGTAGCACCGGTATTTCTAACGCGGAACAATGTTCGGGTAGGACTGGCTCCGTTTTTGAATATGGTTTTACCTCTACCTACACCGATTAAAGTAGCACCACCTGGAACAATGATCCCACCGTGTGTCCAACGACCACCGTCAGTCCAAGTGGGTCTGGCGCCTTTGTATCCATCGATGATGTAAGTGGCTTCTGGGTTTCTAACAGGAACTCCAGTTGCGGCGCTGTAATCGAGAGAGTCCTGTACACCGTATGTGTCAGCTACCATGTTTACAGGATTGTTATCGCCAATAGCACCGAACATCTGAGAGGAGACAGACGGTTCGTCTAGTTCCCACCATATACCACCACTGGTTTGAATCTTACCAGGGTGTGTTGGTTCAGCCGCCACTTTACGATAAGATGCGCCGCCACCGGCAGCTAATGTGGTGTGATAAAGTGTTCTGATGACATTAGCGAATGCCGGAACAACCGTAGTGGCAGCAATACTCACAGACTCAATAGTGAAAGCGTTGGAAGTGGTCGTCCCAAATCCAAGATTCCCTCTTGCTCCAAGAATATCACTAGCCCCGGTACCACCATCGGCAATAGCCAGATCTGTGATCCCTGTGATAGAACCGCCAGTTATCTGAGCGTTACTAGCCGTGATAGCCACGGTGTGAACATTAGCCCACTTAAGATTGACTTCACCCAGATCGTAAAGAGCATCTGCACTTGGACGTGTTATGCCACCCAAAGTGACTTTACCGTTCAATCTGGTAATAGTCAAAGCATTGGCGATAACAACACCGGCATCATCGTAGCGACTGATGTTAAAATCGGAACCAGCATTACCACCTGTTTCAGATGCCGAGTTCTTGCTGATTCTCCATCTATTGGATGTGTTTGTTCTAAGGTCAAAAATAGCTGTGAATTCATTAGGGGCTCTTAACTGAAAAGTAGAAGAACCCACTGAAGATGAAACAATAAGTGCAGCGCCATCTACAACCTGCTGTCCGGACCAAGTGTTGTTTGTACTCAAGAGAGGAATGTTACTACCGCTCGTTCCGGTATTAGCCACAGCAGCCGTACCCAACCCAAGATTGGTTCTAGCCCCAGCAGCCGTAGATGATCCAGTACCACCATCTTCGATGGCGATATCCGTAATACCAGTTATACTACCACCGGTGATTTGAGCATTGGCTGTAGTTACTGTAGCACTGAACAAGTTCAACCATTGGTTGGCTATACTACCAAGGGCATACAAATTAGTAGTCGACGGTTGTAGTTTACCACCAATCGAGACATCACCGTTAGAACGAGTTATAAATATAGCTGTTCCGAGTAACACACCGGCATCATCGTACCGGGTAAGAGCGAAATTACTCCCTGAATTCGAACTATTTTCAGTAGTGTTATTCTTAGCAATCCTCCATCTTTCAGAAGTACCCGTGCGTAATCTAACGGATGCTTCCTGAGACACGACACACTGAATTACGAGAATAGAAGAAGAAGATGGGTGACTAATAGCCTGCGCTGCAGACCACGTATTACCCCCATCGAGTAATGGTAGTGCGGTACCGCTCGTTCCTATGTTGTATGTAGATCCTGTACCAAGTCCAAGTGCAGTTCGAGCGGTTACCGCCGAAGTAGCGCCTGTCCCACCATGGGTTAATGGAATAGCGCCCACATCACCCGACCCCAACAGGGACAATCCAGCCACAGTTTTAAGCGAAGTACCAGACACTAATGTATTTTGTTTACCCTCGAGCGCAGTTGAAACTGCAGTACTGATGGGTTTGCTGGCATCGGATGTATTGTCGACGTTCGACAAACCCACATCACTCTTCGTCAGAATAAGTGCGGTTTTCAAGTCAACGACTTCAATTGATCCGGTCAAACCCGCAACAGACGAAACAGCTTGAGCGTTTGGAATCCGCTCCCACTTATTACCATTGGTTGTGTATCGAAGCTGATCACCGACTTCAAAATTAACTGACGTTCCGGTAATGCTCTGGGTTCCCGCAACAACAACAGTATATGTGTCACCGTTAGTTCCGACAGCTTCCACAATTGTAGGTGTGTTTGTGGATGCATCCCAATTCCCTTTATAACTTCCGTTGTCCGGAAGGTTTATAGAAGGAACTTTACCGTCTGCTCCAAGACCAGCATAGCCGTTTGCAACACCTTTGGCATTTTGCGTTTCAACTTGATTACCATCGACAGTGACAGTACCAGAAAAGTCAGGGGAGGTAAGGGCTGCTTTACCATCAAGAGCTGTCTGTAAGCCTGTGACGGTACTGATTGGCTGAGATCCGGTATGCGTTGTTCTGTTTCTTAAAGCACTATCTGTGGCATTAGCCGTTGCCAGTGGGGAAATGCCATCCAACTTAGTACGCTCTGCAGCAGTGAGCATCTTTACAGTTGTAGTTTCAACAATCGTGTCAGCAGTTTGGGTACCTGTATGCGTACTACGATCACGTAGTGCAGCGTCGGTATCGTTTGCGGTAGCTTCTACGGCGACACCGTCGATCTTTATTTTATCAGCGGCGCTCAACAGGCCATCAACGCTATCGGTTGCAACATCCTTACTTGCCTTTAAATCCAAGGCCGACTGCGTCAACGTCGAGATAGGCTTATTGGCATCACTGGTGTTATCAACAGCGTCAAGACCAACCGTGGCTTTGTTGAGTTCAACCCAGGTTTTATCACCACGGTAATACTGCGTGGTTGTTCCAGCCACCACAGTGGGCTCTTTGCCATTTAGGGTAGTCTGGAGTCCAGCAATCGAACCAATCGCCTGTGTACCAGTGTGGGTAGCGCGATCCCTTAAATCTGCATCGAGAGCGTTAGCCGTTGCCCCTGTCGCCACGGTGTCTATTTTGGTTTTATCACTTGCCAGCATGAGACCGTTTGTGGTATCTGTAACCACGTTGGTGCCAGCCTTACCCAGCAGAGCAGCTGCTACAGCTGTGCTGATAGGCTTATTCATATCTGAGGTGTTGTCGACTTCACTCAAGCCGACCAAAGTCTTACTCAGATTCCCAAGTGTCTTGTCACCACGAATATACTGATTGACCGTCCCAGTTGGGATAACTGGTTCTTTTGTGAGAACTGCATCGATGACATGCTGCAACGCGACTTCTGTGTTACTATCGTTAGGGACGATACCACCGGTAAAAGGTCCAAGTGCATCTGTCATGTTCAGAGAAATCTTAAGCGTCATGATACCACCTCTTTTGTATATCGATGAAATAGGCTCGATATACCTGGAAAAACATTATCATACGATTGTAAATTTATAAATTTCGCCTATTGTAGAAAGTAGAGAGGAGGGCGAATGCCCTCCTCTCTACTCTTATTAGGCTTTCAAAATAGCGAGAGCTTCACGCTCACTAAGCGACTGATCAGGACCACTGGCGGTAGAGATAAATCCACCGATGAGAACCTTAAACAAAGACACCAGTGTAGCCAGAGCATCCTTGGCCAGAATAACCTTATTGACAAGGTTAGACTCAAGTCCAAGATTGTCCTTGAGGATTGCAACTGAAACACCACCGATGATGGTCAGGATCTTATCGAGATCATCGGCCAGAGTATTCACAAGAGAGGTGAAACTAGTATCATCGTAACTAATAGTTACCTTGTCACCAGTTGCAGCTACAAAACTATTAAGAGAGTTATTCAAGACATCGGCCGCCGCACGAACAGGCGCGACGAAAACAGCAAAGCTTGGGTTCATAGCCAGAATTGATGTAATCGTCGCAGCGGCGTTTAGACCAGCCTGTGCATAGCGTTTGATTTTACCGACGTCCAGAGTGTGCGTTGTTTCATTTCCGTTAGTGACAGTTTCACAGGCTGTAACCATTGGGAACAAACTAGCAGCGGCAAGAGCAATAAATAGCTTACGGCGTGACAGTGCCATCTGGGCAATCCTTTCAAAAAGATCTATCATAGCATCTCATCTTGAATCTTCCGATATACGTATTCCATCTATAATTTATAAAGTGTTCCATGGTATAGGGGTCTATCTTTACGTTATAGACTCGCTCTATTTCGTAAGAAAGGATATCACAATGGCTATAAAACAAAAGATCATTCAGAAGGCTAACGACTCTTTTGTGGATAATTGGAGGGAAGCCTATAAGTGGCTTTCCGTACAACTTGCTCTAGTGTTTGGTATTTTTGTAACCTATGCTACAACAGAACCAGAACAAGTAGCAAGAATTGTAGAACTCTTTCCTCAAGAGTTTCGAATTCCTGTTGGTTTTCTACTCACTACCGTTCTCCCGATTTATCTTAGAATAAAGAGTCAGGGTAATACGAGTAATAAAGAGTAGAAGTATCACGGTTGTAACCTTTGAAAGTCTATACTCATGTTAACAAAACTCGTAAAAGACATGCTCTCTCCGGACTTCTTAGGTCAAACCCCAATCGATCCTAGAGATTTTGGAGCCGGAGGGAACGGCACTACAGACGACACCGCAGCAATGCAAGGTGCGCTTACGTTATCTAAAACCACTGGCCGAGTTATCCAAGCACCTGGTGTATACAGGATTGATGGAACGTTGGATCCCATAGGAGCAACCATTGTTTCTGTTGCCCAACAATATAGCCGAGAGAGCTTGGATATCTCAGATTGGGGAATGGTTCTCCAACACAACAATCCCACCGGACCTATGTTTGTTCCAACTGGGGGTAGTTTCAGATTCGAAAATATCGTAATCCAAGACCCTTATCAAGTTGGAGGTACCCCTGTTACTAGACCTCCTGTGATTGATATTACAGGTGCATATCACGCAGTCGATGTTGATATCATTAGCTGCGTTATTTTGAACGCGTATGATTTTGTCCACGGTGGTCCTGATGCTATCTGGGGTGACTGGCGTATTAAAAATAATCGTGGTTATATTGTCAATCGTGTATATCACTGCGAAGGTGCAGTACCTGAAGTTGTCTTTTCCACAGATAATATTTGGTCACCTGGTGTTTGGCAAGCCGGATCTATTGGTATAAACGATGCTGAACTAGCTAAATGGACTGGTAAGAACGGATGCGTTCTCCATGTTGATTGTCCTGGAAAACTAGTAGAAGGTTGGAAGTCTAACAATGACTTCCACTTTGGTTATTTCAATGTCATTAAAGTAACGCAAGGTCTTCTCAATGTATCCACCTTTGAAGGATATAGTTGGGACCAATGTGCACAGCCGATTAGAACCGAAGGTTCAGGTGGGATTGTTGCTACCTTCGGCGGTGCCAGTAAGGCCTATTGTAACGTATACGGTGATCCGGCTATGTCCGTATCCGCTATCTATCTTCACGGGACCGGCGTTATCAATCTGATGCTGGACTTCCAGGGTCAATTGGCATCTGGACGATGGTTCGATATCAGAACTGTCACCCCAGGCACAATCACAATCGACGGGTCCTATCAATTCTGGGGAGCTGGCACAGCATCTTCCAATGTTAACTTTGCAGATATCGAAGCGCCTAATATTCACCTGGTTGTGAGACCTAAGTTTATACAATCCAATAAACCGGATCAAGTCGGTCTCAATATAGCTGACATTCGTTCGGCGACAATTGATACTCTGTTTATGAATTGTGTCAGAGCCTTAGATATAGGTGATTGTATCACCGCATATAAGCTTGTTGACAGAAGTCTAGTCATTGCCACAGGCGGTGATGTCAGTTACACAAATACAGCGGGTTCTAAATTTGTTGCCGCTGGAACTTATGACAAACCATAACTCTAACAATTAGGATGGTAGCATGACTAACAAAAAAATAGTGTGGGGTGGAACCGCTGGTGTTGCAGCGGCCGTATCCCTGATGCTGAGTGGTATCTATGAGCGAGAGGGTGGTTATGTTGACCATGTCGCTGATAGAGGCGGTAAGACTAATTATGGCGTAACAGAATCTGTTGCTCGCACTGCTGGATATAAAGGTCACATGAAGACCTTTCCAAAACATTGTGAAACAGAAAAAGACGTCTGTGCTGACAAGATTTATTACCAGACCTATATTGAAGGGCCTGGTCTTGTTCCTATCATTAAAGCAGATCCAGCTGTTGCCGATGAGCTCTATGACACGGGTGTGAACATGGGTCCAGCCTGGCCTGGTCGCTTTTTACAGGCTAGTCTCAACGAGCTTTGTCCAATGGGACCGAAGTTAAAGGTCGATGGAAAGATTGGTGCTGGAACACAAACTAGATTTGTACAGTGTCAAGCTAATATCGGTAAAATCACATTCTGTAAATCCATGCTTGAAAAATTGGATTCAAAACAACTTGCTCGCTACGATGACATCGTTCGCCGAAATAGTTCTCAGAAAGTTTTCTATAGAGGCTGGAAGAATCATCGCATTAACAACGTAAACCGTAAGAGATGCGATACACAGGCATGATAAGATAAGAGTAGAGGGGCGTCATTGCCCCTCTACTCTTATTATGACTTAACGATCAGGCGAACGACATGACGTACACCAACCCTCAAGGATTAATTCTCCCGATACGGAGAACTTATATACATGTCGGTAAGCCGATTGCTTTAAACTTTAGAGATCTCACCGATGAAGAGCAGATTCTTTATAGTGAATATGATTATTATAAATTTGAAGAATTTGGCCCAGAAAAACATCCACGTACTGGAAGCTTTTGGAAGAAAGATAAATTCGAAAAAGTTCATTTTGGGTGCGGTAGAAAAACATCAATAGATATGCAAATGGCTTTGAATTTTGCTGGTAATCCAAAGTTCTATAGATCGGCAAGATGTTCTCACTGTGATAATCATTTTCCAGTCGGTGACAACGGTCAGTTTATATGGGAAGATACGACGGTTAGAGTAGGTACATAACACAATTAATGGATAGAGTGGAGAGGGCTAAAGCCCTCTCCACTCCCATTGCTATAATAAATAAATTACGGCATCTTATGACAACTGACCGACGATTTCGGAGTATAATCATCATGGCCGAACGGACCAAATATCTAACCGAAGCCACACTCTTTGCGCCTGCTGCAAATAAGTGGGCCTTCGATACAGGTATCTTAAATAGTAACGGTGGATTGATGCTCTTGCGAGCAAATGCCAATCTCTCCGATATCACAGATACGGTCAATGCTAGAATCAATCTTGGTCTTAGAATTGGCGCGGATGTTCAACCCTATAATGAACGACTGACCGCTTATGCCGGTGGTTCGACACCGACACCCTTTAGCTTGACAGCTATGGGTAAAAGCACAGCTTCCGAATGGCGTGAGTTTATCGGCGCTGGCACAGTAAGAAGTGTTACGATTTCCGGTGGTAGTACAGGATTGATTTTCACCAACGGTACCACCACGGATTCTGGAACGTCAACACTTTCGGGTGTATTGTCAATAAACTACGGCGGTACTGGTACCACTAGTGTCAATGGACTTCGAACTGTTCTTGGTATTAACAATGTAGATAATACTTCAGACGCCAATAAACCCATGAGCAATGCGACTGCATCTGCGCTCAGTGGTAAGTTTGATAGACCTATTGGAAGTATAAGCCAGTATATCAGAGGTGATGGAACTTTGGCACCATTCCCTGTTCTGGGGGATGAAATTGGTACTGTTACCAGCATTACCCTGACAGGCGGTACAACCGGTTTATCGTTTGATAACGGTACGATCACAACTTCTGGTACGGCAGCACTTACAGGTATTCTATCCATCAACAGCGGGGGTACCGGTGTTTCCACGTTGGCGGAACTCAGGTCGTTGTTGACAATTAATAATGTCGACAATACATCCGATGTTAACAAGCCGATTAGTACTGCCACACAAACCGCCCTGGATCGTAGGGTCCGTATACCAGCTTCTCTACCCCAGGGACAAACACTCGAATTACCACCTCCTCAGGCAGGTAAGGTTATCGGTTGGAATGATCTTGGTAATGCCCTTATCAATACAAATGGCGGCGGTGGCGGAAACACGCTCCCTGCAGCTGTAGATATATTTGAGAGCGATGGTGCTCAAGTCCAGTTTACACTCGACAATATTCCTGGATCTATTGATAACATCAGCGTTACCATCGGCGGCGTTAGTCAGACACCAGGTATTAACTATACTCTGTTTGGTTCCATCGTCACACTGCAAGAACCAGCACCGCTCGATGAGATCATTGTAATTCGATCCTTTGGATCATTTAATTTCGGTGATCTTAAAGCAAACCAGATTGTAACAGAAGATTTCACGGGCGGGATTATTCCAACTGACAGTGATGTCCAGGAAGCACTACAGGCACTTGAGACGGCCACTACTAGAAAAGTAAATGGTCCGACCAGCCTTGGAACTTTGACGCTACCGACGCCTCAGGCAGGTATGGCTATTGGTTGGAATCCTTCCGCCACTAGTCTTATTAACATTGCTCCAGGTACAGGCGGGGGCGGAGGTGATGTTGGATCGGTATATTCCTATACCGACGTGTTCACCGGAAACGGCACCGATTCTGAATTCGCGCTGTCTTTTGTACCTATATCACTTGCTGATATTAGCGTCTCTGTTGGTGGAATCGATCAAGTACCAGAAGTATCTTACACGATAGGCGAAGGTAATGTTCTTGTATTCCCAGAACCTGTGCCAGACACAGCTAAGATCATTGTAAGAGGTATAAGAGCAACATCTATCGATATCAGTCAACTTGGTGCCGCTAGAGTTGAGAAGTTTACAAGCGTTACAAATCAGACGGACTATGTACTTGAATATGATCCGCTCAATCTCGATGAAATAGAGTTATCTATCGGGGGTAACATTCAGATCCCTGGAGATGATTATACATTCATTCCTCCTAACATTGTTAGATTTACACCAGCACCAACCGGTGGTCTACCTATCCTTATCCGATACGGATCACATCGCGTATTTGAATTAGAAGCCAATGCTGGCGTTAGCTATGTCGATCGTTTCTTGGGTAATGGTTTAACTACTGAATTTACACTCAGCAACAATCCAGGATCATTGTACAATCTCTTAGTGATCGTTGATGGCGTACCACAAAAACCCACCGATGATTATCTGCTGGTGGATGACGTTACGCTTGTCTTCACATTTACGGTTGTCGATGGTGCTTCTATTGTTGTACATTATTCAGATCGTTTAGAGATCGGGGAAACAGTCGCTTCGCTCGTTAAGACCGATCCGTTCGTTGGATCTTTGATTCCAGATGGTAGTAATGTACAAGAAGCCATCCAGATTCTGGAAACGAATCTACAGAGAGTGGAAGGTGATTTATTCTCATCTGAAACAGGAGACGGATCATCTAAAATTGCCTATCCAGATCCGGTTTCTGCAGCATATCTTAAAACAGTATCTGATGTTATCAACGGCTTACCTGTTAGTGTAATGCGTTTTATACCAGGTGAAAAGATACTGGGTATTATAAACAGAACGAATACCGATAACCTAACACCCTATTTCCAAGACGCATTGTCTTCCGGTGTTAGAGAACTCATTGTTCCTGCCGGTCGTTTCAATTTAGACACAGCTATCGCTATGTCGTCACCAGATCAAATGTTGAAAGGCGCTGGCAGCAGACGCTGCGAGTTCATTATTCGATCAACATCACAACCAGGTATAACGCTGGCAAACGGTGTAGCCGGTTATGGGATATCTGGTATCAAACTATCGCGTATCGGTGTACCTGTAGCAGGCGCAGATGGTATTAAATTTCTAGGGACGACTGACGATACTTCACTTGAAGATATCTGGGTCGAGGGTCACTGGAACAATCTTGTCATCGGAACCTGTGATACCGGACACATCTTTAAACTACGCTCGTCAAAGGCGCTTAATGACGGTGTCGTTCAGACCAATGCGATTAACTACGGACCATCGCAATGGGATGTCGATCATGTTCTCATAGATCGGTGTGTCAGAGACGGTTGGCGTATCCAATCCACCAACGGTCCGGCGGGGCTTATACTTGGTCAGATGCGAAATATTAAAAGTTTCGCAAACTCCGGCTACGGTATAAATCTTCTCGGCAGCGCTACAACGGGAATTTACGATTTCCGTATCTCTGATGCGTTTATGGGTTCAGATGGACTTGGTTCCATTAATCTCAAGACCTTCGGTGGTAAGCACAGGATCAGTGGATTCTTTGAAAGAAATGGTGAAGATGCGACTGGTCCAAATGTCACTACTCCGGCATCTCGCTTAGGGGTCGGCATTGACGCCACTGGATCCAATTCCGATATCTTAATATACGGATCACTGATTGACGGAAACTCGCTTGATGGTATTCAGCATGACGGTTCGGTATTAACAGTATCCGCAAGCCATATCTTCGACAACGGACGTGCTAGTGTAGCTAGTCGTAGAAGTGGTATTCTTTCTCACTCTGGTTCGCTTGTCGTGTCTGGATCTATCGTTAGAAACATGGTTGGTAATACAACACAGCTTTACGGTATATCTGCAGGTCACGACAATGTCGTTATATCCGGTAACGATCTATCTAACAACACAGCATCTGCAACTACGCTTAGCGGATTTGCTAAAGCTGAGGTTGTGGCTAACGCTGGTGTTACTGTTAATCGCATCGCGGGTGGTTTGGCTGTTGGATCTCCGACAGGTACAACACTGACGGGTGATATTAACGTAACAACAAATCTCAAGAAGAACGGAACGGTCTATACCAATCCTTAACATGGATAAAGAGGAGAGGCGAATACCTCTCCTCTTTATATTAACCAAATACAGAAGGTGGGACCATTTTAACGTTTGTGATAGTCCAAGTATACCCTGAGTCAAAACTTGCAACATCTAGCTGACAAGCAAATAGAGACGCCGGAGTCTTAAAGTGATAGAAATTTGAAAAAGCGGAATCTGTGGTTAGACATCCCAATGAGTCCATAATACAGATAGCAGAAGGTGACGCTCTTACAGTTTTAGAAACTTTGAACTCTCTTAGCTGCGGTCTGATCAAAGCATGTGAACTGTATACTACAGGCTTATCGTGCCGATGGAGTGGACTTGGTACCCAATCTGACTTTTTGTCAAACGATACCGTCTGAACCTCTTTTGCCGTGAGAGTTATATCAATAGGGTTATCACCTAGTTCTATAACAAAGAGTGTTTCCGCACTGTATAGCTTTTCATAAGGAAGGCTGGTTGGTACAAGATTATCAACAGGGGTACTGTGTATGATCTTAATGTCGCAACTATTGAAGTTTCGCAAGAAATATTCAATACCTTTATTACCGTTCACCCGATTGAGCCAGATCGCATCGAGGCTAGGATCGTTTCCACGAATGACCGAGAGCAGAACATAAGGGATCGCCATGATCTCATCTTTGAAAACATTGTTCACTGACATCGAGGCGATCAATAAAAGCGAATGTTCTGAATAACACGGTATTCCGCTCATCATTCGCTCTGCTAAAGAACGCATCATTTCGTGTGCGTCCGGAACATTGGCGGTTATCATTCGATTCAACGCTTGTTGGAAATGTTGCGCTGGTCCGGAAAATAGATTTGGATTTACTTTAATGGCTTCCATTGAGTCTTCGTACAGATCCAACGCTCGATCAAAAAACGCGATCGCTGAAATGTTATTCCTATCACTGGTATACATGACCATAGTCTCCGACTGAATCATACGATATCAAAAATCGGCAGTTTCTACCGTATTTAATTAATTATGTAAATTTTATGATTTATCCGCCATTAAACACAGGTGTATCATGACAACTAAAATACCACCGCGTATGATTCAGGAGCTTACTCCCATCC
>Ga0209231_1000198_pt1 | contig 41608 bp, 32 predicted proteins | sample Deesub45470m_DNA_FD_188086 | JGI IMG/M metagenome (GOLD analysis project Ga0209231, IMG submission 188086) | Deep subsurface microbial communities from North Pacific Ocean - 450_OLKR46/470m Metagenome (SPAdes) (version 2) | ecosystem: Environmental > Terrestrial > Deep subsurface > Unclassified ... | reverse complement strand
AGCCAGGCCATATGCCATCTCGTCATCCTCCCCGTCATAACTCGGTTCGGGCCAGCAACTCAGGTAAAGCGGGGGCGCTTCTGGGGCTCGTCCGAGCGCGTCATAATCCGACGTGCGGTTGAGTCGTCCCGCAATCGCCAGCAGGCGCGCGTCGGGAAAGGCGACGCTGTTGCCGTTGGCGACCGTCAGCCAGGCGAACAGGTCGAGCGTTTGCCCGTCCGGCGCGATCCGCGCGACATAGTCGGCGGCCCAATCGAACCCGGTGGTGAGATAGGTGAGCGCCACATCGGCCTGCGTCGCCCGGTCGCTCTGTGTATCGATCGACAAGGTGGGGGTGACGGACAGGTCGGACGGGACTGTGTCATGGATCAGCATTTCGGGCAGGCCCGAACAGCGCAACGCCTCCACCCCGTCCGCGCTTTCGATGACGAGCGCCTGGTCGGGCGTGGAGCGGACGATCGCGTCCTGCTCCACCACTCTGCCGGTCGCGGGATCGGTGCGGCGCAGATGCACGGCCTTGCCCAGCGCGCCGAGTGTCAGACTGGCGGGCGACAGCAGCCGGGCGTCGCGATTTTTCTGGATGACGCCGCCGGGCAGGCCGGTCACTGCCGCGCTGACCGCGATCATGCCGTCGGCCACGCCCTCGAAGCGGATGGTCGAATCGCCGGGTGGGAGGGTGATGCGCCGCTGTTCGGTGACGAGCGCGAAGCCGGTGGGGAAGCGGGCGTTGATGCTCCCCTCGCCGCGTTCGGGGTCGCGATAGACGGTGACCGAGCGGGAGTGCGCGCCGGGCGAGACGATAAGCGTCTGCGCAGACGCGGGCGCGCCCGGCATTACCAGCAGCAGCAGCAGGATCAACCAGCGGCGCATGCGCGGGCCGTCAGTAGCGGGTTTCGAAAATGGCGGTGAGGCTGGTGGTGCCATTGGCAGGCACGGTCACTTGCCACCGCGCGCTATTGCTGTCGATCCGCTGCGACGGCAGGCTTTCGCTGACGATACGGGTATCATCAAAGGCGAAGTCGAGGCCCGATTGGGTCAGTTCGATCGTGACCGGCTGATCCTTCGCATTGCTGAGGTCGTAGCGCATATGGCTGCGCCATTTGCTGTTCGAGACACGCTCGCGCTGTTCCACGACAGGCTTGACCTTTACGTCGAAGGCGTCGCCGGTGGCGAGCGCCAGATCGCTGCCCATCGGCGTATGATCGACCTGGTTTTCGCCGATGAACTGCGGGGCACCGCCGGCATCCTTCATATAGAAGCGCACCGTTCCGGCGGGCAGCGCGTCGCCAAGGCCGCCTGCCCGTGCGGTCGAGAAATGCACGACGCTGCGGACGCTTTGCGGCTCTTCGCTGCTGGCGAGCCAGCCGTTGCGATAGGCATAGCCCGCGCGGGCAGGCACGCCTTGCACGTCGAGGAAGCTCACTTGCTTGGTCTGGCGGTCGGCGATCCGGGTGCGAGCGGCGATGGGGTAGAGGTAGAAATCACCTAGTTGCTCGCGCGGGGCGGCTTCCGTTCCGGCGCGGCGAAGGGCGGCAGCACGTTGCGGGCGGTAGCCGCCCTGGCTTTGGCCGACGCTGCCCGCGACCAGCAGGGTGCGGGCATTGTCATAGCTGGTGCCGCTGGTGTTGGTGAGCGTGACCCAGCCCTGCACGTCGATCCGCCCGGCCTTGGCATCGAACAGCGCGACATAGTCCGCCGCCCAGCCAAGGCCCGGCGTCAGATAGCGGAGTGAGGCCGCGCGCGTGCCTGCGCGGGCGCTGTCCACCGTCACCGACAGGGTCGGGCGGGCGCGGAGATTGGCGGGCACCTTGTCGAAGATGACGCGCACCGGCAGGCCATCGTCGCGCAAAATCTCGATCCGCTGGCCGATCTGCAGCACCACGCCGCCCTGGACGCTCAGCACCTTGGCCTGTTCGCGCTGTTCCGCGCCGGTGGCGGGATTGGTGCGGACGATGGTAACGGTGCGGCCGATCGCCTTTTCCATCAATTTGCCGGGGGACAGCAGGTCGAAGTCGAAATTCTGTTCGACGATCGATGCACCATCGGCGGCGAAGGACAGGGTTTCGGGACGGATCTGCGCCGAGACATCGGGAAATTCGATGCGGCTGATCCCGGCGGGGATGGCGAGTTGGCGCACATCCTGCACCAGCGCGAGATTATTATTGTAGATGGTGACGGCCACGTCCCCCTGCGCCGAAGCGGCGGTCGGGTCGGTCGCGTCCTGCGCCAGCGCGGCAGCGGGCAAGAGAGCAAGCAGGGGCGCAAGCAGGAACAAGCGGGGCATGGCGGCATCTCTCCGGTCGGAACGCCGGTGCCTTGTGCCGGATCGCGACGGGCTTGGAAAGCGGGCATGAAAAAGGGGATGGCGCATGGGCTGCGCCACCCCCTTTTTGTCCGGTAGAGCCGGTGTGCGGTTTTATTCGGCCGCTTCCGTCGCGGGACGGGTGCGGCGGGTGCGCTTCTTGGGCGCTTCGGCTTCACCGTCATTGTCGGCGCGACCGATGGCTGGCGGCAAGACGGCCAGGTCGAGGCTTTCATTGGCCTGTTCAGCTTCGGGCACGACCTTGCGCGGGCGACCACGGCGGGGACGCGGCGCTTCGGCTTCGGGCTGAGGCGCGGGGGCCTGTTCAACGACGGGCTGCGGCGCGGGGGCGGCCTGCTCTACCGGAGCCTGCGATTCGGCGGCGACGGGGCGATCGCGACGCGGACGGTCGCGACGGGCATTGCAATCCTCGCGCGGTTCGTCCTGGCGGCGATTCTGATCGCGCGGGGTGCGATCGCCGAACTCGCGGGGTGCGCGGTCGGCCTGATCGCGTTGCGGGCGATCGCCCTGGTCGCGTTGTCCGCGATCGGCATAATCGCGCTGGGGCCGGTCGCCCTGCTCGCGCGGGGCACGGTCGTTACGGTCATTGCGATCGTTGCGGTCATTCTGCTCACGCGGGGCGCGATCGAAACCGGGTTGTTCGCGCGGGGTGCGGTCGTAGGACGAATTGTCGGTGCGGAATTCGTCGACGCCGTCGGCGACGCCCTCGAAATCATCGCCATCTTCGTCGAAATTCTCGTCCGGGCGACGTTGGCGCTGGGGCTGGCCCTGCTGCTGTTCTTCCTGCCGGGCGCGATTGTCGGCCAGGACGCGGAAATAATGGTCAGCGAATTGGAGATAATATTCGGCGTTGACCCGATCACCCGACATCTGGGCATCACGCGCCATATTCTTGTATTTTTCAAGAAGCTGGGTCGCATTGCCACGGGCGCGATTGTCGATGCGGTTGCCGCTGTCGCCGCCCCCGCCCCGATTGTTGGTGTTGGGACGTCCGTTATTATTCCGGCCGCGATTGCGGCGACCGGCCTGCCGGTTGTTGATCAAGATATGATCCTTGTGTTCGCTGTCATAACCTTGGCTGAAAACACTGTTCCGTCGCCATCCCCAAGCGCGACCCGCTCATCGGGCCGGATATAGCTCCGCAGGACATAGGCCATTATCTGGCTTATGCCGTCCAATGCCAGAGGTGCCGCGCAGCAGCGCCATCATGACTTTAAGGAGCTAGAAAACAGCTTTTCCATCAATGACCTAAAAGGGTCATGTCGCCGGAGCGTGCTGTTCCTGACCCCGATGTAATGGCTTTCATGGGATAAACCAAGCAAATTCGGCTTTATCATCATCAATCATCGGGTGGCGACCAGGCAGCGGTCTAGCCCGGCCAGATCGCGCAGCGGGCGCACGGCAAGGCCGACACCCTCCAGCAACGCCGTAACGGCAAGGCGCTGGTCATAGCCAATCTCGATCGCGGCCATCCCGCCCGGCGCGATCAGACGCGGCAAGTCGGGGACGATGCGGCGATAATCATCGAGGCCATCGCTGCCCGCAAATAGCGCGCTGCCCGGTTCGTGCAGCACATCGCCCGCCAGCGCTGCGTCGCGCGCGATATAGGGCGGGTTGATGAGGAGGAGGTCGAACGGGCCGTCCACCCCCTGCCCCCAGTCGCCCAGGCGGAACTGCGCGCGATCGGCGAGGCCCAGCCGCTTGGCATTGCCCTGCGCGACGGCAAGCGCGCCGGGCGAGGTGTCGATCCCCAAGCCCTGCGCAATGGGCCATTCGCTCAGGGCCGCGAGCAGGAGCGCGCCGGAGCCGGTACCAAGGTCGAGAACGGACGCAGGCGCGCGCCCCGCGAAATGCGCGACCGCCGCGTCGATCAGCGTTTCGCTGTCGGGGCGCGGGATCAGCACGTCGGGCGTGACGGTCAGGCTGATCGTCCAGAAATCACGCATGCCGCTGATATAGGCGATCGGTTCGCCGTTCAGGCGGCGGTCGAGCAATGCGGCGAAGGCGGCGGGGACCGCCAGGTCGCGCTGGCGCAGCAGCATGTCGGCGCGCGAGAGGCCCAGCGCATGGGCCATCAGCAATTCGGCGTCGAGCCGCGCTGTGTCGCTGGTCGCGCTCAAACGGGCCGTAGCCTCGCGCAGCGCAGGCGCGATGCTCACCCCACCCCGTCCAGTTGCGCCAGCCGTGCGGCTTCGTCTTCGGCGATCAGCGCGTCGATGACTTCGGCAAGGCCCGGCCCTTCGAGAATTTCGGGCAGGCGGTGCAGCGTCAGGTTGATGCGGTGATCAGTGACGCGGCCTTGCGGGAAATTATAGGTGCGGATGCGTTCTGAGCGGTCGCCCGACCCAACCATCGCCTTGCGCGCGCCGGCCTGTTCGCTCTGGGTGCGTTGCCGTTCGGCTTCGTAGAGGCGCGCGCGCAGCACCTGCATCGCCTTCGCCTTATTCTTGTGCTGCGAGCGTTCGTCCTGCTGAATCACGACGAGGCCGCTGGGCAAATGGGTGATGCGGACGGCGGAGTCGGTGGTGTTGACGTGCTGGCCGCCTGCTCCGCTAGCGCGGTAAATGTCGATCTTGAGGTCGCCGTCAGCGATCTGGACATCGACTTCCTCCGGTTCGGGGAGGACGGCGACGGTCGCGGCGCTGGTGTGGATGCGCCCGCCGCTTTCGGTGACGGGGACGCGCTGGACGCGGTGGACGCCGCTTTCGAACTTCAGTTTCGCGAAAACGCCGGTGCCGGTGATGGAGGCGACAATTTCCTTGAAGCCGCCCGCTTCCGACGCATTGGCCGTCATCTGCTCCATCTTCCAGCCCTGCGTATCGGCATAGCGCTGATACATGCGGAAGAGGTCGCCGGCGAACAGCGCGGCTTCGTCGCCGCCGGTTCCGGCGCGGATTTCCAGCATGGCGGGGCGGGCATCGGCGGAATCGCGGGGCAGCAGTTGCAGCGCCAGCGCGCGTTCGGCCTGGGGCAGCTGGCTTTTGAGGAGCTGCATTTCCTCCTGCGCCATTTCGCGCATCAACGGGTCGGCATCGGCGTCGACCCCGCCCGCCATATAATCGAGCGCGGCCAGTTCCTGCCGCAGGCGGCGCACTTCATGCGCGGCGCGGGCGACCGGCTCAATCTCGGCATATTCCTTCGACAGGCGCACGAACGCATCGGGGGCAAGGTCGGCGCGCGTCATCGACGCCTGCACCTCATCCCGGCGCGCCTCAATCTGCGCGATGCGTTCAGGCGAGATGTGCATTAAGTGTTGCCCCTAAATCCGTTCGGGCTGAGCTTGTCGAAGCCCCGTCCTTTCTTGCAGGCAGCAGAAAAACGGCCCTTCGACAAGCTCAGGGCGAACGAGGGTGGGGAGGCGCGATTGGCGGTGAAGGGCATTAGTCGGCCGTTGCCTTCACGCCTTCAAGCAGCGCTGGATTTCGCGCCATGCCTTCACCAACCAGCAGCATCTTCAACAGTTCATATGGAGAAGTCAGTGGCACTTCCTGCTGCTCACCCGACCGCAGATTTTTGAGCGCCATTACCCCTTGGGCGATTTCATCATCACCCAGGATAGCCGCAAATAACGCCCCGGAAGCATTCGCACGCTGCATCCGCTTTTTCATATTGCCGCGAAAACCCATGTCGCAGGCGATACCAGCGCGCCGCAGATCAGCGATGATGCCGGTGGCCTTCACTTCGGCGGCTTCCCCCATCGGGATGATGGCGACTGTTGGCTTCTCAATCTCCGGCGCATCCACAAGCATCGCCAGCCGCTCGATCCCCGCCGCCCAGCCGACCGCTGGCGTCGCAGGACCACCCAGATTTTCGATCAACCCGTCATAGCGGCCGCCGCCCAGCACCGTGCCTTGCGCGCCCAAACGATCCGTGACGAATTCGAACGCGGTGTGGCGATAATAATCCAGGCCGCGCACGAGGCGCGCGTTGCGTTCCCATGCGACGCCAGCGGCATCCAGGCCACTCGTCACCTTGTCGAAGAAGCTGCGGGCTTCGTCGGTCAGATAGGCGTCGATGTCGGGTGCGCTGTCGGCGACCGGGCGGTCGCGCGGGTCTTTGCTGTCGAGGATGCGGAGCGGGTTGCGCTGCAGGCGATCGACGCTGTCTTCCGACAACGCCCCGCGATGCGCCTCGAAATGGGCGATCAGCGCGGCGCGCCAGGCGTCGCGGCTGGCGGCATCGCCCAGCGTGTTGAGCGTCAGCGTCACGCCGTCATCGATGCCCAGTTCCTTGAGCAACTGGTCGGCCATGACCAGCAATTCCACGTCCGCGCCCGCCTCGGCTGCGCCGATGATTTCGGCGTCGAGCTGGTGGAACTGGCGGAAGCGGCCCTTTTGCGGGCGTTCGTAGCGGAACAGGGGTCCATGGGTCGCCACTTTAAGCGGCGCATATTGCTGCCAGCCCTCGGTGATATAGGCGCGGCTGATCCCGGCGGTAAATTCGGGGCGCAGGGTGATGCTGTCGCCGCCGCGATCCTCGAACGTGTACATTTCCTTCGACACGACGTCGGTGCTTTCGCCCAGCGAGCGGGCGAAGACGGCGGTGGATTCGAACACCGGCACTTCGACGCGCTGGAATCCGTAGAGTTTGCGCACCCGGTCGAAGGTCGCGACCACATGCGCGAAGCGTTCCTGGAACGCTTCCGTGGTGCCGCCCAGCATGTCCTGCGTGCCGCGTACCGGACGCGGCGTTTCGATTTTAGCCATGGGGATGGGCCTTTAACCGCAATTGGCCCCCAAGGAAACGCGCTTTTTATGCGCCTGCATCAAGGGGTGGACGCGCCCGCGCGGCGACGCCATTGTGCGGGCATGAGGGCCGTCCGGCCCAAACTGCATTTTCGGAGATGTTCATGATCCGCAGCCTTGCTGCCGCCCTTTTCCTGACAACGGGCCTTTCGACCGCGATTGTCAGCCCCCTTTTCGCGCAAGAGGCGATCCGGTCCAAGCCGACCGCCCTGCCCGTCAATGACGCGACCCCTGCCCCAAAAGACGTGCCCTATCCCGGTGGCACCATCAAGCTGGAGGTCGATGCGAGCGACACGACCCAGCGCATTTTTCGCGTGAAGGAAACGATTCCCGTTGCGGCCAGCGGGCCGATGACGCTGCTGATGCCTGCCTGGTTGCCGGGCAATCATGCGCCGCGCGGGCAGATCGAGAAGCTGACGGGGCTGACCATCACCGCCAATGGCCAGCCGGTGGCGTGGAAGCGCGATCCGCTCAACGTCTTCGGCTTCATCATCGACGTGCCGCAGGGCGTGCGCGAAATCGTGGCGCAATTCCAGTTCCTGTCCGCGACCCAGCCGAATCAGGGCCGCGTCGTCATCACGCCCAAGATGCTGAACATCCAGTGGGAAAGCGTGTCACTCTATCCGGCGGGCTATTATACCCGGCAGATCCCGGTGCAGGCGACCGTCACCTATCCGGCGGGCTGGCAGGCGGCGACCGCGCTGCGCGGCACCAAGAGCGGCAACCGCGTCGCTTATGAGACGATCGATTATGAGGCGTTACAGGATTCGCCGGTCTTTGCCGGCCGCTATTTCAAGGCGGTGGACCTGGGCAAGAATGTGACGCTCAACATCGTCGCCGACGATGCCGACGAACTGGAATACAAGCCCGAACAGATGGCCAAGCATAAGAAGCTGGTCGATGAAGCGGGCGCGCTGTTCGGCAGCTATCATTTCGACCATTATGATTTCCTGCTGGCGCTGACCGACGAAATGGGCGGCATCGGCCTGGAGCATCATCGATCTTCGGAAAATCAGGTCGAGCCGGGCTATTTCAAGAAATGGGAGTCAGGCGAGGCGCTGCTCGACCGCAACCTGTTGCCGCATGAATTCACCCATAGCTGGGACGGCAAGTTCCGCCGCCCCGATTTGCTGTGGACCCCCGATTTCCGCACGCCGATGCAGGATAATCTGCTGTGGGTCTATGAAGGGCAGACGCAGTTCTGGGGCTATGTGCTGGGTGCCCGGTCGGGGATGTTCACCAAGCAGGAAACGCTGGACGCCTATGCGCAGATCGCGGCGAAGCTCGATACCAATGTCGGTCGACAATGGCGGCCGATGGAAGATACCACCCATGATCCGATCATCTCCGCGCGGCGGCCCAAGGGTTGGGCGAGCTGGCAGCGGTCGGAAGATTATTACAACGAAGGGCTGATGATCTGGCTGGAGGCCGATGCGATCATTTCGAAGGCGACGCGCGGCACCAAGGGGCTGGACGATTTCGCCAAGGCCTTTTTCGGCGTGAAGCCAGGCGACTGGGGCCAGCTCGTCTATAATCGGCAGGAGGTGATCGATACGCTCAACGGCATCGCCCCCTATGACTGGGCCGGTTTCTTCCGCACCTATGTCGACAGCCCGACCAAGGAAACGCCCAAGGGCGGCTTCATCCTGGGCGGCTATAATCTGGTCTATGGCGACGAGCCGAACGCCATCACCAAGGCGGCCGAGGGCGCAAACAAGATGGTCGATCAGAGCTTTGGCCTGGGCGCGATCGTCAAGAATGACGGCGAGATCAGCGCCGTCATCTGGGACAGTGCGGCGTTCAAGGCGGGGCTGGTGATCGGTGCCAAGATCGTGGCGGTCAATGGCGACGAATTTTCCAGCGACGTGTGGAAGGCGGCAATCAAGGCCAAGCAGCCGATCCAGATCATCCTAAAGCAGGATAAATATTACCGCACATTGTCACTCGATTATTCGGGCGGGCTGCGCTATCCGCGCCTCGAAAAGACAGGAGAGGGTGAAGGCAGTCTCGACCGACTGCTCAAGCCGAGAACATAATCACCCGTAGCGCATCATCGTAGCAAAAGGCGTTTCCATGAATATCGAACTGATCCCGGTGGGCGACGATCCGCCAAACAGCCTGAACGTCGTCATCGAAGTGCCGGTCGGCGGCGAGCCGGTGAAATATGAATTCGACAAGGCGTCGGGCGCGCTGTTCGTGGACCGCATTTTGCATACGCCGATGCGCTACCCCGCCAATTATGGCTTCGTGCCGCACACGCTGTCGCCCGATGGCGATCCGCTCGACGCGCTGGTCATCGCGCGCTCGCCCTTCGTCCCCGGCTCGGTCGTGCGCGCGCGTCCCATCGCGGTGCTGAACCTGGAAGACGAAGCCGGCGGCGACGAGAAGCTGGTGTGCGTGCCCGACAACAAGACCTTCCCTTATTATGCCGACATCAGCGAGAAGGACGACCTGCCCGGCATCGTGATGGAGCAGATCGAGCATTTCTTCACCCACTATAAGGACTTGGAAAAGACCAAGTGGGTGCGCATCGGCACCTGGGGCGGCGCGGAAGATGCCAAGCAGATCACGCTGGAAGCCATCGCTCGCTATCAGGCGGCGAAGAAGGCGTAAGGCTCTCAGGTTTGAGCGAATTAAGAGGCCGCGCGGGGTGACCTGCGCGGCCTTTTTGGTGGCAGACAAGCGGCAGCGTCGAGCCCCCTCCCTCATCCAACTTCGCCTTAGATCAATCGATCCGCTTCCAGGGCGAGCGCGAGCGAATCACGGCTTCTGGGCAGGCGGGCGTGGAGGCGGGCGTCGGCTTCGGCGAGGCGTTCGATGCCGGTGGCGAGCTGCTCTTCGGACAGGGTGAAGGGCAGGCGCAGGAAGCGTTCGAACGCGCCACTGACGCCGAAGCGCGGTCCCGGCGCGACGCGCACGCCGAGATTTTCGGCGAGCGCGGCGAGTGCGGTGGCTTCAGCGCGGGGGAGTTGCGCCCAAAGCGACAGGCCACCCGCAGGCGCTTCGACCCGCCAATGGGGCAGATGCCGGTCGATCAGGCCGAGCAGATGGTCGCGCCGGTCACGCAGCATCGCAGCGCGGGTGCCAAGCCCCTCGCCCGCGTCCAGCAGATACGCGACGGCGAGTTGTTCCAGCACGGGGCTGGCCATGTCGGTCGTCGTGCGCAGACGCGCCAGCGCGGCGATCGTCTGCGGGTCGGCGCGAATCCAGCCGGTGCGCAGGCCTCCCCAATAGATTTTGCTGGCCGAACCCATGGTGATGACCTGCCGCCCGGACGGATCATGCAGCGCGACCGGCGGCGGGGCCGCGAAATCGAGGCCCATCGCTGCCATCGTCTCGTCAATCACCAGCGGCGTGTGGCTGCGCGCGGCGACGGCGACGAGCGCGCGGCGGGTAGCCGGGTCCATGCTGCGCCCGGTGGGGTTGTGGAAATCGGAGATGATATAGGCAAAGCGCGGGGCCGTCTGGCGAAAGGCCGCATCCATCGCATCAATATCCCAGCCCTGGGTCGGCAGGCCCACGGGCACGGGCACGACATGAGCGCGCTGCAACGCCTGGATCGCGTTATGATAGGTCGGATGATCGATCACGACCCGGTCGCCCGGCCCCGCGAGCCAGTGGAGCAGCAGCGAAAAGCCTTGCTGCGCGCCGTTGGTGACGATGATCTGGTCCGGGCTGGTCGGGCAACCGCGCCTTTCATAATCGGCGGCGATCGCGCGGCGCAGCACGGGAAGGCCGAGCGGATCATAGCCAAGATCGCCCAGATGCGCGGGCAGCGCGTCGAGCGCGGCGGCATAGGCGCGCGCCACGCCGGGCGCGGCGGGGAGCGCGGCATGGGTCCAGTTCAGGAGGTTGCCGCCGCTGGCGATGCCGTCGTCAACAGGTGGTGCGGGCGTGTCGCCGGGCGGCAGGCGCGTGACCCTGCCTGACCCCTGGCGGCTTTCGAGATAGCCCTCGTCACGCAGCCGATCGAAGGCGGCGGCGATGGTGGTGCGGCTGAGGCCCAGCGCAGCGGCCAGTTCCCGCTCACCGGGCAAACGGACGTTGAGGCCGATCCGGCCGTCCAGCACCAGCATCCGCAAGGCCTGCGCGAGCTGGCGATAGGCAGGCTGGGCGCTATCGAGCGCGCGCCATGCGCCGAGCAGGCGCAGCAGGGAGGGCGGGCGAAGATGCGAAGTGGACATGGCCTAGCGTTCCATTTGGGGAGCAATGCCATGCCATTTACCGCGCAATGGCCCTGATGGGAAAGGCCAGTTGCTGCGAACCTGCCTGCGCCGTTGACCTGCCGGATCAGATGGGCATGATCCCGCCAACCCGTTGATCCCAGGAGCCTGATCCCATGCGCCCCGTCCTTGCTTGCGCCCTTCTTCTGATGTTGGGTGCCGCCGCGCCCTCACCGCCTACCCTGTCGCCGCTGGCGTTCGAGCAGATTGCACCGGCTGGCACTAAGATGCCGCGCTTCAAGGTGGATGCCGCCTGGCCGACGATGCCGGACGACCTGTTGCTGGGGCAGGTAAGCGGCGTGGCGGTGGGGCCGGACGATTCGGTCTGGGTGGTGCATCGGCCCCATTCGCTGACCGGCACCGATACGGGATTGGCGCAGACGCCGCCGATCGCGGTCTGCTGCAAGCCTGCGCCGCCGGTGGTGCGGTTCGGCAAGGATGGCACCTATATGGGCGGCTGGGGTGGCGCGGCGAGCGCGCCGAGCGTCGATGGCATCAGCCAGTGGCCCGCCAGCCTGCATGGCATATTCGTCGATCAGGCCAATACGGTCTGGTTCGGCGGCAATGGCAAGGACGACCATGTCGTGCTGAACTACAGCGCGGACGGCACATTCTTGCGCGCCTTTGGCAAGCGGGGCGAGACCAAGGGCAATGATGCGACCGACCGGCTGGGCAATCCGTCCGACGTGCATCAGGTCGATGGCATGGTGCTGGTGTCGGACGGCTATGTGAACCGCCGGGTGATCGGCTTCGACGCGAAGACCAATGGCTATAAGGGGCGTTGGGGCGCCTATGGCAAGCCGCCGATCGCGCCGACCCGTCAAGGGGCGTTCGACCAGAGCCATGCGGTCGATCCCAGCAAGGTGGCCAATCCCAAAGCCGATATCTTTGGCGACATCGTGCATTGCGTGGTGCCGACGAAGGATGGGCATGTCTATGTGTGCGACCGCAACAACAACCGGGCGCAATTGTTCAAGCGCGGCAAGGACGGGGCGCTGACTTTCGTCCGCGATCTCGCCATCGCCCCGGAAACCGGGGGCACGCATACGGTGACCGACATCGCCTTTTCGCCCGACCCGGAGCAGACCTATCTCTATGTCGCCGACATGATGAACGGGCGGGTGTGGATTTTGCTGCGCAAGACGCATGACGTGCTGGGCGCGATTGGGCGTGTGGGGCGGCAGGCGGGACAGTTCACCTGGCTGCACAGCATCGATACCGACAGCGAAGGCAATATCTATACGACCGAGGTGAATACCGGGCGGCGGGTGCAGAAGCTGGTGTTTACCGGAATCGAGTGAGTGAGATAGAAGGCGGTGCGTAGCGCTTCTCGACTTCGCTCGAAGCGAACGGAGGTTGGTGCAGCTCCGGCCCTTTATCCGCCGATCAGCCGCATATAGGGGCTGGCGAGCCAGCCGCTGACGCAGGGGCCGGCATAGGGTTGTTTGCGGTCCACGGGCGACGACACGCCGCAATCGCCTGCCGGTTCACCCTCTTGCGCGGGTGTCGGCTGCACGACGACGCCGAGCCATTTCTGGTCGAGGCTGCGGGTGCAGATATAGGCGCGCTGACCTTCGGGCAGCTGCGCGATCACCTTGGCATCGGCGAATGGTGCGGCGAGCAGGGGAAGCCCCCCTGCCCCGCTGCGGCTTACCTGGCCAAGGCCACCACAGGCGTCGAGCCGAGGTCCGTCTTCGCCGATCGTCACGGGCCGGGCGGATGGCGTATCCATGCGGGTTTCGGAGACCCCCGAGCGCGGCGCATCGGCGAGCGAACTGTTGGGCAATTCGTCCAGCACCTCGCGGCTGTCGGAGCAGGCGGCGAGCATCAGGAGGAGGGCAAGGGTTCGGACCATGGAGACGGGATAGACCGGCAGGCTGGTGGGGGGAAGGGCCCATGTTTCGCTTTAGTTTCAGCCCGCCTTTCCCTATAGGCTGGGCTATGAGCGAAGAACCCGTAAACTCCCCGAACAGCAACGAATATGGCGCCGACAGCATCAAGGTGCTCAAAGGTCTGGACGCGGTCCGCAAGCGGCCCGGCATGTATATCGGCGATACCGATGATGGCAGCGGCCTGCACCATATGGTGTTCGAGGTCAGCGACAATGCGATCGACGAAGCGCTGGCCGGGCATTGCGACCGGATCGACATCACGCTGAACCCCGATGGATCGGTCAGCGTGATGGACAATGGCCGCGGCATCCCGACCGGCATCCATACCGAAGAAGGCGTGTCGGCGGCCGAGGTCATCATGACCCAGTTGCACGCCGGGGGTAAGTTCGAGAATACGTCGGACGACAATGCCTATAAGGTATCGGGCGGCCTGCATGGCGTGGGCGTGTCCGTGGTGAACGCGCTGTCCGACTGGCTGGAGCTGAACATCTGGCGCGATGGCCAGGAACATTGGATGCGGTTCCGCCATGGAGATGCCGAAGCGCCATTGAAGGTGCTGGGGCCAGCCGCGCCGGGGCAGAAGGGCACGAAGGTCACCTTCATGTTCTCGACCGACACGTTCAAGAATGTCACCGACTATGATTTCGACAAGCTGGAGCATCGCTATCGCGAGCTGGCGTTCCTCAACAGCGGCGTGCGCCTGTTCCTGACCGACGCGCGGCATGAGGAAAGCAAGACGGTCGAACTTTATTATGAGGGCGGCATCGCGGCCTTCGTCAGCTATCTCGATCGCAACAAATCGGCGATGATGCCGGAGCCGATCGCCATTTCGGGCACGCGCGACAATGTGACCATCGAAGTCGCGCTGGAGTGGAACGACAGCTATTATGAAAATGTGCTGTGCTTCACCAATAATATCCCGCAGCGCGACGGCGGCACCCATTTGGCGGCGTTCCGCGCTGCGCTGACCCGCACCCTCAACAATTATGCCGAAAAGTCGGGCATGTTGAAGAAGGAGAAGGTGAGCCTGACCGGTGAGGATATGCGCGAAGGGCTGACCGCGATCGTCTCGGTCAAATTGCCCGATCCCAAATTCTCGTCACAGACCAAGGACAAGCTGGTCTCCTCCGAAGTCCGCCAGCCGCTCGAAAGCCTGATGGCCGACAAGATGGCCGAGTGGCTGGAGGAAAATCCCGCCCACGGCAAGATGATCATCCAGAAGGTGATCGACGCCGCCGCCGCGCGCGAGGCCGCTAAGAAGGCGCGCGAACTGACCCGACGCAAAGGCGTGCTGGACATTGCCAGCCTGCCCGGCAAGCTGGCCGACTGTCAGGAACGCGACCCGGCCAAGTCCGAACTGTTCCTGGTCGAGGGGGATTCGGCTGGTGGTTCGGCCAAGCAAGGCCGCAACCGGCATAATCAGGCGATCCTGCCGTTGAAGGGCAAGATCCTGAACGTCGAGCGCGCGCGCTTCGACAAGATGCTGTCGTCCAAGGAAGTCGGCACGCTCATCCAGGCGATGGGCACGGGCATTCGCGACGATTTCAACCTGGAAAAGCTGCGCTACCACAAGATCGTCATCATGACCGACGCGGACGTCGATGGCGCGCATATCCGCACGCTGCTTTTGACCTTCTTCTATCGCCAGATGCCGCAGATCATCGAGGGCGGACACCTCTATATCGCCCAGCCGCCGCTGTATAAGGCGACGCGCGGCCGCAGCGAACTCTATCTGAAGAACGATACCGCGCTGGAGCAATATCTGGTCGATAATGGTGTCGAATCGATGGTGCTGGAGGGACCGGCCGGGACGCGGACCGGCAATGACCTCAAGAGCCTGGTCGATCATGCCCGACGGATGCGCGCGGTGATGCGCTATGTTCCCCGCCGCTATGACCCGACGATCATCGAAGCGCTGAGCCTGACCGGGGCGCTCGACCCCGAATTGTCGCAGGACGAGCAGGCAACCCGCCTGGACGCGGCGGTCGCCTGGATGGGCGCGCAGGATGCCGAGGGCAAATGGACCGGCCGGATCGCCGAAGAAGGCGGTTTCCATTTCGAACGGCTGTGGCGCGGCGTGACCGACCATCATGTCATCGAACATGGTTTCGTCGGGTCGGCCGAGGCGCGCAAGCTGCACACATTGGCAAGCGAAGAATCGCAAAGCTATCTGACCCCTGCCCGGCTGGTGACCGCCAAGGCGGCAATGGCGGCCGAAGAAGCGGGCGACGATGACCTGCCTGCCGCCCCTGCTAAGGGCATGACGTTGGTGACGCGGCCGAGCGAATTGCTGGAAGCGATTTTGGCGGCCGGGCGCAAGGGGCTGGCGATCCAGCGCTATAAGGGGCTGGGCGAGATGAATGCCGAGCAGCTGTGGGAAACCACGCTGGACCCCGACAACCGGTCGATGCTGCGGGTCGAGGTCGAGCAGGCGGATATTGCCGACGAGATTTTCAGCCGCCTGATGGGCGAAGTCGTCGAACCGCGGCGCGAGTTCATTCAGGATAATGCGCTGAACGTCGCCAATCTGGACGTCTAAAGCGAACAGCGAAGCGGACATTGGTTTGCGAAAACGACGCTGGACGGGGTGGTTCGCCGCCCCCGTCCGGTGTCGCCCTATGTCCGCTTTGGTTGATCGGAAGATGCTGAAATAGCGCCATCTTCTGTTTCACGTGGAACAGGCTTTGTACGCTATTCCCGCCAAATGGTGGTTATGGCGTAGCGTCGAGTTGTCTGACCATCGCATCATTGCCCTGGCCCTGTGCGACGGCTTTGGCCGTGCGGCCGGAGGCGTCGGCGAGGGCGGGGTCGGCACCGGCTTTCACCAGCATGGCGACCTGGGCGCTGCGCCCGAAGAGCGCCGCCATCATCAGCGCGGTTTGCCCGGCCTTGTTGCGGGCGTTGACGTCGCAGCCTGCGGTCAGCAGCCGCGCGGCGATCGCGTCATTGCCCTTGAAGGCAACGCCCATTTGCGCGGTATTGCCCTGCGATTCGTCGGGCTTGCAGGCGTCGGCACCGGCGGCGATCAGTGCGTCGAGCGTGTCCGCCTGACCATTATAGGCCGCGAGGATGAGCGGAGTGAAGCCGCGGGCGTCAGTGGCGTTGAGATCGACGCCCGCCTTCACGAGGGGTTCGATTATGTCGGTGCGGCCGAGCCGGGCGGCGTCGAAGAGGAGTTGCTGGCGGCGTTCGGGGGTGGGGAGCGCGTCGGGCGCGGGCGTCGCTGCGGCCAGCGCTGTGGCGAGGAGGAGGGAGAGCATCGCTAGTCAGCCTTATTGTGTAAATGATCCGTTCGGGCTGAGCCTGTCGAAGCCCCTCCCTTCTTTACATAGGGAAAGAAGGAAGGGCCCTTCGACAAGCTCAGGGCGAACGGTGTTTGTGCCGTGCCTTAACGCACGGTCAGGCGTTGTTGCGGATAGGCGGCTTCATATTCGGAGACCGCCTTGGTCACTTCCGCCATGGGCACGTTCACCGCCTTGGCGATGCGGGTGCCGTAATCCTTGTCCGCCTGGTAGAAATAGCTGACCATCATCGTGCGGGTGCGGTCGGAGGTGACCTGGCCCAAATCGCCCGCGAGGTTCGCGATCAGGTCGGCCTTGTCCTTGGCCGACAGCGCGCGGTAGAAGATGCCTGCCTGTGCGAAATTATTGGTCTTTTCGATCGGTTTGGTGTCGACCGTCGCATTGATCGCATAGGTCGACTGGCCAAATTCGGCCGCAGCCTGCTTCTGCACCATCGCCGGGAAATAATTGACGTTGGAGGTCGAGCCGGTCGCGTCCATCACGCCATCCTGCGAATTATTGACCACCGGGGCCAGCGGCTTGTTGACCGGCAGTTGCAGGACGTTCGCGCCGACGCGATAGCGCTGCGTGTCGGCATAGCTGAACAGGCGGCCCTGGAGCATCCGGTCGGGCGAGGCTTCGATGCCGGGCACCATGTTGGACGGCGCAAAGGCCGACTGCTCGGTGAATTCGAAATAATTGGCCGGCATCTTGTTGAGCGTCATCTCGCCGATCTTGCGGAAGGGTACGTCGAGCCATTCCTTGGTATCGTCAAACGGATTATAGTCGAGACCCGCAAATTGTTCGGGGGTCATGGTCTGCACCATCAGATCCCAGGTCGGGAAATTGCCCTTGCCGACTTCGCGATAGAGATCGTCGGTCAGGAAGTTGAACTGGGCCGCGCCTGCATCCTTGCCGGTAAGATTCTTGACGCCCTGGCGGCTGATCCAGCGGAACTTGGCGAAAGTCACCTTGCCCTGCGCGTTCACCAGCTTGAAGGCGTGGACGCCATTGCCGTCCATGGTGCGGTAGGAGGAAGGCGTGCCCAGGTTCGAATAGAGCTGGGTCAGCATATTGGTGGATTCAGGCGTGTTCGAGAAGAAATCGAAATAGCGGTTGGAGTCTTGCTTGTTGGTGACCGGCGAGGGCTTGAGGCTGTGAACCATGTCAGGGAATTGCATGGCGTCGCGGATGAAGAAGATCGGCAGGTTGTTGCCGACCAGATCCCAATTGCCCTGATCCGTGTAGAATTTGGTGGCAAAGCCGCGCGGGTCGCGCAGGCCTTCAGGGCTGCCCGATGGGTGGATGACGCTGGAGAAGCGCACGAAGACCGGGGTTTCCTTACCCGACGTGAACAGCGAGGCGCGGGTCAGGTCGCTCATGTCGGCGGTGGCGCGGAAGACGCCATGCGCGCCAGTGCCGCGCGCGTGGACGACGCGCTCTGGAATGCGTTCGCGGTCGAAGCGAGCAAGCTTTTCAATCAGCGTGGTGTCTTCGAGCAATACCGGGCCAAGGTCGCCTGCGGTCTTGCTGTTGCGGTTGGCGCCGATCGGCGCGCCATTGTCGCGCGTCAGGTTGGGGACGGTCGCGGGCGCGGCTTCGGCGGGGACGGTCATGGTCTGCCCGGCATCGGCGGGCAAGGTGACGGTGGCCATGCGCGGGGCGACCTGCGTGTTGGTCTGGGCCAAAGCCTGTGCGCCGACAAGCGCGGACAGGCTGACGGCAGCCAGGGTCAGGCCGCGCAAGGGCGCGGCCGAAATCGGTGAATTCGACATGATCAGGTTCCTCTGTTGTTTTGTCGATCGTAACGATCGACACCCCTCGGACTGGGAAACGATGGATGGACCCGTAAGGTCCGCAAGAGAAACGGCTTATCTAGCTTTCAGATAGTGGGATTTTCGATCATTGCCGCAGCAATGCTCAATCGGCGCGCATCGCCAACGTTACCAGTGCTTCGGCTTCGATTAGCAACGCGTCCTCGGCCGCGCTCTGCGCGACCTGCTCGCGGCCGATAAGGATGAGGACCGGCACGGCGAGCGGGCTGACCCGGTCGAGCGTCACATGCAGCATGGTCGTGGCGGCCCGGTCGATCAGGTCGCCCAGCCGCCCGACATCGGTCATGCGCGCGCGGGCATCGGCCCAGGCGGCCTTGATGAGCAGATGGTCAGGCTGATATTTGCGCAGCACGTCGTAGATAAGGTCGGTGGAGAAAGTGACCTGCCGCCCGGTCTTGCGCTTGCCGGGATGCTGGCGCTCGATGAGGCCGGAAATGACCGCGACGTCGCGGAAGGCGCGCTTGAGCAGGCTCGATTGTTCAACCCAATCGACAAATTCATGGTCGAGTATGTCGGCGGAGAAGAGGCTGTGCGGGTCGGTGACGGGTTTGAGGCCGTAGACGGCGAGCGCATAATCGTTGGCGACGAAGCCCAAGGGCATGAGACCCTGGCTCTCCATCCGGCGAGTGAGCAACATGCCGAGCGATTGATGCGCGTTCCAGCCTTCGAAACTGTAGCAGACAAGATAATGGCGGCCTTCGTGCGGGAAGGTTTCGATCAGCAGTTGGCCCGGTTGCGGCAGGACGGAGCGGAGTTGCTGCATGTCCAGCCATTCGCGCACGTCGGATGGGAAGCGGTGCCATTGGTCGGGGCTGGCGAGGAAGGCGCGGACCCGGTCGGCGAGGCGCGTGGACATGGCCATGCGGCTGCCGCCCCAACTGGGGATGCGCGCCTGTTTGGATGTGGCGCGGACGACCAGATCGGTCGTGTCCATCTTGACCACTTCCAGCGCCATGCCGGAGAAGAAGAAGCTGTCGCCGGGGGCTAATTGGGCGGCAAAGCCCTCCTCCACCGTGCCGAGCTTGCGGCCATTGGCAAAGCGGACGGCGAGCGCGGGTTGATCGACGATGATCCCGGCGTTGAGGCGATGCTGCTGGATGAAGCGCGGATGGGCGACGCGCCATGTGCCGTCCGCATCCTGGGCCAGCCGTTTGAACCGGTCATAGGCGCGCAGGGCGTAGCCGCCGCCTTCGATGAAATGGAGGACGGAGGCGAAGGCGTCAGGCGTCAGCGCGCTATAGGGGGTGGCGGACTGGATTTCGGCGAGCATCGCGGCTTCGTGAAAGGGACCGGCGCAGGCGAGGCCCATGATGTGCTGGGCCAGCACATCGAGGCTGCCGACGCGAAAGTCATCGGCATCGCGCTCGCCCGCCTCGACCGCGTCGAGGGCGGCGCGGGCTTCGAGATATTCGAAACGATTGCCGGGGATAAGGATCGCCTCGCTGGCCTGATCGAGCCGGTGGTTGGCGCGGCCGATCCGCTGGAGCAGGCGCGATGAGCCCTTGGGTGCGCCCATCTGGATGACGCAATCGACATTGCCCCAATCGACGCCAAGGTCGAGCGAGGCGGTGGCAACCAAAGCGCGGAGTTTACCGTCGGCCATGGCCGATTCGACCTTGCGCCGGGCTTCGATCGACAGGCTGCCATGGTGGATGGCGATGGGCAGGTTGGCGTCGTTTGCCGACCAGAGTTCCTGAAAGATGAGTTCGGCAAGGCCGCGCGTGTTGCAGAAGACGAGCGTGGTTTGGTGCGCGGCGATTTCGGCCATCACCTGATGCGCGGCATATTTGCCCGAATGGCCCGACCAGGGGACGCGGCCTTCGGGAATGAGGATAGTGACGTTCGGCTCCGCCCCCGCCTCCCCCAATACCGCCGCGACCGTGTCGATATCGCCATCGGGCGCGAGCCAGGCGCGATAGGCGTCCACATCCGCCACGGTGGCGGACAAGGCGACGCGACGCAGAGTGGAGTTGATCGTCTGCAGTCGGGCCATCGACAGGCTGAGCAGATCGCCGCGCTTCTGCGTGGCGAAGGCATGGACTTCATCGACGATGACGGTTTGCAGATCGGCGAACATCAGCGCCGCGTCGGGATAGCTGAGCAGCAGCGAAAGCGATTCGGGCGTGGTGAGGAGGATGTGGGGCGGCTTGACGCGCTGGCGCGCCTTGCGGTCCGAGGGCGTGTCGCCGGTGCGGGTTTCGACGCGGATGGGGAGCGCCATCTCCTCAATCGGGGTCAGGAGATTGCGGCGGACGTCTACCGCCAGCGCTTTGAGCGGCGAGACATAGAGGGTGTGGAGCCGGTCGGTCGGATGATCGATGAGGTCGGCGAGCGTCGGCAGGAAGCCTGCCAGCGTCTTGCCCGCGCCGGTCGGGGCGACGAGCAGCGCATGATCACCCCGGCGCGCGGCAGCGAGCATCGCGCGCTGGTGCGAACGTGGTGCCCAATCGCGGGCGGCGAACCAGTCTTCCAGCACGGGGGGGAGAGCATCCATGGGGTGGATGTAGGGAGCCGACCCAGGCCTGTCACGACATGGGGCAGGAAGAAGGGTTCGCGCGGAGACGCAGAGACGCGGAGGGACTAGCCGACGGTTCGCGCGCTCCGCGGCTTTGCGCGTGGATATTCGCCGATGATCTGCACGGCGCGGTCGTGTAATTTAAGTCCACGTCGGTAAAATTTTATGTCGCTCCCCTCTGGCCGTCCGGCCGGTCCCTGCGTTACCATCCCGCCATCAAGAGCGGCGCAGCAGATGCCGCATCATGCAGGAGATATGATATGTCTGGCGAAAGTGAAGCCGATCTGACGGGCGTCGAATCCAACCGCCGCCGTCCCAAGCCGCCGATCATGGAAATTGACGGGCGCAAGCTGAAGCCCGCAACGCTGATGATGGGGCATGGCTATGACCCGACCCTGTCGGAGGGATCGCTGAAGCCGCCGATCTTCCTGACCTCCACCTTCGCATTCGAAAGCGCGGCGGCGGGCAAGCGGCATTTCGAGGGGGTGACGGGCATCCGGCCGGGCGGGTCGGAAGGCCTCGTTTATTCGCGCTTCAATGGTCCCAATCAGGAAATTGCCGAGGATCGGCTGTCGGTGTGGGAAGAGGCCGAGGACGCGCTGCTCTTTTCCAGCGGCATGTCGGCGATCGCCACCACCTTGCTGGCGATGGTGCAGCCGGGCGACGTGATCGTCCATAGCGCGCCGCTCTATGCCGCGACGGAGTCGCTGATCGGGCGGATATTGGGCAAGTTCGGGGTGCAGTGGCTCGATTTTCCCGCTGGCGCGAGCGCCGACGAGATTGGCGCGGTGATCGAGAAGGCCAAGGGGCTGGGTCGCGTGGCGATGATCTATCTCGAAAGCCCGGCCAATCCGACCAATGTGCTGGTCGACATCGAAGCGGTGGTTGCGCGGCGCAACTTGGCCTTTGCGGGCGAAGATCATGTGCCGCCAATCGCGATCGACAATACATTTTTGGGGCCATTATGGTTGAAGCCGCTGGCCCATGGCGCGGATCTGGTGATCTATAGCCTGACCAAATATGCTGGCGGGCATAGCGATCTGGTCGCGGGCGGGGTGCTGGGGTCCACGGCGCTGATCACGACCATAAGGTTGATGCGCAACACGATCGGCACGATTTTGGACCCGCATTCGGCCTGGATGCTGATGCGCAGCCTGGAGACACTGGAATTGCGGATGAGCCGGGCAGGCGAGAATGCGGCGAAGGTCTGTGCCTGGCTGCGCGAGCAGCCGCAGGTGGAGAAGATTGTCTATCTGGGCTTTCCCGAAAACGAGCGGCAGCGCGACATTTACGAGCGGCACTGCACCGGGGCGGGATCGACCTTCTCGCTCTATCTAAACGGCGGCGAGGCGGAGGCGTTCGCTTTTCTCGATGCGCTCAAGATCGCCAAGCTGGCGGTCAGCCTGGGTGGGACCGAGACGCTGGCGAGCCATCCCGCCGCGATGACGCATTTGTCGGTGCCGGCCGCGCGCAAGGCGGCGCTGGGCATTGGCGATAATATGGTGCGCATCTCGATCGGCTGCGAGGATGCCGACGATCTGATCGCGGACTTTGCGCAAGCGCTGCGGGCGATCGGGTAAGGCCATGACGCGACCTGTTCTGTTGGTGGGGCAGCCTTTGCTGGCCCCGGTCGTGCCGCTGCTGGCGCAGGATTATGACGTCATGGCGCTGTGGGAAGAACCCGACGCGGCGGCGCTGGCGCGGGTGGATGCGGTGATCTGGGCGGGTGAGTTCGTGCTGGAGCGGGCGCTGATCGACGCGATGCCGCGCCTGTCGCTGATCGCCTGCTTCACCGTGGGCTATGATGGCGTGGACCTGGCGCTGGCGCGGGAGCGCGGCATTGCAGTGACTCATGCCGGTGACGCCAATGCGCAGGATGTGGCCGACCATGCGATCGGCCTGATGATCGCGCATCGACGCTGGATCGTAGGCGGCGACCGGCATGTGCGGGCAGGCAAATGGACGATGGCGGCCAAGACGCGGACCCGGTCGATGGGCGGGGCGAAGCTCGGTATCGTCGGCATGGGGTCGATCGGTGTTGCGGTGGCGGAACGGGCGCAGGCGATGCGGATGCAGGTCCGTTGGTGGGGACCGCGCGAGAAGCCTGCCTTCCCCTGGCCGTGCGCCGCCAGTCTGGACGCGCTGGCGCGGGAGAGCGACATATTGTTGGTCGCGGCGCGGGCGGATGAGAGCAATCGCGGCATGATTTCGGCCGATATCCTGGATGCGCTGGGGCCGGAGGGATTGCTGGTCAATGTCGCGCGGGGGCAGTTGGTGGATGAGGCGGCGCTGATCGCGGCGCTCATATCCGGGCGGCTGGGCGGTGCGGCGATTGATGTCTATGATCCCGAACCGACCGACCCCAAGCGCTGGGTCGATGTGCCCAATGTCGTGCTGACCCCGCATACCGGCGGGGCGACGCATGAGGCGGTAGCGCATATGGCGCAGATGCTGCTCGCCAATCTGACGGCGCATTTCGCAGGCGGGCCGCTGATCTCGCCGGTGCGCGGCTGAACCCTAAGACGAGTTGTGCGTTGAGCGCGACACAATGATGGGGGACTTTGGGGGTGTCGGTGAACGCAAAGCGGGGAGCGCGATGGGCCATAGGCATTGGGGCCGGATTGGCCGTGCTGCTGGTCGTTGCAGCCCTGCTGCTGGCGGCCTTCCCCTGGGGGATGTTCAAGGACCGGATCGAGGCACGATTGTCGGCGCGGATCGGCAAGCCGGTCACGATCGCCACGATGACACGCGAGGATAGCCTGTCCTTTCATCCTGTCGTCCGCCTGACCGACATGCGCGTGCCCCAGCCCGATTGGGCCAAGGGCGATGGCGATCTTGCTCGGATCGGCGAGGCGCGGGTCGGCTTTTCGGCGTTGGCGCTGCTGACCGGCGGGCCGGTGGTCGAGACGCTGGACCTGCGCCGCGCGCGCCTGAACTTCTATCGCGCGGCCGATGGACGCGAAAGTTGGAGCGGCGAGCGCAGCGGTGGCGATGAGCGCAAGGGCCGACGCCCGGCGCTCCGCAGCCTGACCGTCAGCGACAGCCGCATTGCCTATCGCGACGACAAGCGCGGGCGGTCGGTGGACGCGGCGCTGGCCGTCGACGGCAAGGGGCTGCGCCTGTCCGGCAAGGGCGATGTGCGCGGCTATCCCGTCACGGTCACCGCCAGCGGCGCGCCGATACTGGGTCATAAACCAGGGACGCGCTGGCCATTTCGCGCAGAAATTGCGGGCGATGCGGTGGGCATGACGTTCGATGGCACGATGGACGGGCCGCTCGACATCGGCCATTTGCGCGGCAAGGTGACGGGCCATGCGATCGACCTGCGGGTATTGGACGCGATCATCGAGGCGGGGCTGCCGGGCACCCAGCCCGTGCGACTGACGGCGCAGGTTGTGCGCGAGCGGCCCGACTGGATCATCGAATCGCTCAAAGGTACGATCGGGCGGTCCGAGATTGCGGGCCATGCCACCGTGCGCAAGCGCGAGGGCCGCACCCGGATCGACGGTGCGATCCGCGCGGCGCAGCTGGATTTCAACGATCTGTCTTCGGACGAAGGCCGCCGCAAGGCATTGGCCAAGCGCGCGCGGCTGGGCGACCGGCTGATCCCCGACACCGCCATCGACCTGCGCAAGATGGCGCGCACCGATGGGCGGTTGGAGATACAGGCCGACCGGCTGTTATGGCCTGGGTCCAGCCCGTTCCGGTCGCTCAAGGGCGTGTTGACGCTGGAGCGCAGTCGGCTGGTGGTCGAACCGTTGCGGATGGACCTGACGCGCGGCGTGCTGGGCGGGCGGTTGACGGTGGATCAGCGTGACGGCGGGCCGCGACTCGATCTGGCGCTTGATCTGCGATCGGCGCGATTGCTCGATTTCTTTCCCGAAACGCGGATCGACGGCGGGCTGGTAGGGCGGATCGCGCTCAATGGGCCGGGGCGCACCATCCGCCAGGCGGTGGGGCAATCGTCGGGCACGATCGCGCTGGTCGCACGCGACGGATCGATCCCCGCGCGCACGGCGGCGTTGATGGGGCAGGATGTCGGCAAGGGGCTGACGCTCGACAAGGACAAGATGGCGGTCCTGCGCTGCATGGTCGCGCGGTTCGACGTCAAGGGCGGGGTCGCGCGGACCAACCCGGTGCTGATCGACACATCCCGCGCACAGACGCGCGCCACCGGCACGATCCGCCTGTCGGACGAGACGCTGACGCTAACGCTGAGCGGGCAGCCCAAACAGGGGAGCCTGTTGCGGCTGAAAGGCACGGTGCCGATCCGCGGCACGATCAAGGCGCCCGATATTCAGGTGCCCAAGGAAGCGCGATCGGCCAAGGGCATCCTCAAGATGATCGGCGATGCGATCGGTGGCGACAAGGTGCCGCGCGCCAGCGATGCGGATTGCGACGCGCTGGCGCGGTCGGCGATGCGTTAGACCGACATATCGGTTCGGTTCGCGCGTTTCTCGACTTCGCTCGAAACGAACGGATGTCTATGTCTAATTCCAGTCGACCTGCGTCCAGCCGCGCACCGCCGCCAGTTTGGCCAGCGGCTTGTGCGGGTTGGAGGCGATGGGGACATCGGCAAATTCCAGCATCGGCGCATCCGACACATGGTCGGAATAGGCGCGGATGTGGGTTTGCGTCCGGTCGATCGCCTGCGCGGCCATCCAGGCCTTGATCATCCGCAACTTGCCGGTGTCGTAGCAATTTTCGCCGGCAATCTTGGCGCGGACATAGCGCAGATCCTGCGAGAGATGGTCGGTCGCAATGACGGCGTCGAAACCCAACCGCCGGGCGATCGGTTCGACATAGAGGCGGTAGGAGGCGGTGGCGAGGACGAGGCGGTAACCATCGGCGCGGTCGCGCGCAATCTGCGCCACCGCATCGGCGCGCAGGTTGGTCGCCAGCACCTTGTCGGCATAGCTTTCGACATGCGGCATCAACCGGGCGCGTTCCACATGGAACCCGATCATCAGCGCTTGGTTGAGTTCCTTGAGACGCTGGCGCGACAGCAGCTTGAGGACATAGGCCAGCATCAGCAGCACGACGCAGGGGAGCAGGATCAGCCGCCACGGGGCCATCGCCCGCGCCACATGGATGAGGAAGCCGGTATAGGTGCCGCTGAACGTCACCGTGCGGTCCATGTCGTAAATCGCCAACCGATGCGTCATGCCGTATCCGAAACTTTTGCCGCTGCCCTTCGTTCGGACTTGCGGATGGGCCGTTTCGGCTTGCCGTGCAACCGATATTGGACCACTAATCCCATCGCATGAATAAAGCCGCTTCACTGGCCGAAGAACAAAGCGACGGCGGCAGCGTGCTGCGGCTGTCCGGTTCGCTGGCGATCGCATCGCTGCATGACCTGCCCGACCGGCTGGATGCCGTGCAGGGTCCGGTCGAGACGATCGACCTGTCCGACGTCGATCATATGGACACGATCGGCGCATGGACGGTGCATCGCACCGCCAAGCGGCTGGGCAGTCAGATCAGCGGCGCGCACCCAGATGCGCAGCGGCTGATCGATACGGTCGGCGCGCTCGACGATCCGGTGTCGATCCACCCAGACAGCGTTCCGGCCCTGCGCCGCGTCGTCGGCCAGATCGGCGAGGCGGTCAGCACCGCCGGGTCGACCATGTTGGGACTGCTGGGCTTTTTCGGTGCGACGCTGGTCGCGGCCTGGAGCCTGATCCGCCATCCCAGCCGCTTCCGCGTCAATGCGGTGGTGCAGCGTTTCGAGGTGGTGGGTGTGTCCGCGCTGGGCATCATCGGCCTGATGAGTTTCCTGATCGGCATCGTCATCGCCCAGCAGGGATCGGTACAGTTGCGCCAGTTCGGCATGGAAATGTTGACCATAAACCTGGTCGGTCGCCTGACCTTCCGGGAACTGGGCGTATTGATGACCGCGATCATGGTCGCGGGCCGCTCCGGCTCAGCCTTTGCCGCGCAATTGGGCACGATGAAGCTGACCGAGGAAATCGACGCGATGCGGACTATCGGCGTATCGCCGATGGAAGCATTGGTCCTGCCCCGCACGTTGGCCGTCATCATCATGATGCCGCTGCTTGGCTTTTATGCGTCGATCCTGTCAGTGCTGGGCGGCGCTTTCCTGTGCGCGATCGCGCTCGACATTCCGCCCATCACCTTTTTCCAGCGGTTGCGCGAAGTCGTGCCGATCACCGACCTGTGGGTCGGGCTGATCAAGGCACCCGTGTTCGGCCTGATCATCGCCATTTCCGGCTGTTTTCAGGGGATGCAGGTCAAGGGCAATGCGGAGGAGGTGGGGCTGCGCACCACCGCCGCCGTCGTCCAGGCAATCTTCCTCGTCATCGTCATCGATGCTTTCTTCGCGGTGTTCTTCACCTGGGTAGGGTGGAACTGATGACCGAAGACGAACAGCGCCAGGCCGAAGAACAGCGGCTCGCCCAAGCGGTCGAACAGTCCGACATCGCCATTTCGGTGCGCGGCATTCGTAATGCCTTTGGCGACCAGGTCATCCATGATGGCCTCGACCTCGACGTGCGCAAGGGAGAGATATTGGGTGTGGTCGGCGGATCGGGCACCGGTAAGTCGGTGCTGATGCGCGCGATCATCGGGCTGCAAACGCCGAACGAGGGCGAAATCCATGTCTTCGGCGAATCGATGGTCGGGCGGCTGGACGATGATGCGCTGGCGATCCGCAAGCGCTGGGGCGTATTGTTCCAGGGCGGCGCGCTGTTTTCGACGCTGACTGTGGCGGAAAATATCGAAGTGCCGATTCGCGAATATTATCCGAACATCGGCGCGCAATTGCGTGACGAGATCGCCGCCTACAAGATCCGCATGACCGGCCTGCCCGCCGAGGCGGGGCCGAAATATCCGTCGGAATTATCAGGTGGCATGAAGAAGCGCGCAGGCTTGGCCCGCGCCCTGGCGCTGGACCCGGATTTGCTGTTCCTCGACGAGCCGACCGCCGGCCTCGACCCGATCGGCGCGGCGGCGTTCGACGAGCAGACGCGCAAATTGCAGGAGACTTTGGGTCTTACCGTCTTCCTCATCACCCATGATCTCGATACGCTCTATTCGATCTGTGATCGGGTGGCGGTGCTGGCGGATAAGAAGGTGATCGCGGTCGGCACGATCGATGAACTGCTGGCGCTCGACCATCCGTGGATCCAGGAATATTTCAATGGCCCGCGTGGCCGTGCGGCGACGGCGGCAGTATCGCGGGAAAAGAACAAGGCGGCTCAGACCCCGCCGGACGGAAGGCAATAGGATATGGAAACCCGCTCCAACCATGTGCTGGTGGGCACGGTCACGCTGCTGCTGCTGGCGGCGATCATCATCGCGGCCTTCTGGTTCTCCCGCATTTCCGACGGGCAGAACAAGCAATATGACATCTTCTTCAAACAGTCGGTCAGCGGCTTGGCCAAGGGTTCGAGCGTCAACTATGCGGGCGTTCCCTCCGGTCAGGTGGAATCGATCGACCTGTGGAAGCGCGATCCAAGCTTCGTGCGGGTGCGCATTACGGTGAAGGACGGGACGCCCGTGCTGCAGGGCACGACCGCCAGCATTGCGGGCGTCGGCTTTACCGGGGTGAGCGAAGTAGTGCTGGATGGTGCGGTCAAGGGCGCGCCGCCGATTATCTGTCCGGCAGAAAATCCCCAGGCGGTATGCCCCGATGGCGTGCCCGTCATCCCGACCAAGCCGGGCGCACTGGGCGAATTGCTCAACAGCGCGCCGCAATTGCTGGAGCGGCTGTCGACGCTGACCGAGCGGCTGACCGAAGTGCTGAGCGACAAGAATCAACAGTCGATCGCCGGCATATTGGCCAATGTCGAGCGGGTGTCTGGCGCCTTGGCCGACCGTAGTCCTGAGATCGCCGCGACCCTGGCCGAAGCGCGTATCGCAGTGCAGCGCACCGGCGTTGCCGTCGAACAGATCGGCAAGCTGGCCGCGACGACCGACGCGATGCTGAACGAGGAAGGCAAGCCGCTGATGGCCGACCTGCGCAAGAGCGTGCAGTCGGCGACGCGCAGCATCGACACGCTGGACAAGACCATCGGCGCGGCGCGGCCGGGCGTGGAGGCGTTCAGCACCCAGACCATGCCGGAAGTGAACCAGCTGGTGCGCGACCTGCGCGAAATGTCGCGCGCCTTCCGGGGCGTTGCCGAGAAACTGGACCAGCAGGGTGCGGGTTCGCTGGTCGGATCGCCCAAGCTGCCGGACTATAAGCCATGATGAGAGAGATGCGGACCATGTTCCATGCCAAACCCACCGGTGCCCTTGCGGCGCTGACCGCCGCCGTCCTGTTGTCGGGCTGCGTCTCGATCGGCGGGAAGGTGCCTGAGCGGTTGCTGACGCTGGATGCAGTGCAGAAGGTGCCGGCTGGCACGGCGCAGCGTGCGGGCGCTGGGCGCACATTGATCGTGTCCGATCCCGACGCGCCCAAGATGCTGGATACGATACGTATCCCGGTGCAGACCAGCCCGACGTCGGTCGCCTATGTGACCGATGTGCAATGGGCCGATACGCCGCGCCATCTGTTCCGGCGCTTGTTGGCCGAGACGATTTCGGCGACCACCGACCGGGTGGTGCTCGATTCGGGGCAGTTTTCGGGTGATGGTGGGCAGCGGCTGTCGGGCGAGTTGATTGCCTTTGGGCTGGATGCGCCGGGGAATAATGCGGTGGTGACCTATGACGCCGTGCTGACCACGCCCAATGGGGTCGCCTTGGCCCGGCAACGCTTTACTGCCAACCAGCCAGTGGGCGCGAAGATTACGTCGATGACGGTCGGAACGCCACTCAACCTGGCAGCGAACAAAGTGGCTGGCGACGTCGCAGCCTGGGTCGCGGCGATGAAGGACTGATGGCCGCCCCGTTCGCGTCGCGCGAACGGGGGCACTCTCCTCTATTCCAGACTTTTCCCGGCCTGCTCGGTCACGTCCTTGGACAGGCCGGGCTGCGCCAATATGCGTTCGAGTTCGCCCCGCATGAGCGCGCCGCGCGCTGCATCGAAGCGCTTCCAGCGGCCTAGTGGCGGCACGAGGCGGGCGGCCGTCTGCGGATTGAGCCGGTCCAGCGCAATGATGCAGTCCGCCACCAACCTGTAGCCCTTGCCCGATTTGTGGTGGAACGCCCATTGGTTGCCGGTGAACGCGCCATAGAGCGCGCGGACGCGGTTGGGATTGGCGAGGGTGAAGTCCTTGTGCCGTCCCAGTTCCTCGACCAGATCGACCGTATCGGGATGGACCGCAAAGGCCTGGGTCTGGAACCATTTGTCGAGCGTTAGCGCGTCGGCCCCATAGCGGTTGTAGAAGATATCAAGCGCCGCGACTCGTTCGGCGCTGTCACCGTTGGCGAGGATGGCGAGGGCTGCTTGCCGCTCGGTCATATTATGAGCGTGGTCGAACTGGACGAAGGCGGTTGCGGGGCCGTCCATCGCGCCGGAGGCGACCAGATAGCCAAGTGCGCTGTTGCGTAGCTTGCGCGTACCCTTGGCAGCGGCGGACATGGAAAATTCGGCGGCCTTGGTCCGGGCATGGATCGCGCGCCAGTCCACCTCCAGTTCCGCGCCGATCCGCTGTTGCAAGGCTTCGCGCGCGGCGTGGACCGCGTCAGGATCGACCTGCGCCATCTGATCGCCGAGATAGGCTTCGCTGGGCAGGCGGATGGCTTCGGCGACGAAGGCGGGATCAAGCATGGGGTCGGTGATGACCTGACGGAACGCGGCGATCACAGGGCCGTCGTCCATGGGCTGACCGGTGATGCGGCCGACCAATATGTTGACCATCAACTGTTGCATCGCCTCATAGCGGGCGAATGGATCATCATCATGGGCGGACAGGAAGGCGAGATCGTCTTGGCTGCGGTTGGTGTCGACGATCACGGGAGCGGAGAAGCCGCGATTGATCGACAGGATCGGCGCGGTCGTGAAGTCGGGGAAGGTGAAGCTTTGCTGCGGCTCGGTGAGTAGCAGCAGTTCATCGCCATGATGGGTGCTGGTGGCGGGATCGAACAGGGCGACGCGCAGTGGGATCGCCATTGGGGCCTTGTCCGGCTGGTCGGGCGTGGGGGCGAGCGACTGGTGCAGATGCAGGTTCACCATCCGGGTCACCGGATCATGGTCGAGCGTGGCGCGGACGTGCGGGGTTCCGGCCTGCTCATACCAGCGACGGAATTGGCTGAGGTCGATCTCCCCGCCCTCTTCCATCGCCAGGACGAAATCCTCGCAGGTGGCGGCTTGGCCGTCATGGCGATCGAAATAAAGATCAGCGCCCGCGCGGAAGCGTTCCGGCCCCAGCATCAGGGCAATCATGCGGATCAGCTCCGCGCCCTTATTATAAATGGTCGCGGTGTAGAAGTTACTGATTTCCATATAGGATTCGGGCCGCACGGGATGCGCGAGCGGGCCAGAGTCCTCCTGAAATTGGGCGGCGCGCAAGATGCGCACATCTTCGATCCGCTTGACCGCATGGCTGCCCATGTCGGCCGAGAAATTCTGGTCGCGAAAGACGGTGAAGCCTTCCTTGAGACTGAGCTGGAACCAGTCGCGGCAGGTGACGCGATTGCCCGACCAGTTGTGGAAATATTCATGCGCCACAACGCCTTCCACGCCATCATAATCGATATCCGTCGCGGTTTCGGGATCGGCCAAAATATAGCGTGAATTAAAGATGTTGAGGCCTTTATTCTCCATTGCGCCGAAGTTGAAATCGGCCACGGCGACGATGTTGAACACATCGAGATCATATTCGCGGCCGTAGACGCGCTCGTCCCATGCCATGGAGTTTTTGAGCGCCTGCATGGCATGGCCGGTGCGTGGCAGGTCCGCCTCACGCACCCAGATGCCCAATTGCACTTCCCGGCCGCTCATCGTCACGAAGCTGTCGGCATTGCAGGCCAGGTCGGCAGCGACCAGCGCGAACAGGTAACAGGGCTTGGGGAAGGGATCGACCCAGCGTGCCCAATGCTGTCCAGCGTCATCCTCGCCCTGCTCCACCGGATCGCCGTTGGAGAGCAATATGGGAAAGCGCGCCTTGTCCGCGCGCAGGGTCACGTCATAGCGCGACAGGATGTCCGGGCGATCGGGGAAGAAGGTGATGCGGCGAAAGCCCTCCGCCTCGCATTGGGTGCAAAGCAACCCGCCGCTGGCATAGAGGCCCATTAATTTGCTGTTCGATTCCGGGGCCATCTCGACCAGCGTTTCGACACTGTGCGCCGAACCGGACAGCGACACGGACAAGGAACCGGCTTCCATATGCCATTGGTCGGACGTGGCGAGTTCGCCATCGATGCGCACCTCCAACGGAATGAGGCCATCGCCGTCGAGCCGCAAGGGCCGGTCATGACCGCCATTGCGCGTGACCATGAGCGTCGCGCGGACGCGGGTGCATGCGGGATCTAGCTCGAAATCCAGCGCGATATCGGGCACCAGCCAGTCGGGCGGGCGATAATCCGCGCGACGAATGACGGAAGGAGAAGCGGGGGAAGCGTGCATGTCGGCCATCCCCCCAAGCTAGGGAGACGGCCGGGAAAAGGCCAGCGGCGCGGCCCGGTTTTTCGCGTCTTGCCCGCTTAAATCCGTTCACCCGACAGGCGTTGGCACAGCATGTCCAACTGATCGAGGGTCGAATAGCGCAGGGTCAGCGTGCCGCCGCCATTGCCTTCGTGCCGGATGTCTACCTTCAGCCCCAATATGTCGGCCAGATGCTGTTCCAGCGAGGCGATGTCCGCGTCCGGTTCGGCGGCGGCACCGGTGCGACGCGCGGCGGGCGTGTCATCGCCGGTCTTCATGCGGCGGACCAATTGTTCGGTATCGCGGACCGACAAACCCTTGTCTTCGACTTGCCGCGCCAGCGTTTCGCAATCGGGCACGCCGATCAGCGCGCGGGCGTGGCCCATGCTGATCTTCTGCTCCATCACCTGCTGCTGCACCGAAGCAGGAAGGTCGAGCAGGCGCATGAGGTTGGCGATGTGGCTGCGCGATTTGCCGACAATGCGGCCCAGGGCGTCCTGCGTATGCTGAAAGTCGCCGATCAGTTTGCGATAGGCTTCGGCCTCTTCGATCGGGTTGAGATCCTCGCGCTGGATATTTTCGATCAGCGCGATTTCGAGCGTTTCCTGCTCGTCAAAATCGCGGACGATGGCGGGGATGCGGTGGAGCTGCGCCCTTTGCGCCGCGCGCCAGCGGCGTTCGCCCGCGACGATCTGAAAACCGCCGCCATGCGGACGGACGATGATCGGTTGAATCACGCCGCGCTTGGCGATGCTGTCGGCGAGCTCCTGCAACGCGCCTTCGTCGAAATGGCGACGCGGCTGTTCGGGATGAGGCTGGATGAGCGACACTTCGATATTCTGCACCGCCTTGCTGGACGGCGAAGCGGCAGGCGCAACCGGCTCTTCGCGCGCGACATCGCCGAGCAGCGCGGACAAGCCGCGCCCCAGGCCGTGCGGCCGCTTCACAACTTTGGGCTTGTCGGTCGTTTCGTCGCTCAAGCGGCAACCTCCTGTCGGGGCAGGCGCGCGATCAATTCGCGCGCGAGCCGCATATAGGCTTCCGATCCGGAACAGCGGAAGTCGTAAATCAAGGCCGGGACGCCATGGCTGGGCGCTTCGGACAGGCGCACATTGCGCGGGATGACGGTAGTGAAGACCAGATCGCCGAGGCAGGCGCGCACATCATCGGCGACCTGATCGGTCAGTCGGTTGCGCCGGTCATACATGGTGAGCGCGACGCCCATGATCGACAGGCCCGGATTGAAGCGGCCACGGATACGCTCGACGGTCTGGAGCAATTGCGACAGCCCTTCGAGCGCGAAAAATTCACATTGCAGCGGGACGAGCAGGGATTGGGCCGCGACCATCGCGTTGATCGTCAGCAGGCCAAGCGATGGCGGGCAATCGATCAGGCAAATGTCCCACCGGCCCGGAGGCGCTTCGGCCAGCACCCGTTCGAGCCGATGCGTGCGCTGCTCATATTCGATCAATTCGATCTCGCAACCCGACAGATCCTGCGTCGCGGGGACGAGATCGAGCTTGGGCACGCGGGTCGTGACGATCGTGTCCTCCAGCGCGCAATTGCCGACGAGCAGGTCATAGCTTGACCGCGCCCGTTCGGACTGGCCGACGCCCAAGCCGGTGGAGGCATTGCCCTGCGGATCGAGATCGAGCAGCAGCACGCGCAGGCCAGTGGCGGCGAGACCGGTAGCGAGGTTGATCGCCGTCGTGGTCTTACCCACGCCGCCCTTCTGATTGGCGATAGCGATACAGATCATGCGCGACCTTTCCTTCTGGCGACGGGTTTGACCGCGTGCGCGACGATGATGGCGCTATCGGCGTCCGTCACGCTCGGTTCCACGTGAAACACACCCTGCCATGATGGGCGCGTCGCCTCCAGTTCATTCTGCGCATTTCGTCCCTTAGGCAGCACCCATAGCGTATTTTTGTCGGAAAGATGCGCGGCGGATTCGAGCAGGCGCGGGAGTGGTGCATAAGCGCGCGCGCTGATGACGGCGGCGGCGCAAGGCGGCACCATCTCGACCCGGCCGCCGAAGACCGTGGCGTTGGGCAGGTCCAATGCGGCGATGGCTTCGTTCAGAAAATCGATGCGCTTGCGCCGGGATTCGACCATCAACATGGGTCGGTCGGACAGGCAGGCGACGACGATACCGGGCAACCCGGCTCCCGATCCGAGGTCGATCCATGCGCCCTCCCCCGCCGATTGGGCGCGGGTGAGGAGCTGCGCAGAGTCCACGATATGCCGCGCCCAGACATGGGGGCGGGTCGATTCGGCGATGAGATTCTGTTCGCCCATCGCTTCCAACAGGATGGCGACGAAGCGTTCCAGACGCGACATTGTTTCACGTGAAACATCGAATTGGGTGGTCAGCCAGGCGCGGGCTTCCTCTTCGGTCATGCCGCGACCTTGCGGACATGCACGAGAATGGCGGCGAGGGCTGCAGGTGTGACGCCCCGGATGCGGCCTGCTGCGGCCAACGTATCAGGACGCGCGGCGTCTAGCCGTTCGATCATCTCGGTGGACAGGCCGCCGATGCTGGCGAAGTCGAAATCGGCGGGGATGAAGACGCGCTCGTTGCGGCGCAGGTCGGCGATCTCCGCATCCTGGCGGTGGAGATAGGGGGCGTAATGGGCATCCTCCAATATCTCCGCGCGCAGGTCAGCGGGCGCTACGGCAAGGCGGGGGGCGAGCGACAGGATCAAGGCCCGATCTACTTCGGGGAAGCGCGCCCATTCGAACAGGCTGCGGCGTATGCCATCCTGCCGCACCGACGCGCCCGCGCGGGCCATAGTGGTGGCACCGATGGGTTGCGTGAGTTCGGCCTCTATATCGGCGCGCAGGGCATCGCGCTCTGCCAAACGCGCATGCCGAACGGGGCCGATGATGCCATGCGTGATGCCGATCGCGCCAAGGCGGGTTTCCGCATTGTCGGCGCGCAGGCGCAGGCGATATTCGGCACGCGCGGTCAACATGCGATAGGGCTCGGTTACGCCCTGCAATGTGAGGTCATCGATCATCACGCCGATATAGCTGCTGGCGCGGTCGAGGATCATGGCCGCTTCGCCGCACGCACGGGCGGCGGCGTTGACGCCGGCGATCAGGCCCTGGGCGGCTGCCTCCTCATAGCCGGTGGTGCCGTTTATCTGTCCGGCGCAGAACAGGCCGGGGATGGCGCGGACTTCCAATGTGGCGTCGAGCGCGCGCGGATCGATATGGTCATATTCGACCGCATAGCCGGGCACGACGATGTCGGCCTGCTCCAGGCCCGCCATTGACCGGATCATAGCGACCTGAACATCCGTCGGCAGAGAGGTGCTGATGCCATTGGGATAGACGAGCGGATCCTCCAGCCCTTCAGGTTCCAGAAAAATCTGATGCCCGTCGCGGTCGCCGAAGCGCTGAATCTTATCTTCGATCGAGGGGCAGTAGCGAGGCCCCCGCCCTTCGATCGCGCCGCTGAACAAGGGCGATCGGCCGAGGCCGTCGCGGATGATCTGATGGGTGCGCGCATTGGTGCGCGTGATGGCGCAAGCGAGTTGGGGCAGCGGGCGTCCGTTGGACAAGGGCGACATGGTCCAGCCTTCGCTGTCCGATGGCTGCGCTTCCAGTCGCGCCCAATCGATCGTGCGGCCGTCGATGCGGGGTGGCGTGCCGGTCTTGAGGCGACCAATGGGGAGAGCGAGATCGCGTAGCTGGACACCCAGGCTAGTCGCGGCTCGCTCACCGACGCGACCGCCGGCTTCGCGTTCGTCGCCGCGGAACAGCTTGCCGCCGAGGAAGGTGCCGGTCGCCAGTACGACTGACGCGGCCTCCAATACGCGCCCATCGGCGAGGGAGAGGCCGGTAATCGATCCGTCCTGCAGCAGTAGCCCGGCCGCCTCGCCCTCTACGATTGTCAGACCTTCTTGCGCATCGAGCATCTGATGGATGGCGGCGCGATAGCGTTTTCGGTCGGCCTGGACGCGCGGCCCCTGGACCGCTGCGCCCTTGCTGCTGTTGAGCATCCGATAATGGATCGCGGCCTGGTCTGCGGCGCGGCCGATCAGGCCGTCCAGCGCATCGACTTCGCGCACGAGATGACCCTTGCCCAACCCGCCGATCGCCGGGTTGCAGGACATGGCGCCAACGGTGGCACGGTCGAACGTCAGCAGCGCGACGCGCGCGCCTTTGCGCGCAGCGGCGGCCGCCGCTTCGCACCCGGCATGGCCGCCGCCGACCACAATCACATCATAGCGAGTTTGCATGGGTGGCCTGTAGCAGATGCAGGCCATCGCGGTCAAAAGCGTTCCACGTGGAACATTGCGCTATTTGCCGATGCAGAAGCCCGAAAAGAGACGGTCGAGCATGTCCTCCGTTCCCGCCTGCCCGGTGAGCGCATCAATCGCGCGGCGGGCCTGCCGCAGCTCTTCGGCGATGACGAGCAGGTCGTCGCTGTGCTGTGCAGCCTCGATATGGGCGAGCAATTCACCGACCCGTGCACGCTGGCGGGCGTGGAGGGCATAGTCGCCCTCGCCCGGCAGGAGTTGCGCGGCGCGATCGAGCAAGGTGGTGACGAGACTGTTCATCCCCTCCCCTGTTTGTGCGGACAATTGCAGACCGGGTCGGGTCGCATCGCGATCGCATTGGGCGGCGATCAACAGCGCATCAGCGCGCGGCAGTTCGGCCGCATCGCCCAACCACAGGATGATGTCCGCCGCATCGAGCGCTGCACGCGCGCGGTGCATGCCGATCACCTCGATCGTGTCGCCGGTGCCCTCGTGCAGACCAGCGGTGTCGGTGAAGAGGAAGGCCGTGCCGCCAAGTGCGGCTGACACTTCGATGCGGTCGCGCGTCGTCCCGGCAATGTCGGACACGATTGCGGCGTCGCGCCCGACCAGCGCATTGAGCAGGGTCGACTTGCCCGCATTGGGTGGCCCCGCCAGTACGACGCGGATGCCTTCGCGCAACCGCTCAGCCGACGGCGCGGCCAATGCAGTGCCTATGTCTTCCCCAAGCGCTGCGATTCCCGCACCGATCCGCAGCTCGATCGCAGCGTCGGGCACATCATCCTCGTCGGAGAAATCAAGCGCCGCCTCGGCCATGGCCGACAGGTCGAGCAGGTCATGCCGCCAGCCATCGACCCGGCGGGAAAAATGTCCCTCGGCCATCATCAACGCAGCACGGCGTTGCTGCTGGGTCTCGGCGGCGAGCAAGTCCGACAGGCCCTCGACCGCATTGAGATCCATCCGGCCATTGAGAAAGGCGCGGCGGGTGAACTCGCCCGCTTCGGCCCGGCGAAGGCCCGGCATCGCGGCCAGTACCGTCTCGACCGCTGCCACGACAGCGCGGCCGCCATGGCAATGGAGTTCGACCAAATCCTCGCCGGTCACCGTGCCGGGGCCAGGCAGCCAGAGGATGAGCGCGCGGTCCAACGGTGCGCCATCCTGCGGGTCGGTAAGTAAGGCGAGGCTGGCCTGACGCGGTGGCGGGACACGCTGGGCGAGACTTTCCAGCGCCGCGCGGGCGTGCGGCCCGCTGACTCGCACCACCGCAATCCCGGCGGGCGGCGCGCCGCTGGACAGGGCGAAAATCGTGTCGGCCATCGGCGTGGCGACGATGCTATTTCTTGTCGCCCGTCCCGCCCATGCCGGACAGACCGATATTCATCATTTGCTGGAACAGGCGCACGCCCGCATCGCCCATCGGCGAGAAACTCTTGAACAGGGTTTCCATCTGCTCGACATTGCCCACCCCTTCGAAACTGTCGAGGACGGTGCGGATATATTTGTCGTGGATGGGCGTCACATCGGGCAGGCCGAGAAAGGCGCGCGCCTCGGCTGGGCTGCAATCCACATCGACCGTTACCTTCATAATCCTGGCCCTTCTGGTTCTTCTATCGTCTGTTCCCCGTCATGCCGCAAACAGGCGCATGGTGGCAAATTTTTTGCGTCGGTCGATGGTTGCGCGCCTACCGCGATGCGCCAATATGCGGGCGAGCCCCTATGGCCCAACCGCGAAGAGGAATGCGACATGACAGGCTTTACCCCGATCGAGACGCTGGAGGGCGGTGCCCGGTTCGACGCTTATGTGGCACGACCGGAAGGCGACGAGGCCAAGGCGGCGATCATCGTCATCCAGGAAATTTTCGGCGTGAACGAAGGCATCCGCCGCAAATGCGATAATTGGGCCAAGGCAGGCTATGTCGCTTATGCCCCCGACCTGTTCTGGCGCGAGACGCCGCATGTCGAACTGGACGCCGATGTGCCGGAGGAATTTCAGGCGGCGCTTGGCCATATGCAGAAGCTCAATCAGGATCAGGCGATCCGTGATATCGAAGCGACGATCAAGGCGGCGCGGGCCGCCGTGGATGGCGGCAAGGTCGGGCTGGTTGGCTATTGCCTGGGCGGGCGGCTGGCGTTCATGGCGGCCTGCCGCACCGATGGCGATGCGTTCGTGTCCTATTATGGCGTTGGGATCGACGGCTTGCTGGGCGAAGCGAAGGCGATCGGGAAGCCCGTCATGCTCCACATTCCGACCGCCGATCATTTCGTCCTGCCGGACGCGCAGAAGGCGATGCATGACGGGCTGGAGTCGAACCGCCATATTGTCCTGCATGACTATGACGGGCTGGACCATGGGTTCGCCGCCGAGATGGGCAATCGACGCGACGAAGAAGCGGCTGAGCTGGCCGACCAGCGCACCGCCGATTTCTTCGCCGAGCATCTCGCCTGATGGCCGACGCCTGGCGGATGGTGGCCCGCAGCCATGGCGGGCCAGAGGTGATCGCGCGCGAGGATTTCGATCCGGGTGTGCCGGGTGACGGTGAATTGCTGATTGCGCAGGAGGCGATCGGGCTGAACTTCATCGACACCTATTATCGCACCGGGCTCTACCCTGCCCCCCTCCCCACCCCCTTGGGGTCGGAGGGGGCAGGCCATGTCGTTGCGGTCGGGCCGGGCGTGTCGGGCTTTGCCGTCGGCGACAAGGTCGGCTGCGCGCATGGACTGGGCGCCTATGCCAGCCACCGCATCGTCGCGGCCGAGCGCGCGGTCAAGATCCCCGATGGCGTGTCGGGCGAGGATGCTGCGGCGATGATGCTCAAGGGCATGACCGCCTGTTACCTGGCCGAAGACACGGTCGACTTGGCGGCGGGTCAGGTCGCGCTGGTCCATGCGGCGGCTGGCGGCGTCGGGTCAGTCCTGGTGCCGTGGCTACGGGACAGGGGCGTGGTGGTCATCGCCCATTGCGGGTCGGCGGAAAAGGCCGCGCTGGTCGATGCTGACCATAGCCTTCATGGTCCGTTAGCCGATCTGGCCGCGGCCGTTCGCGACCTGACCGGCGGCCAAGGCGTCGATGTCGTCTATGACGGTGTCGGCAAGGATAGTTGGGCGGCTTCGCTGGCCAGCCTTAAGCGCCGTGGGTTGATGGTGAGCTATGGCAATGCATCGGGTGCGGTGCCGCCGATCAGCCTGCTGGACTTGAGCAAGGGCGGGTCGCTCTATGTCACGCGCCCGACGCTGTTCGACTATGTCGCAACGGCGGAGGCGCTGGCGCATACGGCCGACCGGCTGTTCGACCGGATGCAGCGCGGCGTGGTGCGGGCGGTGATCGGTCAGCGCTTCGCGCTTGCCGATGCCGCGGAGGCGCACCGGGCATTGGAGGCCCGGCAGACGACCGGAGCAACAATCCTGCTACCCTGATCAGGGCGGACAGCAGACATGAAAAAAGGGGGCGAAACCATCATGGTTTCGCCCCCTTTTTTGCGTTTGATCAGCGGCTTAGCGGAACAGCTGCAGCAGCCCGACTTCCTGATCGGTGATCCCGGTATAGATCATCGTGCTGGCCACATAGAGGATGACCAACAGGCCGACCCAGGCGATCCAGCGATAGCGTTCGATATATTTAGCGATGATGTTGGCAGCGATACCCATCAGGCCGACGGCAATCACCAGCCCGACCATCAGGATGCCCGGATGATCCCGCGCCGCGCCAGCGACGGCCAGCACATTGTCGAGGCTCATCGACACGTCGGCCACGGCGACCGCCCAGGCAGCCGCCGCGAAGCTCTTGGCGGGCTTCATGCCAGAATGTTCGTCGCCTTCGATTTCCGGCGACCCGGCGCTTTCGCCGCCATGGCCGATTTCGCGATACATTTTCCAGGCGACCCAGAACAGCAGGACGCCGCCCGCGAACACCAGGCCGATCAACTGCAGCAACTGCGTTACCACCAGCGCAAAGCCAATGCGCAGCACCAGCGCGGCGATGATTCCGATCAGGATCACCTTCTTGCGCTGATCAGCGGGCAGGCCCGCCGCCAGTGCGCCGATGACGATCGCATTGTCGCCCGCCAGCACGATGTCGATCAGGATCACCTGGCCAAAAGCCAGCCAGGCCGATCCACTGCCGGAAAACAGCCCGGCAAAATCCGTGACGATATGGCCCCAAATATCGGTCATGTCCGTCTAGTCCCCTTCACGTCGTCACTGGTTCATCGAATCGAAGAAATTCTCGTTGGTCTTCGAATCCTTCATCTTGTCGAGCAGGAATTCCATCGCGTCGATCGTGCCCATCTGCATCAGGATGCGACGCAGCACCCACATCTTGCTGAGCGTACCCTTGTCCACCAGCAGTTCTTCCTTGCGGGTGCCGGACTTGCCGACATCCAGCGCCGGGAAGATACGCTTGTCCGCGACCTTGCGATCCAGCACGATTTCCGAGTTGCCGGTGCCCTTGAACTCTTCGAAGATGACTTCGTCCATGCGGCTGCCGGTGTCGATCAGCGCGGTGGCGATGATGGAGAGCGAGCCGCCTTCTTCGATATTGCGCGCGGCACCGAAGAAGCGCTTGGGCCGCTGCAGCGCGTTGGCATCCACACCGCCGGTTAGCACCTTGCCCGACGACGGGACGACGGTGTTGTAGGCGCGACCGAGCCGGGTGATGGAGTCGAGCAGGATGACGACATCCTTCTTATGCTCGACCAGGCGCTTGGCCTTTTCGATCACCATTTCGGCGACCTGGACGTGGCGGGTGGCAGGCTCGTCAAAGGTGGAGGAGACAACCTCACCCTTCACGCTGCGCTGCATGTCGGTAACTTCTTCCGGGCGCTCGTCGATCAGCAGGACGATCAGGAACACTTCGGGATGATTGTCGGTGATGGCCTTGGCGATGTTCTGCAGCATCACCGTCTTGCCGACGCGCGGCGGCGCGACGATCAGCGTGCGCTGGCCCTTGCCCTGGGGCGAGACGATGTCGATGACGCGCGCCGACTTGTCCTTCTGGGTCGGATCGCCCGGATCGAGCGTCAGCTTGGATTCGGGATAGAGC
>Ga0209231_1000197_pt1 | contig 41663 bp, 47 predicted proteins | sample Deesub45470m_DNA_FD_188086 | JGI IMG/M metagenome (GOLD analysis project Ga0209231, IMG submission 188086) | Deep subsurface microbial communities from North Pacific Ocean - 450_OLKR46/470m Metagenome (SPAdes) (version 2) | ecosystem: Environmental > Terrestrial > Deep subsurface > Unclassified ... | reverse complement strand
GGTGCGATGTTGAGACATGGAATCTCTCCTCTCGATGGGGGACGATCCATTGCTTATACACCAGTCTCAAGATCCGCCGCCACTTCATCCGTGAACCCGCCTCTTTTTCATCCCGTGCCTCGCCCTGGCAACCGACCCGTATTTTCATTGCCCCCCCCTCCTGAGCCATGCTAGAATTCGCACGCTTTAGCGAGGCTCCCTCGCCTTTTCAAATAACCGGCCATTCTCCCTGTCGAAAAACCGGGAGTGGCCATGGCAGCCACCTCATCAGCCGACCGTCATGCCCAAGCGTTTTTTACAAAACTATCTGGAATATACCCTTTTCCTCGCCCTGATCCTCGTTGTCAAGGCTCTGCCGCGTTCACTTGCCCTTCGTATCGGCGCCGGACTCGGGCTCCTCAGCAAGGTTCTCCTCCCCAAGCGCCGCAAACGCGCCCTGGAAAACATGCGGATGGCCTACCCCCTGATGCCCGAGGAGGAACTGCGCAATAACGTCAGCGAAATGTTCCGCCATCTCGGCATCAGCGGCGTCGAGATGCTGCTCCTCGACACCTTCAAGACCAAAAAGGATCTGGAAAAATACTTCAGTTTTCATGGCCTCGAACATCTCCGCGAGGCCTACAAACTCAACAAGGGGGTGTTTCTTCTCTCGGGTCATCTCGGTTCCTGGGAGGTCGGCACCTTTTTCCTCCCTATGCTCGGTTGTCCCGCCGACTTCGTCGCCAAGCAGATGAAGAATCCTCATGTCGGACGTTATTTCAACCGCCTCAGGGAGGCTGGGGGGGGGAGGGTCCTCGACGCCAAACACGGCGCCCGACGGATCGTCAAATCCCTGGCCGAGAATCGCGCCGTGGCGATCCTCCTCGATCAGCACACCACCCCGAGCGTCGCCGTTAAAGTCAACTTCTTCGGGCGTCCGGCTTACACCACGCCGATCATCACCCAGATCGCCATGAAAAACGGCGTCCCCATCGTTCCCTGTTTCACTCACCGCACCAAGGACAACCGCTACGAAATCGTTTTCGAACCGATGATCCTCCTCGCCCCCGAGACCGACCGGGAAGCCGTGGTTCGCAACACCGCCCTGCTGACCTCCATCATCGAAGATGCGGTACGGCGCGACATCACCCAGTGGTTCTGGGTTCACCGCCGCTGGCGCGAGTGATCCTCCAGGAAACCTCCATGCTCCCTCTCCCCTTCCACCTCGTGCTGGTCGAACCGGAAATTCCGCCGAACACCGGGAATATCGCCAGGCTCTGCGGCGCGACGGACACCGTTCTGCACCTGGTGGGAAAGCTCGGCTTCTCCATCGACGACCGGCAGCTCAAAAGAGCCGGCCTCGACTATTGGGACGCGGTGGACATCCGCCGCTGCGAGAGCCTCGAGGCTCTGGAAGCCGCCCATCCCGATGCCCGCTGGTGGTATACCTCCAAGAAGGCGGCCAGAAGCCATGTCCAGGCCGATTTTCTTCCCGGTGACTTCATCGTCTTCGGCAAGGAGACCCGGGGGCTTCCGGAGGAACTCCTCGCCGCCCATCCGGATCGGGCCATCCGCATTCCGATCTTCTCCCCCGTCGTCCGCAGCCTCAATCTCTCCACCGCAGCGGGAATCGTCCTTTACGAGGCGCTACGCCAGAGCGGCAGGCTCGACGCCTGAACCTTGCCGGATCATGATTGAGCCTGACAGGCTCCTGAAGGCAAAAAAAGCCCCGGTCATGGCCGGGGCTTTTTTGCTGCGGGGTCTGGAGTACGTCTTCTAGAAAGTATAGGTCAGCTGGCCGGAGAGGATGTCAACGGCGTTTTCATAACTGCCGAACAGGGAACCCCGGGAGAGGTCCTCGCCGGCAGCCGCTCTCATGACCCGGCTGTCGTCAACGAAGAGGTGGACGTAGGCGAGATCGATTCGGAAATTTGCGTTCAACCGATATCCGCCGCCGATGGCGGTCCAAAAACGATCCTCTCCGGGTATACGCGGCGTACGGAAGGCGTCGGGAATCGGGGTTTGGTCGTAAGCGAGGCCGAGGCGAAGAATCCAGGTTTCACCGGGGGTGAAGGAGGCGCCGATGGCGTAGCGCCAGTTGTCGTCCCAGTTTTCGGTGGTGAGGCTCGGGTTTGCGGCGAGATTGCCGTCGAACTCGATGAGGAGCTGATCGAAGGAGCTCCAGTCGGTCCACATGACGTCCGCCATCACCGCCCAGGTCGGGTTGAGCTGACTGAAGAAACCGAGGGAGGCGCTGGCCGGCAGCTCGACCTTCCCCGAGATCCCCTGGGGGCTGAAACGAGCCAGGGCGGCGCCGTCAAGACCGAGCCCCGACAGGAACGCGAGCAGTCTCTTGATAATAAAAAAGGCGCTCTTTCGGAGCGCCTTTTTCCAATTGCCTTCTCGCCAGGTAATTCTAGGCGATTTCGCTTTCGATGCGTATGAAGAGACTCTTTTCCTTGACCACCGACAGAGCGTCGATCTCATCGAGGGCCGTGCGCACATTGGCCTCTTTGGCTTCGTGGGTCATGATGACGATGGGAACGGCTCCGCCTTCCTCCTGACGTTCCGGCTGAATCATGGAGGCGATGCTGATGTCGTATCTGCCGAGAACTCCGGAAATCTGGGCCATGACACCGGGCTTGTCCATGGCCGAAAAACGAAGGAAATACTGACTTATGATATCGGTCATCGGCTTGATCGCCAGGGTCTTGACGGTTCCTGAGCGGTAGGCCATGGCCGGGGTGCGCCCACGGGCTCCGGAGAGGATGTTGCGAGCAATGGCCATGACGTCTCCCATGACGGCACTGGCGGTCGCCTCCATTCCTGCTCCGCGACCTGAGAGCATCACCGGCCCGACAAAATCGCCGGAAAGACGGACGGCGTTGAAAACGCCATCGACGTCCGCCAGGGGATAGTTGTGCGGAATCATGGTCGGATGGACCCGGGCTTCGATCTGCTCGCCGTCAAACTTGCCGATAGCAAGAAGCTTGATCTTGTAACCGAACTGCTTGGCGAACTGGATATCGAGAGCCGAGACGCTGCGGATCCCCTCGGTATAAATCTGCTCCAGGGTGATGCGGGTGCCGAAACAAAGAGAGATGAGGATGGCCAGCTTGTGGGCGGTATCGATCCCCTCGAGATCGAAGGTCGGATCGGCTTCGGCATACCCCTTGGCCTGGGCATCCCTGAGGACCGCAGAAAACTCGGCGTCTTCATTGGTCATCCGGGTCAGGATGTAGTTGCAGGTCCCGTTGAGGATGCCGAAAACGCTGTGGAATCCGTTGGCGCAGAGGTTCTCCTTGATGGCGGAAATCACCGGGATACCGCCGCCGACGGCCGCCTCGAACATCACCTCGACCCCTTTGGCCGCCGCTGCGGCCAGAATTTCCTCGCCGTGAACGGCCAGAAGGGCCTTGTTGGCGGTGACGACGTGTTTGCCCTGTTCGATGGCCTTCAGGACGAAGGTGCGGGCCGGCTCATAACCGCCGATCAGCTCGACGATCACGTCGATATCCGGGTTGGTCAGTAGATCATCGGCACGGGTAGTGAGAATACCGGCATCGACGGTCACGCCGCGATCGGTGGTGATATCGAGATCGGCAATGCCGGCCAGAACCAGGCGAGCGCCGAGGCGCTCCTCGATGAGGCGGGCATTCTCCTGGAAAACCTTGACAGTTCCGGTCCCGATGGTTCCGAAACCGAGCAATCCAACCCTGATGTCCTTCATAGAAATCCCTTCTTCATGACTGGGTATAATATCTGGTCAGCGATCCTGCCCGGCGGCGTCACCGTGATGCCGGGGAAGTGAGTGGCTGATCCCCTTGCTTTCAATCGACAGCAGACATTCCGGCTCCTGGCCGTCACGAGCAGCGGCAGTGGCCACAATCCTGGAGACCATGGACTCGATGGCCGTACTGTCCAGACCGGAGATAGGCGCCAGACACAGAGCCACCCGCTGGAAACCGGCCCGCAGGGCTGACTCAACCACTCCACGGACGAGTTCGCTGTAGGTTTCGGGAACGAGGTCCCGGCGGTTCCCCCCGCCGGCAAAGAGGATCCATTCGGAGCCGATTTTGCCGTTGTTGCGCACCAGTATCCGCTCGCCGGCCCTGCCGACGGACTTCCCATGAAGGAGCAATTCCGTCAGCTGGCTGTTGAGGCGCCAGTCAAGAAGGGCCGCAGGTCCTCGCAGGGGGCGATCGTCCTCGAAGAAGAGTGCCGCCACGACCTCGCCTTCCATCCGATCGGCGGGGAGGTCAAGGATGCGTAGTCTGGTCATTGGTCCTGTTGCCTGCGGGTGCGGGTGCGGGAGATTTTATCAAGAATACCGTTGATAAAGGCGGGAGTATCCTTGGTTCCATAGCGTTTGCCGATCTCGATGGCCTCGTTGATGACGACACTTGTCGGCACATCCGGATGGAAAAGGAGTTCGAAGGTCGCCAGGCGCAGCAGCGAAAGATCGACCTTCGCCATCCGCTCGAGGGTCCAGTTGGTGGAGTATTCCTTGATCACGCCGTCGAGTTCGCTGAGGTTGGCGATAGCCCCCTGAGCAAGATCCTCGGTGAAGCGCCGCACCTCGACGGGGACCACTTCCGAGGTCTCATCGACCGCCTCCCCGAGGATGTCCTCGCGGAAACGGAAGTTGCTCCAGAAGTCCTCGAGGACTGACTCAACAGAAGCGCTGTTGTCCTGATAGGAATAAATGATTTTCAAGGCGAGTTCACGGCCGCGACGACGCATTCCCTTACTCATCGACCTCAAAGCGCCTTAAAGAGGTTGGCCATCTCGATGGCACTCACGGCGGCATCGAATCCTTTGTTGCCGGCCTTGCTCCCGGCCCGCTCGATGGCCTGCTCGAGATTGTCGGTGGTCAGGACGCCGAAGGAGATGGGGACTCCGGATTCGAGGCTCACCGAGGCAATCCCCTTGGTGACTTCGGAGGCGACATAGTCGAAATGGGGGGTGGAGCCGCGGATAACGGCGCCGAGGCAGACCAGGGCGTCGTAACGCTTGGACTCGACCATCTTTTTGGCGGTCAGGGGGATTTCAAAGGCACCCGGCACCCGGACCACGTGAATATTCTCGCGGTCGCCGCCATGGCGCACCAGGGCGTCTATCGCCCCTTCGACCAGACGGTCGCAGATGAAACTGTTGAAGCGGCTGACCACCAGACCGACCCTCAGGCCCTTGGCGTCAAGCTTTCCTTCGATAATTTTGGCCATGTGCTTTACTCCCTGGATAAACGACAACGCCAGCCGACTGATTGCTGCAGGAGAAATTCCCTGACACCGGTCGCCGATCAGATATTTTCGAGCAGATGCCCCATTTTCTCACGTTTGGTCTTCATATATCGACGGTTGGCTCCGGTGGTCGCCACCTCCAGGGGAACCCTTTCGACGATTTCCAGACCGTACCCCTCGAGACCGACGATTTTTTTCGGGTTATTGGTCATCAGTCGGATCTTGCGCACACCGAGCTCCGTGAGGATCTGAGCACCGATCCCGTAATCGCGCAGATCCGCCTTGAACCCGAGAACCTCGTTGGCCTCCACGGTGTCGTGCCCCTGGTCCTGCAGGGCATAGGCGCGCAGCTTGTTCACCAGGCCGATCCCCCGCCCTTCCTGGCGCATATAGAGAACCACGCCGTTGCCTTCACTGGCGATCTGCGCCATGGAGGCGTGGAGCTGATCGCCGCAGTCGCAGCGCTGGGAGCCGAAGACGTCGCCGGTGAGGCATTCGGAGTGCACCCGCACCAGAACCGGCAGCTCGGAGTTGATGGTCCCTTTGACCAGGGCCATGTGCTGAGCCGAATCGACATCGTTTTCGTAGGCGATGGCGGTAAAGTCGCCGCCGAAGGTGGTCGGCAGCAGAGTCTCGGCGGCCCGGCGCACCAGGAGTTCCTTGCGCATCCGGTAGGCGACCAGGTCGGCAATGGTGACAATCTTCAGGCCGTGCCGCTCGGCGAAAACCGTCAGCTCGGGCATCCGCGCCATGGTGCCGTCGTCGTTCATGATTTCGCAGATGACACCGGCCGGCTTGAGTCCCGCCAGCCGAGCCAGATCGACCGATCCCTCGGTCTGGCCGGCACGGACCATCACCCCCCCTTTTTTTGCCCGCAGGGGAAAGACGTGGCCGGGACGGGCCAGATCGATGGCGCTGCTGTCGTCATCGATGGCCACCTGGATGGTCCGGGCGCGGTCGGCGGCGGAAATCCCCGTGGTCACACCGCGACGCGCCTCGATCGATACGGTAAAGGCCGTCCCGAAGGAGGAGCTGTTTTCCCGCACCATCAAGGGGAGCTGCAGATAATCGGCCCGCTCCTCGGTCAGGGAAATACAGATCAGGCCCCGTCCTTCCCTGGCCATGAAATTGATCGCTTCCGGGGTGACCAACTCGGCGGCCATGGTCAGATCCCCCTCGTTTTCCCGGTCTTCGTCATCGACCAGGATGATCATTTTCCCCTGACGAATATCCTCAAGTGCTGCTTCGATCTTGGCCATCGGCATGCTTGTATACTCCCATTTTGACCCGAAACTATGTCACAGAAAGCCATGTTTGGCAAGAAATTCAAAATCGACGGGACTCCGCTGGGAGTCGGCGGAACGCCCGCCGAAAAGGCGCTCCACGTACTTGCCGAGGATGTCGGTTTCGATATTGACCCTCGCCCCCGACCCCTTGCTCATGAGGGTGGTGCGGGAGAGGGTGTGAGGGATGACAGCCACGGAAAACCCTTCGTCGTTCATGGTATTGACCGTCAGGCTGATGCCGTCGATGGCCACCGATCCCTTCGCCACCAGGTAACGGTTGGTCTGAGGGGGGAGACGAAAGGCAAAGCGGATCGCGTTGCCGTCCTGCCGCCGTTCGACGATGGTGGCCACGGCGTCCACGTGACCGGTGACGATATGACCGCCGAGGCGGTCGGAGAGACGCAGGGCGCGCTCGAGGTTAACGATCGAGCCGATGGCGAGTTCGGAGAGGGTCGTGCAATGGACCGTCTCAGGGGATACGTCGGCAGTGAAGGTTCCGCCGCCGGATGAAATCACGGTCAGGCAGATGCCATTCACCGCGATCGAGTCGCCGAGGCGTATTTCTTCCATGGGGATGGCCGTTGCCACGGTCAGCCGAATGCTGTCCGTCCCCTTTCGCAAGGCACGGATCTCGCCCAAGTCCTCGATCAGCCCGGTAAACATTTTCGCACCTCACCTTCCACGAGAATATCGTCTCCGAAACGGCTCACCCGGAGATGATCGAGTTCGACGGCACCGTCCAGCAACCGGGGGCCGGGACCGGAAAAGATACCCCGACCGTCGTTGCCGCCGAGAAGTTTGGGGGCAATGAAGATCATCACCCGGTCGACGAGTCCGGCTCTGAGAGCGGCGCCATTGAGGTGCGCTCCCCCCTCGAGAAGGATGGACTGCAATCCGCGGCGTCCGAGTTCCGCCATCATGGCCGCCAGGTTCACCCCCCCCTCCCCTTCGGAAATCTTCAGGATTTCGGCACCTCGGGCCGAAAGAGCATCGATTCGTTTCTGCGGAGCCCTTGCTGTGGTGACGATCAGGGGCGGCGCCGAGGCGGCGTTGAAAAGAGCGGCATCCTCGGGGATCTTCAGGGTACTGTCGACGACGATCCGCAGGGGATCCCGCCCCCCCTCGGGCAGACGGGTCGTCAGGATCGGATTGTCGGCCAGGACGGTGCCGATGCCGACCAGTATCCCGTCGACCTGGTCACGGAGATGATGGACCTGCAGGCGACTGGAGGGGTTGGTAATCCACTGGGAATCGCCGGTAACGGTGGCGGTAAACCCGTCGAGGGTGATCGCTGATTTGAGGATGAGAAAAGGAAGGCCGGTCACCACATGCTTGGCGAAGGGAGCGATCAGACGGCGGCACTCCTCTTCGAGGATGCCGACGACGACGGGAATGCCGGCCGCCTCGATATGGGCCCTGCCACGACCGCAGACCTTGGGATTGGGATCCAGGGTACCGATGAAGAGGCGCCCGATACCGGCGGCGACCACCGCCTCGGCGCAGGGTCCTGTTCTCCCCTGATGGGAGCAGGGTTCGAGAGTGACGTAGAGGTCGGCCCCCCGGGCCAGATCTCCGGCCTGGCGCAGGGCGAAAATTTCGGCGTGCGGCTCTCCCGCCGCCGGATGGAAGCCCTCGCCGACGACCTGCCGCTCACGGACGATCACCGCTCCGACCGCAGGGTTGGGCCGGGTCCGCCCCACACCCTGGCGGGCGAGATCCAGAGCCCTTTGCATGTACTGTTCGGCGAAAGGCATCATTCCTCGGTCACCCTGGCGTCGCGACGAAACCTCGGCGGATTGCCGATCAGCCCCTGTCGCCATCCTTGGCGAGAATTTCCTTGAGCTCGGCCATGAATTCGTTGATGTCCTTGAACTGGCGATAAACGGAGGCGAAACGGACGTAGGCGACCTCGTCGATGTTTTTCAGGGCCTCCATGACTGCCTGGCCGATGCGGCTGGAATCCATTTCCTTCTCGCCGCTCTCCTGCAGGGTGAGTTCGAGACGGTCGACGACCTTTTCAATGGTGGAGATGGAAACAGGGCGTTTTTCACAGGCCCGCTGCATCCCGCCGATGATCTTCATCCGATCGAAGGATTCTCTCCGCCCGTCTTTTTTCACCACCAGCGGCAGGGTATCCTCGACCCGTTCGTAGGTGGTGAAGCGCCGCTCACAGTCGACGCACTCACGGCGGCGGCGAATATTGTTCCCTTCCTTGCCGAGGCGCGAATCGATGACCTTGGTGTCGACAAAACCGCAGAATGGACATTTCATGACGTCTCCTCCCCTCCCCGGCGGAGAATCTCCTCGAAACTGAGGACTTCGATCCCCGACTCGGCGAGCATTTCCATCGACAGGGTGTCGGGATACCCTTCTGAATAGACGATCCTCTCGACACCGGAGTTGATGATCATCTTCGTGCAGATAATGCAGGGGGAGTTGGTGCAGTAGAGTGTGGAGCCGGCGATATTGGTGCCATGCTTGGCTGCCTGGATGATCGCGTTCTGCTCGGCATGCAGACCCCGGCAGAGCTCATGGCGCTCTCCGGAGGGGACACCGAGCTTCTGGCGCAGACATCCGACCTCGGAGCAATGGGTGATCCCCGAAGGGGTGCCGTTGTAGCCGGTGGCGACGATGTTCTTCCCCTTGACCATGACCGCCCCGACCTGGCGACGCAGACACGTCGAGCGTCTGGCCACCAGGCGGGCGATTTCCATGAAATATTCTTCCCAGGTCGGGCGCTCCATTTACGCCAGACGATGGGCGTAGAGGGGGAATTTGCGGCAGAGGTCCTTGATTTCCTGACGGATGACGGCCAGCTCGGCATCATTGCCGATATTCTCAAGGGCCCTGGCGATCCAGGCAGCGACAAGTTCCATCTCGGGCTCCTTGAGTCCACGGGTGGTGGTCGCCGGGGTGCCGATACGGAAACCGCTGGTCACGAAGGGGGAGCGGGTATCGAAGGGGACTGCGTTCTTATTGACGGTGATGCCGGCCTTCTCGAGGGTTTCCTCGGCGACCTTGCCGGTAATCTCCGAACCGGAGAGATCGACCAGCATCAGGTGGTTGTCGGTGCCTCCGGAGACGAGATTGAACCCGCGGCGGGTCAGAGCTTCAGCGAGGGCGCGGGCGTTCTTGACGACCTGCCCTGCATAGGTCTTGAATTCTGGGGAGAGCGCCTCCCTGAAGGCGACCGCCTTGGCGGCGATGACGTGCATCAGCGGTCCCCCCTGGATTCCGGGGAAGATATTGCTGTTGATCTGCTTGGCAAATTCCTCGCGGCAGAGAATCATCCCCCCTCGCGGACCGCGCAAGGTCTTGTGGGTGGTGGTGGTGACGAATTCGGCAAAGGGGACAGGGTTGGGATGTTCGCCGGCGGCGACCAGACCGGCGATGTGGGCCATGTCGACCATCACCAGAGCTCCCACCAGGTCGGCGATGCGGCGAAAGGCGGCAAAGTCGATGGTGCGCGAATAGGCGCTGGCACCGACCACGATCAGCCTGGGCCGATGTTCGACGGCCAGACGCTCCACTTCTTCATAATCGATGGTCCCGGTTTCACGCTTGACGCCGTAGGAAACGACATTGAAGAGTTTCCCGGAAAAGTTGACGGGCGAACCGTGGGTGAGATGTCCGCCGTGAGCGAGATTCATGCCGAGAATGGTGTCGCCGGGCTTGCAGACGGAGAAATACACGGCCATGTTGGCCTGGGAACCGGAGTGGGGCTGAACATTGGCATGTTCGGCGCCGAAGAGTTCCTTGGCCCTGTCGATGGCCAACTGCTCGGCCACATCGACAAACTCGCAGCCGCCGTAATAACGTTTCCCCGGGTATCCCTCGGCATACTTGTTGGTCAGAACAGACCCCTGGGCCTCGAGGACGGGCTCGCTGACGAAGTTTTCCGAGGCGATGAACTCCAGGCTGTATTCCTGGCGTTCGGTTTCCTTGCGGATGGTGGCGGCAATTTCAGGGTCGAATTGGGCAAGCTTCTCGAACATGATGGACAGACCTCCGTTGCGGACCTTGCCGCGAGTGAGTCGGAACTTGAAAGAAAACGAAAGGGCAGACCAGCCGGCCTGCCCTTTCGGCTTGTCAGCCGTCAGATACGTCCCTGCCGGACATCCTCTTCAATCTCGGATATCTTCTCAAGACGACGTTGGTGCCGCCCCCCTTCGAAGGTCGCATCGAGCCAGACCGACACCATGGCGCTGGCCTGCTCGGGGGACAGAACCCTCCCACCCATGACGATGATGTTGGCGTTGTTGTGCTCCTTGGACATCCGGGCGGTGAATTCATCGGTGATCAGTGCGGCTCGCACTCCGGGGAACTTGTTGGCCGCAATCGACATGCCGATGCCGGTCCCGCAGATCAGGATCCCCTTCTCCGCCTCACCGTGGGTAATTGCACGAGCCACCTTGGAAGCGTAGTCAGGATAGTCCACGGAATCACTGTTCATGGTACCGAGATCGCGGACAGTGATTTTCCGCTCGGCAAGAGAGACCTTGATCGCCTCCTTGAGCTCCAGTCCGCCATGGTCGCTGGCGATGATAAACATGATGTGCTCCCCCTAGACTTTCTTGAAGAGGAGGGTGGCGTTGGTGCCGCCGAAGCCGAAGGAGTTTGAGATGGCTATGTTGACCTTCGCCTGACGCCCCTGGTTGGGGACGTAGTCGAGATCGCAATCGAGATCAGCTTCGTCATAGTTGATGGTCGGCGGAACTTCGCCGCGCTCCATGGCCAGCAGGGAGAAGACGGCTTCGATACCGCCGGCGGCGCCGAGGCAGTGACCCGTCATGCTCTTCGTCGAACTGATCATCACCTTCCGTGCATGGTCGCCGAAAACGGTCTTGATGGCCATGGTTTCGTAGAGGTCGTTGAAGTGGGTCGAGGTGCCATGGGCATTGATGTAATTGACTTCCTCGGGAGCGACGCCCGCGGTGGAGAGAGCCATCTTCATGCAGCGGGCAGCTCCTTCGCCGCCCGGAGCGGGAGCCGTCAGATGATAGGCATCGGCGGTGAGTCCGTAGCCGCAGACTTCGCCATAAATCTTGGCGCCTCGGGCCTTGGCCGACTCGTACTCTTCGAGAATAACGATGCCGGCTCCTTCTGCCATGACGAATCCGTCGCGGTTTTTTTCAAAAGGGCGACTGGCCGCGGCAGGATCGTCGTTGCGGGTCGACAAGGCTTTCATGACGTTGAAGCCGCCGATCCCCAATGGAGTGATGGTCGACTCGGTGCCGCCGGCGATCATGGCATCGGCATCGCCGCGCTGGATCATGCGGAAGGCATCGCCGATGGAATGGGTCCCCGTGGCGCAGGCGGAAACAGAGGAGACATTGGGCCCCTTGGCTCCGTATTTTATGGAAATCTGACCGGGGGCCAGATTGATGATCAGCATCGGAATGAAGAAGGGGGAGATCTTCTTGTACCCCCCTTCGGTCATGGCCTGGTGATATCTTTCGATGGCGGGGAGCCCGCCGAGGCCGGCACCGACCAGCACGCCGACGCGCTCGGCGTTTTCGTCGGTGATCTGCAGCCCGGAATCCTTCATGGCCAGTTCGGCGGCCGCCAGGGAAAACTGGATAAAGAGATCCATCTTCTTGATCTCTTTTTTATCTATGAAATCCTCGGGATTAAAATCCTTGACTTCGCCGGCGATCCTGGTCGGAAATTCCGACGCGTCGAACCGGGTGATGAGATCGATACCTGATTTACCCTGCATCAGGGCGGTCCAGTTCTTTTCCGTTCCGGTACCGAGAGCAGAAACAACGCCGACGCCTGTTACGACAACTCTACGCATGATTATATGTTTCCTCCGTATAGGGCGGAAAACCCCTGTTCTCAGGAAATCGCTGGCCCAGGCAGGCCTTGAGGGATTTTTTTTCGGCGGCGACGGCCCCCGAATTGCGGCCTTGAAAAACGCAGGGGGAGGAAACAGCTGTCGCGGTTCCCTCCCCCCTTTTGAACGGATCAGGCGTGTTCGGTAACGTAATCGACGGCATCCTGAACGGTCTGGATCTTTTCGGCGTCTTCGTCGGAAATTTCGACGTCGAATTCTTCTTCGAGCGCCATGACCAGTTCGACGGTATCCAGGGAGTCGGCACCGAGATCCTCCATAAAGGATGCCTCGTCGGTCACCTGCTCATCATCAACACCCAACTGCTCAGCCACAATTTGTTTCACTCTTTCAGCAATCGAAGCCATCTGCTTCACCTCCTCTGGGATGTTCGACCCGATCAAAGATCGGACAGAATACTCTTTGTTACATGTACATGCCACCATTCACACCGAGCACCTGCCCGGTGATATAAGCGGCGGAATCCGATGCCAGAAAAACGACGGCGTGGGCGATATCCTCTGCGCCACCGAGCCGGCCGAGGGGAATTTGTGCGGTCAACTCTTCCCTGGTTTTCTCCGACAGGGCGTCGGTCATTTCTGTGACGATGAAACCGGGGGTGATGGCGTTCACCGTCACGTTGCGCCGGGCCAGTTCCTTGGCCACCGCCTTGGTCAGGCCGATCAACCCGGCCTTGCTTGCACAATAGTTCGCTTGCCCGGGATTCCCCATTTCCCCGACGACGGAGGAAATGTTGATAATCCGGCCAAAACGCTGCTTGCTCATCACCTTGGCAGCGGCCCGAGTGCAAAGAAAGGCCCCCTTGAGATTGGTATCGAGAACAGCGTCCCAGTCCTCGTCCTTCATGCGCAACAGGAGAGCATCGCGGGTGATCCCGGCGTTATTGACAAGGATGTCGACACGACCGAAGGCCGCCACTGCATCATCGATCAACTTGTTGGCGTCGGAGGCAAGAGCGACATCGCCAACCACCGCGATCGCCTCTCCACCCTGGGCCTTGATTTCGGTGACCAGATCCTCGAGGAGTTGAACATTGCGGGCCGAAGCGACGACACGGGCCCCCCGGGCCACAAGGTCCAGAGCGATGCTGCGTCCGATACCTCTGGATGCGCCGGTAACAATGGCAACCTTGTCCTTGAGCATTAAACGATCTCCCGAAATAAAATTTTACAGACCCTCGAGTCCGGAAAGGTCTTCAATGTTGGCCACGGAGGACCCCTTGACGATGCGTTTGATCAGGCCGGAGAGAACCTTGCCTGGACCAATTTCGATATAGCGTTCGACACCGAGTGCGGACATCTTGAGCACCGACTCGTCCCAGCGCACCGGAGCGCTGACCTGGGCCACGAGGAGTTCCTTCACCCGGGAAGCTTCGCCATTGGGTGACGCCTCGACATTGGTAACCACAGGGAAGGTCATGGAATGGACATTGATATCACTTAAAATTTTTGCCAACCGCTCACCGGCAGGAACCATCAGTGAACAGTGAAAGGGTGCGCTCACCGGCAGGGGAAGGGCGCGTTTGGCTCCCTGCCCTTTAGCCAGTTCCATGGCCCGTTCGACTGCCGTGGCGTGTCCGGCGATGACCACCTGACCGGGACTATTGAAGTTGGCAGGGGCGACGACTTCTCCCTGTGCCGCCTGGCGGCAGACCTCCTGCAGGGCCTCGCCCTCGAGACCCATAATAGCGGCCATGGCCCCCAATCCGACGGGAACGGCCTCCTGCATGAAGGAACCCCGCTGCCGAACAATGCGCACGGCGTCGGCAAAGGCAAGGGCCCCGGCACAGACCAGCGCCGAATATTCACCGAGGGAATGCCCCGCCGCATAGCCGGGAACGAGGCCGGTCTCGGCCTGAAGGACCTTCAGGGCGGCGACGCTCACGGTAAGGATAGCCGGTTGTGTGTTGGTGGTCAGTTTAAGGGCTTCTTCGGGCCCGTTGAAACAGAGGGAGGCAATATCGAAGCCGAGGGCGTCATTGGCCTCCTCGAAAACCTGTCGGGCCACTGAGAAATTGTCGGCCAATTCCTTGCCCATTCCTGGATACTGGGCACCCTGGCCAGGAAATACAAAGGCTACCATCAATCAGAGACTCCTCTTACGCGAAAAATTCGCCGCACCTCTTACCAGCGCACCATTGCAGCGGCCCAGGTAAATCCGCCGCCAAAGGCATCAAAAAGCAGCATATCCCCCGCCTTGATTCGTCCGAGACGGTTCGCCTCGTCAAGGGCGATGGGGATGGAGGCACCGGAGGTGTTGCCAAAACGGTCGACGTTGATATAGACCTGTTCCTCCGTGAGGCCGAGCCGTTTGGCGGTCGCCTCAAGGATTCGTCGATTGGCCTGATGGGGGATAAAGAGGTCGATATCCGAAGCAACAAGTCCATTGGCCTCGAGAGCTTCAACGGCCACCTCGTGCAGGGAGCGAACGGCCACCTTGAACACTTCGTTCCCCTGCATCTTCAGAAAGGGGAGGCGTTCGGCCAACCCGGCCGCAGAGGCGGGAAAACGGGAACCGAAACCGGGTTGGTAGAGGAGTTCCCAGTAGGAACCGTCGGCATGCAGATGCGTCGAGAGGACACCCTGGTCGCCATCCTGCGCTTCGAGAACGACGGCACCGGCACCATCGCCGAAAAGGACACAGGTGTTGCGATCCTGCCAGTCGATGGCCCGGGTCAGTACCTCGGCGCCGATCACCAGGGCCTTTTTCACGGCTCCGGATTGGATCTGCTTTGTGGCGGCATCCAGCGCATAGAGAAATCCGCTGCAGGCGGCGGAGACGTCGAAGGCGGCGCACCCCTTGATCCCCAGGTTGCTCTGGACCAGACAAGCGGTCGCCGGCCAGGGGAAATCGCCGGTGATGGTTCCAACGACAATGAGGTCGATTTCTTCGGCGGCGACGCCGGCCATTTCAAGGGCCTTCCGAGCGGCATGGGTCGCCATATCAGAGGTGAATTCGCCTTCCGCGGCCACATGGCGTTCATGAATTCCGGTGCGGGCGACAATCCACTCGTCCGTCGTATCGAGCGTTTTTTCCAGGTCGAAGTTTGTCAGAACTTTTTCGGGAACGTAGGAACCGGTACCGATAATACGAGCTTTTTTCAAAAGCTGACTCCTTCGGTCAAAAAACAAAACCTACCCTTGGGCTGCAGGTGACGCATCGGCGGTCCCGGCCTGCCCGTCGGAATATTCTTGAATCTGGGCAGTCATGGTCTGGTTGACCTTCTTGACAACGTATTCCCGGGACATATGGACGGCATTCATGATCGCCTTGGGAGTCGATCCCCCGTGGCAGATGACGCCGGTCCCGTCAATACCAAGCAGGGGAGCTCCGCCGTATTCGGAATAATCGACCCTCTTGCGGAAGGCCTGAAAAGCGGGACGGGCCAGCAGATAGCCGATCTTGGCGAGGGGACGACTGCCGATTTCCTTGCGCAGCATGGTAAAGATCCCCTCGGACAAACCTTCGGCCACCTTGAGAACAACGTTGCCGACAAAGCCGTCGCAGACCACCACATCGACTGAGCCGTTATAAATATCCCGTCCCTCGACGTATCCGACGTAGTTGAAGGAGGCGCTCTTCAGGAGACGATGCGCCTCCCGTGTGAGATCGTTCCCCTTGCTCTCCTCCTCGCCGTTGGAAAGAAGGCCGACCTTCGGGCGCTCCTTACCGAGAACCCTTCGAGTATAGACTTCCCCCATCAATGCGAACTGAACCAGATGAAGAGGCTTGCAGTCCACATTGCCACCGACATCGAGAACCAGCGTCTTGTCTTTTATGTTGGGCATGATGGTGGCGATGGCCGGACGATCGATCCCGGGGATGCGCTTGAGGACGAACATCCCGGCCGCCATGGTGGCCCCGGAATTGCCGGCACTGACAACTGCCTGGGCCTGTCCGGTTCTGACCAGATCGAAAGCGACCCGAATGGAACAATCCTTCTTCTTGCGGATGACATCCGAAGCCGAATCGTGCATCCCCACCACGTCACTGGCATGGTGGATGGCGATGGTCAATCCGTCGATCTGATGCTTCTTCAGCTCAGCCCCGACTTTTTCCGTATCACCCACGAGAATAATGGCGACACCCCACCGCCGGGCGGCGGCGACGGCACCTTCCACTTCAACGCCAGGGGCATTGTCGCCACCCATGGCGTCCACGGCAACAGTAATACGATCGTTCAAACGAAGAGCCTCTTTATTCTTTAGGTCCGGCAACTTCTTTTCCCTTGTAGGTACCACAGCTGGCGCAAGCGCGGTGAGGCTGCTTGGGCTCCTTGCACTGAGGGCAAAGGGAAATACCGGGGGCCGAGATTGCATCATGTGCGCGGCGCATATCGCGTTTGGATTTGGAGGTTTTTTTCTTGGGTACAGCCATGGTCGTGGTTCTCCTTGTAATCCGGCCAGATGCCGGTTTTATTAATTTATCTGCCGCTCAGACCGGTACGGCAACCGGAACAACAAGCCACGGTTGCCAATCATGCGGTCCATCACGATTTGTCGATCTTGAAATTCTTCAGGACGGCAAACTTGCCGCCAAATTCAGAGGGAGGACATCCGCACCGCGAGACGTTGAGATCCGTTCCGCATTGCGGACAGAGCCCCTTGCATCCTTCGTCGCACAAAGGCCGCAAGGGGAGAGCCATCAGAACCTGCTCCTCGATCACCCCGGCAAAATCGATTTCTTCCCCTTCGACAAGGATCAGCCCCATGTCCTCGGCGTCAAGCTCCAGGTCGCCATCAGCGGATTCGTCCTCAATCTCCGGCAGCTCCTCCACATAGGTGAGCTCGAAAGCAGAGTGAATCGGCTGATGAAATTCCTTGAGGCAACGCCCGCAAGCCACACGTACTGAAGAGCTTACTTCTCCCTGCGCCTCGACCATATCCCCGGCGCGGAAGATCTTCAACCGGACCCGTACGGGCTCCAGAAACACGACCTCGTCGGCCTGCAGATCAGCAAGCAAGGGGAAGCTGCTGCGGGGTTCTTCGAACTCGAGTTCGAGGCCCTCATCCTTAATGTCTTCAAGGCGGATCAGCAAAACCCCTCCGTGAACCGCTGAAAGCGGCTAGTATAGAGACTGCCTTTTTTTTGTCAAGGGAAAAGCCCGGACCGCAGTCCTTCCCCGACGCGGGCTTTGTATTAGCATTATTTTCGACAGGTTTGCAAGCGATTAATTTGCATTTCGACCCGGCCGGGCCTTGCATTAAGTTGCGACCTGGAGTAGAAAATCCCGGGGAACCGATTCAACCTCCGACACAGGAAAAACTGGCGATGAGCGACATTAGTCAGGCCTTCATGCGCCTGGTTGGCATCATGGCGACCCTGCGCTCGCCGCAGGGGTGCCCCTGGGACGCCGAACAGACACCGGAAACCCTCCGACCATACCTCGTGGAAGAGACCTACGAGGTGCTGGAGGCCATTGACCACGGCGAGCCTCAGGCCATCCGGGAGGAACTTGGAGATCTGTTGCTGCAGGTCGTTTTCCTCTCCCGACTCTTCGAGGAGCGTCGGGAATTCGATATCGGCGATGTAGCCGATGCCATTGCCGACAAACTCATCCGGCGTCACCCCCATGTCTTTGCCGACGCACCGGAAAGGGACCTTGCGACCCTCAACCTCCAATGGAACCGGATCAAGGACCAGGAAAAACCGTCCGGCGATACACCCCGCCCCCTTCTTCACGGCGTTCCCGAAACCCTCCCCGCCCTGATGCGGGCCGCCAAACTGAAGGGAAAAGCGCACCGCGCCGGTTTTGATCTTCCCACCGCTGACGGATCGACGGGGATCATCCACACAGAAGTCGCCCGATTGGAATTAACCCTGGGTCAACCGAACCAGGGAGCCCAGGAAGAGGCCGTTGGCGATCTCCTTCTCGCCGTTGTCGACCTCGCCCGTCATCTCAACATCGATGCCGAAGACGCTCTGCGCAAGAGAGCCAACCACTTTGCCATGAGAGTGGAACAGGTCAGCCAACAACTGACCCATGAGGGCCTGACATTGCAGGAAGTCTCTTCAGAAACGCTCGAGCGTCTTTGGGCCAAAACCGGAGCCTTCGCAAAATAAATAAAGATTGACAGGACAAAAAGCCTGCCCTTTCGGGGGACTTGAACCTTTTCAACAGACGTTGTGGAAAAGATGTGGAGAACCATGTGTATACCGCGGCCTGAAGCAGGCATCAAAAGCCCCACACCGCCTTGCCTATTTTTTGATCAACGAAAATAGCTACATAATTTCAATAACTTACATGCAGCCGTTCGAACCTCTAAATTATCACCACCTGCAACTTCATGTTTATTTGTTTTTTTTCATTATCGATGGAGCCATGTTTATAAGACTCCTGTTCATCATCACCATAGTTCCGGCAATGGGAACCCACGTTCCGCTTCAAGTCGACTGTCCATCGCAGGGGGACAAAACGACTAGCAGAAGGGGTATTCTCCCCGTCCGAGACGTTGGCAGAAATCATCGAGTCCGGAAAAGGCCCCGTCGAAAATCGCCTGAACCGCACGCGACACCTCCCCGGCCGGCAGATCCTCCGAGGGGAGGATACGGGCTACGGCAGCGACCGGTTGATCGATCGGCGTGCCAATCCTGCTCAGAAGGAGGACATAAACTTCTCTGACCCCCTCGATTCGCTCGTAAATTTCCCTGGCCAGGTTGTGAGCCAGGACATTGTAGATTTTCCCTACATGGCTGACAGGATTTTTCCCGGCTGCCGCCTCGGTCCCAAGGGGCCGATTCATGGAAATAAGGCCGTTGACCCGGTTTCCCCGCCCGACCTGTCCCGAATCGGCGTCCTCGGCAGAGGTGCCGAGCAAGCAGACTCAGGTAAACGCCGGCGAGTCCTGCCCCCGGTACATCGAGGGCGTTGTAATACACGGAAATTTTTTCAAAGGAACCGAAGCGCTCCAGAAATTGCCCCATGGCATCGTGAATAGCCTCCTTGCGTTCGACAATCTCCGTCGGGTGCTCGGACACCGTTCGGCCATAGCGGGTTTCCACCGCGACCTCGACCATATCAACCTCTCAGCTTGAGGCATCCCATTCCTTAACCCCGTCTCCGACTCTATCAAAGAGGGCCTTCCTGTCAAACAGTGTGCCGGCGCCAAGACGGCGGGCCCCTGGGGGCTAACCCCGTCGGCCTGGATGCTTGTCAGAGAGGGTAGCATCCCGGCTCAGGGCAATAGTGTCCGTCCCCCTTGTCCGGCAAGGAAACCCTGGCCTGACCTGACTGGTGACAGGCGTGGGCGCACCAGGTCGTTCTGCAGTGAATGGGGGGGGGAATCAGGGGGGTGCCCGGAAGGTGGATGTAGCCACTTCCGTCTATGGTCTCATGGCAGGAAAAATCAGGGATATCCAAGAAGGAGAGGATTGGCTGTCAGATCTTGGGGGAGTTTATTGGCCTCTTTCATCTGCGGGACATATTGAGCCACGAAGCTACCATTAATCAACGGATCAACTGCGGACGGAAGCGAAAGTTCCTGCTCTGTAACGATTAGGGGTGGAATCATGAGCCCCCAACTCGGCTCACCGGATCCAAATCCCGCCACGCCGCGACTAAAAAAAACAATCCCGAAAACCAGGGGAAAAGCGATATTGACGAGGAAATAGAGAGTCAGGCCGCGTTTGCGCCCCCAATGCCTCTTGGCCGCAAGGACCGTGGCCATTTCGCGCTCGGCCAGGAGCCCGAAAAGCGAGACAAGACCGGCATAGAGGGAAAAAAGCCCGATAGACAAATAGAGGTTCATCGATCCCTCCCTTTTGCGCGTTGCAGGACCCTCCCCCGACAAAGAAATTGCCTTTGTAGGATTAACTATAGAACTTTTTTTCAATAATGCCACCCTCTGAACAGGTCCCCCCCCTTCCCGAGGGTAAAAAATTCCCTATCCGCACCCCATCAGGGTCAATGGTGACCTCCTTCCTCCGAATCACAATTCAGCCTCAAAACCGAGCCGAGGACGGACCACCACAAAAAAGGCGGCAACCCTTGGGGTGCCGCCTTTGGAGAATCAGATCCATGGAATAAATTCAGTTTTCGGTCAGGAAGTGTTCCTCGTAGAGATCTTCCAGTTCTTGCAAATGACGGCTTTCGTCGTTGTAGATCCGATCAAAAAGCTTGGCCATGGGGGCCCCGGCGCAACCCTGACTCATCCGCCGGTAGAAATCGAGGGACCCCTTTTCAAGATGTATGGCAAAGGCCAGCGCCTCGCGGGCATCGGCCTTGGGTCCGAGTTCCTTTTTTCCCAGGACATAGTCGAGGTTCATGGTCGGAACGGGACGGTCCATCCCCTCACCTGCCACCTCCCCTTCGATCAAAGCCTTTTCCAGTTGATGCTTATGCTCAAGTTCATCCAAAGCTGCATCCCGGAGAATCTCTTTGGCCGCCTTGTCCTTAACGATGCGGAGTGCCTTGAGATAATGCCGAAATCCTGCGTCTTCCATTTGAACGGCCATCTCTATGGCGGCTTCAAATGTGTAACAGACCTGATCGTCATTATTCATAGAAGTTCCCGTCTCCTCTCAATAAATCACAATGTAGCCATGTTTTCCTGCAATGGCGGATATCTCCAGAACATCATCGATATGATAGACCGAGCCGTCGAGGGTAAACGTATAGCCCCCTTCGGGGTCCTCTTTGGCCAGTCCGATCAGGTATTCAAAGCTGGCTGTTTTAATCGTATTCATCGGTTGTTCCTGAACGGCAAACAGTTGTATTTCGTTTACCATATCGGTCGAGGAATCACAAGAGTGTTTGTGATTTTTCACGGGGTCCCAATACGATGGTTGTCGCCGAAGGGAGTATCTCGCCTTGCCGCGCCACCCAGCCAAAGGAGCCGACTTGCCCCTTGCCGTTGCAAAACCCCCTGTTTCATGTTAAATAATCACGTTGGCTGGAAGGAATGGATCATAAACCCAGGAAACCCCACCATGAAACTATTTCCATTTTTGCCGATTCACGTCCTCCTGCTGGCCGCAGTTCTCTCTTTGGGGAGTTGTACCGAGAGCGGCCAACCCCGGTCGGTCTTCGGCGATGAACCGGCACCGCCGGTTCTGTCCCCGGCATCCCATGAAGATCTGAGCGCTCTGTTTTCCCTGCACGAGTACGACTGGAATACTCTCAACAACGGAGTCCCTCCCTTCATTCTCCACACTCTGCCGACCGACCTCGATCGGGTTCCGGAACTCTCGAAGAAAAAAAGCATTTTCTTTTTATCGATTCTCCCCATGGTCCTGATGATCAACGAGGAGATCAGCCAGGAACGTGCCTCGCTTCTGACCGTTTTTGACCGCTTCGACGGTGGAGAGACCCTTTCTCCCGAGGACAGGGAGTTTGCAGTCGAACTGGCGAAAAAGTATCGGATCGAGAAAAATCCCCTGACGAGCGCCAGAGCAAGGGAAGCTCTCCTGAAGCGGGTGGATATCATCCCGCCGTCCATGGTTCTTGCCCAGGCGGCCAATGAATCGGCCTACGGCACCTCGCGCTTCGCTCTTTCGGCAAACAATCTCTTCGGCGAGTGGACCTTCATTCCCGGGACAGGCCTCGTCCCTCTGAACCGTCCGAAGGGGGAGTCATACGAGGTGCGCCGTTTCCGCACGGTCTACGAATCCGTTCAGTCCTACATGGCCAATCTGAACACCCACTGGGCCTATAAAAGCCTGCGCAACAAAAGAGCCAAGATGCGCAGCGAAGGGGTCCCCCTGCGGGGGGTCGACCTTGCCGAAGGACTGACCCTCTATTCCTCCCGCCGCGAGGCCTACGTCGAAGACATCCAGGCGATCATTCGCAAAAACCGCCTCTCCCGCCTCGCGGCCGCGGTCCTGCGCAACTGACAAACCCCAGGGTCCCATCGCCGACAAACCTTCCTCAGCGACTCGGATTCACCCACAACTGACTGAACCAGTACCAGTGACCTCCGTCCTTCGCCGGTGCCGTCAGCGTATATTTGTTGCGGCGACCGGAAAGCGGAACACCGGCGCGCACCAGGTAGGCACCGGCACCTCCTGCGCTATCCGCAACGATGGTCGCCTCTCCCTGCCCCTGCACGAAACAGCGCAGCCGGGTCAGGTCGATCCCCCGGCCCTCAATCCGCACCAGCAGAGTCGGAGGGTCTTCCCCTTCGATCACCGGTCCTGCAGGGGATAAAACGGTCACCGGCAGAGCCCGCATGGCCAACTTTTCCCTGAACCCCTCAAAGGTAGCATAAGGACCTCCCATGGGGAAACGCGGCAGGGCAAAGAGGTCGGCACCGGAAGCGACCACTCCCGACTGTTGCGCCGCCGCTCCCCGATAACCCTCCCCCTTCAGAATCTCGATCACCGCCGGCGAATACTCCCCGTAGGGGTAGGCAAAGAGGAGGGGGCGCCTTCCCAGTTCCGTTTCAAGAAGGCGCTGCGCCTGGCGGATATCCGCCGTAATCCGCTGCCGCCAGGAACCCGGATCCTCCCCCGATTTACGGTTGAGCAGATAGAGATGGGACGCCGTATGGTTGCCGATTTCCACTCCCTCGGCGACCAATCCCCGCAACTCTTCCCACCCCAGATATCCACGACTGCCAACCGTATCGGTATTGACGAAGAGTGTCACCGGATAGCTGAAGCGGCGCAGCAAAGGCATGGCACCGCTGAGGAAGGTGGTATAGGCGTCATCGACGGTCAGTGCAGCACAGCGTTCGGGAATGGCCTTGCCGGCACGGAGGCGCTCGACAATCTCCCCGAGGGTCAGGACCGTGTAATCCCGTTCCTTCAGCAGTTGCAACTGGGCGGAAAATGTTTCGATGGAAATATTGGTGGAGGGATAACGGTCATCGCCAAAACGATGATAGACAAAGACGTTGGCCTCTCCGGCAAGGGCCGAGGTCGCCAGCAGACAGAGGATCAGTGCAAAAACGGCGAGACGAATCCCTGAAGACATAAAATCCTTAGAACGGTGAGCGGGTGTTCCAGGAGGCCGCCTCCGGATCAGGACGCTTCCTTCACCCGGCTGCGCAGATAGCGGCGAATAGAGTTGCGGGCCCGGGGGGTGGCGGTCCACTCAAGCCACTTGGGGAGCACCTCGGGAGTTTTACTTTGTTCAACCTCCACCTGATCCCCGTCCATCAAACGTGATTTGAGAAGCCTCGTCTGCCCGTTGATGCGGGCCCTGCAGGCATGAAGACCGAGGTCTTCGTGGATATCGAAGGCAAAGTCGAGGGCGCTGCTCCCCTCGGGAAGTGTGCGAACATCGCCGCGGGGGGTGTAAACCTGGATGGAAGCCGAAGCCAGACGCAGGCCCTCGGTATCAAAAGCCGACTCGCCGTCGAGAAGGGAGCGCATCAGTTCCTGAAAATTGGCCCTGCGGAATTCGAAGCCTGGGGCAAGAACCCCGGCTTCGTTGAAGCGGGCCAGTTTGCGGGTGGTAATCTCGACCCGCATCCTGTAAATGCCTGCCTGCACCGTGGTTTTCAGGGCCTGGTATCCGAACTGCGAAGTCACGTTCAGATGATCCCTGAGTTTTCCGGGGATTGGGGAATAAAGATTGTGCAGCAGACCGAGAGCCAGATAGGCGTCCATGGTCCGGTCAACCTGGATCTCCAGGGTATAGAGGGTCGGAAAGCCTCGACTCATCGCCTTGGCGGCAGCGACGGAAAAAGGACGCCAGCGGTCGCGCAGCAGCACCCCGATCTTGTGATGTTCGCAGACATTGTTGATTTCCGAGCGGATTTTCCGCAGGGGAATCTCGACCTGGCTCTGCAGGTCTCTGATGGCCTCCTGGTAACGCTGGGAACGCCGCGGGTAGAGAATTTCCAGAGACAGGGCGTCGAGGACGTTGGCGACGTCTCCCATTCCGAGATGCCGGGCGAGAGGGACATAAACGGTGCGCGTCTCTTCGGCGATCAGCGACTGCTTTGCCGGATTGAGGGCGCTGATCGTCTCCAGATTGTCGGTCCGGTCCCAGAATTTGAGACACAGGACCCGGACATCCTCGATTGCCGCAAGCAATTGCTTGCGATAGGTTTCGGCCTTTAGCGCCTCGCGGCTGAGTTTTTCGTCGGACGCCTTGGTGAGCCCGTTGACCAGCAGCGCCACTTCCGGACCGTAATCGGCTTCAATTTCGCCCAGGGTCACCGGCGTATCTTCCACCACGTCGTGGAGAATTGCCGCCAATACCGACGAGAAGTCCATCCAGTGCCGGGCGGCGAGGTGTGCCACCCGCAGCGGATGAACGAAGTAGGCTTCTCCCGATTTGCGAAACTGCCCGGAGTGGGAGCGGCGTCCGAGTTCGATGGCCCTCTGTATGGCCAGAATCCCCTGATCGAGATCCTCGTCACTCAGGCTTCCCCCGTAATGGGTGACCAGAAGCTCCATCATCTCGCTGATCAAGCGTTGTTCCTGGCGGTTATCCTTACCTGGCACTCGCACTCTCCGCTAACAGCCTGTCACACCATCGTGATTAAAGGGGAAGTCCATGATAATAGAGAAAGGAATCTTCATCAAGCGCCTTTTGCGCATCATTGACAACCCTTGGTCCGGGTTCTAACCTACAGGTAAAGGGACTACGAAAGGGGAGCCTGCCATGAAGAGAGATCGGCTGGAGACGAGCAAAAAGAAACTCCACACCCTGAGGGAAGAACTGCTGGCGGAATTGCGGGCAAAAAATGCCGAGGCCGCCGCCATGATCGATGAGGGGGTCCCGGATATTGCCGACCAGGGACTCACCGAGAACATCAAGGGATTTCTCCACCTCCTCGGAGATGCGAAACGGGAAGAAATCCTGAAAATCGACGAGGCCCTCGACCGCATCGACGACGGCAGCTACGGCTCCTGCCTTCGATGCGGAGACGAGATCGACATCGAACGGCTGCAACTCCTCCCCCACACCCGCTACTGCGTCTCCTGCAAGGGAATCCTCGAGAAAGAAGCGAGGATCAAGGCAGGGCCGGGCATCGGGACCCTCTGAGTCCTTCTTCCGCACTCCGCCTGCAAAAGAGCCACGGCCGGGACGGGTCCTACCCCGGCGGCCAGGAAAAATCCCTGCCGCCGAGAAGGTGAAAGTGAATGTGCCAGACCGACTGGCCGGCCCCCTCGTTGCAGTTGTTGACGAGGCGAAAGCCGTCCTCAGCGAATCCCAGATCATGGGCCAGCTTTCCCGCCACCTGATGAATATGGCCGATCAGAACATTGTCGGCTGTGGTCAGGTCGAGAGTGGTGCGGATATGTTTGCGGGGGACGATGAGATAATGGTGAGGAGCCTGGGGATTGAGGTCCGCAAAAGCCACAATCTCTTCATCCTCGTAAACGAACTTGCCGGGAATTTCCCCGGCGATGATTTTACAGAAGATACAGTTGTCCGACATCTTCACTCCTTTCCTCGGTTGTTGCGGGTGACTCCGGCAGATTGTCTGCCAAAGATACCACATGCCAGCGTTTCTGACCGGCCCGTCGGAGCAACCCGTCGTCATGGGTGAAGAAGATGACCTGATGGTCGCGGCTGAACAGTTCGATCCCCTTCAGGGCCTCGTCGAGACGGCCGCGATCGAAATTGACCAGGGGGTCGTCGAGAAGAAGCGGCAAATGATGGCCTCTCGACAGATGGCGCGTCAGGGCGATGCGCACCGCGAAATAGACGGCATCGACCGTGCCACGGCTGAATTCCTCCACGGGATGCCAGCGCCCCCCCTTGCTGCCGAGGAAAAGAGAAAAATCATCGTCCAGGCGCACCTTCGCATGGGCCCCTCGGGTCACCATTCCGAGATGATGACCGATTTCCTCTGAAAATCGCGCCAGATAGGTCTGACGAAAGGCTTCGACGGCCTCGGTAAGAACCCGAAACCCAAGAGCCAGGGCGTCGCGGCGCCGGCTGAGATCAGCTTCGCGTTCACGGAGGCGCTCCCCCTCGTCTTCGATCGCCTGCAGGTCACCCAGTTCCCCTTCGAGGGTCGCCTCACTGCGCGTCAATTCGATGATTTCATTCTCTCGCTGCTGCAGGCTCTCGACAAGAGACTGCAGCTTCTCCTCGGCCTCGGGGATCTCTTCCAGGGCCAGCAGATTGTCGCTTTGCGGCGGCCGTTCCCGCTCCATCCGTTCGTCGAGCACCGCCATCTCACGGGTCAGATTCTGTTGTTCCTCGTGGAGGGTTTGCGAATTTTCCAGAACCCGCAGAGCGCTTTCGACCTCGCGCAGCTTCCCTTGCAGCTCGAGAGCCCCCCGCAGGTTTTTCTGCATCCGGGCAATTTCCACCGCTGACGGAGACAAGCCGATGGCTTTAAATCGCTCGTCGAGGGCTTCGAGGCGTGTCATCACCTCCTCGCGGCGCACCTCGAAACTCTGGGCTTGTTTCTTGAGTTCACGGCGCACCGCCTTCTGTCTGCCCGACTGCCGGAAGTAATATCCCCAGGTCCCACCGGCAAGGACCGTCATGACGGCCAGGGTCGCAAGGTTCCATTCGGGACGACGCCAGAGGATTGCTGCGACAACTGCAACAAGGGCCAGAGAGAAAGCGGCCGGCAGATACCAGTTCATCCAGGGTTGGTCCAGGAGCTGCTTGCGAAGAGCAGCCGCGGCGCTCTGCAGGCCGATCAGAGTGCGGCGCTCCTCTTCGGCCGCAGCAAGAAGCCCCGGAAGTTCGATGGGGATTTCGCCCGGCAGGCCGGTTCGGGAAAGATCCCTCGTCAGGGCGTCCCGCTGGCTCTGAAGCTCGGAGACTTTGCCGCTCTGGCGGCTGACCCTGGAGTAATCCCGCTTCAGCACTTCATCTTTGGCTTCGAACTGCCACTGTTTGCGTACCCAGGCCAGGTAACGCTCCCCTTTCTGAACTTCGCCGCGATCGAAGGCCACCGAAGCCTTGAGCGCCCCGAGGCGCTCGCGGAGTTCCTCGAGTTCCTTTAGGGAACCCTGAGCCTCGTACCAGCGTTTTTCCAGCTCAGCGATGGCCGAGCGCACCTCCTCCAACTCACGGTCGCGGGTCTTATCCTTTCCCCAGGGGCTCTGCCGGGTGATGGCGAAATAATCCCGATCGAGGGATTCAAGAACCTTGTCGTAGTCGACTTCGACGAATCCCGACAGGAGTCCCTTGATCTTCGTCGCCAGGCCCGCCGCTCCTGGGAGATCGAGGTTTCCCTGGCCAAAAAAGAGGGAGGCCCGGAAAATATCCTCTTCAGCAACACCGAAGAGACGAACCAGCTGTTGCTGATATTCGACCCGTTCGGAGGAGCGTCCCTGGGGAGCGGCCTTCCCTTCAAAGCGGTAGAGGACATGATACAGATCGTCCCGTTCCGTCAGGATCACCCTGTCACTGAGCATGTCCCGTTCGATGCGCAGGGTCCGGTTGCGGTCTTCCAGAACCAAGGCCGCCTCACAGCTGCCATGGCGTCCCCAGGGCTTGAAACGCTCCTTGTTCCGGACGCCGAAGAGCACCGCCGGTATTGCCTCCATCAGAGTCGACTTGCCCGCTTCGTTGGGTCCGGCCACCAGATTCATGCCGCGCCGAAATTCGAAGGTCCGTTCACCGAATTTGCCGAAATGCTTCAGTTCAAGGGAACGAAGAATCACAGGTCCCTCCCGCTGAAGGCATTGAATCGGACCAGGACTTCGCGAAAGGCCTCCTCGACAACGGCACGCTCTCCGTCGGGCGCCTCGTCCATGAGCTGGCGGATGCGCCGGACAAAGACCCCGCGGATCGTCTCCTCCTGTTCGATGCGCCGGGCAAATTCGCTGTCGAAAAGCCGGGTTCGATCTTCGAGCTCCAGATAAAAAAACTCCCCCTCGCACCGCGCCTTGAGCGCTGCGAGGTCGAGGGGTGCTTCGACGATTCCTCCAAGAGCAAGCCGCAGCAGGAGATCAGGACGCCCCAGCGCACAGATGGCCGCGACCGCCGACTCTTCGGTGTCGCACCCGGAGAGTTCCAGACTCTTTTCCTCGAGGATCTGGCCGTTGGTCGCCAGCCGTTCGACCTGCACCTCACCCCCTTCTACCGTCACCAGAGCACAGCCCCGGGCGCCGTTTTCCCCAAAGCGCTTCCCTTCGGGAGAACCGGGATAGCAGGCCAGAATCCGGCCCTCTTCGCAAAGCACCTCGAACTGGTGATAGTGGCCGAGAGCTACATAATCGAGCCCCCAGTCCTTGAGGAGCGGCAGGGTGAAGGGAAGGTCCTTCTTGCGATAATCCCACTCGGGACTCCCTTGCCGGGAACCGTGGAGGAGCCCGATATGAACCCCCTCCGGGAACCTTCGCGTCATGCTCGTTAGTCCCCCCTCGGAGGAGAGGGTGCGATAGGCGAACCCGTAGAGATAAACGTCCTCGCCATTGGCGGCCAGCCTGACGGGCTCCTCGACCGACGAATGGTCGAGAAGGACGCCGGGAAACCGGTGGCGGCGAAACACCGAATCGGCCCTGACGATGCTGTCGTGCGTTCCGGGGAGAAGGACGGGAACAATTCCCCGATCGGCCAGCCGCTTCAGACCCGCCTGAACCTGACCGATGACAGCGGTGGAGGGAGAGGTCGAATCGAATAGATCACCGACGATCAGCAGCAGATGGACCTCGCTCTTTATGGCAAGAGTCAAAATGCGCTCGAAGGTTTCGAGAAACACGGCCTGCCGTTCCCGGGAACGGCCGCCAAGAGCAGGAAACTGGGCGTCGAGATGAAGATCGGCGGTATGGAGAATACGAATCATGACAGCAGAACCTAGTCGGCTTGGTAAAACTCGGGAAAATAACAGACATTGGGTGAACAGGGCGTACCAAAACGTCGCCGATGCGCCGCCATCGCCAACCGGCGGTACTCTGCGAAATCATCGGATTCCTTCGCCAGGCGAAGGAAATCCCTGGCCAGCTCGATATTTTTGAGCTTTTGCACAGTCGGCGCTCCGCGGCCGACAATCTTGAGTCCGCCGATGCCGATGCTCCGCAGGTAAGGGATGGCACAGAGGCCGCACCCGTGCCGGCGATCGGTCATCGACCAGCTCCCCTGTCGCGTCATGGCCTGCAACAGACGCTCGGAGGCCGGACCCTGCAGGGGGGAGATCCGGTAAGGAATCTCGCAGGGCCAGATTCGGTCGGGACTCGAGTGATGGAAGGTGCAGAGCCCTTCGGTGTTGGGGCACTTGCCGACCAGAAGAAAGGCGTCGAAGCGCACATCGGGAACGTGCCGGACCACCTCGCCCATTTCCTCCACGGTCAGGTGGCGGGGAAAGACGACCCTGCTGATCCCCTGGGAGGCGTAGATCTTGACCGCTTCCGAATTCATCAGATGGGCCAGGGTACTGGCGTGATATTCAAGACGGGGATGGCGCCGCCGCAGCTCCCTGAGCAATCCGAGATCGGCCAGGATGACCCCGTCGACACCGGCGGCGGCCACCTCGTCGACATAATCGAGGATCAGCGGCAGCTGTTCGGCACTGTAAAAGGGGGCGTTGAGGGTCAGGGAAAAGGTCTTCCCCAGAGCATGGGCCTTGGCGATAATTGCCGCAAGGTCGTCCCTCCCCTCGATCTGGGCTCCGGCGAAGGTGCGCTGGTTGACCGAAGTCAGGAGGCTGTAACGCTCCTGCCAGGCCTCGGGCACATAGCCGCCGTAGAGTTCATCGGCGCCGGCATCGAGGAGGGCATCGGCCTCGGCGAGATTGTCGATCGGCGAGATGATGTTCATACATCAACCCTCATCCCGCTCCTCCCAGATATGCTTGCGGCGAAAGTCCCACCAGGCACCGTCCACCGTTGCGGCAAGGGTTTCACCCACCAGCACCAGAGTCAGGGCAGGACGCCTGGTCGGGGAATCAAGATTGAAATAGTCCCGACCCCCCGTTTTGCCGACGATATCGTCGAGGGTCCCCCGGATCAACTCCTCCCCGGGAAGGCCGAGGCGATGGGCAAGAACGATGGGGACATTGCCCCCGTAGCCATCGCGCAATTGGCGGACAAGTTCCGAAAGAGGGAGATTGTTCATGTAAATCAGCAGCGTGACCCCCGGGGCCGCCAGTTCCTGCAAGGTTGGAGCCCCCTCCCCGTCCCCCAGTGTGCGGGGAGAAGTGATAATGGCCCGGTTGCATACCCCGGGGAGATCGAGGGTCTTTTTCAGCCGGGCCGAAGCCGCATTGGCGGTACCGACACCGGGAATGACCGCTGCCCGGTCACCGAGGGCATCGACCAGAGCCTGGAAGGGGGAATAAAAGGTGAGGTCACCCGGCACCAGAAATGCGACGTCGCCGACGGCAAGCAATTCGCCGATGCGGTCGAGAAGTTCCTGAAAATAGAAAGCGAAGGGAATCTCAACGGTCTTGCCGTCGAGCAGTGAGGCGAAGGTCACCTCGTAGGGGGTCGGCGCGAAGACAGCCCGGCACCCGGTAAGAAGGCGCGCCCCCTGGAGAGTGAGTAATTCAGGATCCCCCGGACCGGCACCGATAAAATAGACCCGATGCATCGTCACTCCCCCTTTTGCAGATGAATCAGAAACTCCCTGTTCCCCTTGGGACCGAGGAGCGGACTCTCAATAACGCCCAGCACCCGGCAACCGAGAGCGGCGGCGGATTCCCGCACCTTCTCAACGACCTCGGCATGCTGGGCCGGATCGCGAATCACCCCCCCCTTTCCGACCTGGCCGCGGCCGACTTCGAACTGGGGCTTGATCAGGGCGAGGACCTCCCCGCCCGGAGCGAGGAGGGGCAAGGTGGCGGGCAATACCTTGTCCAGGGAAATGAAAGAGGCATCAATCACCGCCAGGGACGGCGCCGCGCCGAGAGTGTCGGCAGTCAGGTCGCGGATATTGGTGCGTTCGAGGTTGACGACCCGGGGGTCCTCCCGAAGCTTCCAGGCAAGCTGGCCATAGCCGACATCGACGGCATAGACCAGGACGGCGCCACCCTGCAGCAGACAGTCGGTAAACCCTCCCGTCGAAGCGCCGACATCGATGGCCACCCTGCCGGCAACAGCAATATCGAAAGACTCCAGTCCCTTTTCGAGTTTGAGTCCGCCGCGGGAGACATAGGGGATGTCCCCCCCCTTGAGGCGGATGTCGGCGTCGATGGGGATGCGGGTGCCGACCTTATCCACCGCATGGTCCTCAACGACCACCTTGCCGGCGAGGATCAGGGCGGAAGCGCGCTCCCGGGACTGAACCAGACCGCGTTCTACAAGCATTTTGTCAAGACGCTCTTTTTTCACAAAAAACCACCCTACTCCCCCATTATTTGGGATGAATCAAGCGTCACAGTAGCACAGGGCGGTAAGGCGGGCAACCGATTTACCGTCCCACTTCCTGCCCCGACGGCAGGGAAAAGAGCGCCCCCGCATGCCGAGAGCGAACAGGCAATCGGGAGAGCGGGAGCGGACAATCTGTCATCACATGAGAAAGTTCATCAACGTCGAGTGGGGCAGAACCGGAGGAACGGGGAGGAGCGATCGAAGAATAGGAGAGGGGAAACCAGCAACTTCGCCGGGTCCTGGAGGCGAGGACTCTCCATGAACCGAAAGGTTCCTAGGAGCCTGTCGGACTATACGGGTCGAAAAATTGGATATTTGAGGACAGATTCGAGCTTGCTTGAGAGCCAATAGTCGTCTCTATTCGTCGAAAAGAAGCTCGGATATGGACCGAATAGACGATTTTGCAGCCGGCTCATGGATAGTCCGACAGGCGCCTGGAGAAACAACAGTTTGTCAGGCATTGTCCTTGGCGCCGACCTTGAGGTTTTCGAGCCCTTCAATGACTTTGCGGCTCTCCTGGCGGCGGGACTCGAGTTCTTCGAAAATGCGCTGCGCCATCTCGCTGACCTGGGAGACGGCCGACTCGATGTCCCGGGTGTTGCGGCGCTGCTGTTCGGTGGCCGTCACCATGCCGTCGGACACCTGTTTGACATCCTCGATGGAGTGGACGATGCTGCGAATTCCCTGGGACTGCTCCCGGGAGGCTTGAAAAATCTGCCCCGACATTTCCCCGAGGTCCTCGATCGAACGACTGATGGACTCGACGCTGCACGCCACTTCCTGAGTGGCGCGACGCATATCCTGCGCCATGGCCTTGGCGGAGTCGGCACTGTCAAGGATCTGATGCAGGGAAACCTCGAGGCTTTCACCCCGGGAAATCCCCTCTCCGACCAGTTTGCGCGTCTCCCCGATATGGGCCACCGTTTCGCGGGTGTACTGCTGGATTTCTTCGATTACCTGACCGATGGCTCCCGTCGACCGGGCGGTTTCCTCCGAGAGACTGCGAACCTCCTGGGCGACCACGGCAAAGGAGCGGCCGTGCTCACCGGCCTGCGCGGCAATGATTGAGGCATTGAGGGCCAGAAGGTTGGTTTTCTGGGTAATTTCGGCGATGACCCCGGTAATTCCGCTGACCTCAATCCCTTTTTTTGACAGGCGTTCAATGGCCGATCCGGCCTTGGCCACGGCCACACCGATTCCTTTGAGACTGTCCACCGTACCGGCCACCTCTTTGGTTCCGAGCTCCGCCTGTCCCTTGACGGTCTCGGACATGAGGTGGGATTGCACGGCGTTTTCCTGCACGGCCTTGATGGTCATGGAAATTTCGGTCATGGCCGAGATGGAGCTTTCGACAAATTCCTTGAGACGGTTGATGTTCTGGGAGACCTGTTCAATGGAGACGGAGATCTCGGTGGCGGCGGAGCGGGTGGCGTCGACCGAATCGCGCACCACGTCGGCCGCCTCGACGATATGTCCGGTCGCTTCGCTGGTGGAAGAAGAGGCGTGCTTCAGTGAGAAATCCGCTCGTGAATGATCTTCCCGGTAGCTGAGAAGCTCATCAAAGGTGTGCTCGAGCTGACGGGTCAGGATGTCGACGCCGTCGAGAAGATCAATTTTGGTGAGAGAAGAGGAGACCTGGTTGGAAAAGAGCTGAACCGTATCGGCATCGGTATCGTTCAGGGGCGTTCCGCGATGCTTGTTGTCGACGGTGAACACCCCGACAACCTCGTCCTTAATCCGGATGGGGCAGAGGATGAAGCTTCGGCTGCGAAGTATTTCCATCCGGTCATAGGGGGGCTGGAGTTGGTACTCCGCAGGGAAATGGCTGATATCGTCGATCAGCAGGGCCCGGTTCTCGCTTGCCACCTTCCAGATTGCCCCGGCCCTCGCATCAAAAGGAAGAGATACGTTCTCCCTTTGTGAGGCAGGCAAGGCGTCGCTACCGCGACTGGCATAGAGGCCGAGGGTCGTCCTGGCGGCGTCGAGCAAAAAGATATTGACCCGGTCGTAATCGAGCCCTTCGTGCAGACCGTCGGCAACCAGGCCCAAGACTTCGCCGCGTTCGACGGATTTCTGAATATGGGTATTGATCTGGTGAAATTTTTTAATGCCGTAATTGAGATCCTCGAAGCGCCGCTCGAAGGTCTCCTTTTGCGAGGCGATGACGGCGTTGAGTTCATCGAGCCGCTGTGCCCGTTCGTGAATCTGCTGGGAGGCCCTGCCGATGAGAAAACCGAAGGTCCCCAGGACCATGGCGGTTCCGCCCCCCATGTAGGCATAGAGAGCCAGGCTCTCCGCCGAGCGGAAGACGTCGCCGAGGAGTTGGCTCCAGAGCCCTTTTTCGCCGCTGGCGAAAAAAAGGAGCCGCAGCAAGGCCCAACCGACCGGGGCTGAGACACCCAGCAAAAAGCCGCCCAAGGCATAGAGGGTCCCCCGATCAACAATACCCTTGTTCAAGACACCCTCCCTGTTCTCCGACGGACCTGCCGGCGGCAATGTTCATCTCGATGAATTATTCCCGGTTGACCAGAATCCTGTCGAACTTATATTGACACCTGCAGCAAACTAACGGTCCGGTCCCTTCTCGTCAAGGGGAAATCAACGACCGGTCATGATCCCCAGAGCCTCGGCGGTCCGGATCAATTCACCCTGGGGATCGACCAGATTCAGGTTGCCTACGGCGTCGTCGATGTCGACGGCGACTACCGATCGCCCCTGCAGGGCAACCATTTTACCGAAAGCGTCCTGCTCGATGAGCTCGACGGCCTTGACGCCGAACCGGCTGCTCAAAATTCGGTCGAAGGGTGAAGGAGAACCGCCCCTCTGGACATGGCCGAGAACCACCACCCGCACCTCCATGTCGAGGCACCCCTCGATCTGTGCGGCCACGAAACGACCGATGCCGCCGAGGCGCTCGACACCTAGATTCTTTTCGGCACTCAGCTGGATCGTCTTTGCCCCGCCCTCGGGGAATGCCCCCTCGGAGGCAACGACAATGGAAAACCGGTTGCCGCCGTCCCGTCGCCTGGCAATGGCGTCGCAAACCCGCTGAATGTTGAAGGGGATCTCCGGGATCAGGATCACATCGGCGCTGCCGGCAATCCCCGACTCGAGGGCGATCCACCCGGCATCGCGCCCCATCACCTCGACAACCATCACCCGGTGATGACTTTCGGCCGTGGTGTGAAGCCGGTCGAGGGCCTCGGTAACCACCCCGACCGCCGTGTTGTAGCCGAAGGTAACGTCGGTCCCCTTGAGGTCGTTATCGATGGTCTTCGGCACCCCGACAACCGGCAGGCCGAGATCGTTGAGACGCCGGGCTATCTTCAGGGTGCCGTCACCGCCGACGGCGACCAGGGCATCGGCACCGATCTTGCGAAAATTTTCCAGGACACGGGAAGAGACGTCGGTCTGCCTGGTCTCCGTGCCGATCTTGACCGGATAGGCAAAGGGATTGCCGCGATTGCTGGTGCCGAGGATCGTCCCCCCTCGAGGAAGAATTCCGCTGATAGCCGCCAGATCGAGCTCCCGCACCCTCGGTCCCTCGACCAGGCCATCGAAACCGTCTTCGATGCCGAGTACCCGCCATCCACGCTGCAGAACGGCTGCCCGAACCACGCCGCGGATGACGGCATTGAGACCGGGGCAGTCGCCGCCGCCCGTGAGAATTGCAATTGTCTTAGCCACCTTCGACGTCCTCCTTGGAAATTCTAGCCCGGGCGGAAAAACCGCCCTCTTCGAGAAGCTCAAAGGCCAGGGCAGCGGCCCCGACGATTCCCGCCCGCTCCCCCAGTTCGCCAGTAACGATCCGCAGCCGCGCTCCCGGGATGGCAAAGGCCCTGCGCGTCAGCTCGTCCTCGAGATCCGGAAGGATCAGGTCCAGGCTCTCACTGACTCCGCCGCAGAAAACGGCCCCGTCGAGATTGAGAAGATTGGCCACACCGCCCAACACCTGACCGAGCCGTCGTCCGGCCTCGGCAAAGGAGGCCCTGGCCGCACGGTCACCGCGGCGGGCAGCCTCGGCCACGGCGACGGCACCGCCGCTGGACCCATCTAGTCCGCTGCCGGAGCTGTCGTTTTCCGATTCCTTCTCGATGAGGTTCAGGTAACTCAGAACGATCCCCTTTGCCGAAGCGTATTGTTCCAGGCAGCCGCGGTTGCCACAGCCGCAGAGGCGGCCATCGGCATCGACCATGACATGTCCTATTTCGCCGGCGGATCCATCGCTGCCGAGCCACAGCCGTCGGTGAAGGACCAGTCCCCCGCCCACTCCGGTGCCGAGGGTCAGGGCGACAAAGGAACCAAAGGGCCGACCGGCGCCGAAGCGCCCCTCCCCCCAGGCGATGGCATTGGCGTCGTTGACGACCTTGACGGGAAGCCCGAGGCGATTTTCCAGCGCCCGCACCAGGGAAAAGCCGTTGAGAACAGAAAGGTTGGGGGAGACCTGAACCACCCCGTCGGATGAAATCACCCCGGGAGTTCCTATGCCGATACCCTCAACCCTGTGTCCGCCGTCGCGGGCATCGGCGATCAGGACGCGGCAGAAGCGGATCAGGTGCTGCAGAAACGACTCCAGGCCCTCCCCTGTTTCGGTGGCCATGCGACGGGACGACACCAGCGCGCCGTCCGCGGTGACCAGCCCGCCGCGACAGTTGGTCCCTCCCAGATCGATACCGATCACCAGGGGTGCGCTCACGGCTTATCCCCCCCGCCCTCGGTGGCGATGGCCAGCTTTTTGAAGCCGAACTGGCGGGCCACATCCATGATGGAGACCACCCTGCCGTGCCTGGTTTCCCGGTCGGCCAGGAGGAGAAAAGTCATTTCTCCGGCCTCGGGTCCAAACCGGGACAGGCGCCCCTTGAACGCTTCCAGGGAGAGGTGCTCCTCCTTGAAATAGATTTCTCCCTCCTTCGAAAGATAGACCTTGAGCTCTTTCGGTTCCTTGGCGACCTGCTGGGAAGACGACTCGGGGAGCTTGATGGAGATCCCGGCGGTATCGACAAAGGTGGTTGAAATCATGAAGAAAATCAGCAGGAGAAAAACCACATCGACCATCGGCGTGAGGTCGATCCTCGGTTCCTCCCGCTTTTTCCGCAGAAAAGCCATGCCTAGTCCCTCAGCAAGTCGACAATGTGCAGGGAGCAGGTTTCCATCTCAAGAATCACCCTGTCGACCCGACTGGCGAGATATTTGTGCAAAAGGATGACGGGAATCGCCACGGAAAGGCCGGCGGCGGTGGTGATCAGAGCCTGAGAGATCCCGCCGCCGAGAGTGGCCGGGGTGCCGACCCCCTGAACGGAAATGACATTGAAGGCCTCGATCATTCCCAGGACCGTTCCGAGAAGACCCAGAAGCGGGGAGATGGTGGCGATGGTCCCGAGGAGCCCGAGGTAGCGTTCGAGAGGCGCAGCTTCCCGGCTTCCCACCTCGTCCACGGCAATCTTGATCTCATCCCGCGGGCGGCCGGCGAGACGCAGGGCCGCGATCAGAATTCGGGACAGGGGAGTGCCGGTGCGCTGGCAGACGATCAGTGCCTCATCGATGCGCTGGTTGATCACCAGGGATTCGACTTCGCGGACCAGGATATCGGTGCCGCGGCGCACGCGGACAAAAGTCAGCAACCGCTCGAGGAAAATTCCCAGCGCCAGAACTGAACAGGCGAAGATCGGGTACATGAGCGGTCCGCCCTTTTGCATGATCCACAACATGGGTGTGCCAGTCCTTTCAAGAGTGTGCAATCAAAAAAAAGGAAAAAGTCCTTCAGTTTTCAGAGTTTTTCGGCAATCCCTGTCCCTTGTCGGCACCCGGAACATCGCCCCCGGCGGAGGGAGGGACTGAAACGGCGCGTTTCTGTTCCTTGCGAAGCTCTCGGCGCAACCGGGAAATCTTGGAAACGTCCACCAGGGAGGCAACGAGAAATCCGCCGGCAAAACACAAAATCACCAGCAGGAAAAGGGGGATCGGCAGGGACTGGTGGGAGAACAGGGTCAGCTGCACCAGCTGGTGGTTGTAGATCCCGAGCAGCAGAACAAGAAGAAGAACCGCCATGGACAGAATGAGCCTTATGGCCTTCATGGGTGCCTCCGGGAAAACCCCTGAGCAAGATGATCGAAAGTCGCCTCGAGGTGTTGGGGGATGACCCGCACATCGGCAAAAACCGGCATGAAGTTGGTGTCACCGTTCCAGCGCGGGACGATATGCAGATGCAGATGGTCGACGATACCGGCACCCGCGACCCGGCCAAGATTCATTCCGACATTAAACCCTTCGGGGGAGATCTGCTCCTGCAGAACCGAACGACACAGGACCAGAAGCCGATGCATGTCCAGAGCCTCGGCCTCGCTCAATCCGCCGGGATCCGCCGTGTGACGATAGGGAGCCACCATCAGATGTCCATTGGTATAGGGGTACTTGTTCATGATGACAAAGGCATGTTGGCCCCGGTGCAATACGAGTCGTCTCCGATCGTCGTCGGGAGCTTCGGTCAGACAGAAGACACATTCTTCTACCGGCAGTTCCTTGTCGCCGACAATATACTCGAGCCGCCAGGGAGCCCAGATTTGCTTCATGATTCGACCTTTCGTGGGGATGACAGGTCCGTGAAACCGGCAATCCCTGATTTGCCGGAACCCTCCGGCGAGTCAGCGATCGATGCGCAGAATCCGTCCCTTGAGGGAAGCTCCCGCCGAGAGAATTCCCACCGAATGAAAGGGCGCCCGACGGCGGTCGGTGGGACTGCCGGGATTGAAAAGGAGAATCCCTCCCTTGCGGACACAGAGAGGATGGTGACTGTGGCCATAAACAAGCCCGTCGATTCGTTCTCCGTAAAATTCCTTCAGGACCCGCTCTTCCAGGCCGGCCGGCGGACCCCAGCCATGGACCATGCCGATACGAAATCCGCCGACCTCGACGATCCGTCGGAGGGGTATGCCTGCGGCAGCAGCATCCATGTTCCCCTGGACGGCGTAAACCTGACGCTGACCGAAGGCGAGAAGAATCGCCGGATCGACCAGGTCGCCGGCATGAAGAATAATTTCGCAATCGTCAAAGTACTGGGTCGTCAACCGCTCCAGAAAGGGCAGCGACTCCTGAACTCCGACAAAGTGCGTATCCGAGAGTACTCCGATCTTTATCATAAAGCCCTGTTCCGGCGGCAGCTTTTTGATCTGGTCCCGACCCAGGGGTCGTTCGACTCGATACTATAGCAAACGATTGTGGAACCATACCGGAATATTACATATTTTTCAACTGGGACACGGCGGCCTCCGCCCTTCCCGTCAGGCAGGAGACGTCCCCACTGGGTGCGCCATTTCAACCCGACGGCAAAGAGACAAAATACTGTTCTCATCGAGAAGGTGAGAGTCTTGCGGTTGCTGGCTGATTTTGGCCTTTCCTGCCATAGTTGGCCACCCGGCAGGAAAAAGAGTTCACGGAAATAACCGTTAAAATCTTGACAGAACCTGCTGCAGGGCTATCTTTCTCAGGGCGGATCGCCCTTGGCATCACCATTGCTACTGATTCTCTAACGCCATTTTACCAGGCTGAAAAACTCCCCGTTTTCCAGGGATATTCTTCTTGACAGCCCCGACCCGATAAGGCTATGTTCACATTTATCGTGATTAAAAAATTACCGGGCAAAACGTTGTTCGCAATGTCCTGTCAGATGTCAATATAATAGAGTCTCTACAGGCAGGGCAAGGGCTTTCCCGCTTTCGGGAATTTTACGGAAAATAAAATTCACCACCACCATGAGGAGGATCCTGAACCATGTCGAAACGTCAGGACGCCCTGGACTATCACAGTTCGGGCCGCAAAGGTAAAATTGAAGTCACCACCACCAAACCCTGCGCCACCAGCCTCGATCTTTCCCTGGCCTACAGCCCCGGAGTAGCCGAGCCCTGCCTGGAAATCGAAAAAAACCCCCTGATGGCCTATGAGTACACGGCCAAGGGGAACCTGGTCGCCGTTGTCTCCAACGGCACCGCAGTGCTCGGTCTCGGCGACATCGGCGCCCTGGCCGGCAAGCCGGTCATGGAAGGGAAAGGCGTTCTCTTCAAGCGTTTTGCCGATGTGGACGTCTTCGATATCGAACTCAACACCAAGGATTCCGACGAGATCATCCGCACCGTCAAGCTCCTCGAGCCGACCTTCGGCGGCATCAATCTCGAGGACATCAAGGGCCCCGAGTGCTTCTATATCGAAGAAGAGCTCAAAAAGATCATGAATATCCCCGTATTCCACGACGACCAGCACGGTACGGCCATCATCGCCAACGCCGGCCTGCTCAACGCCCTGGTCCTGGTGAACAAGAAGATCGAGGACATCAAGATCATCGTCAACGGCGCTGGAGCGGCCGGCATCGCCTGCGCCAACCTCGCCAGGATTCTCGGTGCCCGACCGGAGAACATGTATCTCTGTGACACCAAAGGGGTCATTTACAAAGGGCGCACCGATGGGATGAATGCGTACAAGGAGCGCCTTGCCAACGACACCGACGCCCGCACCCTCGAGGATGTCATGGCGGGTGCCGACGTATTTTTCGGTGTTTCGGCCAAGGGGGCGGTCACAAAAGAGATGGTCGCTTCGATGGCCAAGGATCCGATTATCTTCGCCATGGCCAACCCTGATCCGGAGATCACTCCCGACGAAGCCAAGGCGGTGCGCAGCGATGTCATCATCGGTACCGGACGCAGCGATTACAACAACCAGATCAATAACGTGCTGTGCTTCCCCTTCCTCTTCCGAGGAGCCCTCGACACGCACGCCAGCGCCATCAACGACGAGATGAAAATGGCCGCCGTCAAGGCTCTCGCCGCCCTGGCAAAAGAAGACGTTCCCGACTCGGTGCGCAAGGCCTACAGCAACGTCGAGATCAAGTTTGGCCGCGAATACCTGATCCCCAAACCCTTCGATCCCCGGGTGCTCCTCCACGTCGCTCCGGCCGTCGCTCAGGCGGCCATGGACAGCGGCGTCGCCCGGCGGCCCATCGAAAACATGGCGAAATATCTTGAATCCCTCGAGGCGCTCCAGGGTCGATCCAAGGAGATCATGCGCGGCCTGATCAACAAGGCCAAATCCAACCCCAAGCGGGTCGTCCTCCCCGAGGGGGAAGAGGAAAAAATCCTGCGCGCGGCCCAGGTCCTCATCGACGAAGGGATCGCCATCCCCATTCTCCTCGGAGACGAAGAAGAAATTCACGCCAAGATCAAGGAACTTAACCTCGATCTCGGGAATGTGCAGATCATCGATCCGGCCACCAGCCCCAAGCGCGGTGAATACATCGATGCCCTCTTCGATATGCGTCAGCGCAAGGGGATTACCCGCGCAGAGGGGAAACGGCTCATCAAGAAGAATCGCAACTATTACGGCGCCATGATGGTCGAAAAAGGGGATGCCGACGCCCTCCTCTCCGGCATCGAACACCACTATCCGGACACCATCCGTCCCGCCCTGGAGATCATCGGCAAGCAGGAAGGGCTCTCCAAGGTCCACGGCATGTACATGCTGGTCTTTAAAAAGGACGTGGTCTTTTGCGCCGACACCACGGTGACCATCGAGCCGACCGCAGAAGAGTTAGCGGAAACGGCCATTCTCACCGCCCAGAAGGTAAGACATTTCGAGGTGGAGCCGCGGGTGGCCATGCTCTCCTTCTCCAACTTCGGCAGCGCCGAACATCCCCTGACCCTCAAGGTCAAGCGGGCGACCCAGTTGGTCAAGGAATGGGCTCCGGACCTGATCATCGACGGCGAAGTCCAGGCTAACCTCGCTCTCGATCCCGAACTGATGGAAAAGCAGTATCCCTTTTCCAAGCTCAAAGGGAATGCCAACGTCCTGATCTTCCCCGACCTGCAGTCGGGAAACATCTCCTACAAGCTTCTGACCAGGCTCGGCGGTGCCGAGGCGGTCGGACCGATCCTCATGGGGATGAAAAAACCGGTTCACGTCCTGCAGCGCGGCGACGATGTCTCTGATATCGTCAACATGGCCGCCGTGGCCGTGGTCGACGCCCAGATGGCGGAAAAATAATCGAGCATTCACCACAGATCGCCCACCGGGGGGAGCGCTTGCCGCTCCCCCCTTCTTTTTCCCTCTCCCCTCTCCCCTCTCCCCTCTCCCCTCTCCCTTCTC
>Ga0209231_1000196_pt1 | contig 41689 bp, 36 predicted proteins | sample Deesub45470m_DNA_FD_188086 | JGI IMG/M metagenome (GOLD analysis project Ga0209231, IMG submission 188086) | Deep subsurface microbial communities from North Pacific Ocean - 450_OLKR46/470m Metagenome (SPAdes) (version 2) | ecosystem: Environmental > Terrestrial > Deep subsurface > Unclassified ... | reverse complement strand
TCTGGGCGAGTTGGGTGATGGCCATGATGTAGTTGCTGGTGCCATAGGAGGCCAAGCGGGGATCGGTCACCTGGAAATACAGGATGCCGTCCACCTGCAACTGGGTGTTGTCCTTGGTGATGCAGACCTGACTGGGCACGTCGAGCGGGACTTCCTTGAGCATGTGTTTGTAGGCGACCCGGTCGATGAACGGGATGACGATGTTCAGGCCCGGTGCCAGCGCTGTGTGGAATTTTCCGAGACGCTCGACCACCCAGGAATTTTGCTGGGGGACGACTTTTAGCGCCTTGATGACGAAGATGATGGCTGCGAACAGTATGAACAGAGCGATTTCCATGTTGTCTCCTTATTGTTGCTTGTTGTGCGTCAGTACCAGACCGGAGCCGTGCACCGCTTTGATGTAGAGCGTGCCTTCGCGCGGGACATCCGGCGATTCCAGCTCGGCATCCCATTCTGCCCCCCGATAGAACACGCGGGCGCTGCCATCATCGTTCCACTTGATGACTTTTACGGGCAGGCCGATGTCGAGGCCGACTTCGGGTGCTTTGGTGGCCTGGCTGCTTTTCCAGCGCCGCAACATGACGATGCCTGCGACACCGGTCACCGCACTGCACACGAATTGCCACACCATGGCTGCTCCCAGTACTGCGGCTGCGCCACCCACGGCCAGCGCAACAGCCAATACCAGCAGGTAGAAAGTGCCGGTGGCGATCTCAAGGCCGACCAGCACCAGCGCCAGCAAGAACCAGTAAACGTAGATTTCCATGTTTTCCTTCCCTTTTATGTTGCGCGCCGCAATCTAACAGCAAAGTCACATCCGAACCATTATGCCGAACTTCGCTTACTTGCCCTGCACCACTTGCACATGCGCGCTGCCCAGCCGCATGTACAAGCGGATCTTGCGCTGCATGGGCCACCAATCGTAAAGGAATATCTGCATCGGCCGCCACATGGCGACCCAGCCGACGATGGTGAGACTTTCGCGGGCGATGCGGTAACCGGCTCCCTCCCCCAGACCACCGATGAAATCCGCTGCGATCAGACACAGCGAAACGAAGGTGATGCCGATGAACAAACTCATGCGGCCTTGGCTCAATACCTGGCGCAGTCTGCGGCGGGTGAGTTCGGCTTTGTAGATGAAGTGGTTGCGGATGGCACTGGTTAGCATCGCGGTCGGGTCGCCGTCTGCGGGCCATTGTTCCAGATGGATGGTGAGATGGAAGCGGCTGTTGACCAGATGGGTCGATGCCCAGGATTCGATGAACTCGTTGGCACGCGGATCGAGGTCCTTGTTCAGGAACGGCGTCGGGTCCATGGAGTTGAACAACTGCGCGATGTCTTTCACGCGCAGTGCCAGACGATGGATGGGGGCTTTGCTGTCAGCTTGGGTCATAGGCACATCTTTATCATGGGTGTCGTGGCGTGCGTTCGTGCATTGCCCTTGCTTCAGTCGTAATGGATCAGCCCATGTCCAAGCTCGGGCGTCTTGCCCGAGATGAGGTCGGTGAGGAACTTCCAGATGGCGTCGCCCGAGGGCGGGCAGCCGGGGATGAAGTAATCGACCTTCACAACTTCGTGCAGCGGATGCACCTTGTCCAGCGGCAGCGGCAACTCGGGGTCGTTGGGGATATGGCCGTGTACCAGACCGGGCTCGGTGAGGTAGACCTCGGTGAGACAGGCGCTGAGGTCGAGGTGGTTGCGCTGGGCGGGCAAGCCGCCGTTGATGGCGCAGGCGCCGATGGCGATGAGCACTTTGCAGTTCTTGCGGAACTCGCGTAGTACATGCACGTTCTCCGCGTTGCAGATGCCGCCCTCGACGATGCCGATGTCGCACGGGCCGCAATGCTTGATGTCGGTGATCGGCGAGCGGTCGAACTCGACCAGTTCGAGCAGCGGGAACAGGCGTTCGTCGATGTCCAGGATGGACATGTGGCAGCCGAAGCAGCCCGCCAGCGAGGTGGTGGCGATGCGCAGTTTCTTCTTGTCAGTCATGTTTCGCTCCCGACGGCGGACGCGGTGCGTCTTGCAGTGCCTGCGCGCTGATGGGACTTTCATCGTAGCGACGTTCGCCGATGGGCTGGCTGAAGCCGACGCGCTTGGGCAGGATCACGCCGACCGGGCAGACCTGCATGGCTTTGTCGCTGAGCGAGATGTCAGTGTCCTTGAGTTGGCCGGATTCCGCGTTCACGATGAGGTGCTTGGAGTTGCCCCGCCCGGCCAGGGCGAACACGTTCTTGCCATCGACCTCGCTGGAGGCGCGCACGCACAGTTCGCACAGGATGCAGCGGTTGAAGTCGAGCAGGATGTCGGGATGCGAAGCGTCCAGCGGCCGGTCGGGATACTGGTGGCGGAAACCGGCGGCATGCACTTCAAGGTCGTAGCCCAGCGCCTGCAACATGCAGTTCCCGCTCTTTTCGCAAGAGGGACAGAAATGGTTGCCTTCGGCGAACAGCATCTGCACCAGCGTGCGGCGCAGTGCGTTGAGTTCTTCGATCTCGCTTTGCACTTCCAGCCCGGCCTCGGCCGGCATGGTGCAGGAGGCCATGGTGCGACCGTTGACCTTGACCGTGCACAGCTTGCAACTGCCGTGCGGTTTGAACTCGGGGTGATAGCACAGGTGCGGGATGTAATGGTCGGCGGCGAGCGCGGCCTGCATCACGGTCTGGCCGGGTTCGAACGGGACGGATACGCCGTCCAACTGGAAGGTGTCGGTCATTCGTTTTCCTTCAGGTGTGCCCCGGCATCGTCGCGTCCGGTCATCTGCCGTGCGCGGGCCAGTGCGCCGTCGAGGTCGAAGGCCGGTTCGAAATCCAGCGATTTCAGGCGTGATTCGTAGGCCGGGCGGAAATGTTTGAGGGTGTGCAGCACCGGGTTGCAGGCAGTGCGACCGAGGCCGCAGTGCGAGGTGGTCTGCAATACATGGTCGAGATTTTCGATCTCGGTCAGGTCGTGCTGGGTGCCGTGTCCGGCGGCGACTTTGTCCATGGTCTGTTTCAGCATCGAGGTGCCGACGCGGCACGGGGTGCAGAATCCGCAGCTCTCATGCGCGAAGAAATGCACGAAGTTGCGCGCCACCTCGAACATGTCGCGGCTGTCATCGAACACCATGAAGGCACCGGCGGTGGGCAGGTCTTCGAAGCCCAGTTTGCGCTCGAACTCATGTTCGCCGATACAGATGCCGGACGGGCCGCTGATCTGTACGGCACGCGTGTTGACTGCGCCGCAGTCGCTGAGGATTTGGCGCACGCTGACACCGAACGGATATTCATAGATGCCCGGGCTGGCGCAATCGCCCGAGACGGAGATGAGTTTGCTGCCGCTGGATTTTTCCGTGCCGATGGCGTGATAGGCTACCGCGCCCATGTGCAGCGCCAGCACGGCCTGGCAGAAGGTTTCGACGTTGTCCACGGCGGTGGGTTGCTGCAGGTAGCCGTGGGTGACCGGGAACGGCGGACGGTTGCGCGGCACGCCGCGTTTGCCTTCCAGCGATTCGATGAGGGCGGACTCCTCGCCGCAGATGTAGGCCCCGGCACCAAGATGGATCTCTATGTCGAAATCGAAGCCCTGCTCGCCCAATATGTTCTCGCCCAGCAGTTCGCTGTCGCGCCGCCGCTGCAGTACGGCATGCAGGTGGCCCAGCAGGTAGCGGTATTCGCCGCGCAGGTAGAGGAAGCCTTTCTTCGCGCCGACTGCGCGCGCGCACAAGGTCATGCCTTCGAACACCAGATCAGCCTGGGTGGTCAGCAGCACGCGGTCCTTGAAGGTGCCGGGTTCGCCCTCATCTGCGTTGCACACCACGTAATGCGCATCACCCTGGGCATCGCGGCAGGCTGCCCATTTCATGCCGGTGGGGAAGCCCGCCCCGCCGCGTCCGCGCAGGTTGGATCCCTTGATGGTGTCTATGATGGTTGCGGGTGCGACCGCGCGCGTGGCTTGCAGCACTTGGCCATAGGCGAGCTTGTTATCCAGGATCAGCCCGCCACGGCGGATGTTGTTCTCTACTTTGAAATAGTCTGCCGGCCATTCTGCGACCGGTGTGCGGTTGCGGATCAACTGGCCGATCTCTTGTATGCGTTGCGAACCGAGCCGGGTGATGGCGTGCCCGTTGACCAGCATGGCCGGACCCTGGTCGCACATGCCTGTGCAAGAGGTGGTGTTGATGCTGAGCAGACCGTCTTCGGAGACCTTGCCGGGTTGCACCCACAGTTGGCGGCACATCTGTTCCATCAGGTCCTGATTGCCCAGCATGCGGTCGGTGATGTTGTCGGAGAACAGCACGCGATATTCGCCTGCGGGCTGCAGATGCAGGAAGGAATAGAAGGAGGCGACGCTCTCGATGCGCGCGCGTGGGATATCCAGCGCGGCAGCGATATAGGAGGCGGCATCGTCCGGGATGTAGCCGGCGCAGGCCTGCACTTCGATCAGCAACTGCAGCAGATTAGTCTTTTCGCCGCAATGTCTTGCAACGATCTCATGCAAGTCCGCATGAAGATCGCACTGGGGGGATTCACCGTAAATCGGGTTGGCATCTGGTAGCATACGGGCCGCTTCTTCGTTGGTTGGATTGCAATCATCTGGCGAAGTCGTCAGGCACGATTATGAATCAATATCCACATCATTTCGCATCTTTGTTGCAGGCACTTTAAGCACCAGGCAGTCCCCGGTCATCTCAATGTTAAGCAAACTCAATCCCACCCAACGCGCGGCCGTCAAACATCTGGGTTCACCCCTGCTGGTGTTGGCGGGGGCGGGCAGCGGCAAGACCGGCGTGATCACGCACAAAATCGCCTACCTGATCAACGAGTGCGGCTATCCGGCGCGCAACGTCGCGGCCATCACCTTCACCAACAAGGCGGCCAACGAGATGAAAGAGCGCGTGGGCAAGCTGCTGGGTGGGCGCGAGGCCAAGGGGCTGACCATCAGCACCTTCCATGCGCTGGGCATGCAGATCCTGCGCGAAGAAGCGACGCATATCGGCTACAAGAAACAGTTCTCCATCTTCGATACAGCCGACACCGGCAAGATCATCAGCGAGCTGCTGGGTAGCCCGGACAAGCAGGAGATCCGCACCGCGCAGAGCGTGATGTCGAACTGGAAGGCGGCCTTCCTCACCCCGGCACAGGCGCAGAGTCTGGCCGAGAACGAGGAGCAGCAGCGCCTCGCCCTGCTCTACCAGCGCTATCAGGAGACGCTGCGCGCCTACCAGTCGGTGGATTTCGACGACTTGATCCGCCTGCCGGTGGAACTGTTCCAGGGCAATGACGAGGTGGCCGAACGCTGGCAGCACCGTTTCCGCTATCTGCTGGTGGACGAATATCAGGACACCAACGATTGCCAGTACCAGATGATGAAACTGCTGGCGGGTGACCGCGCGGCGCTCACCGCGGTAGGCGACGACGACCAGGCCATCTACGCCTGGCGTGGCGCGAGCACGGCCAACCTGAGCAATCTGCAGAAGGACTACCCCAGCCTGCAGGTGATCAAGCTGGAGCAGAACTACCGCTCCTCGCAGCGCATCCTGCACAGCGCCAACCAGCTGATCAAGCACAACACCAAGTTGTTTGAGAAGAAGCTGTGGAGTGAACACGGTCCCGGCGATCCGGTTCGGGTATTCGCGGCCAAGGACGAAGAGAACGAGGCGGAATCGGTGGTGCTGCGCTTGCTGGCGCACAAATTCGAACACCGCACGCGCTTCGCCGATTACGCCATCCTGTATCGCAGCAACCATCTGTCGCGCGTGTTCGAACAACAGCTGCGCACGCACAAGGTGCCTTATACCGTCAGCGGCGGCACCTCGTTCTTCGACCATGCCGAGATCAAGGACCTGACCGCCTACCTGCGGCTGATCGCCAACCCGGACGACGACCCGGCTTTCATCCGCGCCATCACCACGCCCAAGCGTGGCGTCGGCAACAGCACTTTGGAAAAGCTGGCGACGCATGCGGGCACGCGCCACATCAGCCTGTTCGAGGCGGCTTTCGAGACGGTCATGGCCGAACTGCTGTTGCCGCGCCAGCACGAAGACCTGATCACCTTCTGCAACTTCATCAATCGCATGCAGTCGCGCGCCGACAAGGAGCCGTGCAACGAGGTGATGACCGACCTCCTCGCCGCCATCGATTACGAGACCTGGCTGTTCGACAGCTTCGAGCCGAAGCAGGCCGAGAACAAGTGGAAGAACGTGCAGGATTTTACGGGCTGGATGAACCGCAAGTCCGAGGCGGATGACAAGAGCATGATCGCCATGACGCAGTTGATCGCCCTGCTCAACCTGCTCGAATCACAGGACAAGGAGCTGGACGCGGTATCGCTCTCCACCCTGCATGCCTCCAAGGGGCTGGAGTACGGCCATGTGTACTTGGTGGGCGTCGAGGAAGGCATCCTGCCGCATGAACGCAGCGAGGAGCCGGAACAGATCGAGGAAGAGCGGCGGCTGATGTATGTCGGCATCACCCGCGCGCAGCGCTCCTTGCAGATCAGTTATTGCACGCGGCGTAAACGCGGCAAGGAATCCGCCGGTTGCGATCCCAGCCGCTTCATCGCAGAGTTGCCGCAGGAAGATATCGTGTTCGCCGGGGTGTCGCAGGTCGGCAGTGCGCCTGCGGTGAGCAAGTCGGAAGGCATGGACAAACTGGCAAAATTGAAAGCGATGCTGGGCACTGCCTGACACGGAATACTGTCAAATTCCGGTAAACTGCGTCTGTTCCAATATCAAACAGATCACTCCGGATATTTACCTATGAAGATTGCAATCGCCGGCACCGGCTACGTCGGACTCTCCAACGCCATCCTGTTGGCCCAGCATAACGAAGTCGTCGCGCTCGACATCCTTCCCGAGAAGGTGGCGAGGCTGAACCGCAAGCAGTCGCCCATCGAAGACATCGAGATCGAAGACTACCTGCAGCACAAGACGCTGAATTTCCGTGCCACGCTGGACAAGGCCGATGCCTATACCGGTGCCGACTACGTCATCATCGCCACGCCGACCGATTACGATCCCGAGACCAACTACTTTAACACCCGTTCCATTGAGGCGGTGATCAAGGATGTGATGAGCATCAACCCCAAGGCGGTGATGATCATAAAATCCACCGTTCCTGTAGGTTACACCGCCAAGGCGCGCGAACAGTTCCACTGTGACAACCTGATCTTCTCGCCCGAGTTCCTGCGCGAAGGCCGCGCGTTGCACGACAACCTGCATCCCTCGCGCATCGTCATCGGCGAACGCTCCCAGCGTGCCGAAACTTTCGCCGGATTGTTGCAGCAAGGGGCGGTCAAGCAGGACATCGCTACCCTGTTCACCGATTCCACCGAAGCCGAGGCGATCAAGCTGTTCGCCAACACCTATCTGGCCATGCGCGTCGCCTACTTCAACGAGCTGGACACCTATGCCGCCACGCACGGGCTGGACACACTGCAGATCATTCAGGGCGTCAGCCTCGATCCGCGCATCGGCGACCATTACAACAATCCCTCCTTCGGCTACGGTGGCTATTGCCTACCCAAGGACACCAAACAGTTGCTGGCGAACTACAGCGATGTGCCGCAGAACCTGATCCACGCCATCGTCGAGTCCAACACCACGCGCAAGGACTTCGTCGCCTTCGACATCCTCAAGCGCAATCCCAGGATCGTCGGCATCCATCGACTGGTGATGAAGAGCGGTTCGGACAACTTCAGGTCGAGCAGCATCCAGGGCATCATGAAGCGCATCAAGGCCAAGGGCATCGAGGTCATCGTGTACGAGCCGGCGCTGAAGGAAGACAGCTTCTTCCATTCACGCGTGGTGAACGATCTTGCACAGTTCAAGAAAGAGGCGGACGTGATCGTGGCGAACCGCATCACCGACGATATCCGCGACGTGGCGGACAAGGTGTATAGCCGTGATTTGTTTGGGAAGGATTGATAGCCAGACTTCAAATAAGGTTATTGCTGTTTTGAAAGCTGGTAGCATGCGCGCAAGCGGAAAATAACAACGAGAATAACAAGTTGAATCCCTTATCTATCCGCTCAAGCGGTATTTTGTTGCATCCCACCTCTCTCCCCGGCCCTCACGGTTGCGGAGACTTCGGTCACGAAGCCTATCAATTCGTCGACTGGTTGGTCGGAACCGGTCAGTCACTCTGGCAGATGTTGCCATTGGGTGAAGTCGGTCCGGGAAATTCTCCTTACATGAGCAGTTCCGCCTTTGCCGGCAATATCATGCTGATCGACTTGCGTGCGCTGGCCGAACATAAATGGCTATCTCAGGATGAGTTGGCCGTCACCCCCGCCTTCTCCGCTAAGCGCGTTGACTATCAGGTCGTCACTGCCTTCAAGTTAGGCATGCTACGCTTGGCTGCGGCACGCTTCTTCGCCCAACCGGGTAAACGGTTAGGCGATTCATTTTCGGCTTTCTGCGAACGTGAGAAGCACTGGCTGGATGACTTCGCCCTGTTCAAGGCGCTGTGGGCGCATGAGTCCTGGCGCGAATGGTCAGAATGGCCGCAAGAGCTGGTTAAACGTGATCCCAAGGCGCTGAGCAAAGCGACCAGAGAACATGCCGACGAGATCGCGTTCTGGAAGTTCTGCCAATGGTGTTTCGATACCCAGTGGAAAGCACTCAGGAAGTACGCCAACGAGCGGGGTGTCCATCTGGTGGGTGATGTGCCCATCTTCGTGGCGTACCAGAGTGCGGACGTTTGGGCACATCAGGAGCTGTTCGAACTGGATGAGAATGGCCGCCCTACAATTGTCGCAGGCGTACCGCCGGATTACTTCAGCGCAACCGGTCAACTTTGGGGTAATCCCCTCTATTGCTGGTCCGTCCACCAAGATACGGGTTACGAATGGTGGATCTCGCGCTTGCGCCACGCATTCAATCTGTTCGATCTTGTGCGTGTCGATCATTTCCGCGGCTTCGCGGATTACTGGGCGATCCCTGCCGGCGCCCCTAACGCGATCGACGGGGAATGGATGCCGGGCCCCGGTGCCGCTTTATTCGAGGCGCTACTCGGCGCATTCAAAGAGCTTCCTATCATTGCCGAAGATCTGGGCTTGATCACTGATGAGGTGATCGCACTGCGTGACCAGTTCAATCTGCCGGGCATGCGCATACTGCAATTCGCATTCGGTGAGGATGAGCGTAACCATTTCCTGCCGCATCACTACACGGCGAATTCTGTCGCCTATACCGGGACGCACGATAACGATACCAGTATCGGCTGGTGGCATGCTGCTTCTGAGCACGAGCGGAACTTCGCGCAAAGCTATCTGCGCACGGATGGTCAGGAGATTAATTGGGTGATGATGGGTGCGCTTTCCGCATCGGTGGCCAATGCCGTGATCTTCCCGCTGCAGGATGTGCTGGGGCTGGACAGTGCGCATCGCATGAACATGCCGGGAACCGGAAGCGGGAATTGGGAGTGGCGCGTCACGCCTGAACTTGTTGCATCATGCGACAGCGCCAGACTGGCGATGCTGGCGTACAGGGACAAGCGGGATCCGCGACGGCTCTGAGGCAGGCAAGTGGAAAACAAAAAAGGTTGAATCTCACGATTCAACCTTTTTTAATTCCTGCAAGTACGGTCCTGATGTATCCATCAGGACCGCATTGTCTTTTGGAGAGATTACTTCTTGGTGCCGTTCACAGCTGCCTTCAGCGTAGCGCCTGCCTTGAATGCAGGGGCCTTGGAGGCTTTGATCTTCAGCTCTGCGCCGGTGGCTGGATTGCGGCCGGTACGTGCTGCGCGCTTGCGAACTTCGAACGTGCCGAAGCCAACCAATGCAACGTTGTCACCCTTCTTCAGGGTGCTGGTGATGATTTCGATCAGTGCTGCGATGTTGCGATCTGCGTCAGCCTTGCTGCTACCTGTCTTTGCGGAAAGTGCATCAATCAGTTCTTTACGGTTCATACGTTTCTCCTTTAGTTATCGGGTGGAATCAACTCCGAGGCGGATTGTTCTAGATATTGTGAGCTTTTGCAACAGGAAAAAATATATATGCCTGAAAATTGTCCGATTGCTGATAATCCCCGCCACGCTTGGGCAAAATGGGGTATGCAAGGAAAAATATTCAAGTATCGGATTCTGAAACTACTTTTTATTTGGTGCCCGGAGCCGGAATCGAACCGGCACAGAGGTTTCCCTCCGACGGATTTTAAGTCCGTTGTGTCTACCAGTTTCACCATCCGGGCTGGCGACTCGATAAATCAACGGGGATCTATGCGATGCGATGGGGCGCGCATTATACATACGCGAAAATTAATGCGTGAAAGTGTGAATTTTTTTCGTATCTGTGTTGACACAAAAATCTTTCTCCATATAATGCGCACCTTCTCTTCTGCGGGAATAGCTCAGTTGGTAGAGCGATACCTTGCCAAGGTATAGGTCGCGAGTTCGAGTCTCGTTTCCCGCTCCAAATTTCCGGGAAAGCAATAAAATGCTTTCCCGTGTATTTAAGTAGTGCTTCTGGCCACACGGCGCGATAGCAAAGCGGTTATGCACCGGATTGCAAATCCGTAGAGCCCAGTTCGACTCTGGGTCGCGCCTCCACCCCCTCCTGCTTGAATCAGCCTGCCTCTTGGCCGTCGGATCCTGTGGCCATCAGATTCATGAGCATGGCAGCGGTCTGTTCGAGCATGGCTACATCGAGAACGCCTATACATTCCTCGGCAACCTCGATTCCCGCCACCACACTCGGGCGCTCGTCTTCTTTGATCTCCCATACATCCGTGCTGTCGCCGCGTGCACGCACGATGGACAGGGTTTCGACCGCCTTATCCAGGATATCGATGGCATCCGGGATCTGGGTGTTCTTTTGCACCAATGCAGTACGCACGACCGAGATCGCGGCAGCCAACCGGCCGAATGCGGTAACGCTGAAGCGGCCTTCGCATGCCGCCTGATAAGGCAGGTGCATATCCATCGCGTACAGATCCTTTAATCCCTGGGTGACCGGTACGCGCAGGTTCGTGTGTTTCTTGCTCATCGTTGTGTGACCTTTCTGATCTTCAAAATGCTCTCCCCTTGCCGTGCCTTTACCAGCACTTGGTCTGCGCTGCGAACCCGGCCCAGTTCTTGTTGAACAGGGTGATGTGTTCGGCATAGTCGTGTTCCATCCAGCCGCGCACCAGTGCGAGTGTATCGTGCCGTGCGGCATTGTCCAATTCATCGAGCAGGCGATGCGCGACAGCGATGTCATTCATGGTGCCCAGAATGTCTTGCAACACCGACAATTTTTCTAGATAAGCCCTGTAACGGTTCGGCGGCAGCAGACTGCCGAACATCTCCAGGCTGTAGCGTAGCTTCTTGCAGGCGATACGCAGCGCATGGAAGTGTATCGGATCCTCGATGGATAGCGACTCCCCTGCCGCCGATACTTGCCTGCTGCGCTTGTCGAGTATCTTGCGGACGAACCTTTCCAGAGAGGGCTGCCGACTGTCCGGACTGTCCGAATGCATCCATGCGCCGAAACGCAACAGCAGGCGCTGGAAGTCCTGTGAGGCAAGACTGCTTTCCATACCGGCATGCTGTTTGTTGCGCATCCGCTCGCAGGTGTTCAGCAAAGTTCGCAGGCCCTCATGCTCGGGCAAGCGGGCGCAGATGGGTGCCAGGGTCTGCGTGACGAACACGTCCCAGTCGCGGGCACGGCCCAGTTCGATGCACAGCCTGCTCACCTCGCCATGCAAGGCCTCCAACTCGGGATCAGCCTGGAAGCGCCTGGTGACGGATAGCACCACGCGCAATCGGCGCAGGCCGACACGGACCTGGTGCAGATACTCTTCATCCAGTTTCAGCAAGGCACCTGCCACGTTAGCCTGTATATGTGACAGACAGGAAGCGGTCAGGGTTTGCAGTGCGCTGCCGACATCCTGTGACGGCTTCAATTCGGCGAACCTGCCCTTGCTCACCTCGGGCCTGGATGCGGAGAACAAGCGGTAGCCATATTCGGCCTTGCTGGTGTGTTCGACTTCCAGCGGTACGATGTCGAGCAGCTTGAGCGCCAGCTTGAACAGTTGTTGCGGCGCGCCGGAGATGAGTTCCAGCTCCAGTTCCGAGATGGGGCACATACTCTGCCCGGCACGTATCTCGCCGCTGTCCATGCACAGTTCGATCTGTGCACCTTCAAAATCGAGCAGGCGCACATTGCGCGTGAAATCGGTGATGAAGACGGGTTGCAGATGGCTGCGCACGCCGTGGGGCAGCTTGCCGCCGACGAGTTTGAACGCCTCCAGATCGAGCTGCTCTGCGGGCACCGGCATCTCCCATTCGTTACGCTGATGCAACCCCGCACTTGATCGTCCGCCGCCCTTAAGGGTCTGCAGCCACTGTTTGCCGACACGGCGCAAGCGCAAGGCCATGGCATTGCGCTGCAAGGCCAGATCTGCGGTGTCGTAATAGATGCTGTACAGCTTGAGTGTGCGAGCCCGCTCGATAGCGTGGCTGCGCAGCAGAGGATGGCGCTTCAGGCCTTGCAGCTTGTCGGCAGAGATATGCAGTTTGAGCTCGGTTTCTACTGCCATATCGTCCCCCTATGCAGAAAGTCCCGCAGCGTGGCCGGAGGCCCATGCCCACTGGAAGTTGTAGCCGCCGAGCTGGCCGGTGACATCCATCACCTCGCCGATGAAAAATAGCCCCGCCACGTCGTTGCACTCCATGCTCTTGGAGGACAAGGCGCGGGTGTCCACACCGCCACAGGTCACCTCTGCCTTGCCGTAGCCCAAGGTTCCGGTCGGCATGATCTGCCAGCCCTTGATCTTGTCCGCCAGGGCGGCGAGTTGTTTGGGGGAATGCTGATTGACCGGGATGTTCTCGCTCCAGTTAATGGCGATGACCTCCGCCAGGCGTTTGGGCAGATATTGTGTGAGGAAGTTGGCCAGCAGCATCTTGCTGGCGCGCTGTTCTATGAATATGGCGTGCAGATCGAGAGCCGGCAGCAGGTCGATGGACAGCGGTTGACCATGCTCCCAGTACGAGGATATCTGCAGGATGGCCGGGCCGCTCAGGCCGCGATGGGTGAACAGCAGGTTCTCGCGGAAACTTTGCTTGCCGAAACTGACCACGGCCTCCAGCGACACGCCCGACAAGTCCGCATAAGCGCTCCACTCTTCCGGATGGAAATTGAGCGGTACCAGCCCCGGCTTGAGTTTGGTCATGGGGATGTTGAATTGCTCGGCCACCTTGTATCCGAATGGCGTCGCGCCGATCTTGGGGATGGAAAGCCCGCCGGTGGCGATCACCAATGAGCTGGCTTTATAGATGCCGCGCGAGGTGCGCACGTTGAATCCGTCCTGATGCGCAATCTGCTCGACTGCGCACGGCATGACCCAGCGCACCCCTGCCGCATCACACTCTGACTTGAGCATGGCGATGATGGCTTCCGAGCCGTCATCGCAAAACAATTGGCCCAGCGTCTTTTCGTGAAAGCCGATGCCGTGCTTTTCCAGCAGTGCGATGAAATGCTGCGGCGTGTAACGGGCCAGCGCGGAGCGGCAGAAGTGCGGATTGTGCGAAAGGTAGTTGTCCGGCTTGATGTTCAGATTGGTGAAGTTGCAGCGTCCGCCACCCGAGATGCGGATCTTTTCGGCCAGCTTGTTCCAGTGATCGATCAATATCACCGAGCGCCCGCGCTGGGCAGCGGTCAGCGCGCACATCAACCCCGCCGCGCCGGCACCAATGATCAGGACGTCCGTCTCGACAGGGGGTTTGGCGCTCATCCCGTCATTTCCGGTCTGCGCCAGATACAAGCGCCTTTGCTGGCTTTGTCGATATCGCCCAACTGCACCTCATGCTGCGCCAGCTCTTCTTCACTGGCGAGCAACACGCGCACCGGGGCCGAGATCCGTTCGGCTTGCTGGTTGCCATGGGTGGTCTCGCTATTATCAGCATCTTCTCCCAGCAGGCTTTCCTGGCCGCGGGTCATACCCAGATAGACTTCGGCCAGCAGTTCGGTATCCAGCAAAGCGCCGTGCAGGGTGCGATGCGAGTTGTCGATCTGATAGCGATCACACAGCGCATTCAGATTGTTCTTCTTGCCCGGATGCAACTCCTTGGCCACTTTCAGTGTGTCGAGCACCTGGTTGTCAAGCTTAGGCAGACCGGCCAGTGCCAGCTCGGCATTGAGGAAGCCCATATCGAACGGCGCGTTGTGGATGATCAACTCTGCCCCGGCGATGAATTCCAGCAAGGCCGGCGCTATCTCGATGAATTTCGGCTCGTCCTGCAAACGGTCCAGTGTCAGGCCGTGCACGGCGGCCGCGCCTTCGTCGATCTCGCGTTCCGGATTGATGTAGCGATGGAATGTTCGTCCGGAAACCTTGCGTCCGTCCAGCTCGATGGCGGCGACTTCGATGATGCGGTGGCCCTGCTTGGGGTCCAGTCCCGTCGTTTCCGTATCCAATACCACCTGTCTCATGCCTGCTCCCTTAATGTCTCGATGCCGCGATTGGCCAAGGCGTCGGCGCGCTCATTGCCTTCATGGCCCGCGTGACCTTTGACCCACACCCACTCGATGTGGTGTCGTGTGACCGCATCGTCAAGCCGACGCCACAGATCCTCATTCTTCACCGGCTGTTTGCTGGCGGTCTTCCAGCCGCGCTGCTTCCAGCCCGGCAGCCATTCGGTGATACCTTGCAACACGTACTTCGAATCGGTATGCAGACGCACTTTGCAAGGGCGCGTCAAAGTCTCCAGCGCGGCGATGGCGGCCATCAGCTCCATGCGATTGTTGGTGGTATGCGCCTCACCGCCGCAAAGCTCACGTTCCTTGCCCTTGGCGCGCAGCAACACGCCCCACCCGCCTATGCCGGGATTACCCTTGCATGCACCATCGCTGAAGATATCAACCACGTCAGTCATTTCTTGCACTCTTCTGTGTCCCTTTGTTCATTTTTGGGGTTGCGGGAATCAATTTGCGCACCAGGCCCTCGTTCCATTTCGGTTTGATCAGGCGCATGCCGGGCACGCGTTTGATCGCGTGCAGAAAATAGATGCCGCCACTCACCGCCCACCATCTGTCGCCTGCTTTTTCCATGAAGGCAGCGCGATCCAGCCATTTTTGCTGGCGGAAAGGCGGCGCATAGGCGGCGAAACGACCGCCGACCACTTCGAATCCCAGCAACGCCAGCCAGTCTTTCAGGCGCGTCAAGCCGATGAAGCGCGCATCCCAAGGATAGCCCTGCTTGCGTCCCAGCGTCCGGTGCAGTCCCCATAGACTATAGGGATTGAAGCCGCTGATGATGAGATTCCCCTCCGGCATCAGCACACGCTCCACTTCACGGATGATCTGGTGCGGATTGTCGGAGAACTCCAGCACATGGGGCATCAGCACCAGATCAAGGCTGGCACTGTCGAAGGGCAGTTCCGTGCAGATCAGGCGCACGTCGTTACCGTGGTGGTTGCCGGCGGTGAAGCGCAGCGGCATGCGGCTGTTACGCAGAAAATCCTGGCCGGGCACACCGATCTGCAGCGCATTGAAGCCGAAGATATCGCTTACCGTATGGTCGAAATAGGCCTGCTCCCGTGTCAGCGCATAGCCGCCCTGCTCCGTGGCGAACCATTCGCTCAGACTTTTCGAGATTACTTTAGAATTCGGCATCGAAGCTACAGACCCATTATGTTGAAAATCTCGCCCATCCCCGCCCTGAACGACAATTACATATGGGCGATCCACGGCCAGCCAGATGCAGTTGTCATCGTCGATCCCGGCGAGGCGGCCCCCGTCTTTGCGTTCCTGAAGCAGACCGGATTGAAGTTGACCGCTATCCTTTGCACCCATCGTCATCATGATCATGTCGACGGCATCGAGGAGTTGCGTGAAGTATATAACGTGCCGGTGTACGGACGAAGACATCCGAACAATCCGCACATCACGCATGCATTGAAGGAAGGCGACAAACTGCAGCTGGAAGAAATCCCTGTTGAATTCGAGATATGGGAATTGCCCGGGCATCTGGTCGATCACATCGCTTTTGTCACAGCTGGTGCAGTTTTCAGCGGAGATATCCTGTTCGGCGCCGGGTGTGGCAGGAATTTCGAAGGTAGCCCGGAGCAGCTGTATCTCTCTTTGCAGAGATTGGCAGGACTGCCCGACGAGACACTGGTCTATTGTGCGCACGAATACACGGCGTATACCCTGCTCTTCGCGGTACATAGCGAGCCCGACAATGCTGCCATAAGGCAACGTATCGAGTCGACACGGGCATTACGCGCCGCAGGGCATCCGACGGTGCCATTCACCATCGCATTGGAGAAAGCGACCAATCCTTTCTTGCGCGTCGACCGGCCGGGCCTGATCGAGAGATTGGAGGCGCACGGACTGGCAGATGACAGCCCGGCCAGCGTGTTTGCGGCATTGCTGCGCTGGCATGATCAATTCCGTTTGCCTCGAAAGCCGTTCTAGTTTATTCTGCGCGCCCTTCCGGAGAGGTGGATGAGCGGTTTAAGTCGCACGCCTGGAAAGCGTGTGTGGGATAACATCCCACCGAGGGTTCGAATCCCTCCCTCTCCGCCATATCAAAGACTTAGGGTTACTTAACCCTACTTCTTCATACCTGAATCTACTGAAAATGTAGATTTCCACTGTGCCAAATTTGTGCCAACTGTGCCATATTTGAGTCGCAACTCAAAGTAACTTTGAGAAGGCTACAGGAGAACCGAGCTTATCAAGTTCGGTGATTAAAGCCCGTCGCTCCGTTTTCATTGCAAGAGGCAAGAATCTATATACTAGGCAATATTTGAACGTCGGCAGCTAGTCGACGGTCCGAGCGTTCGCCAAAATGCGACCGCAAGGGGTTGTTAGGAGCGAGCAAGCTTATGGGCTGGGACCGAATAAAATATGAAGCCGTTTGTGCATCGTGTGGGAAACAAGGGTTCTGTATAAAGGCAGAAGATGATTGGTTTAGATCGTCTACTACTTGGGTCGGATTCGAAAACCATAAGCCCTCGCCTACTGCCGTAGGCCGAAAGAAGGCTGACGCTAGAGATTCTATTCCGCGTTGCGATTGTGGCAAGACGCAGATCAAGGTGGGGAAAATGCTTGGTGCGTGTGATTCCAGTGGAAAGTTGTACAGTGACACCTAGCAAGCTTTTTTAGCCGGACACTTCCCCGCGGCTCAGCGTTGCTGAAACGAAGTGTTGAACATCTTGTATTAACCGAGCAAGTGAACCAGTATCGAGTACTCCGGAATGGCTACAATGGCCGAAAACCCGCATGAGTCCACTTCATTGCCCGAGAAGCCATTCATCTCCTCAAAATCAAACAGCTATAGCTTCGCATGCAAAAGATCTTGAAGAAGAAATTACATGGATGCCTAGTGTAGTTGATACATTTCGTGGAGTAGCATTTGACTGATTCTAAGACCAAAGTTCTGGGCACGCCTGGCGCAATCGAATCCAACGCCGGCGACGACTACCATATCCTTTGGGCGTGCCGCCGCTCCCTGCGATTGCTCGAATTAGATTCAGGTTTGAGCTTGGTGCGTGTTGAAGGAGTTTCACAAGAGGATGAAGCGGCTGCAACCGATCCGGACGCATTCCTTGGCGTGGATCTCACCGAGTATTACGAAGGTTCCTCTATCTCAGACGCCACCAGCGTGGTGTTCTCACAGCTTAAATACAGTCAGCGCCATCCAGATCAGCCATGGACAGCAGCACGCTTATGCGAAAAAACAAAGGGGACACGAAATCGCTCCGTCATTGCCCGCCTGGCACAGGCTTTTTCTGGCTTTTATAAGGAGAATGCGCGTTCACTTATTCTTGAGCGCCTGCGCATCAAACTTGTCAGTAATCGACCTGCGGATGAAAAACTTCTCCAAGCACTAGGATTTGCTCAAGCTTGGATTAAGGGGCGCCCCAAGCCACAAGTTACGCACCTGCTGGCATCCCTTCCGGCATCGAGCCAAGACGTTGTAAAGAGCCTTAAGACAGCCAGTGGACTCACGAGCACCGCCTTCTGTGATTTTCTCCATTGTCTTGACCTCTCCGACTGTAATTCCGATGGCCGTCTTTGGCAACGCTTGCGCCTGATTCAAGAAGTTGGACGAATTGCGCCAGCCTCACCCGCAGAGCATGTCCGAGATATATATGAAAGAGTAGCGTCGGAAGCATTACCAAAGGCCGGAGAACTAGGATTGAGGAAAGCCGATGTGTTGGCTGCACTCGGTTGCCATAGCGAAGAAAGTCTCTTCCCTGCCCCTCCTCGATTTGAGCGACTTTCAAATTCGATTGCAACCCCGGATGCCGATCGCATTTTTGAAGCCTTGCTGGTCAGTCCCACTCGTTGCCTCCTCGCTCATGGCGCTGGCGGCGTAGGTAAAACAAGCACAGTACTCTCCTTACCAAGCCACTGGCCAACTGGACGTTGGATATTCTACGACTGCTTCGGAGGGGGAACCTTCATGGACAGTCCTGGAGACGAACGACATTCAGTTCGACGTGCTTTGCTCCAACTCAGCAATGAGTTGGCAGTGCAATGCGGCTCGCCTTTTCTGATACGTCCGCCGGATGGAATTGATGACCTCTGGCGGGAATTTCGCTCCCGACTCAAAGCCGCGGCAGAGATACTACAGGAGCAGCAGCAGTCGCTGATCCTGGTGATTGATGCAGCTGATAACGCCATTCAGGCTGCAGATACACCGAAAGATAGTTTCGTTGTCGATCTATGGAAAATCCATAAACCCAATAATGTTTATTTGGTGATGACTGCTCGCTCCGGGGGGCGTGCCCAATCGCTACAAGCACCTTCTGGTACGCCTCAGCTGGAACTGACAGGGTTCAACCTAGATGCCTCAGCCCAACACCTGCGCCAGAGCTACCCCTTGGCAACGGACGAGGACACAGAGGCGTTTCACATCCGCTCCCATGGCAACCCTCGCGTTCAGAACTATGCGATGAATGCCGGAACTGGCTCGGATATTCCGGCCATACTTGAGCACGCTCGCCGCCATCTCGATGAGATATTCCAAGACTACATTACCGGTGCACTTACCCTTACCTTCTCTCAAGGCAAAGCAAGTGACCATCTCGATGACCTAAGTTGCTTTCCTCGCCCCCTTCGCTTATGCCATCTGGAGGAGGTACTCAGCTTGCCAACAGCAGAGATTGAAGCTTTGTGCAATGCACTGAGCCCAGGACTTACCCGGGATGAGTGGGGTTGGCATTTCAGGGATGAAGATTTCGATACTTTTCTGCGTATGAGGCTGGAAAAAGCCCTAGCGGCAAAATTCGCCCATCGCCGACTTGCTCAACGCATGGAGGCGCTGCCAAACAGTGACTTTGCCGCACGCCATCGCGCTGAACAACTATTCAAGGCAGCAGAAGACATAGAAGTCATCGCTCTTGCTTTGGAGGGGAATGCTGCCATTCCTAGGCAGATGGACGATGTGGCTCAAGTCCAAGTGTTGCGTCGGAGATTAGTTCTTGGTGTCAAATCCGCAGCTCGTGCGAATCAAGCAGAGGCTTTGGTTCGATTGACCGTACAGGCTGCCGACGCGGCACGGTCAGATTATGCCGTTCTTAAACTAATTGAAGAGCACCCAGATCTTGCTGCCATATATGCAGACCCTCAGACCATTGCCAAACATTACCTAGAAGCCAAGACGCAAGGTTGGTTCGGCGGCGCGCAGCTACTTTGTGCGGCGCTCTTGTCCCGCGACCCAGAACAACATATTCGTGCCCGTGAGCATTTGGATATGGCAGAAGCATGGCTGCGCCTTTGGATAAGCAAGAAACAGGAGGAACGAAATAATTGGCGCGTCGAGTACCGCGAGATTGCAGCCGGTGCCGAAGCGGTCTTTCGGCTCGCAGGCCCGGATGCAGCTAGCTGTTGGCTGAGTAGTTGGCGCCCCCTTGATTCTGTGCTACAGGCTTGCCGCCTGCTTGCAAAAGCCATTGCACGTGATATTCCGCCTCCTCGCCAAACGGAATTGTTCCATTCGCTGAGCCCCCACCCACTCGCCGCCGTGATGTTTCTGGTGGCCTTTTATAGATCAGGGGAAAAGCCGGAAGCAGAGCTGGTTGAAGCGGTACTGTCGGCTGTGGAGGCTTATTCCAGGCTAAAGCGACACAGGTTCTTGCAAGAGAATATTTTCTCAAACTCAGATGCTTTGGCGATGCGGACGGCCGTTGGGATTGAATTCGCAGAACTGCTGGGAGCATACAAAATCCGACCAGAACGTATAGCCAAACTGTTGGAACGACTATCCCCTATAGAAACCAACTTCGCACCTCATGATGCTTTCGACGCTAGCCGCTTCGTTCCCCAACTCCAAGTACTGGCACTGCTTACCGAACTCACTGGCAACGAAGTGGATGAGCAGGAACTGGAGCAGCGTCTGCTCAAATTCCACGAAAAGACATCTGAATACGAGCTAGAAGAAGAACGCAGGCGCTTCCACTCCATGATAGATGTTCGGTTTCACATCTATTGTTTGCGGGCCGAGGCAATCGTACACCGTCCCAACATTAGTAATATCTTGCCAAAACTAACCGAAGTGCTCAATCGAGGTACGGAAGAGCGCTGGCGTTATGGCCAGAACTTTGACTTTTACCTTCGAGATGCATTGCCGCCACTAACTGAGGCAGCACTAGCATGCACTGGAGATATCAATGAATTTCTGGATATGCTCACTGAGGAAATATCCAAGAAATTCGGAGATGGCGCACCTACTTTCTGGATAAATCTGGCTGCCAGCCTGTTTTCTCACCTCGAACATATCCAGCGCGGTATAGCTTTGCTTGATCAATCAGCCCAATATCTAGCCGAGCACCCAACCAATGGTCAAGAACACTGCGAGCAACTTCTACGCGCAGCCTCTTTGGTTCAGCCACATGATCCAGAAATGGGGGCCGGCCTTTTTCAGCAGGCGGTTAACGTAGCGAGAGAGTTAAATGACGACCTCTGTGATCGGCTCAGATACTTAGCGGGCAGCGCCGAGGGATTAAAGAATGATTTGGTCGAAGCCGAGGCCCGCGATTTATCCGCTCGCTTGGCAAGGCTTACCGAGGAGACGCGCTTTTATGTCGCCAACGAAGAGGCTTATCCTTGGACGCGCATATTTCGTGCTGTACTCGGTCTCCACGTTCCTAGCGGCTATGCTTTATTTTCCAGATGGGGTGATCTAGGCCATCTAGACATCCGAAATAGTGTAGGCGAACTCAGTCAGACCTGCTTGAACATGGGGCATATTCAGCCCAGCCAGGCACTGGGACTACTTCGTTTGAGATGGGCTGGACGCAGTTCAGTAGATGCGTTTACGTCCACTCTAGATGCCACCTTGGCGCAGAGTGGAGCACAATCGACCATATTCAGAAACCAGTTACAACGCATCGTAAACTGGGTACTTCGCGACATCTTGCGTGACGAACGCGCTGACTGTGCTCGACGCATTCTAGACTGGTTAGCCTTAAACCGCTGTAGCCATCTGCCGGAAGGCCTGCCCTTACGCGAATATCTTGCATTTGTCGACGCCCATCCTCGACAAGATTCCTCGTCTAGTTATATGCAAGAAAACAACTGGTCCGAGCAGAACCCAATTGAGAAAATTGACTGGGATGGGTATTTTGGCTCGGCCCCCATTCCTGCCCGATTGCCTGAACTATTGGAAGGAATACGCAAGTTACCCGGTTACCAAAGTCGCAGCACTTTCTACGCGCAGGCACGGCAGCGAATAAGCCCATCGGAGCGTCCTGCCTACTTGCAAGCTTTACTGGAGCTACCTGATGAGCGCATCTATTCACATGAATACCTAGACGAGTGGGAAACCTGCCTGGACAACTGGAAACATTCCAATCCAGTTCAACGCTGGGCGGAGTCAGGGATCCCCGAATTGGCTCGTCGGCATCTCCCAGGCATTATGGGCTATCCATACCATGCAGATGAATTTCTCATGCGCTTGTTACGCCTGCCCTTCGTCAAGCCAGAGCGATGGCTGGATCTGATGAGTCCTGCATTAGCAAACTGGGTTGAGCGGCTAGGAGCTTGGCAGCTTTATCCATTGGCTGGCGTACTCTCGACAGGGCTCAGCACTAAACAACGAAAGGAACTGCTTGAAGAGGCGATAGCTCATGGTGAGCGCACCTTGGAAGAGCGACTTCAGAAACCCTTGCCGACTTTACCGGATTGGAAAGTTTACGGTGACGACTCAGTCACACCTTTTGCTATTTTTCTCTATACCTTGCTTGGCCACCCGGATACCACCGTTCGTTGGTCATGCCTCCATGCGTTGCGAGATATGGATTTACAGAATGAGCCATTGCTGCTTTCCGCATTAATAGGCCGACTGGATACAGAGCATGTTGATGGCTTTCTTCCAGCGGATAGCACTTTTCTGTGGATTTCTGCCCGCGCCTACTTAATGATTTTTCTCTCTCGCCTTGCTCTAGATTACCCGGCTGCACTGTTTCCTCACGTGAGGGCATTACTGCCCCACGCCCTGTCAAAGGATTTCCCCCACGCTCAAATTCGGGAGCTGGCAAAGCGTACGCTGCTGGCAGTGGATGACGGTATTTCCGGCACACTAAATGCCGAAACCCGTCAAAAGCTTGAAGCTATGAATCGTCCTATAGCCGTACAAGCCCTCAATGGCAAGCGTCGCCATTTATCAGATATGCGCAACCATAAAGGACGTTTTGATTTCAACCAGCTAGACACGTTGCCGTACTGGTACACCCCTCTGGGTAGGCGCTTCAATTTAGGGGGTGATGAAATCGCCACACTTGCAGAGAAGTGGATTTGCGACCAATGGGGCTTCTTCGGGCGCAACGCTCCGCAGCTAAGAAAAGGAGGGAGGGACCGAGATTGGCATTTAACCAGAAACGATCACGGCAGCCTGCCTGTCATCGAAGAAGGGCGCACCTATCTGGAATATCATGCCATGCTCCTCGTGGCGGGCGAATTGATAGACAGTCAGCCATGCACGCTTGAGTACCCGGACTCAGACTATGATAGTTGGAACTATTGGTTACAAAATCATTTGCCGACACACTCTAAGTTCTGGCTTTCTGAATTACGCAATCCTGCTCCATTAGAACCACAACTCCATGGTCTCGCAACAGACCAGCAGGACTGGCTAAATCCCTCCATACCTGATGCTTTCAATCACTGCCTTGGCCTAGAACCATCAGAGAAGAATGTATTTCTGACTATAGCAGCTGAAGTTGACATCCATGAATCGGCCCGACGCGAACGTTATCGTATTGAATCTGCATTGGTCAGCCCGCAATCTGCCCACGCTTTACTACGCGCACTTCAATCAACTGGAGACCCTGCCTCATACCGCATTCCACCGGCAGGCAATGATCTGGAAATTGACGAACCAGGCTTCAGCCTACTCGGCTGGATAGGCGAGGCATCCGGAGAAAAAGAGCTGGACAGTCACGACCCACTCCTTTTCGAAATGGATTCGGGGCTTCCATTCTTTCCTCAAGCCGTGCTTGAAGCACTCGATATACAGCCAAATATAACTGGGAAGCGCTATCAAGACCGTAATGCTCTTCACAATCTTGTCGCCGAAATTACTTCTTGGAGTGACCCCCATGAAGACCGTGATGGCGTAGAGTATTCCGCAGGGTGGAAATTTCAGATCAAGATTGACCGGCTACTAAACTACCTGCAAGTACAAAGTCGCTGCCTAATACTTGAAGTTCAAATTGAAAGGGAAGAACGCCGCTATGGCAAGAAAGAAAACTTCAACTACAAGCCCCCTGCGTTCCTCCTCTACCTCCTCCACCCCAACGGACACCTCGAAACCTTGGAGCGCCACTATCGTCTTAGGACAGAGGATACTTGAAGAACTTAAGTGCGAATATGAAACAGACACTTTAGGGCGTTGGCTGGCTCACTATCTTGCAGAGAAAATGGAACACGCAGCCTCTGCTCCCAAGGGAAGCGAAGGCGAACCAGTTCGGCGGGAATGCGTTGATCTAATCTTACGTCTCTGGGAGTGTCGTCATTCATGGCCGCTGTCTGCTCCGTTGAAGAATGTTGCAGACAAATTGGATGAACTGCTCGCGCCAAAGCCTCGCTTCTTCCACTCAACCGCAAAGACCTCAACGTTTCTAGATTTACTTCACGGCCTGGAAGAGCTGCATCACAGGGAAATTCAAGTATGTCTGGCGGCTTGGGTTGCTGGATTAGATCTTAGCGAGGATCGTGAGTTCCTGCTTAATCATTCCGAACATCTAGATGATTCGGAACTAACGGTTATTCAGCGTTTGGTCGAAATTCAAGATGCCATTCTTAGCAAGGATGCACACCTTGATGGGAAACCATGCACAGACTTCTCCACTTTATCAAAGGCCGAGCAAGAAAAATTAGTACGAGCCAGTATTCGAGAAATTGGCAAATCAAGAACACAACTACTTAGACGGTAATACTTACCCCAAGCTCTCCTGCTCAACCGTAAACCCGGCTTTTTCAATTGCCAAAGTGATTTCATCCCAGCCTGCTTGTCTAGCAAAGTACGCCATACGCTCAATCGTTTTCGGGCTCGCAGGTCGGCGATGTTCCGTCGGAACATCTTGAGGGTGCATCTTCATTGGGAGAAGGGTGTGCCCTGCCCTAGCGGCCTCCTTGGCTAGCACGGAGGCAATCCTGAAACCTCCCTCGTCTATATCCCCCCAGTGGAAAACAGGAACCTCTCTTGGCAACCCCTGCAATATGCGGACGTACATATCGCGCCATGGCGAATTGGGCATGCCGGCTGTGTAAATCAGCAAGACGTTTTCCTCATGTCGAGCCCTAGCCTCTTCATGAAAGGTCGTTTGATTCTCAATGGAGATGACAGCAGACGGCACGCTCGCGAGCCGTTTCACGGAGTCTGCTGGTAGCCCTGAGTATGGAACGTCCAGTCTGGCCGTAACGCCTTCACGCTCGACGACTACATCCCCGGCCATCCTCACCGGATGCTCTTCCCTGAAAAGGCCGATATCGTTCCAGATCTCATACCCCTCCCTGCCACTGACCTCAATACTGCCGGTCAACAGAACATCGAGCGGGACTTCAAGACGCCGAATCCGCTTCGTGTCCTTGAAGAGTTTTCCGCTTGCCACGTTGAGCGGCATTGAGATGATTCCCTTCGTGAGGTTCTCTTCAGAGAAGTCGATCACTCGGATGGCATCGAGCCAGTCCTGAACGGAGGTGGCATCATGGTTGCGCACTTTGCGCAACTCCTTCCACTGCTCAAGAACATCTGCCAAGACGGGGAATCTGCCAACAAAAGGAGCAAGGGTCTTACCGGCCCGCTCCAGTGTTGCATTCAACGGTTCTCGACCAAGGAAATTGGCGAGTATGACGGGGTCACGAACCACCACGCGCACGATAAACCCTTCCTGAGCCCCCCGATCTGCCTTTTCTAGGTCAACTGCTCTCGCCATTCTTGCTGATTCGAAGACGGCATCAAAAGCTTCTTTTCTCTGCAAGGAGTTGCAATGATGGTAAGCCGATAGGTTCGATGCAGTCAGCGCGGCCACACGAGAACGTCTACCCGCCTCCTCCTTATAGGCATCATCGAGAAGTTTTCCGAGCAATGTACGGGCTAGTGCTTCCATGATCAGGCTGCCGCAACCGTCGTGCCTAACTTGGCCGCCCTCATGGTGGCGAGCTCCTCAGGCAGAAGCGTGTCATTGAATTCGGGGAAATCTCCCCGGAACATCTCGCGCGTCTCCTCAGATACATCGTGACCGGTAATCAATGCAGTGCTGGTTTCCGCATCCCTGACGATGTCGTAGTAGCGATGCAGGAAGGCCGTCAGCGTTCCTTGGTTCTCTCCCGGGCTAGCCAGGAACACCTGTAAACCGATCGCCTCCATGTAGCGCATCGTAGCCAGGATGTTGCCAGCGTCCATCTTGTTGAATGCCTCGTCCAACAGGATGAGTCGGATTCCGTCGGTGTTGCCCGCATCCAACTTATACGCCGAGGCCAAAGCTGCGCCGGCAATCACATAAAGGGGTGCCCGGTGCTCACCACCGGAACCACTCTTGGCACGTCTGCTCAACATGCCTACGCTCACGAGCTTCTTTTCGTTCGGGTCGTCACGCAGGATTTCGATGTCGAAATCGAAGAATTCCCGGTAGTCATCAAGAGGATTCGGTGCACCGGCCCCGCCCGGCGTAACCTTCTCACCCAACAATTTCTCGAACTCTTCTGGCATTTCCCCGGCATTACCAAACAAGTCGCCACCCGGCCCATGAGCAGCAATATCTTTCACGAACCTGCGCAGTTCACTTAGGTGTGGCTTAACAGTCCGGTGGAACTGATATCTTTCTCCATTGGTGAAGGTCGGACAAGTGCGCAACACCTGATTCAGCCTGTCCATCGACAGGCTCATCTGATCGAAGTTTGCACTCAGGGCGACAGCCACATCGGTACGGAATGTCTCCTTGGACGCCTCGTATGCATCCGCAACCTGCTGTTCGTAATTGATCAGATCCGTCTCGCGTAAGCGCCCAAGCAGCATTGCCATCCATTCTCGTACGCTACGCCAGTCACTACTGTCACAGGCAGGCCCGGCGTCACCGCTGTATTTCTGCCTGAAGATGGCAGACTCCTGAAGCCCTCTGTTGATGGAATTTTGCGTTGCATTAGTAGCTTTCGCCTGCTGAGTGCTGCAATGTTCTGCCATCTCGTGATAGCGAACATCGAATTTCTCAAGCAGCGCGTCCCACTGTCTGGAAGCGTAATCACGGTCATATTCAGCATTGGACGTAGCCTGCTCTGCAACTTGAGCTGCTCGTTCAAGCGCACTTTTTGTTGATGCTTCCCTTACTATACAATCCGCGAGCTTTATTTCTGCCGCGCCAATTTTTCCGGCTATGGAATTGAGCTGTCCTTGCAGCTCCTCTACCAGTGAATTGGCTAGCTTCTCAGCTTCGACCAAAGCGGCATATTCTTGGTCTGCCGGGCTCTCGACCTGTGCTTGCAGATTAGCAAGTTCCAGCCCAGCGCGAATCAGAACTTCGTGCACTTCGATCGCCCTGGATGCCAAGCTCGACTCTCCAAGAAGCAATAAAGCATTTGTGAGTTTCTCAATCTCGGCGATTTCAGATTCCAACCGTTGAATACGAGATTTCCCTTCACGTATCTCACGCTTGACCGCATCCAGCTGCCCGGGTTCGCCCGCCCCTATCTTGAGTTCAGGGACCGATACCAGCTTGATACGTTCATACTCGCCAGACTGAACGATCATCCCATCCTGCGTCAAAGTCCTTTTTCCAGAGATTGCTTCCTTGTCGCTCACTGCTCGCATCATGTCCCCAAAGCGTCTGCGCAAATAGGAGACGGCGGCAGGATGGTCGCCCTCGATCAGTTCTGCAACGGATCCCGGTAGAGGTTGAACATCATGTTGCTTGCTTGCAGCAACGATCTTTGCGCCATAGATCGCTCGCGGTCCGGTCAAACCACGATAAATACCGAACGCCTTGGCTTCCTTCTCGGCCCCCTCAATGAGCAATGCTTCAACGTTTCTTCCAAGGTAGGCCTCGATAACTGGCTGCCATCTCTGATCTGAAATTCTAACGAGATCGCATACCGGGATGGGGGCCAGTCCGTTGTCCTTAAGTTCACGCATCAGAGAATCCACATTGCCGCTCAAACGCGCTCGCCCCTGACTCACCCGGCCAAGAGCCTCCTGCAACGCTTTCTGTTGGATTGCTTCCTGCTCTAGGCGGGCATGCTTGTCTGCGCTGACAGGTCGCAATTCATTGATTGCCCTGGTGGCAATAGCAGAGATCGGCTTCAGTGCTTTAGAAAAAACTTCTGAGCTTAGCTTGGTATACCCCCCCTGCTTCAACTCGATGACCTGACTCTGAACGGAGGAAATCTCCGAAAATACTCCCGACAGTTTGGGGATCGAAGCTGCGGTTTTAAGCGTGTTGGCAGCCAGCAGCAGTGCGATGTTGATATCTGAGGTCGCTTTAGCTGCCGCGCTTTGCTGCGCATCGATTCTAGCCTGGCGCAAACCATTCTCTTGATGGGCGGAATGGTTGATACGTATATTCATTGCTGATGCTGCGCTGTTTTTGGCCTCCTGCAATCGTCTGCCAGTTGTAGCGGATTGGCGATTAAATTCGTCGAGGGCGTCCTGTGCTTCCTGCATTTTGCCCATCGCATCCTCTGCCTTCGCGGCCCCATCTTCACGCAAGGCCTGCGCTTTAAGCCCGCCCCATGTCGCGGCCCGAATCGATGCGTCTGCAGCCGCATTCAGTTCTCGCTCGACCTTCTCGCCATCCTCGATTTTGGTCCTGATTTCCCTGATCTTGTCGCGCAGCCTTTTGAAGGTATCGGTAACTTCCTTGAAGCGTTGGATATTGGTTGGACGAGCTTCCAGGATATCGCGGCGAATGACTTCGTCCACTTGGTCGTTAAACTTCATCTTCAAAGCGAACCTGAATGCGCTCTTGAATGCCTCCGGCGAAGGAACACCACCAGCCCCACGAAGTGCATGAAGCACTGCCTTGATGTACCGTTCTGAGTCCGTGTAAAGCGGATCCTCGCCGGACACCTTGGAGCGTTCCTTGATCTGGATGCGGAAGGCCTCCCATGACCTAGGTTGTTCCTTGTTGTCGACCACCTCCAGATGGTCATGCATGGCCAGTTCGATGCCCGGCAGGACATATCGCCCTCGAACCTCATGCGAGTCGCTGCCGGTCGAAGCGTAAATACAAACCCCCATCGACAAAGGCTCCTGCGTTTCGGTGTCGCGCCAGACCATGGTGATGTATGTCGTCGAATTGTCCCGCACCACACGATCATCATTCATCCCCAGGCAATAGGATTTGATGGTGCGTGCACTCTTGTTTTCGTCAGCTTGAGCGTTCAGTGTCACCAGATTGCCATTGGCACCAAACATGGCGATCTGCATCGCATCGATCAGCGAGCTTTTTCCGCTGGCATTCGGGCCAAAGATGCCGGTGATCTCTCCGCAGCGAATGTCCTCCCGTTCGAACAGGTAGAAGTTGACCACCTTTATGCTTTCAAGCCGTTTCATCTTCAGCCCCTTCGCTATCAACCCCAACACTCTCGCCGCCTTCGCTATCAGAATCCCCGCCTTTCGACCAGCGGGTAAGCTTTTGCAATGCGGTATCCCCAAGAACTTCCACGATGGCTGGACGAATCAGGATGACTGACTCGGCTTCGGAATCTTCCACATCGCTGTCGCTGGGAATCCTGACCAATCCCCAACGCTTAAGCTGTCGGAACAGGGAATTCAATTCCATCTTTCCCGGAAGGTCGCGTCCTGTAGCCAGCTGATATTTCTGCTCCAACTCGACCAGCTCGCAGGCGACTTCGCTTTCGTCGTTGGCCATCTCCCCAACCTGCATGGCCTGGTCGTAAATGCTGCGCAGGACCAACGCCAACAGGGTTTGATTGGTGGTGGCGCTCCCGGCCTTCGCATGTCTCGGACGGGCGCAGATGTAGTTCAAGAGCGTGTTGATCTCGATGTCTAAGCCGAGCGGATCGAGCACCTTCTCGAATTCGCGCTTGTAGTCCTTGATGATCCAGAATGCCTTGCGACTCTGAAGATCGGCGTAATACAAAACCTGTTCAGCAACCAATCTATAGGCTGCCATCTCGAAATCCTCCTCGACATAGCGCCCATCGCTGCGCTGGGCTAATTCTTCCCATTGCTTACTCATGATTACTCTCCGATTTGTTGCGTCGAACTCGCTTCTCAAGCTGGAATGGAGCTGATGAAATCAATGGGCGCGGCTCTTCCTCACTTCCCAATCGCCTCACCTCCAAACCAGGAGTGGCAGCGCGCGCATTCGCTTTCAGCAAGTGCCCCTTGGCGCTCATATGGAGGCTCAGAGCTGATAAAGTCTGGAACATGCGCACATCAGCAATGCCATTCAGCGACAGTTCATTGCTGGCAATAGCCGAGCGATCCTTCATTTGCGTACGGGAAAATTCCACGAGTTTAACCGGGGTTACCTCACGGGCCAGTCTGGCTCGCCTCATGATTGCGGCGTAGGCTCTCCTCTCATCTGAAACCACTGCATTCCTGAATGCAGTAGGCTGAGAGCGCTGGCTCGCCTTCTTGGGTTCGGCCAGACCTGAGGGAGTGACCATATCTCCAGGCGGGAATGGATCAGACATTTGATCCAAGCCATTATTCAATATTGATTCAATTGCTGCTTGCACCAGATGCTCTGAAGGCATCATCGATCGCAACCTGTAGTCCAAATATGCCATTGCCCGTTTGTTGGCCTTGCCGATTTCATCATCAAGTCGCTCAAGGAATTCATCGATCCTCGATAAGTCGTTCAGACGCTGGACGTCACGCTCGAACAGTCGGGTTGCCTTATCGTGGTTGCCATGCGACAGCTTTGATTCATACCAATTCATGAGCCCCTGTTTGAGTGATTCCGACTCGATGATGCGCTCAACCTTTTCCAATATTTGCTGCCGCTTTGACAATGGGTGTTCTTTGGTCCGCAACTCCCGGTAATCTCCAATGAATACCCGCTCGATGTAGTCGTTGAAAAAACGGTGAACATACTGGGATGTTGATTCCTCCCTGCTCAGCTCTTCCATGAAGTCGTGGATATTGGTACCTGTGTTTCTGACGTGCTCAAGCAACGCTCTGGCTTGCCTTGCCGCTTCATTGAAAACATCGCCCGAAGCTTCTCCGTCAACAACCAGCTTTAGATTCGCATCGATTGAGCGGATCTTTCCTGAGAGGAAAACTGGATCGGCTTCTGCAAACTCGACCACCATATCCAGAAACTGGCTGACGGTAGGATGCATGGATACCCTGCGGTCAAAGCGAGGATTCTCAATTTTGAACCAGCCGCAATCGTGCAGTCGGTCGAAAATTGCCCTAGCCCGCTGTTCGATGCTGCTACTGTCAGGCAAGTTTTCCTCATCGCTCCATGCCTCCTGGAGCTCAAGCTCATCGGCGATGTCTTGAAGGATTTCCTTGACCGTGAATCCCTTGACTGGGGGTACAGGCGCATCAGGCCCGAACCGCCTGGAATGCAGATGGCAAAGCAGCGCCCAATAGCGATGCCTGTTTTCGGAGGCCAAGGGCGCGAATATGCGGTCGGGGAGCTTTGCAAATAACTTCGAGACAGCTATTTGCCCATAGGTCAGCGAGGGAAAAGCCATGGCTCGACCTCCTTGATGTTGGAAACCGCAAGTTGATAGTCGGGCTGACATTGCTTCCTGGTATCGATGGCTGCTCGTATTTCCTGTATGAAATAGCTCACCAGAGCCCCCCGGCAAACAACTGCCCTTGCTGACGTATTCTTGAAATACTCGAATCTGATGACGGATTCTTGCTCAGGCGTAAGGTCTGGATGGGCAACCAGCCTGACTCGCACCTCTGTCATCCACGCCTTGTCATCGTCCATGAACTTTTCGGATGGCATCTCGATCAGATTCGCATCCATGATTCGGCCTAGCGCATAATCCCTGAACTGTTTCTTATCCGAACAATAGGCCCTGACATGCCAACGCCGGCCAACGTGAACAATGGTGTGCGGGGAAAGCATTCGCTTATGCGGCTGTGGCTCGCTCATGGAGCGGTAAGTAATTTCGACCATGCGATGGGTTCTCGCTGCCATCGAGAGGGTCGAAAATATTCTTGGATTGGGAGTGCTAATGTCAGGGAATGCCGCAACGACAGGATTGCCGTTGGAATTCATCGCATGCGGCAGCCCGACTATCGAGAGGTACTGAGCGAGATCGCTCTCTGCTCCATCTTCATTCGCATAGAAGCTCGGAGTGGCATCAAAAGAGCGCTTGATGCTATTCATATTCAGCCAGTCAGGTGACTGATCACGAAGTTCTCGTATCCACTGGCTCGCTCTGATTGAACTCAAGCCAAACAATTCGCGGAGCCTCGCATTACTTATGCGTCCCTCCCAAGTCAGCAAGAGTTTCAGCTGCCGCAATCGATTTAGGTCGATTTTCTTTGCCATATGGTTGATATGATAAATTACATGATATTGTAAATTATATACTATGATAAATTATATTAACAAGCTTGAGCTCCACTGCGTCATGCTGGCTCTAGCATCGGGCATGGCGTGTTTGTCCGTCGCGAATCGGCCAAAGCGACCAATTCATCATGCATTGGATGTGACAGCTTAGCTGACCAAAGCAGAAATCAACGTTCGAGGTGAGGCCGCACATTTGGCACGCGGAGGCTCATTGGGATGGGTTCCAGTACCGCTGGATTGTTCGTTGCAATCGTTCGCTTCTCCAATCGTCGATCTTTCGCACTACCGTCTCATGCTTCCGCTGGAAGGAGTTGCATCTCATGTGCTCAATATCATTCCAGAACCAGACTACTGATTGAAGCATCTGCTCCAGCAGTGGCTGAGGCAACGTGATTGAGTCAAAAGATGGAGTATCAGAAGCGTCGAGGGGAACTTGGATAGAGAACGGGCCACTTATCACGATTCCCGGTGGTAGCCTGCTGTGCCACAGGGCCGGACAAATGGTGTAGACACGTTGTGCGGAAGCGCCGTTACCATGCCTAATGGCATTGCCAAGCGACTGAAGAAGATCCAGGTCGGCATACGAATCAAATGCTTGGAGCGGTACGCCAAGTAGAGCCTCGAAGTAGGACTGAATGCCTGGAGACCTTTCACTCCACGTTGCTTTCTGCAGGGTGTTTGCATTCATCCCGTGGTTCAGCTTGGCATCGCGGTTTATGAGCAACTGGCGCAACCCGCGCTCCCACATTGACTGCGTTGCTATCAGGTATCCCTCTACTGTCTTCTGAAAAAGTTCCGCGAAGTCGTCTTCCATGAACACGCTTGTTGGATCGTCGCTATTTCGAAGCCGAACGAGCTCGTGGTCAAGCGCTCGAAGAGACGGCCTAACTACGTTGTCGCGAAAGAGCGTTAGCGACTGAATATGGCTCGTAGCCAGCAGACCGACTGACTCATGGTCAAGCCATGCGTAGGTTGTGATGTCGCAGAAGGAACTTTCCATACGAAATTCTATGCGTTTGACGTGCCGCAGCAAGGAACTTTGCGGCCTAATGCGGAGCTAGCCGTCTGCGCGTCTTTTCGCGCAGGTCCGGTAGATGCAGGGTTATGCTTCAGCTCCATCCCCAAATATCGGTGGTCTTTGCGTCAAATACTCTGACCTTGCACTTGAACTGGTTCTGAATCTGTTCAATGTGGTGCAAGTCATCTTCGGAATAGACGCCGATGTAGACGCTAACAAGCTTAGGGAAGTCTTTTCGGCCGTGCTTTGCCGCTCTGTTTATCGCTTCAATAATGTGCTCATCGTATTGGCCAAAATTAAAACCAAACGTTACCAATGTGCCGGTGATGCTGGACAACGAGTCGTAACAGAAGGAGAGATAGTGATTGTGCATTATGTGCGCCAGTTTCTCCTTGCCATTTCCCGCCGTAACGAAGATTGGGTACTCCCCCTTCTCCATTCGGTTCCCGATCTTTTCTAGCAGGTAGTTGCGGGTGTCGTATTCCTCTTTAACGATATCGGCACCAGCGTCAAAGAAGGGCAATGCCCCGTGAACATAGAATACGTTTTGTTCTTTGCGGTATTTTCCCCACCGTAGCTCAGACCACTCTTGTTCTTCTGCCGGCACGAACTCTCCAGTATCTTCGAGTTCTCTGCCAAAACCGTCAGCGTGTTTAATGGCGGAGTTGCGCATCAATATCCAGTAAAGCAAGAGGTCATAATTCGTGGAAAAAATCTTCCCACCAGTGTCTAGGAAAGACTTCAGAAATACGGAGCAGGCTTCGCTCTGGGCCTCGGGTACGGTGAATACATGCTCAGGATGAAGTGCCTGAACAGCTTCAAGTAGACATGTCTTGATCTTGGTACTGGCTGAGTCGATCTTGGCCTTAAGGGCCGGGTCTCCACCGAAGGCACTGATTAACGCGGAGAAGCTATCCAGCTGCTGCATGATGAGTTCGAAATTCTTCGTCTCAATTACGCTAAGGATAGTTGATAAGTCCTTGTCATCCATTTTTTCGATGAAGTCGTGCAAGGCATTGTAGGAAAAGATTTCCGGGTCATAGGCCATGCTGAAACCGTTACCTAATAGTAGGTTAAATTCACGATCATGGTTCTTGCCGATAGAACTCAATACGTCATCGAAAGATTCGAGTTTCATTGTTTGTCCTCAGGTTCTAAGCAGCGGCCGTCTGTTGGTAAATCCGCATGCGCAAAGATTTTGGCATCACAGCGGAGGCGGCATGCAGGCGGAATGTCTTGCTCCTAGATTAAGCACATCCCGCTGCAATGACTGTACGCCGCTAAGGACAGCAGCTTGCATGCCCGAGAGGAGCGCTAGTCCATTTGCGTTACATAGGACGCCATGGGCGAGTGCCACAGGGTATCCGTCTGCGTGTCGCCGTAGTGGGTGGATGCCGGCGTGTGCATACGAATTGAGCGTTTTCCATGAGTTGTCCTTGAAGCGTACAAGCGCCGCGTGCGCTTCCTTAGGGCCGGATTTCTCAAGCGCATCCAACATTTGTTGGATCTGTGGGACGTTCTTTGCTGCTTGCTCGGTATCTAGGTCTAGGTTTGCCGACAGTTTGGACACATCAGAGTCCGAGGCTGCACAGGTCAGCCAAACCGAGCGAACGATGGCTTCGAACTGCGACCGGTGAATCACTAGGGCTGGGGGTAAGAGGCCATCTCGCAGAAGTAATCTCAGCGCATGCCAGTATTCGAACGCGAGCGAGCAAGCGACGTCAGCGGTAACAACCCTAGGGGAGTTGTTGTAGAGAGGGAGGTCGACAAGTGAGAGGAGTTCCTCCGCGACTGCGTCCGACTCGTCGAGGGCGCGGACAAGATCTATTGGGAGCATGTCAGAGGCTTAGCCATCACTGCGCAGGAATGCAGTTCGCTGGAAGGATTTGTTAACTCTCATACGGTAGCTTGAGCTTTGCCGATTCATTGGGTGCGAGCACCTTAATGATTGCAAGGCTGCTTGACAGAGCTTCTTTAGCTTCGTTTTCGTCCTTGAAATATCCGGCATGCGCGATGCTATTTCGGTGTTCGTGCAGCGACTCGATTTGCTTCTGAACTTTTTTAAGTGTTCCCCAAGTTTGTCGATGTTCTGCCGCAGGGCGAATGAGGCGTTTAAACTTTCCATCAAGGCCGTTTGCGAAAAGCAAAAGCGCATCGACGTACGACGCGGGAAGGTTGTGCTCAGCAATGAGGAAGTGTCTAACGTAGATGTTCGCTGCAATCTCTGCGGATGTTGCGGCCCGAAGTGTCGAAGCCGAGAAGTCACCACGCTTGAACAATCCTCGCGCCTTCCGCCAGTTGGACTCAAGTCGCTGGTCGTCGGTACGTTCATCGTACGGAATTTCTGAAAGTTTGGCCATGAGAGTAACAGTTATTTAGACGGGCACGCCGGTCCATGTATGCATATTAGTACCGGCAGGCTCGAATGTCTCCTGCATGTAGCTCACTGCAGAAGTAACACGCTTCATTCCCGCTTAACCGCTGAGGCCGACGACCGGGCTTCGGCCTGACCGGACGGTCAGGCCATGCGGGGCTGAATCGGCTGTGGACGTCCGTTTTTCGGCGAGCAATTTGCAAGGTGCAATGAGTCCTCTGTGCCAGAAGCAGGCGTAGATCACTGTGCTCCGAAGCGGACAATCGGCTGCGCTGCGGGTATGCTACCGGCGTTTCCTATCCCAGTCGCTAGCGGAAACGCGAGCCTTTTTGATCTATCGGTGAGGAGTGACCAATGAAGTCCAGCAAGAAACCTTGGCCTTTGCGATCAACGCACGGCATCAAAGACAGAATAAATACCAATCCAGATTTTCAGCGCCCTGCTGTATGGGGTAAGGCACAGAAGCAACTACTAATAGACACAATCCTCCGTGACTACGATATCCCAAAGCTGTACTGGCGGAAAATTTCGTCAAAGCCAGATAAGTACGATGTCGTTGACGGTCAACAACGCCTCAGAGCTATTTGGGAATTTTTCGACGGTGGATTTCCGCTACCGAAGAACGCCGAGCCTATTGACGGGGAGGATGTTGCAAATCTTCATTACGAGGACCTTCCGGACGACTTACGAATGCGATTCGACGTGTACGCGCTTGACGTCGTCGTGCTAGAGGAAAGCGATGAGGATGAAGTTCGTGAGATGTTTTTACGGCTACAGAACGGTACCTCACTAAAAGCCCAAGAAAAGCGGAACGCATATCCTGGGAAAATGCGTACCTTCGTTCGCCAACTTGTGAGTCACCCATTTTTTCAGTCCGTTGGTTTTACCAATTCTCGCTTTAATCACGACCTCGTTGCTGCACAGTTGGTCTGCCTAGAACTGGCTGGAGAGCCAACGAATATCAAAAGCGCTGACCTGAATCGAATGTACGAAGATCACGCCAATTTCGATCCAAAGTCCTCCGAGGGAAAGGCCGTCCAACGTACGATGGGTATTCTTGCCGAAGCCTTTCCTGAGAAAACACCTGAGTTGGAGCGGTTCAACGTTATATCTCTTTACTGCATGGCATCTGAAATGCAGAAGCAATATGCGTTTGACCAAGTGCGGCCAATTTTGCACGACTGGTTTCTCGGGTTCGAGGCTGACCGCCGCGCTCAAGAAGAGAAACCGGACGACGAGATTGATGCTGAGTGGGCCAGTTACAAGGAGAAAATAAGTCACAGCACTGATGCCGCAGATTCAGTTCGATGGCGCATGGACTTTATGCTGAGACATTTTTTGGAGAGGTATCCAGCGATCCAGCGAAAAGACAATCAGCGTGGCTTTACACACATGCAGAGGCTTGCGGTCTTCCGTCGAGATAAGGGGCATTGCCAACTTAAGATTAAGTGCGATGGCGCTAAGCTAACTTGGGATGATTGGCATTGCGACCATACCGTGCCGTGGACTGCTGGCGGGGAAACGACGGTAGAGAATGCCCGCGTCGCTTGCTCAGCCTGCAATCTTTCTAAAGGCGCTTCATTACTACCGGCGTAGCGCGATAACGCCGCGCATCGCCGGCGAATTCAAACGTTCCTGAGTGTCTGTTTTTCTAGACCGGCTACTTCCGCTTAGGGGCGTTTGTGTGAATTGGTGACCGTCTGCTTTGGGGCAATGAAAATTCCCAGACGCGCAAAAAACTGAGCTGCCTGATAACGGTCGTTGGTGACCTCACCCTATCGACCCAGTCAGTCGAGATTTTCAAAAGCAGACGGCCAACGTCTGAATTCACCGGCCTGTACGGCTTAACTCACACCATCATCGCTTTTAGCATCAATTGTGGCTGGCTTACGAGCGGACTGCACGCACCCGTAGAGCCTGCTGACCACGTACTGACCGGCCAGACCGAGAGCGACAATGCCCGCAACAACGACGTGTTCGCGCCAGCTCGATGGCAGGTTCGACGCCGAGCCGTAATAGCCAGCCATAATTAGTCCAACTCCACCAGGCATACTAAATGCGGCAAGGAATACTAGAACCGTATGTGGAAGGTCAAAGGTTTTCTTGAAATAGAGGTGAAGGCTGACGTATACCGCCGTGCAGATCAAACCCGCAGCAATGCCAATGGTAGTGGTGTCCATTTCAGCTGCCCCCCTTGCCTTCCTTGCCAAGGATTGCCCCCAAGACACCGCCAACAATTGCTCCGACAGGCCCACCAATTGCCGCGCCAAGCGCCGCGCCTCCAATTAGACCAACAGCCTGCGATGTATCACCAGATTGCTGCGATGTTGGCAGGAATGCACCACACTTTCCACAGCGATATGGCTGCTGCGAAACATTTTGAATGCGGTTAACAGATCCACATTTCTTACATTGAACTTCCATGCAACCTCCTTGTGGGAGCAACAGTTATTGGACGAACGAACCGGTTCGTACTATTAACAATAATTTGGCGGGCATATTTCCGATAACCAATTGATGCATTAATAATGCCCTTAATTATATCTGTCCACATATGAATATATAGTACGAACAGGTGCGAATGTCTCCTTATGGCAATGGCGGAAGTTCTGAAGAGTATGTCTCAAGGGCGGCTATGGGCCGAAACACGGACAGCTCGACCTGCTCATTTAGTTTGGCAGCTTAGTGCATAAGTAGCGGCGGCATAGCGCTTGTTCATTCGGCTTCAAGGCGTTCAGCCTGTTTCAGGTGTAGCAGCGCTTTGGAATAAACAGATACCTTTCGGCGAATCTCCGCCAGTTTTGTCTCGATCTCTTTCACCATCTCTATTTCCCATGGCTGGGCATACTTTAGCAGTGTGGCAAAGTTGTACCCGTAACTCTTCGCTGGCTTGGTAACCAGTTTCTTCACATTGCGTCGAGTATTACGAGCTTTCGAACCATACCAGTTCACTTCGTACCAATTTATTGTCAGGCCAAATCCTCTGACTCGAGTTACCGCATACAGCTTGCTCCTGGAATCCCAGTCCTTACTTTTGTTCTTGGCCATGACAAATTCAAAGTGGCTCTTGCATAGCGAATCAGCCTCTTTGCCATATGCCTCCACTCTTTCCTGTAGTCCATCCAAAGCTACCTTAATAACGTCCATTTCTGCTCCTATCGTAAAAAATCACATCCATCGAAATCTTTGGTTTGAGCTCAGGTTTACATCCACGCAGATGTCTATCTTTTGGCGCGGCAATCCCGGTCGTAAAACAAATCACTTTGTGGGCTCTCGCGGAAAAAATCTCCGCTGTATATTCAATAGGTTGAGTGCGAAAAATCCTTCATAACGCATGCCGGAAAAATCCTCCGGATGCGGAATTTCCTTCCGCGCCCGCATCATAAAAGTGCTTCGAGGAATTTTCTTCCAGCATGTGCGGAAATTTTTCACTTTTACTATCATGGTGTTGCGTGTGGAATATTTTTCCGCTCTATGACGATGGCTTCTTGGTGCGAATCGTGGAAGTTTTTTCCGCCCCATCATCTTTTTCGGAAGAAAATTCCGGCAGCGGCTTGGCTATCAATTCATCAATGATCGGTTTGAACTTGCGCAGAGGCGAAGTCGAACATGTCACTGCATGCAACTTTGCGTAAGGAACGGACAGCCTGTCCGCGCTTCCGCAGTATTGTTTGAGGAATAGGTAGATCAGCCTGCGCACGGCTGATTGGTTGAAGTAATCGCGATGGATTTTGTCGAAGAACTCGTTGTGCGCCAGGCAATAGATGGTGTGCGGGAGCTTGATTCTGACAGTCTTCAGGCGCCCCGCCTCATCTCTTTCCAGATGATATTCCTCGATGAAATTGAAAGATGGGTTGTTCAGGCCAATGGGGCGTGTATTGGTCAGGATGTTGCCGCCGACAAGGCGTTCCAGCCCCTGAATAAAAAGGTTCTCACGCTCGCCATGCCTTGGCCGCCCTGCAAGCCGATAGAAGTCTTCCACCTCAAGCTCGTAGGTAGCCCCAACATCGGCATCCCGGCCCTCCAGCGCCGCATTGGCTATCCATGTGACACAGTAGATCAGCACGTCGAAATCACGAATGGTCGGAAGCCCAGTGGGATCGGGCGTGAACTCAATGAACTTGCCCTTGTATTCGAACCTTCTGGGCTTTACGTCCCCTGCTGAAATCGCAAATGGTGAGCAGAATGGTAAGTCGGCCGTGAATTCTTCATACATGGCCTGCCGATCAGCTGGCGGGGCATCAGAAGGGAACAGGTCTTCGTCCTTGATGAAGGAGGCCGCGAACAGGTCTAAGGACGCAATGAGTTTGAATGCGGATGATTGGATTCTGATGGCTTGCTGCTTCCCCACTTTGACACCTCTCGACTTGATTGACTGTCGAAAGTCTAGTCACGCAGGAAAAGTAAATCTCCAAAATACGGTTCAAATTTGAACCGTATTCCCAAGCAAAATTATTGAGATCCTCAGGTTAAAAATTTCAACCGCTCCACGGATGCTCTGCAGTTAGTTTGAACATAAGGAAGGTTATGCCAGTCATGTGCCAGAGTTGCTCTGCAAGTGCTGTGGGATTGCGCGTTTCCTGCCAGATGCGCTACAGCCGTGCTGCGGGTGATTTGCAAAAATTGGCCCACAAAGCAATCAAGGAGACCTTCTGGCCGCGGCTGATTATGGGGAGACAGGAATGCTGCTACTTATTCTTTTTCTGGGATCAGTAATTTCCAGGGCTCGACATTGAGTGCAGCGGCAATCTTCCCGATGTTTCCTAGCGACACATTCCAGATGCAGCGCTCGACCGCTGAAATATAGGTTCGATCCAGATCACTCCTGAATGCCAGGTCCTCCTGCGAAAGAGACTGTTCACGCCTAATGCGACGCACATTTTGCGCAAGGATGCTTCGCAGATCCTGCTCCTCTGAGGATTTCCCAACATTGACTGCTGTACGTTTTGCCATGCTGCGAAGAATCCATTCTTGCAGTGTTTGTTTCCACGGAGTTTGCTTCTCATTTGTGATAAATTAGAGCCCTACGGATAAGGAGATAACCAGAATGACTACTGTTCTCGGAATTGTCATGTTGGGGGTATGTGCGATTGGTGCCATGTCCGTTCTTTCTTGGATATACAGGGAAATGGTGAAGCTGCACCGCAGTCAGTGGGGTGCGTTGCCACTCGCAAATTTATTCAAGCCAAATGGAACGGGGACATTACTTAAAGTCAGCAGGACAGAAGAAATGTGGGGGGGGAAGCTGACGCGATGGGAAGACCTTCCGCAATACAAAGGCCGCACAATGCACTTTGGCCTCCCCCACTATCGCGACGCGAAGGTCCCAGACAAGCACAACTATGCAACCGTGGAATACATGGATCATCCGGTCAAGCAGTACGTGTATGACGTGATGACCAATTTTTCTGGTGGACTGGATGCCAAAGGGGTTGCATATCAACTGTTTTTCCCAGTGACGTTCATACTGGCTGGGGCTCCTGTAATCACCGTATTGATACTTTCCGGCCTGTTCTATGCCTGGTCATTGTTATGGCTCACACCTGCAGCAAACCGCGCATCTCGACGCTCAGCTGAACGGTGCAGAAACCTCAAGCCAAACGACTGGAGGAAGATCTACCAAGAGATTGCCGAGGAAAAAGCGCAAGAAGATATGCTGGTCCGGGCCCTGTGTAGAAGCGGGATTCGGAGATTGTGAAAGACGCTCAAACTTAGAAAGGGGACTTTCTGTGAATTGCCATTATCTTCGTAAAGTAACAGCAGGGTTCGTGGTGCTTGGCTTGGCCCTGGCGCCTCTAGCTCATGCTGGAAACATTCCAGACAACAGCACCTCGCCCCCACACTACAAGAAAGGAGCCTCTTGCGTGCAAGAAAGCAGCAAGGCTGGCATGTTCACTTGCTGGGGAAGGTTTGGGAACGAACTTGTCGGCGTTGACGAAATTTACAAGCATGGATGGCGCGTAGTCGCATTCAAGCCAAGGACGGATGATCCCAACACCATCGACAACGGAATTTTGATCATCGAAGAACAGTGAGTTGCATTTCCAACTTATCTTCTCGATGGCTCCTCTCGATACCTAAAGGAATTATTCGGACAGGCGATATACGGTGTTCGGCCTTAGCAGCCAATGGATAGCTTCTAATCGTATGTCTGTTATGGCTTGGTCAGATGTCCTCGGAAGGACAGGTCGAGTAATGTTAGCTTTCAGCCTTGGAGAACTCACCCTACTGGCAGATGGCGGCCGTTATGTATATTGCCCATGCAGATAAAAATAACGCCAACTTTTTCCTTATTATTCATCACATTAAACTCAAGACAGCCCTAAAAATAGGCGCATTTTACTGCACTTGTGGTCGTTAAAATTCAGATAGTTGCAG
>Ga0209231_1000195_pt1 | contig 41696 bp, 40 predicted proteins | sample Deesub45470m_DNA_FD_188086 | JGI IMG/M metagenome (GOLD analysis project Ga0209231, IMG submission 188086) | Deep subsurface microbial communities from North Pacific Ocean - 450_OLKR46/470m Metagenome (SPAdes) (version 2) | ecosystem: Environmental > Terrestrial > Deep subsurface > Unclassified ... | reverse complement strand
ATTTTCTCGCCGCCCTCGGGGAAGGAGAGGATGAAGACGCCGTCGGCGCCGGTCGGCTGGGAGACGTAAAGGGGGCGGTTGAGCATCTGGCCGTCAGCGTAGAGAACGGCCCGCACTCCGGCAACGGGAGCCCCCTGCCTGTCGAGAATACGGCCGGCGATGCTGGTCTGGCCGAAGAGGTTGCCGGCCATGTCCGTCACCTTGGCGGGGACCTCGAGCATGGGGATGGCGACCCGGGCCACCTCCCCGTCTTTGACGGTGAGAGGATTGGCCGGATAGTAGCCGACATGGTCTCCGGCCTGCAGAGGGCCGGTACTGGAATGCCCCCGCCGCTGCCGGGCGAGGAGATAGTAGGTGCCGGCCGGGAGGGCGGCCTCGAAAACCCCCTCCCTGTCCGTCGGACCGGCCATCACGTACCCCATCCCCTTGAGACGGCTGGTGAGATCGGTATAGACGTAGATCGTCGCTTCGGCCTGGGGCCCTTCCTCGCCGAAGGCCCGCCCGAGAACCCCGGTGGCGACGAAGGGTTCGTCCGCCGGGGGACTCCCTGACTCCGGGACCAGCCCGAGGTTCATCTCCGAGAGTCCCTCCGCAGGGACGGCGACGGGGTTGCGGCCGTAAAAGGAGAACAGGCCCCCTCCCCGGGCGAAAAAATAATATTCCCCGGGCGGGAGAGTGAGCTGGAAGAGGCCATCGGCGGCCGTCGGCAGCGAAGAATAAGCCGGGGGTCCCGCCAGGGTCCGGGCTGTGACGGGATAGGCCAGAACCCGGACGTCGGCGGCCGGGGTGCGATGGCTGGTCACCTTCCCCGCCACCCTGACCTCGGCGACCGGATTGCGTACCAGGCAGCCGGCCAGAAGAAGAAGGAGTCCCAATGTCACGATGAGTCGTAGTTGCATAGCGTCCCTGATTAGCACGATTCGTTCCAAGAGGCGTCGGACGGCGGGCGCAAAAAGAGAGGGCTGCTTTGCGAGCAGCCCTCTCCCGGTTTTCGGCAATGCCCGTCGAGCTGTTACTTGACCACCTGACTGAGCATGTTGGGCTTGGTGAGGGCGGGCTCGATGATCTCGAGGGTCTGGCCGGTCTTGACCCCGTTCATCCGCGCCTCGATGCCGCTGGGGAAGATGGCCAGGACATCGTAGGTTTTGGCAGAGCTGAGGCCGAAGTGCAGTTCCTGGGGTTCCTGGGCACAGAAGCCGCTGGCGCTGCGCAGTTCCCGCAGGGCGAGGAGTTTGTCCTGTCCCTTTTCGAAGACCTTGACCTTGGCACCGAAGGAGTCACGGTTGGAGACGGTGCCGGTCAACTTGACCTTGATCCAGTTCTTGTCGTCCTGGTTGTTCTTGTAGAGCTTGTTGGGGGCTCCCCAGTTCACCACGTAAAGATCGAGATCGCCGTCGTTGTCGATATCGGCAAAAGCGGTCCCCTTGGTGCGGACCGTCTGGCACTGGAGCTGGGGCTGGGATTCGGCGATGTTGACGAAATTCCCCTTGCCGTCGTTGACGTAGAGCTGGTTGGCCAGCTTGCAGTCCCCTTCGTAGAGGTCGACGTCGCCGTCATGGTCGATGTCGCCGAAGGTCGGCCCCTTGCCCCACCCTTCGTGATCGGTCTTGATCTTCTCCGAGGCCAGAGTGAAATGCCCCTTGCCGTCATTGAGATACAGGTTGTTGGGTCCGACGTAGTTGGAGACGAAAAGATCGAGGGTCCCGTTGTTGTCGATGTCGGCAAAAGTGGCGCCGAGGCCCCAGTTGGCGTCGTCGACGCCGGCGGCCTTGGACGTTTCGCTGAAGGTGCCGTTGCCGTTGTTGAGATAAAGCTTGTTGGGCTCGCCGGCCGGATAACGGCCGTTGACCACGTAGAGATCGGCAAAATTGTCGCCGTTGACATCGGCCCAGACCCCCATCCAGCTCCAGGAGCGGTCGCCGACGCCGGCGGAGTCGGTCACGTCGCCGAAGGTGCCGTCGCCGTTGTTGCGGTAGAGCACGTTCTTGGCGCCGACGCCGTAATTGGCGCAGTAGATGTCGAGAAAGCCGTCATTGTCGTAGTCGACGAAGGAGGCGGCGTAGGTGAAGGCTTTGAGGCCGACTCCGGCCTTTTCGGTGACATCCTCGAAGGTGCCGTTGCCGAGGTTGCGAAAGAGGCGGTTGGCCTCGATTTCATACTGTCCGCCGGTGGCAAGATAGAGATCCATGTAACCGTCGTTGTCGTAATCGCCGAAAACGCTCCCCATGGCGAATCCGGGATAGTCGAGCCCGGCTCCGGCCTTGGCGGTAATGTCCTCGAAACGGCCGGCGCCCTTGTTCAGATAGAGCCGGTTGGCGCCCCCCTTGTTGGAGACGTAGAGGTCGGTCAGTCCGTCGTTGTTGATGTCGGCAAATGCGACCCCCTTACCGAGACCTTCGTCGGCCACACCGGCGACCGTCGAAATGTCGACAAACTCCTTGGCGACCGCGGTGCCGGCGAAAACCAGCGCTGCCGCAACCAGAATCGCCCCTAATGTTTTTTTATCCATGATCCTCTCCTTTTCACCGAAAACGCAGATTCATTTCTTGAGTGCAGTATCAGCAATCCCTGTTCCAATATTCAATTGTTCAGAATAGATTCAATCCTTATAGCAAGGAGAATGGCCAAGTCAAGACCCCTGCGCCATGTGACCGAAACATTCTGTCTTCTGGCGGAGAAATGACGGCAAAACGCCCTCGGGCGGAATGTTCTGCAAAAAACGCGCCCACCCGTTCCTGGCAGAAACCCGTCAGCGGGAAAGGATGGCGCGTCAGAAGTCCATCAGCTGAAGAGCTGATATCCCCAGCCGAGAAGGACCGCCCCGCCGAGGCTCACCCCGAGATAGACCAGAACCACCCGGCGCCGGAACATCCCCCACAGGGCCAGGATTGCCGGCAGACTCGACACCGGGCCGGCCATCAGCAGGGTCAAGGCGGCGCCGTGGTCGATCCCCCTTTCCAGAAGTCCGGCGAGGATGGGAATGATCGGAATCTGATTGGTCGGCAGCGGCAGCCCGATGAGTCCGGCCGACAGCACCGAGACGAAACTTTTCTGCCCCACCAGCAGGGTGATCCAGGAGAGGGGGACGAGGGTGACGATCAGTGCCTCGAGAACGATGGCCAGCAGGAGGTACTTGCCGACGAAGAGGGCGGCGTCGAGGGTCCGGTCGCAGATGAAGCGCAGCCGGCTCGCCCGCGGGACGATGGTCATGGTACGCACCGCCACTCCGTTGGCCGAGCCGATCTCGTAGGCGCTGGCCAGGGTGCCGTCTTCCCGATGGACGGGACGCAGAGTGATCTGATCCCCGGCGAGAAAACCCTGCCTGACCAGGGCCTGGACGACGAGCCCGGCAGAAAGGCCGAGGGCTCCGGCGCCGAGAAATTTGAGTACGGCCCATTTGAGGCCGAGTCCGCTGTAGGTCAGCAACAGGGCATCCGGACCCATGATCGGCGAGGTCACCAGCAGGGCGATGAGGGGCGCCAGGGGGGTGCCGAGCATCGCCAGGGAGATCACCACCGGCAGAATGCCGCAGGCGCACAGGGGGGAGACCATGCCGACGCCGACGGCCAGGACGATTCCGTAAGATCCGGCGCGGTTGACGTAGTCGCGCAGCCGCAGATCGAGGCGGTACCCCTTGATGACGCCGACAAGGACCACCGAGAGGAGGAAAAACCACCACATCCGGGAAATTTCCTCGGCGATGACGGCGAGGATTCTAAGCAGAATCGATTCAGGCATGGCGGCCTTCCACCCCGGGAGCATCGAGATCGAGAACGACGGGACGCACTGCGAGGAGATTTTCTTCGTCCTCCCCGCGCAGCCGGACCAGCACCCCCTCGAGGATCGCCTCCCGCTGACCTTCCCGCTCCCGCAATTCCTGTTCGGAGAGACCCGGGCGCTCCCGCTCCAGAACCTCGCAGACCCGGCGGTACTCCCAGGCGATGGCGAGGGCTTCCTCCCTGAGGGACGCTTCGACCCCCCCGCCGTCTTGACGGCGCACCAGCGTCAGGGCGTGCCTCCCCTCTTCGCGGACCAGGAGGTTGCCGGCGGCCAGGGTGCAGCCGGTGGCGACCCCGATGCCGTCCAGGGCGCAGGTCCGAATATGGTAGATGGCAAGGAGATCCTCTTCGGGACCCGCCGCCAGATGCCGGAAGGCGGCGTAGCCGAGACGACCGCCGAGCGTGCTCATCGGGCAGCGGTGGCCGTGACGGCGATAGATCTCCTCAAAAAGCTCCGGCGGCACCGCCCCGAGGGAGGTTCCCCCTTCAGAATTCATAGTGATGAGGGCAGTCGGTGTCGCGAATCTGGTGGTATTTGGCGGTCATGTCCGGGGTAAGAAAACAGCGGACCTCCTTGACGGCCCGGAGAAAGTGCTCGCGGGTCACCGTGGCGCTGTCCGTTTTGATGGCGTTGACCGTGGCCCGTTTGCAGAGGCTCTCGATATCCCAGCCGACGTACCCCTCGCTCAATTCCGCCAGCTCCTGGCGGTCGATCCCCGGGGCCAGGTTGGGCATTTTGTCCATATAGATATTGAGCATCCCGCGGCGATCGACGGCGGTCGGGGGATGAACGAAAACCTTGCGGTTGTAGCGCTTTTTCTCCTTGATCAGCGCCTGATCGACGGTATCGATGCGGTAGCAGGACCCGAGGAGCATGACGTTTTGCACCTGGTTGATGCGGTCGACCTGCTCGATGAAGAGCCGGGTCAGATCCTTGTCGGCAAAGGTCGGCGGCACGGCGCGCAGGTTCCCCGGGCTCCACTCGTAGTCGCACCCGGCCCGCGGCGCAAGCCACTCGCAGTCGGAGATAAAGAGAACGCAGGGCGCCTCGTGGATGGCGCAGTCGAAGGCCTCGATGAGCTCCGGCCCCTTGCCGAGCATCTCCTGCCCGGAAATATAGACGAAGCTGACCCCCGCCTCCCTGGCGCAGGCCTCGGCGAGCATGGTGATTCCGGTGCCGAGGGGCCCCCAGAGCATGACCCCGGCGGGAATCCCCAGGTTGTGCTGTTTGAGGAGTTCGGGCTTTTGCAGGGGGAGACAGACCATCTCCTTGAGGGTTTCCTTGACGTCGGCATAGCCGCCGATGTCGTCCCAACCGAGAACGGGATCGCGGACTTCGTAAAAGATGTTGCTCAGTTTTCTATGCATGATTCGACCTGTCTCGTCGCCCCGAAACATGAGCGGACGGATTGGAATGGGTGCCCGGACGGAAAGGGAGTGCGACTCTCGAAGGGAGCAACAACCATGCCACCTTGACTCTCCCCCGCCGCCCCCTATAATAGGGGTGCTGTCGGATTAAAGGAGCCGTTCATGGAAAAATTCATTCTGGCCATCGACCAGGGGACCACCGGGACCACCGCCCTGGTGATCGACCGCCAACTGCGGGTCCGCGGCCGGGCCACCGTCGATTTTCCCCAGCACTTCCCCAGACCGGGATGGGTGGAACACGACCCGGAAGAGATCTGGTTTTCGGTGCAGCAGGCCGTCCGCCGCGCCCTGCAGAGCGGCCATATCAAGCCGGGCGCCCTGGCCGGCATCGGCATCACCAACCAGCGCGAGACGACTCTCCTCTGGGAGCGCAGCAGCGGCCGACCGGTCGCCAACGCCATCGTCTGGCAGTGCCGGCGCAGCGCCGGGATCTGCGAAGAGTTTAAAAACCGGGGCCTGGAGGAACGCTTCCGCCAAAAGACCGGGCTCCTTCTCGATCCCTACTTCTCGGGAACCAAACTGACCTGGCTGCTGCGCGACCGTCCCGAACTGCACCGCCGCGCCCTGGAGGGGGAACTGGCCTTCGGCACCATCGACACCTTCCTGGTCTGGCGCCTGACCGGCGGCGCCAGCCACGTCACCGACGTCTCCAACGCCTCGCGTACTCTGATGATGGACCTGGAGAGCCTCTCCTGGGATGAGGAACTCATGGAGCTGCTGGAGGTTCCCGGGGCGCTCCTTCCGGCCATCGTCCCCTCCTCGTCCCCCTACGGCCAAACCCGGGGACTGGAATTCCTCCCGGACGGCATTGCCGTCTCCGGCATGGCCGGCGACCAGCAGGCGGCCCTTTTCGGCCAGGCCTGCTTCAGCGCCGGCGAGGCCAAGTGCACCTATGGCACCGGCGCCTTTCTCCTCGAAAACACCGGGGAGGAGATCGTCCGCAGCCAAAACGGCCTGCTGACCACCGTGGCCTGGCAACTGGGGGGGCGGACCAGCTACGCCCTGGAAGGGAGCGCCTTTATCGCCGGGGCCGCGGTGCAGTGGCTGCGCGACGGCCTCGGGGTGATCCCGGCCGCCTCCGACATCGAAGCGTTGGCGGCCAGCGTCCCCGACAGCGGCGGGGTGATCTTCGTCCCTGCCCTGACCGGTCTCGGCGCCCCCCACTGGCGCAGCGAGGCACGGGGGACGATCAGCGGCATCACCAGGGGAACGACGGCGGCCCATCTGGCCCGAGCGACCCTCGAAGGAATCGCCCTGCAGATCTGCGACCTGGCCGGAGCGATGGGGGAGGACCGCGGACAACCGATGGTCCTGCTCAAGGTCGACGGCGGCGCCGCCCACAACAATCTCCTCATGCAGCTGCAGTCCGATCTCTCCGGACTCACCGTGGTTCGGCCGTCGATGGTGGAAACCACCGCCCTGGGGGCGGCGATGCTTGCCGGTCTCGGGTGCGGCTTCTGGGACGACGTCGCCGCCCTGTCCGCCGCCTGGAGCGAAGAGCGGCGTTTTCTGCCGCAGATGGCGGCCGAAAAGCGCAGCGAACTCCTCGACTCCTGGCACCGGGCGGTACTCAAGGCCTAGGAGCCTAACGGACAGGACAGGCTCCTAGAGATCGTTGAGGAGACGGTAGATGCGCTGCTCCAGTTCCCAGATGGCGGCAGCGCGATCCTCCTCTCCCTGCTCATCGAGAAAAATACGCGCCCGGTCGAGCTGGGAATGGGCCTTGAGGAGGACCGGAGTGAGCTGGGATTCAAGCTTGATGCGGGGGATCTCCCCCACCTGCTCCTGCAGCTCCCGCAGGCCCTGGACGCCCTGATTGTAGCTCTCCACCTCCGCCCTGCCGGCACCGGCCGCCAACTCCAATCCGTACACCTCGATATCCCTCACCAGCTCCCGATAACGATCCGATATACTCATAGTCCGACGACTCCCTCTGGGACAAAGACTTTATTCACAATTGGAAAAGGAACATGGTAGTCAAAAGCCCCACCATTGACAACGATAAAAACCTTGAAAAAAGTTGACTTGCCCCGGAGGCAGCTGGTAACGTGAAGGCACATTTTGCGATTGAAGCCCTAGGGGAGTAGTCTACTGAGAGCCTTGCAACGGCAAGGCGACCCTTTGAACCTGATCCGGATCATACCGGCGTAGGGAAGCGGCGCGAACATCGGAGAGGGAAACCTCTTTGCTGGGGCCGCTTTTCGCGGCCCTTTTGACGTTTATGCGCATCCATATCAACGAAAAATCAGCCGAAATGGCCGACGACGCCACCCTCCTGCAGGTGCGGCAGCGTTTCAAGGCCGATGCCGACGTGATGATCGTCAACGGCTTTCCCGCCACCGTCGACGCGACGCTCTGCGACGGTGACCGGGTGGTCCTGATCCGCCGCGGCGAGCGCCCCGGCGCCGATGAGCTCGAGGCGTTGATGGCCGCCCGTCACACCCCCGGCGTCCACGCCCGGCTCAAAAATGCTGTCGTCGGCATCGCCGGCGCCGGCGGCCTCGGCTCCGCCATCGCCGTCGCCCTCGCCCGGATCGGGGTGGGGACGCTGATCCTCGCCGACTTCGACGTCGTCGAACCGTCCAATCTCAATCGTCAGCAGTATTTCATCGACCAGATCGGTCTCCCCAAGGTCGACGCCCTGGCGGAGAACCTGGCGCGGATCAACCCCTACGTCAGGGTCGCCGCCCACAACCTGCGCCTGACCCCGGGCAACATTCCGCAGCTCTTCGCCGAGGTGGACGTTCTGACCGAAGCCTTCGATGGCGCCGACCAGAAGGCGATGCTCGTCGAAACCTTTCTCGGCCGCTGCCCCGGCCGGCCCCTGGTCGCCGCCTCGGGAATGGCCGGGTACGGCCCTTCCAACACCCTGACCACCCGCCGCGCCGCCGGCAACTTCTATCTGGTCGGCGATCTGGAATCGGCCGCCGGACCCGGCGAAGGGCTGATGGCCCCGCGGGTCGGCATCGCCGCCCACCATCAGGCCAACGCCGTGCTGCGCCTCCTTCTCGGCGAGGAACCGGGGTGAGGAACGTCGCATTTGGCAAACCACCGAAGAGGACTTTCGTTCATGATAATTACCGTTAATGGCCGAGACCGGGAGGTCGCCCCCGGAACGTCCGTCGGCGCCCTCCTCGAAATGCTGGGCATGGAGGTCGCCCGCGTCGCGGTTGAATTCAACCGGGAAATCCTCCCCCGGGATCGCTTCGCCGCCACCCTGCTGCAGGAGGGGGACACCCTGGAGGTCGTCCAGTTCGTCGGCGGCGGCTAGATTTCCGACCGGACGCCTGATTCCCCAAACCCTTCACCGAGGATGACCCAATGGACCCGTTGATCATTGCCGGCCGCAGCTTCCAATCCCGCCTGCTGGTCGGCACAGGGAAATTCGCTTCCAACGCCGCCATGGTCTCAGCCATGGAAGGATCGGGGGCCGAGATCGTCACCGTCGCCCTGCGCCGCGTCGACATCGACAACCCCGCCGACAGCATGCTCTCCCACATCGATGGCAACCGTTTCCTCCTTCTCCCCAATACCAGCGGCGCCCGCGACGCCGAGGAGGCGGTGCGCCTGGCCCGGCTGGCCCGGGCCGCCGGCTGCGAACCCTGGGTCAAGCTCGAGATCACCCCCGACCCCTACTACCTCCTCCCCGATCCCGTCGAGACCCTCAAGGCCGCCGAAATCCTCGTCAAGGAGGGGTTCATCGTCCTCCCCTACATCAATGCCGACCCGGTGCTGGCCAAGCGCCTGCAGGAAATCGGCACCGCCACCGTCATGCCCCTCGGCGCCCCCATCGGCTCCAACAAGGGACTCAAGACCCGGGATCTCATCGCCATCATCATCGAACAGGCGATCGTTCCGGTCGTCGTCGACGCCGGACTCGGCGCCCCGTCCCACGCCGCTGAAGCGATGGAAATGGGTGCCGACGCCGTCCTGGTCAACACCGCCCTCGCCGTCAGTTTGAATCCCGGCGGGATGGGGATCGCCTTCAAAAAGGGGGTCGAGGCCGGTCGCGAGGCCTTCCTGGCCGGTCTCGGCAGGCAACAGGACCGCGCCGAGGCGTCGAGTCCCCTGACCGGGTTTCTGGGAGACTGATACCGTGTCCTTCGTCGACGAAATCAATAAATATGATCCGGAACAGGTCCGTGCCGGGATCGCCGCCAAGACGGCAAACGACGTCGAGCGCGCCCTCGCCTCCGAGCGGCTGCGCCCTGACGATTTCATGGCGCTGATTTCCCCCGCCGCCGAGGGGTATCTCGAGGCCATGGCGCAGAAGGCGCACCGCCTGACCCGGCAGCGCTTCGGCAACACCATTCTCCTCTACGCCCCCCTCTACATCTCCAACGAGTGCAGCAACGGCTGCCTCTACTGCGGCTTCAACGCCCTCAACAAGGTCCCCCGCCGCACCCTGACCCTCGACGAGGTCGAGCGGGACGCCCGCATCCTTCACGACCTGGGGTTCCGCCACATCCTCCTGGTGACCGGAGAAGCCCCGGCCAAAGTCGGCAACGATCTCCTGGCCGCCGCGGCGCGGCGCATCGGGCACCTGTTCAGTTCCATCTCCATCGAGGTCTACCCCATGGAGGAGGCGGGGTACGCCCAGATGGTCGAGGCCGGGGTCGACGGCCTCACAGTCTATCAGGAGACCTACGACCGCGCGCTCTACAGCCAGCTGCACCCCTTCGGCAAGAAGCGCGACTACGACTTTCGCCTCCTCACCCCCGAGAGAGGGGGCGCCGCCGGGCTGCGCCGCATCGGCATCGGCTTTCTCCAGGGGCTCGGCGACTTCCGCACCGAGGCTTTTTTCACCGGGCTGCACGCCCTCTACCTCTCCCGCCATTTCTGGCGCACCCAGATCTCCGTCTCCTTTCCGCGGATGCGCCCGGCCGAAGGGGGCTTTTCTCCCCCAAACCCGGTCTCCGACCGCAGCCTGGTGCAACTGATCTGCGCCATGCGCCTGCTGATGCCCGATGCGGGACTCGTCCTTTCCACCCGCGAGAGCGCCGCGCTGCGCGACCATCTCCTCCCCCTGGGGATCACCCAGATGAGCGCCGGCTCCTGCACCGCCCCCGGCGGCTACGCCGACGGCGACCGCAGCACCGAGCAGTTCGCCATCGACGACGACCGCACCCCCTCCGAGGTCTGCGCGCTGCTGCGCAGCCGTGGATACGACCCTGTGTGGAAAGACTGGGACAGCGCCTTTCTCGACAGAAGCGTCGGCTGCTGACCGTGGAGACCCCGGCCCGGATCGACTTTTCCCTCTATCTGATCACCGATCGGCAGGGACTTGCGGCCAAAGGCACCCTGATCGACGCCGTTGCTGCCGCTCTCGAAGGGGGGGTGCGGGCGGTGCAGCTGCGGGAGAAGGACCTCCCGGCAGCAGAGCTCTATTCCCTGGCGCGGCAATTGCGCGCCCTCACCCGGGAATTCGGCGCCAAACTGCTGATCAACGACCGCATCGACCTGGCCCTGGCCGTCGAGGCCGACGGCGTCCACCTCGGCACCCGTTCCCTGCCGACGGCCGAAGCCCGGCGCCTCCTCGGCCCCGCCCCCCTGATCGGCGTTTCCACCCACCGTCCGGACGAGATCGCCGAGGCCGCTTCCCAGGGAGCCGACTTCGTCACCTTCGGGCCGGTCTATTTCACCCCCTCCAAGGCACCCTACGGCGAGCCGGTCGGCCTCGAGGCCCTGCGCAGTGCCTGCAGCGTTACTTCCCTGCCGGTCTTTGCCCTCGGCGGCATCCAACCCCACAGAATCCGCGAGGTCCTCGACAGCGGCGCCCACGGCATCGCCCTGATCTCCGCCATCCTCTCCCGCCCCGATCCGGCCAGCGCCGCCCGGGAATTCTTCGCCCGCCTGAATCCTGCGGACAACTGACATCCCAGTCCCCCACTCGCCCACACCGCTGCGGAAAACCTAACCAAAGAAAAATCAACTCCCGGCCGAAACCGTCTACCAGGAGCCTGTCGGACTATACGGGCCGAAGCGAAAAATTGAATATTTGAGGACAGATTCGAGCTTGTTTGAGAGCCAATAGTCGTCTCTATTGGTCGAAAAGAAGCTCGGATATGGAGCAAATAGACGATTTTGCAGCCGGCTCATGGATAGTCCGATGGGCTCCTAGGATTGCCCCCCCTTGGGGGGCGCCATGAAAGATCATGGATGAAACGGCCAGAACACAGGGATCAGGAAAGTCGCCAGAAGCCAAAATAACAGATTCAAAGGGGTGCCGACCTTGAGAAAATCGACATATTTGTAACGGCCAGGGCCATAGATGAGGGTATTGGACTGGTAGCCGACCGGGGTCATGAAAGCGGCCGAAGCGGCGTAGGTGACCGCCATGAGAAAGGGCCGGGAATCGATGTTCAGCGCCGCGGCCGTAGCGATGGCGATGGGGGTGAGCAGGGCCGCCGTGGCGTTGTTCGACATAATTTCGGTCATGACCGAGGTCATGAGATAGAAAGCGGACACCAACGCGATCGGCCCCCAGACGCCGACCGTCGCCACCAGTTGGTTGGCAAGGTAAAGGGCTGTCCCGGTCCTTTCCATCGCCAGACCGAGAGCCAGAACTCCTCCGAGCAGGAATACGATTTTCCACTGGATCACCTCATAGGCTTCCTCCAGGGTCAGGCAGCCGGTCAGGACCATGAGGACCGCACCGACAACGGCCCCAACAAGAATCGGCACCAGCCCGATGGCCGCACTGACAACAACCGACGCAATAATGGCAATCGCTACGGGAATCTTCTTGCGGCGAAAATCCTGGCTCACCGCCTCGGAGATAACTACAAACGCCTGGTAACCATGGAGGAGTTCCAAAAGCTTGGTCGGCATCTCGATCAGCAGCACATCACCGGGGTACAGGACGGTGTCTTCCAGACGGCTCAGCATCAGGCGGCCGCGATGACGGATTCCGTGAACGGTGCCCCCCACCAGTGTTCGAAAACGGGCATCTTTCAACGTCTTGCCTTCAAGCCGCGAATTGGGCCCGATGACCGCCTCCACCAGCAGCGTCCCCTCCTCCTCCACCGTTTCATGCCAGTGAGCTTTGGAACGCAGGGAAAATCCGGCCATCTCCAGCAGTTTGCGGACCTGGTCAACATCGCAGCGCACCCGTAGCAGATCATTCGCCTTCAAAGGCACATCCTGAACCGGCAAACGGACCCTGATTCCGTCGCGAATTAATTCCTGGATATCGATTTCAAGTTTGGCCAATTCGCTCCTGGCCAGGGTCTCGCCGATGCATTCGGCATCCGGGTCCACCGTAACCTCGACCTGGTATTCCCGTCGCACATCCTCCAGAGCCATCCCATTTTCACCCCCCCGCTCGGGGATCAACCTGACCCCGATAAAAAACATGTAGAGGATGCCCGTGACGAGAATGATCACACCGAATTTTGAAAACTCGAACATGCCGAAAGCCGGGGCACCGGATTTGACGGCAATGGCGCTGACCAGGATATTCGTCGACGTTCCGATCAACGTGCAGACACCTCCAAACAGAGCGCCGAAGGACAGCGGCATAAGCAACTTGGAGGGACTGATCTTCAGGTCGCGCGAGAGCCCCATGACGATGGGGAGAAAGATAGCAACGACGGCGGTATCATTAATGAAAGCTGACATGGTTCCGGCAGTCAGCATGAGGGCAAGCAGGGCCAGCCAGAAGTTGCGTCGACCGATGCGCAGCAGGGCTTCGCCGACAAAATTGACCGCCCCGCTGCGGTAAAGTCCGCCACTTAGGACAAACATCGCCGTGACGGTGACGGTTGCCGGATGGCTGAACCCCGAAATCCCCTCCCCCGGGGAGACAACACCGCTGAGAATAAGGGCGGACATGACCATGATCGACACCAGATCAACCGGCAGCTTTTCCCAGGCGAAAAGAAGAACGGTGACCAGAACCACAGCAAGAACAAAAAACATTTCTCCCGTCATGCCAGAGCCCTCATGTTTTCATACGACCCGACCCTCAGTCACCAACTCCTCCATCCTCATCAAAAACCTGCATTTTCAACGGCCGGACATAGACCCGGTCCCCCTCATGAAGATTGAGGAGGCGCAGCTGATCCTGAGGCATCTCGGCTTCCATCAGCTCGCTTCCTTTGGCCGTCTCCATCTCGATATGCGCCATGGAGCCGGCATCGTGGAGATGCACAATCCTGGCTTCGACCTCCTCGCCATTCTCCCGGTGATCGCTGACCGCAAGATCCTGTGGTCGGACAAAGGCCACCACCGGCCGGTTCATGGTCTTGCGCATTTCCGGAAAACAGACCTCGACGTTGCCGATCCGCGCCAGCCCTGCCTCGACCACGCCATGGAAGACGTTGACGTGACCGAGAAAGGTATAGACGAAGGGCGTGGCCGGCCGGTTGTAAATCTCCGCCGGGGTTCCTGTCTGCTCGATGCGCCCCTCGTTCATGATGACGACCTGGTCGGCCACCTCCAGGGCCTCCACCTGGTCATGGGTGACGAAGAGGCTGGTGATGTGCAGTTCGTCATGCAACCGCACCAGCCAGCGGCGCAGTTCCTGACGGACCTTGGCGTCGAGGGCGCCGAAGGGCTCATCAAGGAGGAGCACCTTGGGGTCGGTGGCCAGCGCCCGGGCCAGGGCGATCCGCTGGCGCTGGCCGCCGGAGAGCTGGGCGGGATAGCGGTCGGAGAGATCCTCCAACTGGACCAGGCGCAGCAGCTCGAAAACCTTGTCACGAATCTCCGCCCCGCGCAGACGCTCCCGGCGCGGTTGAACCCTGAGACCGAAGGCGATGTTATCGAAGACCCGCATGTTGGCAAAGAGCGCATAATGCTGGAAAACAAAACCGACCCGGCGCTTGCGAACCGGAATCCGCGTGGTGTCTTCGCCTTTAAGAAAAATGCTCCCGGCATCCGGCGTTTCAAGGCCGGCGATGATCCGCAGCAGGGTCGTCTTCCCCGAACCGGAGGGGCCGAGCAGGGCCATCAGTCTTCCGGCCGGGATGCTCAGGTTGACATCGGTGAGCGCATGAAAGGAGCCGAAGCGTTTACTGATATTTCGGACTTCGATGCCGGACTCCATCAATCCTCCATATCCCTGGGCCGGAATTACGGCTCAAGGAGAAAACAAATCCCCGTGAAAAGTATAACAGGCAAGTTGGCGTTTGAACCGAAGTGACCGCCCAGCTACTTACCCCATCCATTTCAAGTGGTATGCTTTTTGCTCAATACAACTTAATTTGTCAAGTTGCCCTATGCCAAGTTTTCCCCCAGGAGGGTTGCCGTGACTTTTCAGATGTCAATCAGAAATCGCCTGATCCTGACGACCGGCCTTATCATGCTCCTCAGTGCCGCCTGCATGGGCATCTATTCTTATCTGAATCAGAGTCGGCAGCTCCAGAACCGCTTCCGAAATCTGGCGGAGAACGAAACCCGGCTTTTCAATACGATTCTCCAGGCCGACGGGGAAGGGCTGAGCCGGGCTCTTGACGGCCTCAGCCGACTGGAGCCGCTTCTGAAACCGCTGGCGGCAAAAGACCGCACGGCCTTGCTGGCTGTCGCCCGACCGATCTTCGACGATCTCAAGTCCCGGCACAATATCACCCACATGTACTTCATCACCCCCGACGGCAGGGTCCTGCTGCGGGCGCACAGGCCGGGACAATACGGCGACCTGCTAAAGCGAGCGACCTACCTGAGAGCCGCCGCCACCCGGGCCACCGCCAGCGGTCTCGAAATGGGACGCAACTTCTTCTCCATGCGCTGCGTCACCCCGGTCTATCTGCAGGGTGAAATCATCGGTTACCTTGAAGTGGCCGAAGAAATCGACCATGTCTTTGCCCAGATGAAAAATATCACCGGCAACGACGTCAGCCTCTTTCTCCCACATAAGTATATCGAGCAGTATGATATCGCGTTGCCCTTCGTCCAAACCGGTGATTTCACCCTTCTCTACCCGACCAGACCTCAAAGGACGCTGGAGCTGGCCGAAAAATTGGGCGGCTTTCTGGAAGAGGCCCTGCTCCGCGACAGCGTCGTTCCCGTCAAACTGGGCAAGGAGCGGTTCATGGTCGCAGCAGGACCGTTTCTCGACGCCTTCGGCCACACCGCCGGCATCCTCTTCACACAGCGCAACATCACCCCGCAGCACGCAGAACTCCTGTACGGGGTGGCCACCAGCATCGCGGTCTTCCTGGCCATTCTGATCATCGGCAATGCCTTACTCTATTTGTCCCTGAAAAAGAGCCTGACCCTGTTTCAGACCCTGCGACGGCACATTCAGAACCTGACCCGAACCTGGCAGGCGGAGACGCCCCTTGCGGTCACCTCTTATGATGAAATCGGCGACCTGGCCGAAGATCTCAACCGGATGCAGGCCCGGATCGGAGAGTTGCAATGCAATCTGGAAAACCGGGCCGACCAGCTTGCCGCGACCAATCAGGAACTCGAGGCATTCAGCATCTCCCTCTCCCACGACCTGCGGCTCCCCCTGACGCGCGTCTATTCTGCGGCCCAGATGCTGCGCGATGAATATTCCGACAGACTTGACGAAACCGGGCGCTTTCTGGTGGAGAATGTCTGCGCGGCCAGCGAAGGGATGGAGGAACTGATCGAGGCCATTTTGACCCTGGCGCAAATCTCCCGCAGAGAAATGGTCAACCAAACCGTCGACCTGGCAGAATTGTCGCGGGACATCGCCGCCGAACTCGAACTGGCCGCACCCGGGCAAAACGTCGCCTTCGAATGTCCGAGCGAGTTGATCGCCAGGGGGGACGCTCACCTGCTCCGGGTGGCCCTGAAAAATCTTCTGGAAAATGCCTGGAAATATACCGGCTCTGCCGATCGCCGCGAAGTGACCGTCGGCATGGAGAAAAAAGGGGGGAAGGGAGTTTACTTCGTGCGTGACAACGGCATCGGTTTCGATATGAAGGATGCGGATCAGCTCTTTGTCCCCTTCAAGCGATTACATAACTCGAAGGATTTCCCAGGCACCGGCATCGGCCTGTCGACCGTGCAGAGGATCATTCAGCGCCACGGCGGAACCGTCTGGGCCAGAAGCGCCAAGGGAGAAGGCGCAACTTTTTACTTCACCCTCCCCTGAACAAAAACGCCCGGCGTTCTGGCCGCAGCGCATTGGCCTCGGTTTCTGAAGTCGAAATAGCCACTTCAGCTCATTTTCCATCCACTCCGCAAAAAGGCGATCATCTCGCCAAATGCTGGATCGGCAGCACAGTCGTTCACGGTCTGCTTGGCGGGACAGATCAATCCGCCAGGGTTTATTACCCACGACCTAGGAGCCTGTCGGACTATACGGGCCGAAGCGAAAAATTGGATATTTGAGGCCAGATACGAGCTCGTTTGAGGGCCAATAGTTTTCTCTATTGGTCGAAAAGGATCTCGGATATGGCCCAAATAGACGATTTTGCAGCCGGCTCATGGATAGTCCGACAGGCTCCTAGATCCCTCCCCCGAAACCGACATACCCCTCGCCGAGATTGAACAGACGCTCCCCCCAATCGGCGGACCATTCGCAGAACTCTTCGTCGTTCAGGGGAACGGGCGGCGGTGATTCGCTGGGGCCGCGCAGCAGTCCGGCGACTTCGCGGTAAAGGTAGGACGCATGGGCCAAAGGCGCGGCTTCGATGACCGTTTCGCCAAAGAATGCGCTGCGGGTGACCGCCAGGCTTCGCGGCAGGGAGGTCAGCATGACACCGGTTTTTCGGGCAAAATCGGCAACGATGTTATCCGCATAGGAGGCCGGCAGATTGTTAGCGATCAGATCGACCTCGACCTCCCGGCCACCCAGATGCGCCCACAGACGATTGACCGCTTGCAGAGAACCCGGCTCGGCATCGCTGATGGCCACAACCCGGTCGCCATAACCGACATTAAGGAGCGCATCCAGAATCCTCAGGTTGTCGGCGACGTCGAAGAGCACCAGTTCCGGAACCGGAGTCAGATCCGATAGTCCGACGAGTGCATCGGGTAACCTCTCGATCAGATTGTCCTCGGACCATTCGAGGCAGGAAATCCCCTTGAAGCCCGTGGCCATGTGGTCGATTGGTAAGGGGTTGCTGCGATGCAACAAGGATGTCGCCGAACCCCCTGCGCAACCGACGACCATAACCTTGTGGCCACTTTCTGCCCAGGCCGCACCCAAATGGGCTGCAACACTGGAAACACCGACCCCGCGACGGCCAAAAAATATCAGAGTTTGAAGGATCATAAAAACCGTCCCCTTACTTCAGGCGGACCTTTTCGCTCTTGTCGATCTGCACCACATGGCCGTTCTGGATGACCAGGGTAACGCTGCCGTAGCGGATTTCGCGGATCGCCTCCCGCAGGCGCGCTTCAAGGTCCTTGGTCCACAACTCCCCTGCCCGGGGGTGCTCTTTGCCGCTCATACTGACCTCCTCGGCTGTGCCGGATGCACAGGTTAAATCTGAAAATCGGGCTCGAAGACCCGGACATTGGTGGGATGGATAAAGACCTTCTCACCGGTTTTCAACCCCAATTTCCGATACTGATCCCTCGGCAGTTCGGCCTGGACGATCTCATCGGTGTCAAGTCGTTTGAGCTCGATGCGAGGGAGAACACCGGCCCCCTGAACGAGGATCACCTCGGCGGCGATGTCGTCGGCGGTCTCGGCGCTGCGGCGGATGCGGATGTCGCTGGGCCGCACGTAACCGATGGAGTCTCTGTTTGCTCCGAGCGGTCCGGCGATGGCGCCCGCGTGATCATCTCCGGCCGTTCCCCGGCAATGAAACAGATTGACGTTGCCGAGAAAATTGAAGACGAAGGGGTTGGCCGGATGTTCGTAAATCTCTTCCGGGGTCCCGACCTGCTCGACCTTTGCCCGATTCATCACCACCACCCGGTCGGCGACTTCCAGCGCCTCCTCCTGGTCGTGGGTGACGAAGACACTGGTGACGTGGATTTCGTCGTGCAGTTTGCGCAGCCAGCGCCGCAGTTCCTGTCGGACTTTGGCATCGAGGGCACCGAAGGGTTCGTCGAGAAGGAGCACCTTCGGTTCCGTCGCCAGGGCCCGGGCCAGGGCCACGCGCTGGCGCTGTCCGCCGGAGAGCTGAGCCGGGTAGCGGTCGGCCATCGTGTCGAGCTGGATGAGGTGCAAAAGCTCGGTGACCCGCTCGCGGAGTTTCTCCTTCCCCGGACGCTCGCCTCTCGGCTTGACCGTCAGGCCGAAGGCGATATTGTCAAAGACGGTCATGTGGCGGAAGAGGGCGTAGTGCTGAAAGACGAAGCCGACCCCGCGCTTGCGCACGTGGCGCCTGGTCGCCTCCTCGCCGTCAAAGTGGATTGCCCCGGCATCGGGCGTCTCCAGCCCGGCGATGACCCGCAGCAGGGTGGTCTTGCCGGACCCCGAGGGGCCGAGGAGGGCGACCAGTTCACCGGAGGGGACGTCGAGGTCGATCCGATCGAGGGCGGTGTAAGCGCCGAAGGTCTTTGTGATGTTCTGAATCTGAATACCCATGGGACTTTATTCCACTCCAATCTCTCTGGTGATGGATTTGACCTGATGACGGACCTTTTTCTCCAGCAGCGCCTTGGCCACCAGGGTGAAGATCGCCAGGAGCGCCAGAAGGGAGGCGACGGCAAAGGCGGCGACAAAATTGTATTCGTTGTAGAGGATCTCCACATGCAGCGGCAGTGTGTTGGTCAGGCCGCGGATGTGGCCGGAAACGACGGAGACCGCACCGAATTCCCCCATCGCCCGGGCGTTGCACAGGATGACCCCGTAGAGAACCCCCCAGATGACATTGGGAAGGGTGACGCGGAAGAAGATCTGCCAGCCGCTGGCGCCAAGGACCAGCGCCGCCTCCTCTTCCTCGGTGCCCTGCGACTGCATGAGCGGAATCAGCTCGCGGGCGACGAAGGGAAAGGTGACGAAGATCGTCGCCAGTACGATGCCGGGAACGGCGAATATCATCTGGATATCATGTTCAGCCAACCAGGGCCCCATCCACCCCTGCAGGCCGAAGAGGAGGACGTAGATCAGGCCGGAGATGACCGGCGAGACCGAAAACGGGAGGTCGATCAGGGTGATCAGCACCGCCTTGCCGCGAAACTTGAATTTGGTGATGGCCCAGGCGGCGGCGATGCCGAAGACCAGGTTGAGCGGAACGCTGAAGGCAGCAGCAATCAAGGTCAGGCGGATCGCCGCCAGGGCGTCCGGCTCGACGATGGCCGTCCAGTAGGGAGCCAGTCCCTTTTCCAACGCCTGGACGAAAACGGCCACCAGCGGCACAAGCAGAAACATGGCGAGAAAGGCCAGAGCCAGGCCGCTCAAAATCCAGCGAATCGCTCTCGGCTCGGTCAGGGTCCGGTTGAATGGTGGTGAAAGTGTGGAGGCTTGCGTCGTCATAACGGTTTTCCTTTGCTACTTATCCCGGGCCCAATAATCAAGGTAAAAGTTGAATTTAAGGCAGAGTCGGAGAGGGACCTCGGAATCGATGGTCAGGTTTGAAAAATCGATCCGGATTTCCTCTCCGTTACTCTCTCTTTGCTCTTCGCCTCTCCGTTAAAATTCTAGATTTTCTGAACAGAATTCTCACTGTTCAACCTTTTACCTTTCGGAGTGGCGGCGACTCCACCACTGAATGAGGTTGATGGTCAGCAGAATCAGAAATGAGAAGCCGAGCATGACGGTGGCGATGGCGGTTGCGCCGGTGTAGTCGTACTGCTCCAGCTTGGTGATGATGAGGAGCGGCGTGATCTCCGAGACCATCGGCATATTGCCGGCGATGAAGATGATGGAGCCGTATTCGCCGATGGCCCGGGCGTAGGCCAGGGCGAACCCGGTCAGCAGCGCCGGGGTGATGGCGGGAAAGATGACCCGGGTAAAGGTCTGAAAGCGATTGGCTCCCAGGCAGGCGGCGGCCTCTTCCAGCTCTTTTTCCAGATCCTCCAGGACCGGTTGGACGGTGCGGACGACAAAGGGGAGACCGATAAAGGTCATGGCGACCATGATCCCCAGCGGCGTGTAGGCGACCTTGATCCCCAGCGGTTCGAGATATTGCCCGATCCAGCCGTTGCTCGAATAGAGACCGGCCAGCGTGATGCCGGCCACCGCCGTCGGCAGGGCAAAGGGGAGGTCGACCAGGGCGTCGATCACCCGTTTGCCGGGGATTTTGTAGCGCACCAGCACCCAGGCGACCAGGAGGCCGAAGACGCCGTTGATCAGGGCCGCACCCAGGGCGACGCCGAAGGTCAGGCGGAAGGAGGCCAGCACCCGCACCGAAGCGACCGTTCCCCAGAACTCATCCCAGGAGAGGATGGCCGTCTTGAACAACAGGCCGGAGAGAGGGATGAGGACGATCAGGCTCAGGTAGAGGAGGGTAAAGCCCATGGCCAGACCGAAGCCGGGGAGGACGCCGCGTTGTTTGAAAACAATCATAATGGGTTCCTGTAGGGACGGCCCTTGCGGCCACCGTTTGAAAATCGGGCACCCGCAAGGGGTGCCCCTAATATTACCGCGATGGGACGTAGATCTGGTCGAAGAGGCCGCCATCGGCAAAATGGGTCTTTTGCGCCTTTTGCCAGCCGCCGAAGACGGCGTCGATGGTGAAGCGCTCTACATCGGGAAAGCGTTTGAGATCGACCGGGTCGGCATGCTCGGGCGAAACGGGACGGTAATAGTTTTTTGCAGCGATCCGCTGCCCCACCGGGCTGTAGAGATATGCGAGGTACGCCTTTGCGACCTCCAGGGTACCGTGCTTTTTGGCCACCTTGTCCACCAGCGTCACCGGAGGTTCGGCTAGAATTGAAACCGAGGGGACGACAATCTCGAACTGGTCGGGGCCAAGTTCGTTCACCGCCAGAAACGCCTCGTTTTCCCAGGCGAGGAGGACGTCGCCGATGCCGCGTTTCACGAAGGTGGTGGTGGAGCCGCGGGCGCCGGAATCGAGGATCGGTACGTTTTTGAATACGGCCGCGACAAACTCCCGGGCCTTGGTTTCGTCGTTGTTATTCTTCTTTAAGGCGTAACCCCAGGCCGCCAGATAGTTCCAGCGGGCGCCGCCGGAGGTTTTGGGATTGGGGGTGATGACCGAGACGCCCGGTTTGACGAGGTCGTCCCAGTCGTAGATCCCCTTGGGGTTCCCCTTGCGCACCAGAAAGACGATGGTCGAAGTGTAGGGGGCGCTGTTGTGCGGCAGGCGCTTCTGCCAGTCGGCCGGGAAAAGTCCCGTTTTCTCGGAAATGGCGTCGATATCGTAGGCCAGGGCCAGGGTGACCACGTCGGCCTCCAGGCCATCGATGACCGCGCGGGCCTGCTTGCCGGCGCCGCCGTGGGACTGGTTCACCCTGACGCGGTCGCCGGTTTTCTCCTTCCAGTACTTGGCGAAAGCGTCGTTGTACTCTTTGTAAAGCTCGCGGGTCGGGTCGTAAGAGACGTTGAGCAGGGTGATGTCTTTGGCCTGGGCAAGGCTTGAGACAAAAAAGCCGAGGGCCAGGGTGATGAGGATCAGTGAAGTTTTGAGTCTCTTCTGAACCATGTCCATTCTCCTTGATTGGATCGAGTTTTCGTAATGGTCAGTAAGCGACCTGGACGCGGCTCAGCAGCACCTTTTCCGTTTCACGGTCGCCGCCGCCTGTGCTCCCGCCATTGAAGGTGGTCTGTTCATAGTTGGCCGCCACCTTGACGTTGCGACTCAGGTACCAGTTGAGCCCCGCCGCCCAGGCACTGGCCTTTTGCGCGGCACTGTCCGGATCGGCAAAGAACGGGAAGGCATCCGAATCGACTTTCAGTTCATTATAGCGTCCCGCTACCTCAAGGGCGCCCCAGGCGCCGTTTTTCGGATCAAAGACCCGTATCGGCTTAACACCCTTGAAGGAGGCATCCTCGCCGGTCACCACCCAGGACGCCGCCACCTGCCAGGCCTGGTTGGCCAGATTCCTGGTCACCGTGCCGTTGGTGACGTCCTGCTCCGAACGTACATACTCGGCGAGGAAGCCAACGGGGCCGGGGTACCAGTAGGCTTGCGGGGCAACCCGCCACCGCCGGCCGTCGGCTGAAATCCCGGTGATGTATTTGAAGAAGGTCTGCTGCCCGGCGGACTTGAAGAAGGGGAGCGCCCCGACCTGGTTTCCGTAGCTGCCGGCCACGCCCACGCCGAGGCCTTTCAGGGCGGCGATCCCGGTGTTTTTGAAGGGGTGAGCGAAAAGACGCAGCGCCCCGTCCTTGTCATCGTTTCTGTCGCCGTCGGCACTGCCGCCATCGACCCCGCCGTTGAAAACGCCGAGAGCATAGTTGACAACCCCGTCGCCGAACTCGCCCGAAACCTGCAGACCCACATCGCGGTTGGGGACGAGGCTGGTCGGCAGGGCCCTCTCGATGAAGAGGAGGGCCGTCGCCGACTGCAGGCGCTCCAGGCCGACCGGGGGCTTGAACTTGCCGACCCGGACCTGGGCCGCCGACCAATGGCTCGTTTGCAGGTAGGCGTCGAGCAGTTCGGTCTTGCCGCGACCGAAATCGGGCATGATGCGGAACTGGTAGTCCTTCCCCAACGTCCCCTCGATGATCGGTCGCACCCGCCGCAGCAGCAGGTCGTTGGTGAAAGCGTCCTGTTTGTCGTCGAGGTAGACGCGGCCGTCGGCCTGCAGGTAGCCGCGCAGTTTCAGCTGCCAGCTGCCGTCCGGCGAACGAAGGGAAAAACCCTTTTCGCCGGCTTCGACGATTCCCCGTTTGGCGGCCTCCTTGTCGTTTACCTCCTTCTCCTGTTCCAGCTTCCGCTCGAGAATGCGGATCTTCTGGTCCAGCTCCTGCCAGCGGTCCTCGGGTGAAACCGCCGCCCGGGCGGGGACGGTTCCCAGCAACAATGCTGCGGTCAGGGCATAAATAACGAACCGGTTGCTACTCATTGTTTCCTCCACACAAGTGTCGTAACGTCCGGTCGTCCGGTCGGTTAAACTCTTCAAGGGATGGTCGGTCAGGCCCCCGGTTGTCCGGTAGGCATAGGCTATGGCCATTTATTGTCCTGGGCAAACTTTTGATACATGTAAGTCTATCGTTTTAATAGACTAATAGTCAAAAAAATTAGATGCTGTAATCGATTACTTTTTTTGCTTTTCTGGCCGCATCACTGGAACGGGCGAGGACTTCCTTCAAGGTGGTATTGTCGAGAATATCGGCGACCGAGTCCCGCACGTCCTTCATGACCAGACGAATACCGCAACTCCTCTCATCGTCACACTCCGCGCACTTTTGATAGGCGGATTCGCTGACACAGGGAACAGGCGCCAGGGGTCCATCCAGTACGCGAATGGCACTCCCCATGGTGATCTGCGAAGGCTCCTTGGCGAGAAAATAGCCTCCCCCCTTCCCCTTGCGACTCCCGAGAATACCGGCATTTTTCAGTTGCAGAAGAATCAGCTCCAGAAACTTCCTGGGAATCCGGTCCTGTTCTGCCAGATCGACAATCAGTTTCGGCCCTCCGCCATGTTCGCGGGCGAGGGTCAGGAGGGCGATCAGCCCATATTTCGCTTTTTTTGACAACATTCTACTATACCGATAGAGTTAGTTTAGATAGAAACTAATGGACTCCGTTTCCTTTGTCAAACAAAAAAAACCGAAACCTCTTTCCGACTATTTCCCGCGCCGATTCCTCAATAAAACTCTTCCTCATAATCGGGCACGGCGCCGAACCATTGCGGCAGCCGCCGGGCCGCCTCCAGAGCCTCCTCGGCCTGGGCGATGATCCGCTGTCGATCCTTGGGGTAGCTTCCGGAGAGATCCAGGGCGTTGGAGACGTGATTGGAGCGCAGGATCGTCTTCCGGGGGTGCAGGCGCTGCACGATGGCCAGCGCTTCGGCGATGACCTCGCCGTTGCTGAGGGGCTCGATGGCATGAAAATAGGCATCATTGTGCCTGCGGAACATCGTCAGCAAAGAGAAATATTCGGGGGAGAGGGCGTTGATCCATGCAGCGGTGGCGGCAGCGTGCTCGGCGCTGCGCCGGCGCCCGGCCAGGCCAAGAATTGCCGTCACCGACAGTTTGAGCCCCGCCGCCTGGGCCTTGCGGGCCAGCGCCAGCATCTCGGCGGGGTCGAACCCCTTGCGCACCAGAGCCAGGGTTTCGCCATCCCCGCTCTCCAGCCCGAAGTAGAGGATGCGCACCTTCTTTTGCCGCAGCGCCTCCAGCTCCTCGACGCTCTTGGTGGTCAGGCTGTTGGGAGAGGCGTAGAGCCCGATCCGATTCAGGTGGGGAAAGGCCGCGGCAAGGGCCTCGAGAATCGTCACCAGCCCGGCCTGGGGATAGACCAGGGCATCGCCGTCGGCGAGGAAGACCCTCTGGATATGCTGGCGATGGTGAGCGGGGACAAGGTTGATCTCGGCGAGAAGTTCGGCGACCGGGCGGATGCGGAACCGCTTCATTTTGTACATGCCGCAAAATGCGCAGCTGTTCTGCGAACAGCCGATGGTGGCCTGGAAAATCAGCGACCGTCCCTCCGAGGGCGGACGAAAGACCGGTTCCTGGTAATCGAAATAACCGTACATGGAAGTAGTTCCTTTCGCTCTGGATTCAGCGCCGGTTGCCGCGGCTCTCGATCTCCCGCAGATGGCGGCGGGCCTCGCCGGCCACCTCAGGGCTGTCGGTCACATCGACGGCACCGAGAAAATATTGGTAGGCGCTGGTCTGACCCTGCGGCATGTGCAGCAGGGCCTTTCCCGCCCCGAGGTAGGCGCGGTCGAGAAGGGGGGCGGCGGGCCGCTCGGCAATAAAACGGCGGTAAACGGCCAGAGCCCGGTCAATTTCGCCGGTACGAAAAAGAAAATCACCGATGGCCAGGACGTCGGCACCGTCCACCTCCCCTCGCTCATCGGGACTTTCGAGGGCAAGAAAGTCCGCCGTCCCCTTGGGGAGGTCGCCGCTGCGGACCCGCCGGGCAATCGATGCCGACGGGGGACCGTCCGTAGCCGGTGCCTTCCCTCCCCCTGCCGGGTTGCCCCCCTTCGTCCGCTTCGCTCCCCGGTCGACCCACCAGGCCAGCGCCAGTCCGGCGAAAAACCCGCCGATATGGGCCCCATAGGCGATACCGCTCCCCTTGGTGCCATTGACCAGGAAGGGAATAAGATTGTCCAGAACCAGGTAAATTCCGAGGACCCAGCGGGCCGGCACCAGAAAGGTGTTCATGATGAAGGGGAAGAGGAAAATGAAAACCTTGACCTGGTTGCGCGGGAACCAGAGGAAATACAACCCGAGAATCCCGGAGATCGCCCCCGAGGCGCCCACCAGGGGGATCGGGGAGTCCCCGGCGAAGAAGGCAAAGAAGAGGGTGGCCGCCACCCCGGCGCCGAGATAAGCCAGCAGATAGCCGAATCGGCCGATCCGGTATTCGACGTTGTCGCCGAATATCCACAGAAAAAGCATGTTTCCCGCCAGGTGCAGCCAGCTGCCGTGCAGAAACATGGCGGTGAAGAGGGTCAGCACCGAGGGATCGGCGGGACGGAAACCGTAGCGGAAAACAAAGAGGTCGTAGGCGGAGACCTGGTCGAGGATCGCCTGCAGGGGGATTGCCCCCCGAGCCCCCATGGCCCTGAGGTAGTCGACCAGCAGAGGGTCGGTGAGATCGGGGCGGGAGACGGTCAGAGGGAGGGTGACGAGGAGGAAAACGGCGACGTTGGCGCCGATGAGCAGGTAGTTGAGATAGGGGGTTCCCCGGGGATTGGGTGTATCGCCGACGGGAAGAAACATAGGGGGTCCTTTTTCGGCAGAGCCTGGGGCTTAAGGGGTCGCAGCCCTGGCATTCTAGCACAGGGCACTTCGCCTCGACACCCCTATTGCTTTTTCCTCGCGAACCGGCTATTCTCCGCCCCCGGAGGAAACACTGTTGTGAATCTGCTCTATACCCTCGACCTCATCGGTACCGCCGCCTTCGCCGCCTCGGGGGCCTGGGCCGGCATCCGCCGCAAGATGGACCTCTTCGGCGTTCTGGTGCTGGCGGTGGTCACGGCCACCGGCGGCGGCACCCTGCGCGACATCCTTCTCGGCGACTTCCCCCCCTTCTGCTTCAAGGACGAAACCTACCTCTATATTTCCATCGCCGTCGGCCTGGGAATCTTCCTCTTCCATCGCCGTCTCGCCTTTCTCCAGCACCCCCTTCTCTACTTCGACGCCATCGGCCTCGGCACCTTCGTGGTCATCGGCACCGGCAAGGCTCTTGAATACCACATGGGCTTTATCGGCGCGGTGATGATGGGGGTGATTACCGCCACGGCCGGAGGCGCGGTGCGCGATGTCCTCTCCAACCAGATTCCCCTGATCCTGCGCAAGGAGGTCTACGCCTCGGCCTGCCTGGCCGGCGGCGCGCTCCTTGTCCTCCTCCACCAAACCTCCGTCGATCCGCGAGCGGCTGCCCTCGTCGCCGCCCTGACCGTGATCGGCCTGCGCCTGCTGGCCATCCGCCACAACTGGGCCCTCCCCCGGGCCCGGAGCTAAAAAAACCGTCCCGGCCTCTCCGCCGCCGCGCCTTGACCTTTTCTCCACAGGGATTAGGCTTATCCCCTGATCACCTCAATCCATCCTGGGAGGAGTTTTGCAATGCATACCGTCAGACTGTTCGGCACATCCCGAACCTACGCCGTCGGCAAGATCGTCTGCCTGGCCCGGAACTATTCCGAACATATCAGGGAACTGGGGAACGAAGTCCCCGAGAGCGCCGTCCTCTTCATCAAGCCGTCCAGCAGCATCATCGGCGACGGCGAACAGGTCGTCATCCCCCCCTACTCAAAAGACTGTCACCACGAGGTGGAACTGGCGCTCTTGATCGGCAAATTCGGTAAAAACATCCGCGAAGGCGAGGCGATGAGCCATGTCGCCGGCTACGGCGTCGCCATCGACATGACCCTGCGCGACGTGCAGAACGCCTTGAAACAGAAAGGGCTTCCCTGGGAAATCGCCAAGGGATTCGACACCGCCTGCCCCCTTTCCGACTTCGTGCCGGCCTCGCAAGTCCCCGACCCCCACGCCCTGCGCATCACTCTCGCCGTCGATGGCCGAATGCGCCAGGACTCCTCCACCGCCCTGATGATGCGCCGGATTCCGGCGATCATTCACGAGGTTTCCTCGGTCTTCACTCTCGAGGAGGGAGACGTCATCCTTACCGGCACCCCGGCCGGCGTCGGTCCCGTCACCTCCGGCGCCCGACTCTGCGCCGAGATCGAAGGGGTCGGGCACCTCGAGGTCTCCGTCCAGTGAAGGGTCGTGCTGTCCTCATCGGACCGGGGAGGCTGGGGCAGGCCGTCGCCCGCCTCCTCTGCGATGCGGGATACGACCTGCGGGCCCTCATCAGCCGCGACCCGGCTCGGGCGGTGGCCGCGGCCCGTTTTGCCGGATGCCGCCATGCGGCAACATCCGATCTCTCCCGGGTGGCCGAAGGCGAGTTGATCCTGTTGGCCCTGCCCGACGATCACCTCGGCGCCATGGCCGCAACCTTGCGCCGCGGCGGTCACCTTCGGCCGGGCGCCACTCTGATTCATTTCAGCGGCCTCCATCCGGCGGGCATCCTCCTCGGCGAGGAGGGTCCGCCCCTGCGGGCCCTCTCCATCCACCCCCTGCAGACCTTTGCCGATTCGGTCATGGGCGTGCGCAATCTCCCCGGCACCGTCTTTTCCGTGGAAGGGACCCCGGAGGTCATCCCTCTCGGCGAGGAGTTGGTGACCGATCTCGGGGGGCACTCCTTCGTCCTTACTGCCGAACAAAAACCCCTCTACCACGCCGCCGCCTGCGTCGCCTCCAACTACATGGTGACCCTGGCCGACACCGCCTGCCAGATTTTTTCCGCCTGCGGTTTCACCAGGGACGAAGCCTTTGCCTTCCTGACGCCGCTGCTGAGGGGGACCGAGCGCAACCTGGCGGCTCTCGGCCCGAAGCTGGCCCTGACCGGCCCCATCGCCCGCGGGGATGTGCGCACCGTCGGGAAACATCTCAAGGCCATCGCTCACCTCCCCGCAGAGGTGGCGCAGATCTATCGCATACTGGGAATCAGGACGGTGGAATTGGCACGGAAAAAGGGGACGCTCGACGCCGAGGCGGCCGAAGAGATCCTGCAATTGCTGGAGAGGGAGGGAGACAAATAAGATCGGGGGTCGCCCCCCTTATCCCCGGGCCATGAGACGCTGGCGGTTGCTCAGCAGGTGGGCCAGGCGGGTCGGTTCGGGGAGCCGGTAGTTGCCGAGACAGCTCTGCACCAGTGCGACGGCGGAGGTGAGATCGGTGCGGTGCCCGGGCGAGACGTAGAGGGGGCGAACGCCGCTGCGGGAGGTGAGGACCGCCCCGACTTCCTCGCCGTCGAGAAGGAGGGGAACACGGTCCCCCTTGTTGCGGCCGGGAGGTAAATGTGTGCCGCAGAGGCGGCTCTTGGCGCAGCCGACCGTCGGCAGGCCGGTCCAGAGACCGAGGTGGCATGCGAGGCCGAAGCGACGGGGATGGGCAATCCCCTGACCGTCGACCAGGACGGCATCGGGGACGGTTTTCAGTCCGGAGAAGGCCTCCAGGACAACGGGCAGTTCGCGGAAAGAGAGAAGGCCCGGGACATAGGGGAAGGAAATCCTTCCCGTCGCCGAGGCCTCCTCGATCAGTTTGAAATCCGGAAGTTCCAGAACCACCACGGCGGCAAAAAAAGTGTCGCCGCCCCGTTCGTAGGACACGTCGACCCCTGCCACCGTGCGTACGGGACTGGGGAGACAATCGGCCAGAACCACCTTTTCGGCCAACTCCCGCTGCAGGGCCACCGCCTCCCGACCGGTCAGGGTCCAGCTGTGCAGGCAGGGCCACTCCATACACCCTCCCCCGCTCCGGATTACTTGTCCCCCGGAGTCTCCGGTTCCTGTCCGTCTTTTGCCGCCGTTGGAACCGGCAACGGGGGATCCGTCGACCGTCGGCCGCCGATTTCCGGCTTGATCCGACAGCGCAGCCGCTTCTCACGCCGCTGCCGTCTTCGTTTGAGTTCACGCCGCCGTTCGCTGATCGCCATCATCCTTCTCCTCGAAGAAATCCCGCCAAACGCTCCGGACAGTGGGCAATTCTAACGGAAAAATCCCTTCTGACAACAGGAAGAGGATCAGATGCGGCAGCGCAGCAGCTTTTTGCCGTCCTCGAAAAGGACTTCCATCTTGTTCGGCTTACTGACGACCTTGACCAGGCCGACGCCGAAGCTCGGATGGACCAGGAGGTCGTTGACCTTGAAGCTCCGCTCCATGTCATAGGGAATCGCCCTGGAGAGATCGGCATGGGTACTCAGCGCGGCCCATTCCTGCAGATCGGCGGAAACGGCGGCGGCCAACGTCTTGCGGGTCGCGCGAACGGCGGTGGACGTCGGTGCGGCAGCGGGGCGCGGTTTCTTGTCCGAGGGTCCCTTGGGAGTGTGGTAATTGTGAATGCCGTTGCAGGTATTGCACTGGACACGCACGATCTTGTCGGCGACCATGGCGACAATGGTATGGTTGGTGATCACCCGGCAGCGGGTGCAACGGGCGTCGATGAAATCTCCTGCGGACGGCGGCTTTCTGCTCATACTTATCCTTATTGCGGGACGAAAAAGCCACAGGGGAAATCCTTCCCCTGTGGCGATCGAGGATGTTTCGACAACGCTTGATTTATACCATCCCCCCCCGTTCCCTGTCAAGGTTACCCCCGCAGGAAGAGGTCATCAGGCGACAAGGATTTACACGTCTTCCGGCCAAAAAGGGAGGGAGAGGGCGATCTTCCCCTTGCTCTTCCCCGGCAGAAATTAAAAAACGGGCCCCCGGATAAATACCCGGGGACCCGCGATGAAGCGGCGATCTATTCGCAGGCTATTTCTCGAGAAGGACCGCATGGGCGGCGGCCAGGCGCGCGATCGGCACCCGGAAGGGGGAGCAGGAAACGTAGTCGAGACCGATTCTGTGGCAGAAGATCACGCTCGAAGGCTCTCCGCCGTGCTCGCCGCAGATGCCGAGCTTGATATTGGGGCGGGTCTGGCGCCCCTTGACGCAGCCGATCTCCACCAGCTGTCCGACGCCGCTCTGGTCGAGGGCGACGAAGGGGTCGGTGGGGAAGATTTCCCGCTCGACGTAGAGGGGGAGGAACTTGCCGGCGTCATCCCGGGAGAGGCCGTAAGTGGTCTGGGTCAGGTCATTGGTGCCGAAGGAGAAAAATTCAGCCTCGACGGCGATGGCATCGGCGGTCAGAGCGGCCCGGGGGAGTTCGATCATTGTGCCGATGAGGTAGCTCACCTTGACCCCGGAACGGCCGATCACCTCGTCGGCCACCCGCACGGCGTTGGCGCGCAGGATGGCCAGCTCCCTGACCTCGCTGACCAGCGGGATCATGATTTCCGGAACGATCTCGTAACCGTCGTCCTTGATCAGCTGGCAGGCGGCCTCCATGATCGCCTGCACCTGCATGTCGTAGATCTCGGGGAAGGTTATCCCCAGGCGACAGCCGCGGTGCCCGAGCATCGGGTTGAATTCGTGGAGGGACTCGACCTTGTGCTTGAGATCCTGGGAGGTGACCTTCATCATCGAGGCCAGCTCGTCGATGTCCTTGTCGTTCTGGGGGAGGAACTCGTGGAGGGGCGGATCGAGGAGGCGGATGGTGACCGGCAGCCCTTTCATTTCGCGGAACAGTCCGAGGAAATCACCCTTTTGCATGGGGAGGATTTTCGACAGGGCCCGTTTGCGTCCTTCCATATCCTCGGAGAGGATCATCTCGCGCACGGCCATGATCCGGTCGGCCTCGAAGAACATGTGCTCGGTGCGGCACAGGCCGATCCCTTCGGCGCCGAATTTGCGGGCCACCGCCGCATCGTGGGGGGTATCGGCGTTGGCGCGGACCCGGAGGCGGCGCACCTTGTCGACCCAGGCCATCAACTCGCCGAATTCGCCGGTCAGTTGGGCCTGGACCGTGGGAATCTGCCCCTTCATCACCTCGCCGGTGGAGCCGTCGAGGGTAATGACGTCCCCCTTGGCGATGACCGAACCGTCTCGGGCGACGAACTGCTGGGTCCTGTAGTCGACCTTGATGTCGCCGCAGCCGGCGACGCAGCATTTGCCCATGCCGCGGGCGACGACCGCCGCGTGGGAGGTCATGCCGCCGCGGGCGGTGAGGATCCCCTGGGCGGCATGCATGCCGTGGATATCCTCGGGGCTCGTCTCGACGCGCACGAGGATCACCTTGAGACCGAGGCGGGCCGCCGCTTCGGCCTCGTCGGCGGAAAAGACCACCTCGCCGCTGGCGGCGCCGGGTGAGGCCGGGAGACCCTTGGCAATCACGGTCTTGGGAGCCGAGGGGTCGAGAGAGGGGTGCAGGAGCTGGTCGAGCTGCTCCGGGGCGACCCGCAGGATCGCATCACGCTCGCTGATCAACCCCTCCTTGACCATGTCGACGGCGATTTTCACCGCGGCATTGGCGGTGCGCTTGCCGTTGCGGGTCTGCAGCATGAAGAGTTTCCCTTTTTCGATGGTGAACTCGATATCCTGCATGTCCCGGTAATGTTTCTCGAGAATCTGCTGGGCCTTCATCAGCTGGCCGTAGCACTCGGGCATCACCTCCTCCATGGAAGGGAGGGAGCCGTCGCCGCCGGCCTTGTTGATCGGCTGCGGAGTGCGGGTTCCGGCGACCACATCCTCACCCTGGGCGTTGACGAGGAATTCGCCGAAGAAGAGGTGCTCGCCGGTGGAGGGGTTACGGGTAAAGGCGACGCCGGTCGCGCAGTCGTCCCCCATATTGCCGAAGACCATCGACTGAATATTGACCGCGGTCCCCCACTCGGAGGGGATATTGTTGAGCTTGCGGTAGGTGTTGGCGCGGGGGTTCATCCAGGAACCGAAAACCGCGCCGATCGCCCCCCAGAGCTGTTCCTGGGGATCGCCGGGAAATTCCCGTCCCAGGGTCTCCTTGACCTTGTTCTTGAAGAGACCGACCATCTCCTTGAGATCGGCGGCGGTGAGGTCGGTGTCCTGATGAACGCCACGCTTCTCCTTGGCCTGTTCGAGGATATGCTCGAGAATATCGCCGTCCATGCCGAGGACGACGTTGGAGTACATCTGAATGAAGCGCCGGTAGGAGTCGTAAGCGAAGCGTTCGTCGCCGCTGAGTTCGATCACCCCCTGCACGGTCTGGTCATTGAGTCCGAGGTTGAGGACGGTGTCCATCATCCCGGGCATCGAGGCGCGCGCCCCGGAGCGCACCGAAACCAGCAGCGGCTTCTTCGCATCGCCCAGGCGCTTGCCCATCAATTTCTCGATTCTCCGGAGGTTCTCGGCCACCTCCTCCTTGAGTGTGGCGGGGTACTGGCGGTCATTCTTGTAGAACTCGGTGCAGACTTCGGTGGTGATCGTGAACCCGGGAGGGACCGGCAGACCAATAGCGGTCATCTCCGCCAGATTGGCACCCTTCCCTCCGAGCAGGTTTTTCATGTCCCCTTTGCCTTCGGCGTTCCCATCGCCGAAAAAGTACACATACTTGACAGCCATCGAACTCTCCTCCTCCAAAAGTGATGAACCTGGGGGTGCAGCCCCCGTATATGAAAGCCGTTTTTTGCGGAAAGACTAATCGGCAATCCGCGAGAAATCGGCAATCCCCTCAAACAAACGGGCCACGGCGGTCAGCAGGGCGAGGCGGTTGCTGCGCACCCCCTCGTCCTTGGCCATGACCATGACTCCCTCAAAAAAGTCATCCACCGGGGTGCGCAGGGTGGCGATGGTGCGCAGTGCCGGACCGTAATCCCCGGATTGAACGAGGGCAGCGACCTCCCCCTGCACCTTCTGCAGCGCCCCGAAGAGGGCCCCCTCGCAGGGGGCCTCGAAACGGGCGGGATCGACGGTCGCCTCGACTCCGCCCTTGATGATATTGACCACCCTCTTGAAGGCGACGGCCAGGGGTTCGAAATCCGTCCGTCCCTTGAGTTCGGTGAGAGCCTTGACCCGCTCCAGCGCATCGCCGGCGTCCGCAAAGGAAGCGGCGAGGACCGCGTCGACCACGTCCTGGGGGTATTTCTGGCCGGTGAGCATGTTGACCAGGCGCAAACGGATGAATTCGACGACCTCGGCAGCGACCTCGGCGGCGGGGCGAGTGAGCTTCTCCCCGAGGAGGGTCACCGCCTCTCCGACCAGGCCGGGGATGGAGAGGGCATAGCCGCGATCGAGAATGATGTTGAGAATGCCGATGGCGCTGCGGCGCAGGGCATAGGGGTCGGCGGTGCCGGTGGGGATCAGGCCGACGCCGAAACAGCCGCAGATGGTATCGATCTTGTCGGCGATGGAAACGAAGGCGCCGACGTTATCCGAGGGGAGTTCGCCGCCGGCCTGCACCGGGAGATAATGCTCATGAATGCCCCGGGCCACCCGCGGATCTTCCCCCTCGAGACGGGCGTATTCCCTCCCCATGACCCCCTGGAGCTCGGGAAACTCGCAGACCATCCCGGTCACCAGGTCGCACTTGGCAAGCAGGGCCGTCCGGTCGGTGAGAGCGGCGACGGAGGGATCGAGGCGTTCGGCGAGGCCCCCGGCCAGCGCGCGAAAGCGCATCACTTTCTCGTAGCTGGTGCCGAGTTTGGCCTGGTAGACCACGTTCTTAAGGGCCTCGAGACGGGTCTCGAGCTTGACCTTGCGGTCCTCGTTCCAGAAGAACATGGCGTCGGAAAGACGCGCCCGCAACACCCGCTCGTTGCCGCGGGCCACCACCGAGAGGTCCTCGGCGCGGGTATTGGACACGGTGACAAAGCGCGGCAGGAGGGATCCGTCCTTGCCCACCAGAGTGAAGTAGCGCTGGTGCTCGCGCATGCTGGTGATCAGCAGCTCGCGGGGGAGTTCAAGGTATTTTTCCTCGAAGGAGCCGCAGAGGGGGGTGGGGTCTTCGATCAGACAGGCGACCTCGTCGAGGAGTTCCTCGTCGGGATTGATCTCGCCGCCGGCAGCGTGGGCCACCCGCTCGATCTCCCGGGCGATGATCTCCCGGCGCTGCTGCAGGTCGGGCATGACGAAGTGGCGCTCGGCCTCGGCCAGATAGCTGTCGACCCCCTTGACGGCAAAGACGCCGGGGGCCATGAAGCGGTGGCCGCAGGAGAGGTTGCCGCTTTGCAGGTTGCCGAAGGAGAAGGGAACGACAATGCCGTCGTAAACGGCGACGATCCAGTGCATCGGCCGGGCGAAGCGGATGTCGAGATCCATCCAGCGCATGGACTTTTTGAAGGGGATGCTGCTGATCACCCGCGGGAGCATCTCCGGCAGAAGGTCGGCCGTCGGCCGCCCCTCGTCGACCCTGGAGAGATAGAGATAGGTCCCCTTGTCGGTTTCGACGGTGGAAAGCGCCGAGACTTCGACGCCGTTGGAGCGGGCGAATCCCTGGGCGGCCTTGGTCGGGTTGCCGTCGGCATCATAGGCAACCTTCACCGACGGGCCGGCGACGGTCAGCTCCTGGCGCTGCTGGACCAAAGCGACGTCGGCAATGGAGATCGCCAGACGGCGGGGGGTGGCGAAGGTGCGGACGGCGCCGAAAGGTATGCGCGCCGTCTCGAGCTCCTTGCGCAGCAGCCTCTCGAGATCCTTCATGGCCGGGCGGATGAAGCCGGCGGGGATTTCCTCGGTACCGATTTCCAAAAAGAGTTCAGCGGACATGAAAATATCTCCAAAAATATCCAAGGGGCGCGGTCCTGCCGCGCCCCTTCGAGTGTCATTTCTTCAGCAGCGGAAATCCGAGTTTTTCGCGCTGGGCGACATAGGCCTCGGCGCAGAGCTTCGACAGGTTGCGGACCCGGCCGATGTAGTGTGCCCTCTCGGTGACCGAAATGGCCCCCCGGGCATCGAGGAGGTTGAAGGCGTGGGAGCACTTGAGGACGAAGTCGTAGGCGGGGAAGACCAGGTCCCTCTTCACCACCTGCAGGCACTCCTTCTCGTACATGTCGAAAAGGGAAAAGAGCATTCCGGTGTCGGCGACTTCGAAGTTGTACGTGGAGAACTCCACCTCGGTCTGGTGGTGGACGTCGCCGTACTTGACCCCCTTGATCCACTCGAGATCGTAAACGTTGTCGACCCCCTGAAGGTACATGGCGATGCGCTCGCAGCCATAGGTGATCTCGCCGGAGACCGGTTTGAGATCGATGCCGCCGGCTTGCTGGAAGTAGGTGAACTGGGTGATTTCCATGCCGTCGAGCCAGACCTCCCAGCCGAGTCCCCAGGCGCCCAGGGTCGGCGATTCCCAGTCGTCCTCGACAAAGCGGATGTCGTGCTTGAGGGGATCGATGCCGAAACTCCTCAGGGAGTCGAGATAGAGCTCCTGGATGTTTAGCGGCGACGGCTTGAGAATCACCTGGAACTGATAATAGTGCTGCAGACGATTGGGGTTCTCCCCGTAGCGGCCATCGGTGGGGCGACGCGAGGGTTCGACGTAGGCCACCTTCCAGGGCTCGGGACCGAGGACGCGCAGAAAGGTGGCGGGGTTGAAGGTTCCCGCCCCCTTCTCGACGTCATAGGGCTGCTGTATGATGCACCCCTGGTTGGCCCAGTAGTTCTGCAACGACAGGATCAGATCTTGAAATGTCACATTTCCTCCGTAAAAATCGCCGCCGCTGCCCCCTCGGGAGAACGGCCCAGCGTATACTGTATACAAAATTAGGGTGGAAAATTCTAACTCGCCCCCCGGGGCATGTCAAGGCTAATACTCCTGCAAAGACGCCCCTTACCGCCTTTGGGGCGAGGCCGTCTCGCGGAGCATCTGTTCGAGAAAAGGGAGGGATTTCAGGGGGCGGTTCAAATGGAGTCGCAGGGCCCCGCCGAGGAGACCGCCCCCTTCGATCAGAGTGCGCTCGCTGAGGGTGAACCCGGCGAAGAGCTCGGCGGGGCCGGCCAGGATCCGTGCCAGCGTCCCGAGGGTCGGCAGGGTCAGGCGCCACGCAGTCTTTTCCGGCGCGCAGGTCAGACAGAGGCTGCCGCCGCGCGCCGCCTCAAAGGCGACCTCGGAGCTCTTGAGCGTCTCGCCGCATTCCGAGCAGTGCAGCAGGTGCGGTGCATAGCCGGCGAGGTGAAGAATGCGCAGCTCGAAGAGGAGGCGCGCCTCTGGGGAACCGCCGTTGGCATCCAGATGGTCGAGAAAGGCGCGCAGCAGATCGTAGACGCCCGGATGGGGTTGCCCTTCAGCGAAGAGTTCCTCGACCAGTTCGCAACCGTAGCCGGCAAGGGCCACGGCGATCAGATCCCGGCGCAGCCCGCTGCGCAGGTCGAGGAGTTCCGCCTCGCGCAGGGACACCAGGTCGCCCCGCGCCGCGGCACGCCAGTGCAGCTGCACGCGGGCAAAGGGCTCCAGAGCCGCACCGAAGCGGCGCCGGCTCTTGCGCGCCTGCCGGGCAAACCCCTTGATTTGTCCGGCCTCGCGGGTATAAAAAGTCACAATGCGGTCTGCCTCCCCGTAATCGAGGTGACGCAGAACCACGGCTTCGCAACGCTGTTCGCGCATAGGGGAATCCGCCGGGCGTCGCCCCGGATCAGTGCAGCTGGGGGAGAAAGAGAGTCGCTGTGCCGAAATAGATCAGGAGGCCGGTGATGTCGTTGGCGGTCTGGACAAAGGGACTCGAGGCAATGGCCGGATCGATTCCGATCCTCTTGAAGAAGGAGGTGGCCAGAACCCCCATCGTCGCCGCCACCGTCATGGCGGTGGCCATGGCCATTCCGACCACCAGGCCGAGATAGGGGTTGTGGTGCCAGGCAAAAGCGACGACGCCGATGGTCAGTCCGCAGACCGCCCCCATGATCATCCCGACCCGCAACTCCCGGAAAAAAACCTGACGCAGGGTGGACATGTCGATGCGGCCGGTGGCGAAGCCGCGCACGACGATGGTCGCCGACTGCCCGCCGACGTTCCCCCCCATGCCGGTGATGACCGGGATGAAGGTAATCAGGGCAATGACCTCGGCAAGCGTCGCCTTGAACCGCCACATCAGGTACCCGGTGATAACCCCCCCAAAGAGGTTGGTCACCAGCCACGGCAGGCGGAGCCGGGCGATCTTGAAGGCCTTATAGCCGTAGAGGAGCTCCTCCTCGCTGGCGCCGGCCATTTTGTAGATATCCTCCGTCGCCTCCTGGCGCATGACGTCGATGACGTCATCGACGGTGACCAGACCCACCAGCCTGTTGGCATCGTCGACGACGGGGATTCCCAGGATGTTGTACCGGGCGACCAGCTGAGCCACCTCTTCCTGATCCACGTCGGTGCGGACGCTGATCACCTCGCGGATCATGATGTCCTTGAGGAGCCGAGAGGGGGAGACGGTCAGAAGCTGGCGCAGGGAGAGGACCCCCACCAGATGATTGTCGTCGTCGGTGACGTAGAGATAGAAAACCATTTCCACATCCCCGGCCTGCTGCACCGCCTCAATGGCTTCCTTGACCGTCAGGTCCTGATTGAGGGAGAAGATCTCCGTCGACATGATGCCGCCGGCGGTGTCTTCATCGTAGAGCAGAAGCTGCTCGATCTCGTCCGAGTCCTCATCCTGCATGATTCCGAGAATTTCTTCGGCCAGCTCCTCGGGCATATTGCGGATGATGTCGACGGCGTCGTCGTAGGGCATCTCCTGCAGGACTTCGGTGATCGTCTGCTTGTCGATCTGTTCAAGGAGCTGGGCGCCGGTCCCGTGGTCAAGCTCGGAGAGGACGTAGGCCGCCGTTTCCGGATTCTCGATCAGATTGAAGAGGGTGCGCTGATCCTTGAGATCGAGATAGCGGAAGATATGGGCGATGTCGGCGGGGTGAGACTTGACGATGACCTTGGTGAGGTGAGGAAAAGCACCGCGGCGAATGAGCTTCTTGACGGTGTCGAGGAGCATTTGCAGTTTTTGGTCCATGGCAATCTTCTCCTCGGGGTGCGGGGTAAACAGGTAAAGCGAATAAGCCTAACACCCCCCCCTTCAAGCTGTCAACGCCCGACGCCGGCGGCAAAAAAAATGCCGCAGCAGACAGCCGGGCAGAGTCATTCCTAGTGCGATTCCTGACGCTCTTCATCCCCAGGAATTTTGCCATGACTGGAGTACAAAATAAAAGAGCCCCACGAAGGCTCGTGGGGCTCTTTTATCGATAGGTGTCGAAAGTGCTTATTTAGATCTTGCGCACGTTAGACGACTGAGGACCTTTTTGACCCTGAACAACATCAAAGGTCACGCGGTCTCCTTCGGCGAGGGATTTAAAGCCATCGCCCTGAATTTCGGAGAAATGAACGAACACGTCAGGTCCGTTGTCCTGCTCGATAAAACCGAAACCCTTGGCGTCGTTGAACCACTTCACTGTACCTTCTGCCATCTTTTGCTCCATCTTCCCCTTTATGGGGTTTTTTTGTTGTGCAAATCCAAACCGCCTAACATAAAAACCCAGCCGACTGGGCTGCGTTTTGTCCCTGATTGACACCTTGTCGACCAGGTTGGCGCTAAAGAAAATACACACATTTTTTCAATGGCTTGTACGGTAACATGACAGGCACCACAAAGGCAAGCTAATTTTTGACACGAGTGTCGGTGCGACAAAACTATTCCAGGACGGGTCTTCGGAAGCGTCTCCTCTTTTGCCATCCACCTATTTGACCACCAAATCCTTGCGCAGAGAAATTCGATCCCCGAACCGCGAAGCGAATTCCTTCTTGACCGTCTCATACTCGTCGACCACATCAATCCGGGCGATAGAGAAGAACTCATCCCGATGGTAACGAAGAGTCCCAATGTAAATCGCCCGGTCGTCCGGCTGTTGATCGATCTTCACGCCGCCGGGCAGAAATGCTCTCTGGACGAAGTTAGGCTCTTCGAGCAAAAAATTTCGCCAAAAAGAGACCGCAGTGTCCATGTAGACAACCCCTCCGAGATAGTAGAGGGGCATATTGGCGGTCCGGACGAAAAAAACCTCCCCAAACGGGGCAAGGATGTGGTCGCGGAAGGTCTGTCGCCGGTCCAGATCCGGGCTCTTTAGTTCGCTTCCGGTCAGCAGGATGACGCTGTTGTAGAAACCCTTGTGGGCAAGATGCAGCTCCTGCTCGCCGACCGCCAGGGGCGGCACCAGCTCGATGCGGCCGACCAGAATGGCCTCGTGTTCACCCAGTTCTTCGAGGGAATAAATCGGAGACATCCTGGGCGGTCCGGCACAGCCGGCCGTAAAGATCAGAAGCATTGCAAATAGGCCCAGAATGAAATTTTGCAAGGTCATCCGCCTCATTTCCTCAGTTCGGCCAGGCGCTGCTTGATGATCGGCTCCCAATAGGACATGCTGTTGCGCTTGAGAATCTTCTCCAGCACCTCCATTTCCGACGGATAGTCAACTCGCACCATTTCAAACTTGCTCTTTTCGGAGGCGACGACCTTGAAGGACCCCATGTAGTGGAGTCCGGGTTCATCGATGCGCATGGCCGAGGCATTCTTCTGACTCTGTGCGAAGGAGAGATGATACATCGTCGGCCCTCCCATGCTGAAGCCGGTGGGCATCCCGACAATTTCGGCAATCTGGTAGCTGCCTGGCATAAGGTTGTAGACCCAAAAATTACCGGGCCGGCGGGACGCGGAGATCCCGCCGTTATAATCCACTTTGCCCTTGAGCATCACCGGCTTTTGCTGGGTGGCGGCGCGCATGAGTTTAATAGTGTCCATGTCCGCCTTACCCGGCGCCTCGCTCATATCCACGTGTCCATAAACCAGAGAGGTCATGGACGGGTCGGCCGGTTGCCGAAGAGCGCAGCCCGTGACACCCGATGTGACAATGAGGATCAGCAGTCCAAAAATCAGTTTTTTCACTTTGCCCTCCTTTTTTGCATATTCGAGTTTTTTCAATCAACATCATCTGCCAATTCACACCAAAGGGAGCCAAATTAAACTACGCTTACTGGTAAATCAAATAAAATAGGCTCGTTGGCAGGGAATATAGACACGGGGACACAAAAAGCCCCCGAAGAATCCGGGGGCTTTTTGTTGGATCAAGAGATTGTCGTGTTCGGGCAACCAGGGGATCAGGCCGCCCCTTGGGCCTCATAACTCTCGACCAGCTTCCGGTAGCGCTCTTCGAGACCGGGAGCGGCCGCTTGCGCCGCGGCGTAGGCGGTGATCATCGCCGAACGCGCGTCCTCGGGGAGAACCCGTTCGGAGAGTGGATAGAGAATATGATCCTCGGTATGGATGTGCTCGCGCAGCAGGGCGGCGTAGCCCCGGGCGTTATCGGCGATGACCGGGATCTGCCCCGCCTCGCCGGCGATGGCCTTTAGCGCCCCCTCCTCCATGCCGCGCACGAAGGACCGCCCCTGGTCGTGGGCCAAAAGCATCGCCGCCACCGGCGAGTTCTGCTCCGGCATGCCGTTGGCCAGCAGCGCCTTGAAGAGAACGTCCTCCTCCTTGGCATGATGAAAACGGTCGGCGTAATTGCGGATGAAATCGACGGCGTCGAGGTAGAACGGCCAGTTGCGGAAACGCCCGGCCTCCATCAGCTCCGTGTTCTTCTCCACCAGGGCGATCAGGCGCAGAATCAGCTTGTGCTCTTCGACCATCACGGCCGTGATATCGGTTTTCATCAGGATCTCCTTTCGCCGTCGACGCCGATCACCACCACCTCGAAGGGGATTTCCTTGCCGGAGGCCGCCAGGGCCTGCTGGGCCACCGCCGCCATGCCGCGGCAGCAGGGGACTTCCATGATGGTGACGGTCAGGGACTGAATATCGTTGTCGGCAAGAATCCGGGTCAGCTTCTCCACGTAGGGGCCGCAGTCGTCGAGCTTGGGACAGGCGTTCACCAGCACCTTCCCCTTGATGAAGTCGCGGTGGAATTCGGCATAGGCGAAGGGCGTGCAGTCGGCGGCGATGAGGAGGTGGGCGCCCTGCAGCCAGGGGGCCGTGGGGGGAACGAGGGTCAACTGGGTCGGCCACTGGCGCAGCTCGGAGGCGAGTCGCCCGGTTTCGACGCTGTTGCTTGTCTCCTTCTTTTCGATGGTGCGCACGTTCGATCCGGGGCATCCGCAGGCAAGGTTTTTCATGGTCGTATCTCCTTCTTTAAAAAGCGGTGACGGGTAAAAAGACGGTTCAGACGACGGTGTCCAGATAGGCGTTGATTTCCTCTTCGATCTTTTTTTCGGCCTCGGCTCCGAGGGCGTGGATGGCGACCACGTCCTTGAGGAGACAGATGCCGACGCCGCAGGTGACGCAGCCGATGTCGAAGCGCCCGAGTATCTCGCCGATGAGCGGGTGAGCGACGATGACATCCTTGATCTGCCGGCTCCCCATGTCCTGTTTGAGTTCCATATTTTTTCTCCTTCCTCGATGGTGACTGGAGCATAACGCAGGACCCCGGGGGGAAACATGATGTGGATCAAAAACCGAAAAAAACCCTCCTCCTTCGATCAAGGCCCGAACCTAGTATGAAAACAGTTTTCATTTTCCCCTTGACAGACGGCGCGCCTCTCGCCTATCTTTCTGAAACCGATTTTCAATTTCCGGGTCGGGCCGCGACACCGCAGCCCGCCCCCCCCCCATTCCCAAGGAGCCGACCATGAAGACCCTGTTGTCCAATGCCTGCC
>Ga0209231_1000194_pt1 | contig 41870 bp, 40 predicted proteins | sample Deesub45470m_DNA_FD_188086 | JGI IMG/M metagenome (GOLD analysis project Ga0209231, IMG submission 188086) | Deep subsurface microbial communities from North Pacific Ocean - 450_OLKR46/470m Metagenome (SPAdes) (version 2) | ecosystem: Environmental > Terrestrial > Deep subsurface > Unclassified ... | reverse complement strand
CGCCGTCCGTCCCTGCCGAATGCGGGGGCCAAGGGGCCGGGCCGGGGAAAATGCGCTCTACAGGGAGCATCGCAGGCCCTTGTCCATCAACAGGTGGTGGATCTGGGTTTCCCATCTTCCCTTGACGATAGGCCGCCGCCTCATTATATTGTCAGGGCATCCCGCCCGTCCCCCAGGAGTTCCCATGGCAAAAGACTACTACGCCGTTCTCGGCGTTCAGAAGACCGCCCCCGCCGACGAAATCAAAAAAGCCTATCGCAAGTTGGCCCTCAAATTCCACCCCGACAAGAACCCCGGCGACAAAAAGGCCGAAGAGAAATTCAAGGAGATCACCGAGGCCTACGCCGTCCTCTCCGACGCCGAAAAACGTCGTCAGTACGATCAGTTCGGCGAGAGCGGCTTTCACCAGCGTTATTCCCAGGAAGACATCTACCGCAACTTCGACGTCGGCGACATCTTCCGCGAGTTCGGCTTCGGCACCGACGATATCTTCGGCCACCTCTTCGGCGGCGGCCGGGGACGCCCGCAGGGAGGCGGTAGCCGCCAGGTGATCAAGGGACAGGACTACTCGATGCAGATCAGCATCCCTCTGCGCCAGGCGCTGCTCGGCGGGGAGCGGCGCGTCGACTTCCGGGCCCAGGGGCAGGCGGAGCACCTTCAGGTGCGGATCCCCCCGGGGATCGAGTCGGGACAGAAGCTGCGGGTTGCCGGCAAGGGCGGTCCCAGTCCGATGGGGGGGCCTCCCGGCGACCTCTTCCTCGAGATCCGCGTCGAGCCCGACCCCGTCTTCAGCCGCGAAGGACAGGATCTCTTCGTCAAGGTGCAAATCCCCTTTTCCGGCGCCTGCCTCGGCACCGCCGTCGACGTTCCGACCCTCGGAGAAAGCAAGCGGGTCAAGGTTCCCGCCGGCATGAGCAGCGGCGGACGCATCCGACTCAAGGGGTTCGGTGTCCCGGTCCGCGGCGGCAAGTCCCACGGCGACCTCTACGCCATCATCGAAGTGGCCGTTCCCCAGCACCTCAGCGACGAACAGCGCAAACTCCTCGAAAAACTTCGCGATTCAGGCCTCTAGGAGCCTTTCGGACACTACGGGCCGAAGAGAAAAGTTGGATATTTGAGGACAGATTCGAGCTCGTTTGAGAGCCAATAGTTGCCTCTATTGGTCGAAAAGGAGCTCGAATATGGCCCAAATAGACGATTTTGCAGCCGGCTCATGAATAGTCCGGCAGGCTCCTGGTCCCCCTCGCCCCCTCTCCACCTGCGCAAATGAATCCATCTAAATCCAGCCTCCCTCGCGGCAGGCTGGATTCTTGCATTAATCCACAAGGTCGGCATCCGCGACGATATTCTGACCCATTTCCGGAGAACCACCTTGAGGCGCTATATCAGTCTGAAAATTAAAATGGCCCTGACAGTCTTCGTGCTGATCCTCGGCACCCTGTCGGTCTTCGGGTTCCTGGCGCTGCATCACCTCGAGAAGGGGCATAGGGAGGGGATCGCCCGACAGCAGATGGCCCTGATTAAGGAGATCGGCGAACAAATCGACGGCGACCTGACCCGCGCCCGGGAAATCATGGTTCAAACCGCCGCCACCGTCCCTCAGGAAATGCTCGGAGACTCGGAAGCGCTGCAACTCTTTCTCGACACCCACCTTGGCCTCGGCACCCGCCATATCTTCGACAACGGCGTCTTTCTCTTTTCCGCGGAGGGGATTCTGCTCGCCGAATCCCCTTACATCGAGGGACGCCGCGGCAAAGACTATTCCTGGCGGGACTATTTCCGAAAAACCCTCGCAACAAAGGCGCCGACGATTTCCGATCCCTACATCTCCAGCCAGAAACACGGCCATCCGGCGGTCAACTTTACGGCAGCGGTTAAAAATCCGGCTGGTGAGATCGTCGCGGTCCTCGGCGGCAGTATCGACCTGCTGGGCGATAACTTTCTCGGGCGCCTGACGCGAACCCGCATCGGCGAACAAGGATATTTTTATCTCTTCAATCCCGGGCGACTGATGATCCTCCACCCCGATCCGTCCCGGATCATGCAGCACGACGTCCCGGTAGGAGCCAACCTCCTCTTCGACCGAGCCATCGACGGCTTCGAGGGGACAGAGGATACGGTCAATTCCCGGGGCTTGAAGGTCATTGCAACCTTCAAACACCAGCGCGAGACCGACTGGATCCTGGCGGCCAATTACCCGGCATCCGAGGCGATGGCGCCGATCCTGCGCATAAAAAAGTTCATGATCATCGGCCTGATTCTGGTGCTGGCTGCCTGCACACTGTGCGTATGGCTCTTCATGCGCTACCTGACCGGACCGTTGCAGCATCTCTGCGCCGACCTCAAGCGCAGCACCGAAGAGGGCGGCGAGCGGGATCCACTGGCGGTGCGCGACAACGACGAGATCGGCCAACTCACCGTCCTCTACAACCGTTTGATGGAAGAGATCGAGAAAGAGAAGAAGCAGAGCCACCAACGCCTGCAATTTTTGCAGACCGTAATCGACACCATCCCCAACCCCGTCTACTACAAGGATTTGCAGGGGCGCTACCTCGGCTGCAACCTCGCTTTCGAGGAAGTTTACGGACGCACCCGCAGGGAGCTCTTCAAAAGGACGGTCGAAGAGGTCGCCGCTCCCGAGGCGGCCGAACTGATTGCCGCTGCCGACCGGCAGCTCTTCGCCCAGCAGGTGGGGGAATTCCAGATTTACGAGCAGCCGATGACCTTCGCCGACGGACACCGTCACGAGGTCCTCTTCTACAAGGCCGTTTTCCACGATGAAAACGGTGCTCCCGCCGGCCTCGTGGGGTCCATGATCGATATCACGCCGCGCAAGGCGGCCGAAACCGCCCTCGCCGACGCCAAGGATTTTTCCGAGAATCTCCTGGAAAACTCGGCTGTCCCCTGCTTCGTCCTCGACACCGACCACCGGGTGATCCTCTGGACCCGCGCCTGCGAAGAGCTGACGGGAATCCGGGCCGAGGATGTGGTCGGAACCGATCGGCACTGGCAGGCTTTTTACGACCACCGCCGCCCCTGCCTGGCCGATCTGATCATCGACGGAAATCTCGAAGGAACTCTCGATCTCTACGACCGTTTCGCCAACTCGCTGCTGATCCCCGAAGGGCTGCAGGCCGAGGACTGGTTTCCAGCCATCGGCGGCCGGTCCCGCTACCTCTTCTTCGAGGCGGCGCCGATTCGCGACCGAAAAGGGCGACTCGTCGCCGCCATCGAAACCCTGCATGATCTCACCGCCAGCAAGCACGCCGAGATGGCCCTGACGGAGAGCGAGGCGAGCAACCGTTCGCTGATCGAGCGCTCTCCCGATGCCATCCTCGTGCACCGCAAGGGGGAAGTCATCTTCGCCAACCCGGTGGCGACCCGCCTCTTCGGCGCCGAAAAGGCCGAACAGCTCCGTGGCCGGAAAGTCGTCGACCTCGTCCACCCGGACAACCGGGACGCCGTGCAGAAACGCATCGCCGCCACCGAAATTGACCACGCCGAAGTGCCCTATATCGAAGAAAAGATCCTGCGCCTCGACGGAACGGTGGTCGATGTCGAGGCCGGTTCCTCCCCGGTTTTTTACGGCAGCCAATGGGCCGTGCAGACGGTGCTGCGGGACATTACCGAACGCAAACAGCTCCAGGAGCGGATCTGGCACCAGGCGAACTTCGACCCCCTGACCGGACTCCCCAACCGCTCCCTCTTTCAGGATCGTCTGCAGCAGGCGATCAATCGCTCGGAACGGGAAGAAAATGCGCTGGCGCTGATGTTCATCGACCTCGACCGTTTCAAGGAGGTCAACGACTCCCTGGGCCACGGAGCCGGCGATGTGCTCCTGAAGCAGGTCGCCCATCGCCTCGCCGGAACACTGCGCAAGAGCGACACCGTCGCCCGCATGGGTGGAGACGAGTTCACCGTGATCCTGGGCGAATTCCACTCGCGGGAAGACATCGAGGGAGTGGCGCGGCAGATCTTGCAGAAACTGGAGCTACCCTTCGACCTCCCCGGCGGCCAGGGCCGGATCTCGGCCACCATCGGCATCGCCCTCTATCCCGACGACGGCTGCGACACCTCCGAACTGATGAAAAAAGCCGATGTTGCAATGTACCGGGCCAAGAAACAGGGGCGCAATGGCTTTGCCTTCCACCGGGAGGAGCGGGTTTTTCTCCGGGACAGCAAATAATCGAAAATATCTTCCAAGGCAAAGGATTCAACGCAGAGGCGAAGAGGCGCAGAGACGGAGAGTTACAGAAAAATTCACAAGCGACGCTTAGATCGTCTCCAGCTCTGCGTCTCACCTGCCTGTCTCCGCACCTGTTGCATTGACAAAATTTTTCCGGATCACCGATCCACAGGGCAAAAATAGAGGCCCCCTCGACAGGGGGCCTCTATTTTTTGAGTCAGGGAAATTTAGCGGAACAACCTCAGCCGTGAAATTCCGTACCGTACATCATTGCCAGGCGGCCGCGGTTGTCCAGGCAGAGGGGGCAGAGTTCTCCGGCGTCATCGTAGAGTTCCCGGGCGAGGATCGCTCCGGCCTCCTCGGCGGGAGTGGCCGGGGGGGCTTCCGGGTCGAAGGGTTTGCCGCAGAGCCTACAGGGTCGCATCGATCCCCTCCAGGTGGGTTTTCACCAGATCGGCCATGGCGGCAATGAATTCGGGATGGGCATTGAGGGACGGCGTGCGGCGGAAATGACGGATGCCTTGCTTTCGGGCGTGTTCGCTATACTCGATATCGATCTCGTGGAGGGTCTCGATATGGTCGGAGACGAAGGAGATCGGCACCATGAGCACCGATTGATAGCCTTCGTCGGCCAGCCCGTCGAGGACCGACACGGTGTCCGGCTCCATCCAGCGCACCGGGCCGCTTCGGCTTTGAAAACCGAGGCGCCAGGGGCGCTCGCCGAGGCGCTGCATTGTCCCCTTGACCGTCGCCAGGACGTGTTCGAGGTAGGGATCGCCGCGGTCGATAAAGCGCTGCGGCAGGGCGTGGGCGGAAAAGAGGATCTGCACCTCGTCGCGCATCAGCTCGTGGAACTCCTCGAGCGCGGCACGGATCCGGCCGGCCAGGGCATCGAGATAGCCCGGCCAGTCGTACCACTGCTCGATGACCGAAAACTGCAGCTCGGGGTGGATCCGGGCGGCGGCACGACGGAAATCGTCGATGCTGCTGCCGGTGGTCGCCCCCGTGTAGTGCGGATACATGGAGAGGACGACCGCCCGGGACACGCCGTCGGATCGCATCCGTTTCAGGGTTTCTTCGGCCCGCGGCGACCAGTAGCGCATGGCGACATAGGGTCGCCAGGTCGAACCGAGAGCGGCGGCAATCCCCTCGGCCTGGAGCGTCGTCCAGCGCAGCTGCGGCGACTTGCCGCCGATGGCGCGGTAGTTCTCCCTCACTTTCCGGGCCCGGAAATGGCTGAGAATCCTGGCGAAGGGGCGCTGGAGAATGCTCCCCAGGGGGAGCTGGATCAGTTGGCGGTCGGAGAAGAGGTTGTAGAGAAAGGGCTCAACGGCCTCGAGGGAATCGGGTCCGCCCATGTTGAGGAGGACAAGGCCTATCGGTATCGGTTCAGGCATGATGGATCGTCCGCCACAGAGACACTGAGGCACAGAGAAAGACGAGAATTTCACAAACTGTTCAAGGGTTCAATACCCTGGAACAGACCGGTTTATTCGCCTCTCTCTGTGTCCTCGGTGCCTCGGTGGTTCAATGGATTAATTGACAGTGCCTACTTGCGGCTGAGTCTGTGCACGCACTCGACCATGTGGATCGCGTTTTCCGGCGGCACCGTCGGCAGGATGCCGTGGCCGAGGTTGAAGATAAAACCGGGGCGGCCGGCGTTCTCGTCGAGAATGCGCTGCACCTCTTTTTCGATGTAGGGCTTCGGCGCATAGAGAACGGTCGGATCGAGGTTCCCCTGCACCGCCACATCGGGGCCGAGGATGTCGCGGGCCTTGCCGAGGTTGACGTGCCAGTCGAGGCCGACGACGTCGGCGCCGGCTTCCTTGACCAGTTCGAGCATGGTGCCGCCGTTCTTGACGAAGTAGATCACCGGGATGCCGTCGCGGTTGAGGCCGTTGATCAGTGTCTTGACGTAGGGGAGGATATAGCGCTCGAAGTCGTGGGGGGCCAGAAGCCCGCCCCAGGTGTCGAAGATCTGGATCGCCTGGGCGCCGGCCTCGATCTGCATGTTGAGGTAGCGCCGGTCCATCTCGGTGATCTTCTTCATCAGAGCGTCGTAGAGGGGGAAGTCGGCGTACATCATCTGTTTGAGAGCGGCAAAATCCTTGCTGCCGTGCCCTTCGACCATGTAGCAGGCGAGGGTGAAGGGAGCACCGCCGAAGCCGATGAGGGGGACGCGCCCTTCGAAGGCGACGCGCAGGCGCTGGATGATCGCCGGCACGTAGGAGACCGCCTGGGACATGTCCTCGGGGACGATGAGGGCGTCGACGTCGGCGGCGGTGCGGATCGGTTTCTCGAAGACCGGGCCGGGGGTGAAGTCGAGGGCCATCCCCATCGGCTCGATGGGAGTCAGGATGTCGGAGAAGAGGATCGCCGCATCGACGTTGAGAAGGTCGATCGGCTGGATGGTCACCTCGGCGGCACGGGCCGGATCCTTGCAGAGGTCGAGAAAGGTGCCGCCCCCCTGGGCGCGGACGGCCTTGTATTGGGAGAGGTAGCGGCCGGCCTGACGCATCAGCCAGACGGGGACGTAATCGGTCGGTTGGCCCCAACAGGCCTTGATGAAGGTGTATTCGGTGGACATGGGGATGGAACCTCCTGTATGACAAATTTTGAATTGCGAATTTTGAATTTTGAATTTAATTCACCATTCAAAATCCAGAATTCAGACTGACAATTTTGAATGGTGAATTTTGAATTTTCCATTCAAAATCCAGAATTCAGAATTCAGAATTGGACTTACGCCTTGGGCGCGTTCTCCGCCGCTTCCTTCTCCATCCGCTTGCGGGTGCGGTTGGGGATGTAGTTGCAGAACGGCTCCTCGGCCATGTAGTCGCCGTAGACGGCGTCGGCGCGGGCGCGGCAGCCGCCGCAGACGTTGATGAACTCGCACTCGCCGCACTTGCCGGTGTATTTCTTGAAATCCCTCAGGTCGTTGAAGACCTTGGAGTTGTACCACAGCTCCTTGAAGGGGATCTGCTTGACGTTCCCCACCGAGGAGTGGAAGTAGGAGCAGGGCTTGAGATTGCCGAAGCAGTCGATGAGGCAGATCGTCTGGGCGGCGATGCACCCTTTGCCGCCGCCGGTGGAGAAGGTCAGGGAGCGACGCTTGAAGTCGACCCCTTCGGCCTTGGCCATCTGCGGGACGATGCGGTAGTAGTGGGGAGCGCAGGTCGGGCGCATGAGGATGTCGCTCTCGTTCTTCTCCTGCTCGTAGTGCCAGGAGAGAATCTCCTCGTAATCCTCGGCGCTGATGAGCTCGCTCATGATGTCCTCGCCGCGACCGGTGGGAACGATCATGAACATGTACCAGGCGGTGGCCCCGAGCTCCTTGGCGACCTTGAAGGTGGCGCCGATGTCATGCTGGTTGCGCTTGGTGAAGGACGAGTTGATGAGGAACTTGATGCCGTTGCGCTTCAGGGTCTCGGCGGCGCGGACCACCCCGGCGAAGGCTCCCTCGCAGGAGCGGAAATCGTCGTGGATCGCCGCGGTGGAGCCGTCGAGGGAGAGGGAGACCATCTTGATGTCGGCCTCCTTCATCTCGGCGCAGACGGCGTCGGTGACCAGCGTGCCGTTGGTCGCCATGCACATGCGCAGCCCCTTGGAGGTGCCGTAGCGGGCGATCTCGAAGATGTCCGCGCGCAGGAGCGGCTCGCCTCCGGAGAGGACCATCACCGGCTTGGAGACCTCGCAGATGTCGTCGATGAGCTTCTTGGCCTCGGCGGTATTGAAATCACCCACCGCCGCGTCCATGTCCGACGAGCAGCGGCAGTGGACACAGTTGAGGTTGCAGCGCTGGGTGCTCTCCCAGGCGATCCACTTGGGGATGAAATCTTCGTTGTATGCTGTCATTTCGACTCCTTGGCGGGATGGTCTCCCCTTGTTGCAAAAAACCTACCGACGCACTTTAAATCAAACGCCCCGAAAAGACAAGAATTCCCGCGTCCGTCCGGTCGGCGCCTCCGGTTATTTGGCGGCGTCGCCCGTCGACAGAGCATAAACAAAAGGCGAACCTCCGGGGTCCGCCTTTTGTCCGGAATATTTGCGGCCAGCCTCAGGCGCCGGCCGTTTCCTGCCGGGGAACGCCGTCGACCAGGTCGAAGAGTTCGTCAAAGATCGCCTGCACTGTGGTAATCTTGTTGGCTTTCCAGGCGTTGGTGCCGCAGAAGACCAGGCCGGTCTCGACGTCCCCCCGCTGAGCGCGGTCGAGGGCGTGGACGACGCAGAAGCGTTCCTGTCCCGTCTTATAGGAGCACTTCTTGAGGCACCCCGAGGGACAGCGGAGACCGAGAGCGAGGTCGCGCTGACGGATCCGCTCGACGTTCCCCTTCAGGGCGCGGCCGGGGAGCCCGGCAGGACTCATGATCAGGCCGATGTCCTCAGGCTTGCAGTCGAGATAGGCCTTCTTGAAGGCGTCGGAGGCGTCGCACTCGACGGTGCAGACGAAGCGGCTGGCCATCTGCACCCCGTCGGCGCCCTCTGCAAAGGCGTGCAGCACATCGGCGCGGTCCCAGATTCCGCCGGCGGCGATCACCGGCATGTCCACCTGCCACTCCTCGCGGAAGTACGCTTTGACCTCGCGCACCGTGGCATACTGATCGTACTCTCCGGAACCGATATTCTCCAGTTTCTCGCCGAGATGGCCGCCGGCGGTGTCGGGATCCTCCACCACCACCGCGTCGGGGAGGCGGTCCCACCCCTTATGCCACTTGCGGGCGATGAGGGTGGCGGCCCTGACCGAAGAGACGATGGGAACGATGGCCACTTCGGGCCATTCGGCGGTCAGCTCCGGGAGGTTGAGAGGGAGACCGGCGCCGCTGACGATGATCTTGGCTCCCCCTTCGCAGGAGGCACGCACCATCTCGTCATAGTTGGTCACCGCCACCATGCAGTTGGTGCCGATGATGCCGTCCGGGGCGATCTGGTAGGCCTTGCGCAGTTCGGACTTGAGACCTTCCGGCTCGGCGGTGAAAAAGTTCTTGCCGTCGTAAAAGGGGGTATTGAGGCCGATTCCGGCGCTGGCCACCAGACCGATGCCGCCGCAGAGAGCGACGTGACCGGCGAGGCCGGAGGCGGAGATACGCACCCCCATCCCCCCCTGGATCAGGGGAAAGCGCGGGGTATAACGGCCGATTTTCAGGGGCTTGATCATAAGAGATAGATCCTGTCTTGCCTAGAGGACCGGGAAATCCGACCCAATATTTCGGCTATGGTAGCAGAAGCCATCCCCCGGAATTGTAATAGTTCTGTAAAACCCCGCCGAGATTGCCCTTGTCGGGCCGCCGTCGGAAATGGTAAAGAGAGGGCATGAAACGATTCGGACGCCTATTCAACCCCCTGATGGCAATCATCGGCATTCAATTACTGTGGATCCTTCTGGTGGTCTTCTGGATCTCCTGGTTCATGGGGAGTCACCGCCGGCTGCGGATGATCGCCGAGAAATACAGCCCCGACCTCATTCAGGGGGGGGTGGACTGGTTCATCCTCGTCGAGGGGCTGGTCTTGCTGGCGGCAATTCTCGCCGGAGTCTACGTGATTTTTCTCTACTGGCGGCGTCAGGTGGCTCTCTATCGGGCGCAGCGGGATTTCATCGCCCAGGTCACCCACGAGCTCAAATCCCCCCTCGCCTCTTTGCAGCTGCACCTCGAGACGATCCGCCGCCGCAAACTGTCGGCGGAGAAGATGGAAACCTTCCTCGACACCATGCTCGCCGATACCGACCGCCTCGGGACCCTGATCAACAACATGCTCACCACCCAGCGGCTCGAACAGAAGGGACTCAAGCCGAACCTCAAACCCTGCAACATCTCGGAGCTGGTCTCCGGCTACTTCCGCCCCCGGCAGTACTCCCTCCCCAAGGCCGGGCGCATGGAACTCGACATCGAACCGGGTCTCTGTGCGCTCGCCGAGCCCGATTCACTGGAGACGGTTTTCCGCAACCTTCTGGAAAATGCCCTCCTCTACGCCAGCGGCCCGCCGCGCATCAGGGTCCACCTCTACCGGGAAGGGACCTATGCCCATCTGAGCTTTGCCGACCGGGGGAAGGGAATCGAAAAACACGAGCAGAAAAAGGTGTTCAGCATGTTCTACCGCGTACGTCCTCCCGGGGAGACGATCCGCGGCTCGGGTCTGGGTCTTTTCATCATTCATACCGTCGTGCGCCTGCACCGGGGGAAGGTCTGGCTGGAGAGCGAGGGGGTCGGCAAGGGGACCACGGTTCACCTTCTCCTCCCCCTCGTCAAGGATCCACAGGGGAGCCGGCCATGAACCCGGTGCATATCCTTCTCGTCGAGGACGAACCGAACATCGCCCGCGGCCTGATCTTCAATCTCGAGGAGGAAGGGTTTCGGGTGAGCCATGTCGAGAGCGGCGAGGAGGCCCTGGAGGCCATCGGGACTCACCCCTTCGCCCTGGTGGTCCTCGACCGCATGCTCCCGGGGATCGACGGCCTCGAGGTCTGCCGGAGGCTGCGCCGGAGCGACGGGCGCCTGCCGATCCTCTTTCTCACCGCCCGGGGGGAGGAGGCGGAACGGGTCGAAGGGCTCCTCGCCGGGGCCGACGATTATCTGACCAAACCCTTCAGCCTCGAGGAGTTTCTGCTCCGGGTGAAGGGCATCCTGCGCCGCTCCGAATGGTACCGTCCCGAGCAGGGACGGGAAGAGAGGATCACCTTCGGCGCCAACAGCATCGACCTTCAGGAGCAGATCGCCCGCACCCCCCAGGGAGAGATCGCCCTGACCGACCTCGAGGTGCGGATGCTGCGCACCTTCTTTCATCACGAAGGAGAGGTCCTCTCCCGGGCCGAGCTGCTGTCGGCGGTTTGGGGCGTTTCTCCCGACACCGAGACGCGCACCCTCGACAACTTCATTGTCCGGATGCGCAAGTATTTTGAAACCGACCCCGCCGCCCCCGTCCATTTCCTCACCGTCCGCGGCCGCGGTTACCGTTTCGTCAAGAAGGGGGCTTACGCCCCATAAAAAAAATGACGGTCCGCAGACCGTCATTTTTTTCGCTATCCATGATTGTTTCAATGCCCGATCCCGGCGAGTTCGAGACCGGCAGGCCCTACGCTGATTGACCACGGAGCTGTGGGGATTTCGAGGATGAGTCCTGTAGCCTGCCGCCGAGGCGTTACTTATCGACCCGGCGCCGCTGATAGGTCGGCCAGAAATCCTCGGTAACAGAGTTGACCAGGGCCGTCACCATTTTGTCGTATTTGGCCTTGGGATCGCTGAGGCCGAAGGAGGACGCCCCCCTGTCCGTGATATTCAGGCTGGCGACGGACCATTTGCCGCTGGCCGAATTGGTCCACAGGGTCGCACCGCTACGGCTCTCGCGAATCTTGGCGCTGAGGCCGCCGTCCACCGAGGCCTTGGCGCTCAGGGACTTGAAGTCCCTCCCCAGTTGCAGCTCCGGCTTCGCTTCGGAGACTTTCACCAGGCCGGTAAGGACCGCATCGACGCCGTTTTTGGCGGCGATGGCCCGGATCGCCGGCGCGTCGAGGGTCTCGGCGCCCACCGAACGGAGAACGTCCTTCTCGCTGCCGAGTTCGAGGAGAAGGACCCCCTGCTGGGCGGCCTGCAGACTCTGGAGGAATTTCTGGGTGGCGTCCTGCCGCAGGGCGTCCTCGCCTTCGGCGCCGAATTCGATGACGCCGATGACCTTGTACGTCTGCAGATCGACCTTGGGCGGAATGGTGACGACGATCGTCTTGCTGCTGCCGCACCCCCAGAAAAAGAGGAGGGAGGCCAAAAGGAGCGGCAGTCCTCGGCGCCCGAGGAGTGCGGCAGTGCGGTAAGGCGATTGACCGGCGGTGTTCTTCATCTGTCTTCCTCCAAAAGAGTCATGATTTCCGGGCGCCGCCACCTTCGGCGGTGACAGGCCATGCGCCCGGTGATAAATTCAAAGCAATATGCGTACCATGGTGCAAATCGCCCAGACAGTTGGCACAACAAAGCCCCGGACCGAAATCCGGGGCTTTTGTTCAGCGACCTGGGACAGGTCAAAATCCGCCGCCCTCGCGGCGGCTCTGATTCTCGAAGCGGGTGTACTCCCCGCGAAAGGTCAGATGCACCGTACCGATCGGACCGTTACGCTGTTTGCCGATGACAATTTCCGCATCCTTGTCGTGCCCCTTGTCGCAGGAACCGTCGCGTTTTCTGCAGGCCTCGCAGTAAACCGCCTCGCGGTAAACGAAGGCGATGACGTCGGCGTCCTGCTCGATGGCTCCCGATTCCCGAAGGTCGGCCATGATCGGGCGCTTGTCCGTGCGGTTTTCCAGCGAACGGTTGAGCTGGGAGAGGGCGATGACCGGGACCTTGAGTTCCTTGGCCAGAGCCTTGAGAGAGCGGGATATCTCGGAAATTTCCTGCTGGCGGTTCTCGGAATTGTGCCCGCTCATCAATTGCAGGTAGTCGACGACGATCAGGCCGAGGTCGCGCTCGGACTTGAGGCGACGCGCCTTGGCACGAAGTTCGAGAACCGAAATGGCCGGGGTGTCATCGATATAAATCGGCGCCTCGGAGAGGAGTCCGGCGCCGTTGGTCAGTTTGGGCCAGTCGGAATCGCCGAGATGGCCGGTGCGCAGCCGACTGGCATCGACACGGGAGACGGAGCAGAGCAGACGCTGCACCAGCTGCTCCTTCCCCATTTCGAGGGAGAAGATGATCGTCGGTACCTTCTTTTCGGCATAGACCGCGGCGTGCTCGACGACGTTCATGGCAAAGGCGGTCTTCCCCATGGAAGGGCGACCGGCGATGATGAGGAGGTCTCCCCCCTGCAGGCCGGCGGTCATCAGGTCGAGATCGGTGAACCCCGTGGGGACGCCGGTGACCAGTTCCTTGCGGTCGTAGAGCTTCTCGATCGCCTTGAAGGTGTCCTTCATGATCTCCCGGGTGGAGAAATAGGACTGGCTGCTCTTCATCCCGGTGATTTCAAAGATCGATTTTTCCGCCCAGTCGAGAGTCGCCTCGATCTCCCCCCCCTGGTAACCGCGGGTGGCGATTTCCGTGGAGACGTTGATCAGATGCCTGGCAATCGACTTCTCTTTGACGATGCGGCAATAGTAGGCGATGTTGGCGGCTGTGGGGACGTAATCGACGAGGGTCGACAGATAGGCGGTCCCGCCGATGGCCTCCAGCTCCCCTTTCCCCTCAAGGGCGGCAGTCAGGGTCACGAGGTCGGCAGGCTCCCCCTTGTCCGAGAGGTAGATGAGGACATTGAAAATCTTGCGATGGGCTTCGCGGTAAAAATCGTCGGGGCGCAGGATTTCAAGGGCCTTGTTGAGGGCCTCGTTTTCCAGCAGGACACCGCCGAGAACGGACATCTCCCCTTCCAGGGTCTGGGGGGGAAGGCGATGGGAGGGTGTTTCAACCATGGCAAAAAACTGCTCCGGCAAATGGTTAAAACCGGCGGAAGTATAAACCCCTCCCGCCGGTCTGGAATTGCCAGTCGTTCAGTATCGGAGACCGCCGGCAAGGGCGGCCCCTGTAAATCAGCCCCGAAAGGTGAAAGCCGTGCCGTCTATTCGGCGGCCGAAACCTTCACTTTGATGCTGGCGGTCACACCGGCCTGCAGCTTCACGGGAACCGAAAATTCGCCGAGAGCCTTGATCGGCTCGTCGAGCTGGATTTTCTTGCGATCGACTTCGACGCCGGCGGCAGCAAGACGCTCGGCGATTTCCATGGAGGTCACGCTGCCGAAGAGGCGCCCTTCCTCGCTGGCGCGCAGAGTGAATTCGCAGGTGACCTTTTCGATTTCCCCTTTGAGGAATTCGGTGGCCTGCAGCACTTTGAGCATCTTGCGCTCAAGCTGGCGTTTCTGATGGTCAAGTTCCTTGACGTTGCGGGGATTGGCCTCGACGGCCAGGCCCTGAGGAACCAGGAAATTGCGGCCGTAGCCGGGTTTGACCTTGACCATATCGCCGATAGTGCCGAGTCCGTCCACATTTTCAGTAAGAATGATGTTCATCGATCTCCTCCCAAGAAAGATCTACGTTTTTTTGATTCGGGGTTTCCTGAAATCGGCCCACAGGTCGAAAATACCGAGGCCGGCGACGATCAGCGGCAGCGGGTTGAGGACCGCGATTAACAGGTAACCCACCGCCCGAAACAACGGCGAAAAGCCCCGTTTACGGAAAAAGTAGGTCACGATGGCCAGGCCCTGCAGAAAATAAACCGGCAGAACCATGGTCAACAGATTGATACCGAGCGTCTGGGGCGCACCGCTAAAAAGGAACGTGGCAAACCCCGCAACGATCAGCGGCCAGATCAACAGTTCGGGGGCCCTCCACAGATGAAAGGGGACCCCGGGAAACAGGTAGCGGCCAGGCGCCAGCAAGGCGAGGGCCAAGGTCGTCAACAACAGCAACGTGCCGGCGGCGACCGTCGCCAGTCCGGGATAGGCCCGGACCATGAGTTCACCGGACTTTTTCAGGAAAAGTTGCACTTCCTGCAACCGGTCCTGGGGAATATCGGCCTCCCCGTAGGCCGCAAGGGCGCGATCGACCTCACTGGCAACGTACTCACCGACCATTCCATCCACGCTGCGGCCCTGATAGGCGGAAAGTCCGCCGAGAGCCAATCCCCCTGTCGCCAGGAGCACGACCAGGGTCACGAGGACCGCCCGATCCCAGCCTATCCCTCGCCGCAAAAGGAGCGGCAGGAGAAGGGAGGGGGGAGCGTATTGCAAAAGGTAGCCGCCACAGGCGACAAACTCTCCACCGGCGGCGATGATGGCGGCGGTCCCGAGAACGACGACTCCACCGACCATCCCTCCCCGGCGCATCACGATGAAGGCGGCGGGGAGCGGGACGAACAAAGCCAGAACAATCCCTGCCGGGCCGAGGGCGCCGACGGCAACCTGCAGCAGGAGGGTGCCGGCGACACCGGCACAAATGTAAAGCAACTGCCGGTTCACGGCATCAAATCCCCGAGTGCGCGCGCAACGAGCGATTAATCAAAGGAATGGGCGCTGGTAAAGGGGAGCAGGGCGATATTGCGGGCCCGCTTGATCGCCTCATTGATCTTGCGCTGATGCTCGGCGCAGTTCCCGGAAATGCGCCGGGGAACAATCTTGCCGCGCTCGGAGACGAAATAGCGCAGGCCGCGGATCTCCTTGTAGTCGATGGTCAGGTCCTTGTCGCCGCAGAAGCGGCAACCTTTGCGGCGGGTAAAGCGGCGACGGGGGCCGCCGGCGGGTCTTGCGGGTTTCTTTTCGTATGCCATATCTGGAATCCTCCGTAATTATGAGTGGGCGCCCGGCTCAGGCCTCGGCTTCGGTTTCTTCGCCTTCGTCCTCGGACGGAGTCCCTTCGGCGACAGCAGCCACGGGAGCGATGGTGAGACCTTTTTCGAGGTGCACGGTCTGGAACTTGATGATCGACTCATCGATCCGCATCCGGCGCTCGAACTCTTTGATGGCCGGGGCAGGGGCCTTGTAGGCAACGTAGAGGTAGGTTCCGCGGCCCTGCTTCTTCACCATATAGGCAAGCTTGCGGGTCCCCCACTCGTCGAACTTGAGGATCTCCGAGCCTTGATCGACCAGGACCTTCTTGAACTTCTCAACGATGGCGGCATACTCGTCGCCGACCATCTCGGGATGAACGATGATAATGGTTTCGTACGTACGCATTAACTCTGACCTCCTCATGGGTTTGTAGCCCCGGGTCCTCCCGGAGCAAGGAGCGGGCGCAATCCTTGCGCCCAAGCCTGGAAAAGAACTATCTCTAATACCACAGCTCCCGTGGCATTTCAACCTAATTTAAGTTAAACGTTGAAGCGGAAGTGCATCACGTCGCCGTCGGCAACCACGTATTCCTTCCCCTCCAGCCGCATCAATCCCTTTTCCTTGGCGCCGGATTCACCCCGGGCGTCGATAAAATCCTGATAGGCGATGACCTCGGCGCGGATGAAACCTTTCTCGAAATCGGTATGAATGACCCCCGCCGCTCCCGGCGCCTTGGTCCCCCGGGGAATGGTCCAGGCACGCACCTCCTTGACCCCGGCCGTAAAATAGGTGATCAACCCGAGGAGATGGTAACCGGCAAGAATCATCCGGTCGAGGCCGGACTCGGCGAGCCCCAGCTCCTGAAGAAACTCCCCCTTTTCCTCGGGGGGAAGTTCGGCGATTTCCGCTTCGATCTTCCCGCAGATGACGACCATCTCCGACCCCTCCCTGGCGGCGAAATCCCGGAGCTGACCGACAAAGGGGTGCTTGCCGTCGAGATCGTCCTCGGAGACGTTGGCCACATAGAGAACCGGCTTGGCGGTGATCAGGTGCAGTTCGCGCAGTATCTGCAGTTCGTCCTCGGCCAACTCCACGGCGCTGGCAGGACGCCCGACATTGAGAACGGCGCGGAGCTTGACGAGGACCTCGAGTTCGGCCTTGAGCTTCTTGTCGCCGCTTTTGGCCTGCTTTTCCGTGCGGACAAGGCGCTTTTCGACGGTTTCCAGATCCGACAGGTTGAGTTCGGTCTGGATCACCTCCACATCCCGCAGGGGATCGACACTGCCGTCGACATGGACGACGTTCTCGTCGTCAAAGCAGCGAACAATGTGGGCGATGGCATCGACCTGACGAATATGGCCGAGAAACTGGTTCCCCAGCCCTTCCCCACGACTGGCTCCCTTGACAAGCCCGGCGATGTCGACGAACTCCATGTTCGTCGGCAAGATCCGTTCCGGATGGACGATTTCAGCCAGGGCATCGAGGCGCCGGTCGGAGACGGAGACGACACCGACATTCGGCTCGATGGTACAGAACGGATAGTTGGCCGCTTCGGCTCCGGCGGAGGTGATGGCGTTAAAGATGGTCGATTTGCCGACGTTGGGGAGGCCGACAATGCCGCATTTGAATCCCATAGGTCTCTTCTTCTGTAAAAGTACGATAGCCGGGGACCAGGCCCCGGCTATCGAGTTCATCCAGTTGTTCCCCGGAGCTTATCTGCCGACGAGGAGCGGAGCGATAACCAGCGCAACAACGCTCATCAGCTTGATGAGGATGTTCATTGCCGGGCCGGAGGTATCCTTGAAGGGGTCGCCGACCGTATCGCCGATGACGGCGGCGGCATGAGCGCTCCCCCCCTTCTTCTCACCGGCAAGCTGACCGCTCTCGATGAATTTCTTGGCATTGTCCCAGGCGCCGCCGCCGTTGGACATCATCAGCGCCAAGAGTACACCCGTGACGGTCGACCCGGCGAGCATGCCGCCGAGGGATTCCTTGCCGAGCACGAAACCGACCAGGATCGGGGCGACGACGGCCACCATCCCGGGAAGAATCATCTCCCGCAGAGCGGCGCGGGCCGAGATATCGACGCACTTCTCGGATTCGGGACGAACACCGGGCTTTCCTTCGAGGAGGCCGGGGATTTCACGGAACTGGCGACGAATTTCGTCGACCATCTTGCCGGCGGCGCGACCGACGCTGGTCATGGTCAAGGCGCCGATAAAGAACGGCAGGGCGCCGCCGATGAGCAGGCCGATGACGACCATGGGATCGATGAGGTTGATGGTTTCGAGCTTGACGGTCGTCGCGTAGGCGGAGAAGAGCGCCAGGGCGGTCAGGGCCGCAGAGCCGATGGCGAAACCCTTGCCGATGGCGGCGGTGGTGTTGCCGATGGCGTCGAGGCCATCGGTGATCTTGCGAACCTCGGGACCGAGGCCGGCCATCTCGGAGATGCCGCCGGCGTTGTCGGCGATGGGGCCGTAAGCGTCGACGGTCATGGTCACACCGACCGTGGCGAGCATGCCGACGGCGGCAATGCCGATGCCGTAGAGACCGGCGTAAGAGTTGGCGACATAGATGCCGATGCAGATGATGAGAATCGGCAGGACCGTGGACTCAAGGCCGACAGCCAGACCGTGGATGATCGTGGTGGCCGGGCCGGTCTTGCTCGCCTCGGCAATGCGGGCGACGGGGCTCTTGGCGGTATAGTACTCGGTGATCTGGCCGATGACGATGCCGGCCAGGGTCCCGGCGAGGATCGCCCAGAAGACGCCGGTGGACATACTGAAAGCCTGGATGATGAAGTAGGCGGCGACCAGGAAGCCGCCGGCGGCGACAAAGGTCGTGTAGTGCAGGGCCTTGGCGGGGTCGAGCCCCTTGAGGACCTTCATGGAAGCGATGCCGAGAACGGAAAAGACCAGACCCGCCATGGCCAGGGCCAGGGGGAGGAGCATGGCGTTGGCCTGAACATTGGCGCCGCCGAGCTTCTCGAGGAGAGTCGGGGCGGCAGCGGCGGCAATGGCGATGGTGGCGATGATCGAGCCGACATAGGACTCGAAAATGTCCGCACCCATGCCGGCGGTGTCACCGACGCAGTCACCGACATTGTCGGCGATGACGCCGGGATTGCGGGGATCGTCTTCGGGAATCCCGGCCTCGATCTTGCCGACGAGGTCAGAACCGACGTCGGCCGCCTTGGTGTAGATGCCGCCGCCGACGCGGGCGAAGAGGGCGATGGAGGAAGCGCCCATGGCGAAGCCGTTGATGTATTTGGCTGTCTCCACATCGCCACCGAAGAAGATGTAGGCGACGCCGACACCGACCAGTCCAAGAGAAGCGACGGCCAGGCCCATGACGGCCCCACCGTTAAAGGAGACTTCGAGGGCCTTGGCCTGACCGAACTGACGGGCGGCCTCGGTGGTACGGACGTTGGCGCGGGTCGCGGCCTTCATACCGATGAAACCGCAGATCATGGAGCAGGCAGCGCCGCCAAGAAAGGCGAAGGCCGTCTCGAAGTTCATCCCCATGGCGATCAGGCCGAAGACCAGGACGATGAAGACGGCGAGAACGCGGTACTCACGGCCGAGAAAGGCCATGGCTCCGGCATGGATATCATCGGAGATCTCTTTCATGCGGTCGTTGCCCACAGGCTGTGCCTTGACTACGCCATACATCACGATGGCGATGACAAAACCCACCGCGCCGAGAATCGGTGCATACATTTGCAGTTCCATTGTGTCCTTACCCTCCCTTTCCCACAGTTTCAGATAGTAGCGTCGCGATTGTTAAATTCGTTCATGGCCCAGGTCGCCCCCTTTTCGAGAACCGCCTCGACGGCCATGGCCGCGTTCACCAAAACATTCTCCAGAACCTTGCGTTCCGCCCCGGAAAATGCGCTCAATACATAGTCGGCGATGTCGCCGCCGCCCGGACGTCCGACACCCACCTTGATCCTCACAAAGTCTCCGGTTCCGAGAACCTCACGAATGTTGCGGATGCCGTTGTGTCCGCCATGACCACCCCCGCAGCGGATCTTCAGGGCGCCGAAGGGGAGATCGATGTCATCATGAACCACAATCAAATCCCCCGGTGCAACACCGAGGGATTTGCAGGCGGAGCCGACACTGGCGCCGCTGAGATTCATGTAAGTCTGGGGCAAAAGGAGGGAAACTTCCTGGCCGGCGCAGCGGCCGACACCGTATACCCCCTGATATCCGTTCTTCTTCAGGGAAACGCCGCAGCGCTCCCCAAGGCACCGGACGACCATGAAACCGATGTTGTGCCGGGTCCCCTCGTACTTTCCGCCAGGGTTTCCCAGGCCAGCCACCAACTTCAAATTCAGGCCTCTTCAGCCCCTTCGGCCTCTTCGGTCCCTTCTTCCTCGACCGTGCGACCGGTCAGGGTGATGACGGTAAAATTGACCTCGTGAGGCACTTCGATGCCGACCGGCAGGGCGATATCGGCGATATGCAGCACGTCGCCGATCTCCATGGCGGTCACGTCGATCTCGATGGCGCTCGGGATGGCGGTCGGAAGGCAGACAACCTCGAGTTCGTGGCGGATCACCTGCAGGTTGCCGCCGATTTTTTCCCCGGCGGACTTGCCGATGGTATGGACGGGAACCATGACATGAACCTTCTTTTTCATGTCGATCACCTGAAAATCGGCGTGCTTCATGTTGCGACGGATGGCGTCGACCTGCAGGTCCTTGAGGATAACGACCTTGCCGGAGAAGGATCCATCCCCCTTCAGGGTGATCAGGGTGTTCCACCCCGCCTCGGTGGCGATCGCCGCTTTCAGGGCCTTGGGCTCGACAATGATGGAGCAGGGCTCCAGGCCGCGCCCGTAGACGGTGGCGGGGATCAGCCCTTCGCGGCGCAGGGTGCGGGCAACCCCTTTTCCGGTGCGATCACGATTGGTAACGTTGAGTTCCGACTGTGCCATTTATTGAATCCTCCAAGATTCTGACTGGTTTATTGAGTCACTGTTGCGCAGGAAATAGTATTTGTCTAGACGAACAACGAACTGACCGACTCGTCACCGTGGATGCGGCGGATCGCCTCGGCCAGAAGCTCGGCGATGGAGAGGGGGCGCAGCTTGGGGCAGTCCTTGAGTTTTTCCGCCACGGGGATGGAGTTGGTCACCAACACCTCCTTCAGGCAACTCTCGTTGATACGCTCCAGGGCCGGTCCGGAAAGGACCGCATGGGTGGCGCAGGCATAAACCTCGGTCGCACCGGCTTCCTTGAGAGCCCGCGCCGCCTGGCAGAGGGTGCCGGCGGTATCGATCATATCATCGACGATGAGACAGACCTGTCCCTCAACGTCGCCGATGATGTGCATCACCTCGGAAACGTTGGGACCGCTACGCCGCTTGTCGATGATCGCCAGCCCGGCATCGAGGCGCTTGGCAAAGGCGCGGGCGCGTTCGGTTCCGCCGGCATCCGGAGAAACCACCACCGCCTTGCCGCCGAAGCGGGACTTGATGTTTTCGAGGATGACCGGGGCGGCATAGAGGTGGTCGACGGGAATATTAAAAAAACCCTGGATCTGCCCGGCATGCAGGTCCATGGTCAGGACCCGGTCGACGCCGGCCGTGGCAATGATGTCGGCGACGAGCTTGCTGGTGATCGGCGTCCTCGGCGCGACCTTGCGGTCCTGACGGGCATAGCCGAAATAGGGAATCACCGCAGTGATGCGCGCGGCTGAGGCCCGCTTGAGGGCGTCGACCATCACCAGAAGCTCCATGAGATTCTGATTCGCCGGAGCGCAGGTGGACTGAATGATATAGACGTCCCGCCCGCGGACATTCTCCCCGATCTCCACCATGATCTCGCCGTCGGAAAAGGCCTTGACCTTGGCGTTTCCGAGGGGAACCGCCAGGTGGCCGCAGATCTCCCGGGCAAGGGCGACATTGGAGTTACCGGAAAATATCTTAAGCTTGTCCACCACTAAACCCTCACTGACTGCTTGGAAAAACTGTAGGTCATGGAAACCATGACCTAGCCTGAAGAATAAAAGCTATCAAAAGCCCCGCTGCCTTCGGCCCGACGCCGACCGCAAACAGGTTCACGCAGTCTGTGGCTGGGGCGCCAGGATTCGAACCTGGGAATGCCGGAATCAAAATCCGGTGCCTTACCGCTTGGCGACGCCCCATCAAAACACAATACTTAAAAAAAAACAGCACCATCAGGACTAGACAGGCCGCACCAGAAAGGCCCGCCATCCCGGGACCGTCGCGAGTTCATCGCTGGCCGCCCGGGCGGCCTCGGCGCCCTCGAAGACGCCGAAAACGGTCGGTCCGCTCCCGGACATCAGGACTCCTGCGGCTCCGAGCCCGAGCAGTCGCTTCTTGAGGGAGGCGATCACCGGAAAACGGGGGATGGTCACCCGTTCGAGGTCGTTGTGCAGCAGGCGTACAACTCCCCCCGTTGTTTCGAGAAACCCCGGCATTCTAGCCACTGTCCCCGGGGAAGTCAACCCTAAATTTTGATAAACCCAGGCCGTGGAAACGGCGACTCCGGGGTTTACAAGGACGTACCAGAGGGGTGCCAGGGACGGGGCCGTCTCCAGACAATCGCCGATCCCCGTGGCCCACGCCGCCTCCTTGAAGACGAAGAACGGAACGTCGGCACCGAGCTTCCCCCCCTCGGCCATGAGCCTTTCTTTCCCGAGGGCGGTGGAGAGCATCTCGTCGAGTCCCATCAGGACCGTCGCGGCATCAGAGGACCCCCCTCCCAGTCCGGCGGCCACCGGTATCGCCTTGTCGATGAAAATCTCCACGCCGCAGTCGGCCCCGGAGATCTCCAGCATCCGCCGGGCGGCCCGGGCAGCGATATTCTCTCCCCCCGGAGGAAGCTCCACCCCCCTGCAGGCAACCCGGACCCCCCGTTCGGCGACCAGGGCGATCCTGACGGTGTCGTAGAGGGAAACCCGCTGCATCAGCATGGCCAGCTCGTGATAGCCGTCGGGGCGTTTTCCCAGCACGTGGAGACAGAGATTGATCTTGGCCGGGGCCAGAAAGGTCTTATTCATCGCCAGCGATCTCGGGTGTTGAAAAACCGCCATCGGCGGCAAGGGGGAAAGAAGAATAAGGGCGGAAGCAATCCGTCAGGGACCAAAGTCAGGGAGAAAAGTCCCTGAACCTGGCCACCCCATCGGGAATCTCCTTCTCGTCGATATTGCCAAAGGCCAGTCGCAGATAGGGCGACAGCCCCGGACCGAAAACTTCGCCGGGAAGGACGAGAAGATGGGCCTCCTCGGCGAGACGCCGCGCCATCGCCCACCCTCCTCCCGGGGAGGGGTGGCGCACCCAGGCGAAAAAGGCGCCGCTGGCCACCAGGGAGAAGGGATTCTTCTCACGAACGAACTCGGCACAGAAGAGGTCGTGCCGGCGCTGCATCCGCTCGCCGTTGCCAGCAACCCATTCGTCGAGGTGGGTGACACCATAGCGCACCGCCTCCTGGGTGATCCGCGGCTGGCAGACCGCCATGCTGTCCTGGACCTTGAGGGCCTGGTGAATGAAGGCCTCGGACGCAGCGAGCATCCCGGCCCGGTATCCGGTCAGGGCGTAGGTCTTGCCGAAGGAGACGATATGGACCAGATGATCTTCCCACCCGGGGTCGCAGAAGAGCTGGTGCGGGCGGCCGCCGCCGGGGAGGAAGGCATGATAGGTCTCATCGAGAACCAGGGCCACCCCCCGGTCCCTGGCGAGGGCCAGGAGGCGCGCCAGGGTCGCCGGCGGAGTGATCGCCCCGGTCGGATTGCTCGGGGTGACCAGCAGGATGGCCCGGGTCTTTTCCGTCATCAGCGCTGCGATCGCCTCGGGGTCGGGAAGGCCTCCGCAGTCCGCGTCGAAGGGAGGATGGACCATGCGGACCCCCAGGGCCTCCAGGGCCATGGCGTGATCGAAATAATAGGGGAGCGGGACAATGACCTCATCGCCGGCCCGGCAGAGGGTAACCATCGCCAGCCAGAAAGCCTGGCTGGCGCCAATGGTGAGACAGATCTGTTCCGGGCGGAGGAGGCCGCCGTAGAGCCGCAGGTAGCGGCCGCAAATCGCCTCCCGGACCTCCGGCAAACCCTCATCGGGAGTGTACCGGGAGGTCCGGGGATCGTCCAGCAAGGAGGCGAGATATCCGGTGAGCTCCGAAGGTGGGGAGTAGTCGGGAACCGCCTGGCAGAGATCGATCAGGGGGCGCTCCGGCGGGAAAAGCCGCCCGGCGACCCACCCCTTGACCCGGGAGATCGGCGGAAAGGGGACGGCGGCGACAAGGGGGGAAACGGGAAACTTCATCGGCGGGCTCCGGACCCGGCAAAAGGACGTTTCATGCCCGACGGATGACCTCGACCAGGAGTTCGGCGACCCTCACCAGGTCGTCCACCCGGACCGATTCCTGCACCGAATGAACATGACTCATTCCGGTTCCGAGGATGACCGTTTCGATGCCGTGGCCGTTGAAGATGTTGGCATCGCTGCCGCCGCCGGCGCCCTTGACCTCGAGAGTGCGACCCAGCCCGGCCGAAGCTTCGCGCAGCAGCACCAGAATAGAGGCCGACTCGGGAACGTCCATCACCGGGTATTCGGAAACGACTTCGCAGAGGACCTCGGGTCGCACCATTTCGCCGTCGACGACCAGGGCCAGGGTTTCGGCCGCCTCTTCGAAGCAGGCAATCATGTGGGCGGTCTGCCGGACCAGGCGCTCGGGGTCATGGCTGCGGGCCTCCCCCTCGACGACAACTCTCTTCGGCACAATGTTGGTGGCCTGTCCGCCGTGGATGGTGCCGATATTGGCCGTCGTCTGCTCATCGATGCGGCCGAGGCGCATGGCCGCCATCGCCCGGGCGGCCACGACAATGGCCGAAACCCCCTTCTCCGGGGCGATCCCGGCGTGGGATTCGCGGCCGCTGATTTCAAAACGCAGCTTGTTGGCGCTGGGCGCGCGGCAAATCGCCAGATCCACCCCCGAGGTGTCGAGAGCGAGACCGCGGCGGGAGCGAAGAAGAGAGGGGTCGAGGAGTTTGGCGCCCAGCAGCCCGACCTCCTCGCAGATGGTGAGCACCACCTCGATCGGCCCGCGGGGGATGTTCTTCTCGCGCACGACCTCGAGGGCCTCGATGATTTCGGCAATCCCGGCCTTGTCATCGGCACCGAGGACGGTCTCCCCGGCGCTGGTGAAGACTCCGTCCTCAAGAACCGGCACCACGCCGTCGGCCGGCTCCACGGTGTCCATGTGCACGGAAAGCATCAGGGGTTCGACGTCTTTGCCGCTGGCCGGGAAGCGGACCACCAGATTGCCGCTCTGGCTTCCGGCCCGGGGACCGGCATCGTCCATCACCACCTCCCCCCCCAGGCGGCGGAACCGTTCCTGCAGATAAGCGGAGATCGCCCCTTCCCGGTAGGAAGGACTGGCAATGGCAGCCAACCGGGCGAATTCGTCCGACAGGCGCTGAGTGTTGATCATGGGACACCTCGCGCAAAAAAAGGTTTTACGGTGACACCCCGAAAAGGGGGCCCAGTCCAGAACCTAGCCCATTTGCCGCCCAAAGTTCAACCGAATTGATGCGAGGAATGAAAAGGGATGTCCCTCAGGACTGGACAGGGAAAGGCCAAAGCTGCTAGCATGCGGCGAATCAAAAATCGGCAACAAGAACCGCGTCCCGTCCGGAGCGATTCCCAACGACAGGCCTCTTTCGTGAATATGGATTTCAACCCTCCCCGCAACGCCAACCTCCCGCCTCGCGCACCCCGCTGGCGGCTCCCCTTGCTGGTGCTGGCAGTCGCCCTCGCAGCCGCCCTTTTCTTTCTCGATTCCCGCACCACCGTTCCCGACAGCGAGGCCCGCAGCGCCCCCGCTGAAATCAAGGCTCCGCCGCCGCCCGAAATCCAACGGGAAATCGTCGACGGGGAGATCCGCCCGGGAGACTCCATCACCACCCTTCTCGGCGACCACCTCTCCCCCCAGGAGATTCACACCCTGGCCGGGAAGAGCGGCGACATCTTCCCGCTCTCCAAGATCTGCGTCGGCCAGCCCTTCAAGCTGTGCCTGGCCGACGGCACCTTTGAACGCTTCGAATACGACATCAATCGCGACGACCAGCTGGTGATTCGCAGGGACGGCGAGGAAATCGACATTGCCCGCGTCCCCATCGTCTATACGGTGGAGACCGCCATCATCCGCGGGAGCATTACCTCCAGCCTTTTCGAGGCCGTGACTGAAGTCGGCGAAAATGCCGAACTGGCCCTGGCCCTGGCCGACATCTTCGCCTGGGACATCGACTTCATCCGCGACATCCGCCAGGGAGACGGCTTCCAGACCCTGGTCGAAAAGCGCTACCGCGACGGCGTCCCCGCAGGATACGGAAAGATTCTGGCGGCGGAGTTCATCAATCAGGGGACAAGCTACCAGGCCTTTTTCTTCCAGGATGGCGACCACCCCCCCTCCTACTACGATGCCGAGGGGAACAGTCTGCGCAAAGCCTTTCTCCGCGCCCCCCTCCCTTTCAGCCGCATCTCGTCCGGATTCACCATGCGCCGTTTTCACCCCATCAGTAAAACATGGAGAGCCCATCCGGCCATCGACTATGCGGCCCCGACCGGAACTCCCATCAAGGCCGTCGGCGACGGCACCATTGTCAAGAAGGGGTACACCAAGAACAACGGCAATTTCATCAAAATCCGCCATAATGCCACCTACGAGACCCTCTATCTGCACATGAGCAAATTCGCCAGGGGGATCGCTCAGGGGAAAAGGGTCCTGCAGGGGCAGGTCATCGGCTACGTCGGCAGCACCGGCCTGGCCACCGGCCCCCACCTGTGCTTCCGCATGTACAAAAACGGCGCGCCGGTCAACCCCAACCGGGTCAAGACGGCCTCGGCGGCTCCCGTCTCCAGGGAACAACTCTCCGCCTACAGCGCCGCCATCGCCCCCCTTATCGAAAAGCTTGCCGGCAAAACGGAAATTCTCGCCCGCAGCGACCTCGCCGAATCTTCCCCGCCGCCGCAAAAACAGTAAGCCCTTCCCCGTGACGCCTCTTGCAATTGCCGGCGCCAGACCCTAAACTGGGCGCAGACCTGTGCGGTCAGGCAAAAAAACCTTCATTCCATAGATCAGGAGCGCTCAGATGGCCGTAAAACTCGGGGAACTCCTCATTGAGCAGGGAAAGATTACCGCCGGCCAACTCGAAGAAGCCCTTAAATATCAGGTCATCTTCGGAGGCAAGCTGGGCACCAACCTCCTTGAAATGGGTTTTCTCGAGGAGGAGGACATTGCCCGAATTTTAAGCAAGAAACTCGGCGTCCCCTTCATGGAATCTGCGTCCCACTTTGCCAGCATCCCCGAAGAGGTGATCGCCCTGATCCCCCGGGAACTGGCGGTAAAACATCAGGTTGTTCCGGTCAAGCTGGAAAACCGGAAATTAAGTCTGGCGATGCTCGACCCTTCGGACCTCAAAGCCATCGATGAGCTCTCCTTCCGAACCGGCTTCATTATCCGCCCCATGGTGACCCCGGAGGTCCGACTCCTTGGCGCATTGGAAAAATACTACCAGGTCCAGAGGACCGCTCGCTATATCCAGATCATCCGCGACCGGATCCCTCCTGCCCCCTCGCCGCCGTCCCGCTCCGGCCCCCAGGTAAGACCGGTGGCAAAGGCCCCGACACCCCAGCGGCCGTTGCCAAAACCTGCGGCTCCTCACCCGACACCTCCGCCCCAGGTGTGGCCCGACGCAGATGTCGTCGACGGTCTTGAAGAAGTCGACATCCTCGACGAGGTTCTTCCCCTTCAGGAGGAAGAACCCTGCACCCTCGATTCAATCTCCAGCCGCTTGAGTGAAAGCAGCGACCGTGAGGACATCGCCGACGGCATCGCCGAATATATCGGCCAGGAGTTTCCCCGCGGGGCGCTGTTCATGATTCGCGGCGGCAACGCCTTCGGCTGGAAAGCGATGATGGACGGTGAGGAGATCGCCCGCTTCGATGAGTTCCAGATCCCCCTGGACGAACCCTCGGTCCTGAAGACGGTGGCGGAGACCGGCAGCAACTTTCTCGGCCCCGTCCCCCGCACCCCTTTCAACTCCATGATGCTCCAGGAATTCGGCGGACGGATGCCGGAAACGGCCCTCCTTCTCCCTCTCTTCATGATGGGAAGGGTGGTGGGGATTCTTTATATCGATGGCGACAGCAGCGGAATCAGGGCCCGGATCGGCGACCTGCAGCGTCTCATCGCCAAGGCGATCATGGCCTTCGAAATTTTGATTCTCAAGAAAAAGATCCTCACCCTGTAACCCGGGCGGGGGAGCCACAGCGATCCCCCGCGAAGGAGGTGCCGATGAAATTCTGGTCCCTGCTCCTGCTTCTCTGGCTCCTTTCGGCCTGTCATGCCGCTCCTGCCGTCGGCAACGGACCCATTGACGGGGAAAAGGAAGAGGCGACGGTGCTCACGATCCGGGGAGAGGTGGCCTTCATCGACCTCGAAGGCGGTTTTTTCGGCATCGTCGATGAGGAGGGACACCGGTACGACCCGACCAACCTCCCGCCGGAATTTGCCGTCGCCGGGCTCCCGGTCAACATCCGGGGACGGACCCTCCCTCGGGCCGTCGGATTTCACATGTGGGGGACCCGGATCGAAATCATCTCCATTGAAAAACGCTGAGAAGTTGTCACTTTCGCGGAAACCCATCAAAGGCAAGGGTGCATCGTTGACAGACTCACATTCCGCCTCCGGAAACAGCCCCACCGCCGGTCGCCATGCAACCGTCATCGAACTCTCCAAACTGGGACACAAGCTGTTCAAGCAGCATCGTCTCTCCGAGGCCGGACAGGCTTTCCAGGAGGCATTGGAACTCGAACCGTCCAACCCCTACATCCTCACCGGCCTCGGCGATGTGTTCAAGGCCCAGAAAGATTTTCCGGCGGCCAGGGGCTGCTATCATGAGGTTCTGAAGCGAACTCCCGACAACCTCTTCGCCCTGCGGGGGCTCGGGGACACCTGCCGCGAACAGCACCTCTATGCCGAGGCCATCCAGTCCTGGCAGAGATACCTCGCCCTGCGCCCCGGAGACATTTTCGTCCTCACCCGCCTCGCCGACTGCTGCAAACTTCTGGGGCGGCTCGACGAGGCCATCGCCTTTTACCATGAAGGGCTGGCAATCGACGGCTCCGACCGCTACCTCCTCCTCGGAATGGCCGACCTGTACCACAAAGACCATCAGGTGGACCAGGCCATCGTCTACTACGAGAAGGTTCTCGAAAGCGGCGGCGAATTGATCAACATCCTGACCATGGTCGGCAATCTCTGTTTTTCCGGGGGCGACATCGAGAAATCGAAGGGATACTACGAAAGGGCTCTGGCCCTGGAGGCGTTCAACCCCTATGCCCTCTACGGGCTGGGAAACTACTACCGGTGGAAACGCGACTATCGCCGGGCCATCGAACTGTGGGAGAAGTGTCTGGCGACCAATCCGGGAACGCCGAGCATCCTGTCGCGTCTGGGGGACGCCTACCGCAACATCGGCAATCTCGATGCCGCCGAACCCCTCTTCCTCAGGATTCTGGCCAACGGGTACGACAAATACGGCACCGTGGGTCTGGCCAAGATCCGGCTCCTGCAAGGCTCCCTCCTGGAGGCATGGCAGCTCTACCTGACCTTCCTGCAGCACGAAGGAGAAGACCGCGGCGTGCTTGCCGAGTTCGGCAAGACCCTGGCCTTTGCCGGGCACACCAGCCAGGCCATCCTCTTCTATCAGCTGGCCCTCGACCAGGGGGATCGGCTCCACCCGGAGGTGATGCGCATCCTTCGCGAGCAACGGGACTACTTCAGCGAAGGGATCTGACCCTCGTGTCGCAAGGAGCGGTTTGAACTATCTGGTCCATCTTTTTCTCTCCGACCCCTCCCCCGGCTCCCTCCTCGGCAACCTGATGGGGGATTTCGTCAAGGGGCGCCTCGACGACCGTTTCTCCCCTTCCATCCGGCGAGGGCTGGAACAGCACCGCCGGATCGATGCCTTTGCGCAGACCAACGTCCATTTCCGCCGCAGCAGGAAGAGAATCGACCCCTCCTTTGGCCATTACCGGGGGATCCTGGTCGACATTTTCTACGATCATTTCCTCGCCAAAAACTGGACGCAGCATCATCCCCGACCCCTCGAAGACTTCGCCCGGGAAAGCTACCGGCTGCTGGAAGACCATTACTCTCTTCTCCCCGAGGGGCTTCAGCGGATCGTCCCGCGGATGATTGCCCGCAATTGGCTCGTTTCCTATGGACAGGTCGAGACGATCGACCGGGTGCTGCGGCAGATCTCCGGCCGACTCAAGCATCCCAATCCTCTCGCCGCCGGGGGGAGCGAGCTCAGGGACCACTATGTGCCCCTCGAATCCGACTGCCATCGGTTTCTCGAGGAGGCCAAAAGCTTTATGGCAGAGTCCCTTCAGACGAAATGAGCCATCAGGTTGGTGAGCTTGACAAGGTGCCGCCGCTCTTCGTCGGAAAGGATTTCGAAGACCCGCCGGGCGTTCTCATCGGCGAGCTCCCGGCGCAGGATGAGATAATGGTCGTAGGCAACGGCCTCGATGGATACGGAGAGCTCGAGAAGGTCGCAAACCTGCTTCCCCCGGGTCCAGGAGAGGACCTCCTCGACTCGAAACCCCCCTTCCATACACCCCGCCCCTGCCTCCCCGGCAAGAAGCCCCCGGGGGAAATCGGCGGCGGCAGGGCGGCCGGCGAGGCCTTCATAGACGGCGACCAGCGAGGCCTTGTGATGCTCTTCGGCCCGGGCCAGTTCACGGAAGAGGTTGGCCGCCTCGACATCCTGCACCATGCCGGCAACCTCGGCATAGAACCGCCTGGTCCCGTCCTCGAGAACCCAGGCCAGGGCAACGTGTTCTTCCGGGGTTCGCGCCGCGGCAAAAAAGGTCATGGCCGTCTCCGGCGTTCCTGCGGCGACCAGCCCCTTCCAGGCCCGGACCCCCCCCTCGAGGTTATAGACTGCCGAAAACCCGGCATGAGCCAGAATCGTGGCGGCCGCTTTACTGCGCACTCCGCTGGCGCAATAGACGATGGTCGGCAACTCGGCGGCAACCTCCCGGCAGCGCAGGGCAAGTTCCGCCAGCGGCATTAATTTCGCCCCCGGCAGATGCCCGGCGGCATACTCCTCTTCGAGGCGAACATCGAGGAGATTGTAATCCTCGCCGCCATGGTCGGCGAGAAATTCCCGGACCTTTTCCGCCGACCAGCTCTCCACCGGCCGGAAATAGTCGAGCATGCCCATCCCTCTTCTCCTTCCAAAAAACCGCTCGCGACAGAGGATTCCCGCCATCGTCCTGGTCTCTGCTTTAGCGCCTCACCGGAAAAAACCAAAAAAAACGGCCCTGAGAGGCCGTTTTTCCTGTCCAAAAGATCAGAAAACGCGATTTTTCTTTCGGGAGAGCTTCCCGGCGAGCCAGCCGACGAAAAAGACCCCGCCGCCGGCCAGAAACCAGCGAATCATCCCGGTGCGCAGCATCGTCTCATTCTCCTGGCGCAGGGTAGCTGCTTCGGTGTCCAGCGCCTCGTTCTCGGTCCTTAGCCGGTCGCGTTCTTCGGCCAGGGCCACGACGTTTTCGGACTGCCGGCGCAGGTCGGCGTACTCTTCGGTCACCTTCTTGAGTTCCTTTTCCGTCCTGGTCAAGGCCTCCTGCAGGGCATTGCTTGTCCCCTGAAGCTCCTGGGCGACCGATTGTTTCCCCTTGCGTGCCTCCTCGAGTTCGACAGTCAAGGCCTCCTTGCTCTTTTCCAGGTCGACAATCTTTGCCTTGAGCCGCCCCAAATCCCTCTCCAGTCCCTTGACGATGAGTTCCTTCGGCAGGTCTTTGGTAATGTACTGTTTTTGAACGTACCCCTCGACCCCCTCGCTTTCCCTGACCCGCAGATACTCGGCCTCCTCCTCGAGAACCTCCATCGCTTCCCCGGTTTTCAAGGTCTTGATGACCGGATATTCGGACCCCGGCCCCTGACGGAGGGTGACGATCAGACGATCGCTCACATAACGGGTCTCGGCACCGGCCAGGGCCGCCAGCAACAGGATCAGCACAAAACCGGCCAGACAAAAAATGACTTTCATAACCCCCCTTTAAGAGAAACGCGCGGGCACTCGCACTCCGCCAGGTCAGGCGCCGGGGTTTTTCAGTAACCCGACGGCACCGTCGTGGCGGCCGCAGCGGCCAACGGACTCAGATCGCTTGCGGAACCGGCCTGGCCGGCATAGGCGGCCAGGGCCATGACGACACCACAGGCCACGACGATGAGTGTACGCACCAGACTGTCTTTCATCTGCATGTCCTTATCATTATTACAAAAAAAATGCAATCCATGAGTTTTCGGGACCAGGCTTCGCTCCCCCGTCGAAGGAGGACCCTGTAGCGTTTAGCAAACTCCATACCAGCTCCATCCGAAACCGTATGCCGCGCCGGTGGAGGGAAAAGCCGGAGAAAAGACAACAAAATATGCTGATTGCCCCGGCGAAATGACCGGATGTGAAGATGGTTGTTAGTGTCCCGTTTGGTTAGTCCATTCAGATAATTCTGAGGCATTTTGGTCGCTGCCAAGGCGGGTCGACGCAGGCCTAGCCGGGCTTAAGCCGAGGAGATCCAACGCAGGGAGCGGTCAAAAGGACCAGAATTAATGGACGGAATTAACCAATCGGAACACTAGGCCGGCGGCAGTGGCCAGTCGGTAGCGAATCCCTTCGGGTAGAAATTTTCGCGCGTGCGGTTGAAATAGCCGTACTGCAGACGGGGCACCTCGTTTTTCACCCGGTCCATCATCGTCCGCATTCCGATTCCCTCGCCGCTGACCCCCATGGCCTGCCAGTACATCACCGGGTCGATGCTGAGGTTACGCAACTGCACCAGATCGACCTCCGCCTCCCGAACCAGGGCAAGGAGACTTGCCACCTCTTCCTCCCGGTCGGTGATGCCGGGAAAGACCAGGTAATTGAGCATGGTGAACAGCCCGGCCTTCTTGGCACGCCGCACCGACTCCATCACGTCGGCAAACCGATAGCCCCGGGGACGGTAGTAGGCGTTGTAAAAGGACTCCTGCGCCGAATTGAGAGATATGCGGATCGAATCGATTCCCGCCTCGGCGAGGCGGTCGACGGCATCGGGAATCGAGGCATTGGAATTGAAATTGATCGTCCCGCGGGGGGTGGCGCGGCGCATTTCTTTGACCGCGGCACAGATGGTGTCGGCCTGAAGGATCGGGTCCCCCTCGCACCCCTGCCCGAAGGAGACGATGGCATTTTCAGCCCCTTGCAGATGGGGGATGGCGACCTCGCAGAGCTCCTCGACGCTCGGAACGAAGGTCAGTCTTTCCTGGCTGGAGGGACAGCACTCGGGCGCTTCCTGAAGAGAAATACACCCCAGGCAGCGGGAGTTGCAGACGGGCGAGGTCGGCAGCGGCGCTTCCCAGCGCCCGAAAAAGAGGTTCTTGGCGGCAAAGCAGTGATAGTCGACGGCGCAGCGGGAAAGTTGCTCGTAGAGGCGGTTGTCGGGGTATTTGACGAGAGCCTTGCGCACCAGGGGATCGAGGAGACGGTCGTCGAAATGATCGGGTTCCCACTGGTCGCTGCGGTCGACCCGCGCCGCGGCCACGTAGAAACGTTCCTCTTCGACGCACCAGCCGACAGCGGTGTAGGCCCAGAGCGGCAGATGCACCCCCTTGGGGGGATAGTCGGCGGACGGCAGGAGGGTGCGGGTGTAGGCCGGCGGCATGAAAACCGACACGGCCTGGATCTCCCCGCCTCCCCAGCTGCTGGGAAGTTGCCGGGCGGTTTCGAGGACTCCGGTCCGCCGGTTGATGCCGATGGGGGGCGTCCCGGGGATCGTGAAGAGCCTCCCTCCCTCCGGCAGGGGAATGAGTTCATCCTCCCGCGGCGAACGGGAGGTCATGCCGTTCATCCCGGCCATGAGAAGGTCGGGATGTTCGAAGACTTCGCCGCCGGCATCGGCGACCACGGCGAGAATGGTTTTTTTTCGGGCCATAGAAACGAGATCCAGTCTGGAAGAGAGAAGAGGGGGCATTTCTTCGTTACTTGCAACGCCAAAGGATAGCACAGGAGGCGGATGTCGGGCAATTTTCCCTTTCCATCCGTTGGCGGATCTGGCTATCCTGTCAGTTATGAAGACGATCCTGACCACGCTGCACAGCAAGTACATCCACCCGAGCCTGGCTCTCCCCTGCCTTTGTGCCTACTGCGGGGACCGATGCGGGGAACTGCTGATCCGCGAGTTCACCGTCCACGAACCGAAGGATTCTGTCCTGGGGGTCCTGCTGGCCCTGGAGCCGGACGTGGTCGCTTTTTCCGTCTATCTGTGGAACCGGCGGGAGACTCTCGAACTCGTCGATGCCCTGGGGGCGGCGGCTCCCGGATTGCGCATCGTACTCGGCGGTCCGGAGGTCTCCTTCGAAGGCAAAGAGCTTTTCGTCCGCCATCCCTCACTCAGCGCCCTGGTCCGCGGCGAAGGGGAACTCCCCCTGCACGCCCTCCTCAGCGCCTGGATCAGGGGGGAGGAGCCGGCGAAGGTGCCTCGTCTGGCCTGGCGGACAACGGCGGGAATAAGCGAAGGGCCCGAGGGCCCGGTCCTCGCCGAGCTCGATCGCATCCCCTCCCCCTTCGCCCTCGGGCTTGTCGACACCTCCCGCGGCTGCGTCTATCTCGAGACCAGCCGCGGCTGCCCCTACGTCTGCTCCTTCTGCATGAGCGCCCTCGACACCTCGGTGCGCTCCTTTTCCATGGAACGGATCAAGGGCGACCTCGATCTGCTCATGGCGACCGAGGTGCCGCGCATCAAGCTGGTCGACCGCACCTTCAACTACGACGCCCGCCGCGCCCGGGAGATTTTCCGCCACATTCTGGAGCACAACCGCAGCAGTCATTTCCATTTCGAAATCGGCGCCCACCTCCTCGACGAAGCGACCCTGGAGTTGCTGCGGACCGTCCCGCCGGGAACCTTTCAGTTCGAAATCGGCGTTCAGTCGACCCTGCCGCGCACCCTGCAGGCTATTGGCCGCTCCTCCGACCTTGAGCGCCTCGAAAAAAATATCCGTTCCCTGCACAAGGAGGGGAACATCCACCTCCATCTCGACCTCATCGCCGGACTTCCCGGGGAAGGGTACGGGGATTTCCTCGCCTCCATCGACCGGGTCCTCGCCCTGCAACCCCACCACCTGCAGATCGAGCCGGTCAAGCTCCTCCCCGGCGCCCCTCTCCGCAGCCAGACCGACCGCTTCAAGATCCGCTACGATCCCAACCCTCCCTACGCGGTGCTGGGAACGGCCGAGCTCGGCTTCAACGAACTCGAGCGCCTGCGGGGGATCGGCCGCCTCATGGATCTGACATTCAACAGCGGCCGGTTCCCGACCTTTCTCGCCGTCCTCGCCGAGACCTGCGGCTCGACGGCTACCGGTCTCGAGGCGATGGAGGAACACTGGCGGGGCGCGGAACTCTTCCGTCATCCCCTCTCCCAGCGCGCCCTTTTCGACGGCGCCTGGTCCTTTGTCAGCACGGCCTTTTCCGGGGAAGCCCGCCAGCGCCTGGCCGATGGCCTGGGTTACGACTTCGCCCGCTGCGAGCGAGTGGCTCCGGAGAGGATTCCGGAGTTTCTCGACACCGATCTGACGGCCGACGAGCGGGAACGGGCGCGCGACCGGGTGCGGGGAGCCGTGGAAGAAAACCGAAGGGAGGGGGGGCGGCTGCAGCATTTCGTGGCGGCCTTCCGGTACCTCCCCCGGGAGGAGGGACGTACCGTTGTCCTCTTCACCTACCGGACCCGCGGCGGCAGCGGGATGGAGGTCACGGCAGAACCCGTCTAGGCCCTGCCGGAGAGGCGGAAAATCAGGGGGTGGGCGGTTCCGGAACCGGGGGGGAGGGGAGAAAAAGCTGCTTCTCGAGGTCCCAGCGGTAGCCGCCGGTGTCCCAGATGTTTTCCAGCAGCTTCCAGTCGATGTGGACCCCCTTCATTTCATCGACCGTATCGGAGGCCTGAAGCATTTCGCCGTCGTCAATGATGTTGTCGCCGTTGAGATCGGCCCATTGGTACGGGGCCACCTCGATCGGCTCCCGGCCGCCGACGGGCATCGGGGTGCTGCGTCCATTGGGATTGGCGACGATTTCGCCGCTGAAGGTCTCCCTGCTGCCGAGGACGGCGTCGGGGTCCACCTTCACCAGATAGGAGATCACCCGCCGGGGTTCTCCGGGCTTGACGATCCAGCGCGCCGTCCCTTTTTCATTGTCGAGGCTGGAGGGGGGTGGGCTGGCTTCGATGAGATTCCACCCCCGGGGAAAATGTTCACGGAGGATGAAGCCCGTCATCTCGGCGTCGGCCAGCAGCCACACCCGCACCGGGATGACCATCCCCGGCGCGGCGAAAGGGGGGAGTATCCGCTCACCGCTGATGTTCGTCTCGGGGAGTTCCTGCCGGTGATAGAAGAAATAGCTGGCGGCCAGCAACACCAGCCCCAGGACCAGGACCAAGGGAATCGCCACCAGGAAAAATCGGCGCCGCGGCGCCTCCGGTTCGGACAGAGAGCAGTCGCCGTTTCGTCCCTGGAGGATCTCCTCCACCGGCACTTCCAGAGCCTCGGCCAGACGCAGGGCGTTCTCCCGCTTGATGCTGGGATAACGGTTATTCTCCCAGCGGGAGATGGTGTCTGTCGTCACCCCCACGACTTTGGCCACGTAAAGCTGGGTCAGCTTCTTGTCCTCGCGGACCAGGCGGACGGCAAAACCGTCGAGGCAAACTGTCGGGGGGAGGGACTGGCTCATAAATGACCTCGGAAAGCAAAACGCGCACTACTTTACCAGACCCTTCCTGCTCGAGTAAACAGCAAAGTCGACCCGACATGCGAGCGAAAAAACCTCGCCACCTGACCAGATAACTACCCTGAATCACTGACCGTCTGCCCGACATCGGGTCCCGTGACGCCAGATGTCTGATGCGCCGGGCCCTTTTATCCGCTATAGCTATGTCAAATCGAGGGCGGGCTGGTCCGCCCCAGCAAATTCCTAGGAGGTACCATCATGAAACGTTTCATCACCATCCTGCTCGCCGTCACCTTTCTCGCCGGCGGCGCCCTGATCGCCTTTGCCGACAACGGCCCCGCCGAAGTCAAGCTCGAAGCCAGCATGGGCACCGTGACCTTCCCCCACCAGGCTCACCAGGCCCTGGTCGCCGACTGCACCACCTGCCACCACAAGGGCGTCGAAGCCGGCAGCTGCACCAAATGCCACGGCGTTGATGCCGCCGCTCCCAAGGCCAAGGATGCCTTTCACAAGCTGTGCAAAGGGTGCCACGCCGACAAAAAAAGCGGCCCCACCGGCTGCAAGGACTGCCACAAGAAGTAATCGAACCACCGAAACAGTCTGATCTTGGGGGGAGCCGGCCAGTCCGACTCCCCCCATTTCATACCCCTTCCCCGCCGCAATCCCCCCCTCGTCCCGCAACGGCAATGCACCCCGTGAAGAAAAATAATTTTTCTTTTTCCATCGCCTTGCCACGCCTTGTGCCGCCGCTACAATTACCCAATATTTAAGGGTAATTTTACCCTATTTTTTTCTCATTGACAGCCCCAGGCAACGGGAGTATACGCTGCAATCAAGGGCAGCGTTCCGGTCCGGGAACGCGCAAGACGACCAAGCGTAAAAAGCGACCCCTTTTTATAGCCGCCAGCCGCCAGGCTACCCGGACCGAAAGAACGAAGCTCCGCATTCCCTGCGGGGAACCCGTGCAACGTCAGGCTTTTAAAAAGGGGTTAATCATGCGCATCGCTCTCACTTTCAATTTGCGGGCGGAATCCGCCGGCGAACAGGAACAGCCTGTCGCCGCCGATCCGTCCGAACCTCCCTCTTCCCCCGCCGAAGACCTCTACGCCGAATGGGATGATATTCATACCATCCGGGCCGTGGAAGATGCGTTGGCCAGTTGCCACGAGGTCACCCTCATCGAAGCCGACCTCGAGGCCTTCGCCACTCTGCGCGAACTCCGTCCGGAATTGGTCTTCAACATCGCCGAAGGTCTCTACGGCTCCAGCCGCGAGGCGCAGATCCCCGCCATGCTCGACATGCTGGGGATCCCCTACACCGGGAGCGACCCGGTCACCCTGGGAATCTGCCTCGACAAGCGGCGCACCAAGGAAATTCTCTCCTATCACCGCATCCCCACCGCACGCTTTTGCGTCGTCGAATCGCCGGCCCAGCTCCCTGCCCGCCTGCGCTACCCCCTGATGGTCAAGCCGACCCTTGAGGGGTCGAGCAAAGGGGTTACGGACAAGGCTCTGGTGCATAACCGCCGCGAGCTGGTCCGCCAGACCGAATGGGTCCTCGACACCTATTGCCAGCCGGCCCTGGTGGAAGAATTTCTTCCCGGCCGGGAGTTTACCGTCGCCCTCATCGGCAACGGTGCGGCGCTGCGCGTCCTCCCCATCGTCGAACTCAATCTCGGCACCCTCCCTCCGGGGGTCAATCCCATCTACTCCTACGAAGCCAAGTGGATTTGGGACCAGGAAGAGGCTCCGCTGGAGATCTTCTCCTGTCCGGCGCCCCTCGAGCCCCTGCTGCAGCGGCAGATCGAGGAACTCTGCCGCCGCACCTTCAACGCCCTCAGCTGCCAGGACTGGTGCCGGATCGATGTGCGCCTCGACGCCGAGGGGCGCCCGAACGTCATTGAACTCAACCCCCTCCCCGGCATCCTTCCCCGTCCGGAACAGAACAGCTGTTTCCCCAAGGCGGCCCGGGCCGCCGGACTCTCCTACCGGGAAATGATTCTCAGCGTGGCCGAGGCCGCCTGTGAACGGTTGAATCTTGTTCAAGGGGGAATGAATGAACGTCGCAGTCTGCTTTAACCTGGTTCCGCCCCAGCTCCTCAAGGGAGAAGCAGGAGACCGCATCTCCGAGGAGGGAGCCGAAATCGAGGCCCGTTCCGTCCAGAAGGCGTTACGCGAACTCGGACACGGCGCTCAACTCGTCCCCCTGGGGTCCGATATCTCCGTCACCATCGATGCGTTGCGCGCCCTGCGCCCCGACGCGGTCTTCAATCTCTGCGAAGGGTTCTGGGGGAACAGCCGCAAGGAGATGCACGTCGCGGCCCTCTTCGACCTGCTCGACATTCCCTGCACCGGGGCCTCTCCCCTCTGCCTGGGATTGACCCAGGACAAGGCCCGGACCAAGGACCTCCTCCTGCGCCACGGCCTGCCGACCCCCAAATACACCCTGATCAAACTCGGCGAGCAGTTCCTGCGGATCCGGGATCTGGCCTACCCCCTGATCGTCAAGCCGCGCTTCGAGGACGCCTCCCTCGGCATCGGCGCCGACAGCATCGTCGACAACGAACGGGACCTGAAACGGCGCATCGACTATGTCCACCGCACCTACCGCCAGGGAGCGCTGGTCGAGGAATTCATCGTCGGCCGCGAAATCAATGCCGCCGTCCTCGGCAACGCTCCCTTTGAGGCCCTCCCCCTCTCGGAAATCCGTTTCGCTCCCGGACTGCGCCATGCCATCGTCAGTTACGACGGCAAATGGCGGGAGGAATCCGCCGAATACGCGGCGACGGTCCCGGTCTGCCCGGCGCCGCTGAAGGGAAAGGAGGAAATCCTGGTCAAGGACGTGGCGCTGCGCGCCTACAAGATCCTCGAGTGCCGCGATTACGCCAGGGTGGACATCCGCCTTCGGGACGGCGTCCCCTACATCCTCGAGATCAACGCCAACCCCGACATCTCCCCCGATGCCGGCCTGGCCCGGGCTGCCGACCAGGCGGGGATAAGCTACAAACAGCTGATCGACCGCATCCTGCAGATGGCCCTCAAGCGCAAGGAGACCGCTCATGCGAAACCTTAACCGGGGAGACCTCCCCGGACTCACCCGCGTGCTCCACGCCACCGGCGCCTTTACCGGAGCCGAAATCGACTGCGCCGTGGAGCTGCTGCAGATCGTCCTCGACGACCCGAGGCAGCGGGACTATATCGTCGCCGTCGCCGGTGAGGAGGGGACGCCGATCGGCTACATCCTCTACGGTCCCGTCCCCCTGACGGAGGGGAACTTTGATATCTACTGGATCGCCACCGATCCCGCCGTACAGGGGAGCGGCATCGGCCGGCAGCTGATGGCCCACGCCGAGGACGACGCCCGATCCCGCGGCGCCCGGATCGTCTGCCTGGAGACCTCCTCCCAGGGGGGGTACGAGAGGACCCGGCGCTTCTACGATAAGGGAGGCTACCTGGAGGAATCGCGGATCCGCGATTTTTACAAACCCGGTGATGACCGCATCACCTATGTCAAACGCTTTTCCCATGGGAAGGAGGAGTAAAAGAGGATGGAGATCTGGCAAAAGCTCCTGCAGGCAAGCATCACCCGCCCCTCTGAAGTCACCCGCCGCTTCGGCATCGACCCCCGCCCCCTCGAGGCGGTGGCCGAGCGCTATCCGATGCGAATCAACCCCTACTACCTCGGCCTGATCCGCAGCGTCGGCGACCCCATCTGGCGCCAGGCGATCCCCTCCGAGGAGGAACTGCACGACGCGGTCTGCCCCGCCGACCCGCTCGACGAGGAGAACCAGAGCCCGGTCCCCAACCTCGTGCACCGTTACCCGGACCGGGCGCTCTTTCTGGTCTGCTCCGAGTGCGCCATGTACTGTCGCTTCTGCACCCGCAAGCGCAAGGTCGGCGGCGAAAACATGGTGATCGACCAGAAGAGCATCGACGGCGGGCTCGACTACATCCGCTCTCACCCGGAAATCCGCGACGTGATCCTCTCCGGGGGCGATCCCCTCCTCCTGAGCGACGATCGCCTCGAGGCGATCCTCAAGGGGCTGCGCGCCATACCGACGGTGGAAATCATCCGCATCGGCAGCCGCGTTCCGGTGGTCCTTCCGCAGCGGATCACCCCGGCGCTCGTCCGGATGCTGCGCCGTTATCATCCGCTCTACCTCAACACCCACTTCAACCACCCGGACGAAGTGACGGAAACCGCCGCCAAAGCCTGCGCCCGCCTGGCCGACGTCGGCATCCCCCTGGGGAACCAGAGCGTTCTGCTGCGGGGAGTCAACGACGACCCGGAGGTGATGAAGGCTCTGATGCAGAAACTGCTGACGATCCGGGTCAAGCCTTATTACATCTATCAGGCCGACATGGTCCAGGGAACAAATCACTTCCGCACCAGCGTCGAGGAGGGGCTGGCAGTGATCCAGTCGCTGCGCGGCCACACTTCGGGGATGGCGGTTCCGGCCTACGTCATCGACGCTCCCGGCGGCGGCGGCAAGATCCCCTTGCTCCCCGAGTATCTGCAGCACCTCGGCAGCGACGTCGTCCTGAAAAATTACCGCGGCGACCTCTACCACTATGACAACAGCGCCGCACCACCGGAAGAAAAACGATCAGTGGCCGCCAACGATCACTACTGAAAAAACGGACAAACGCCCCCCTTCCTCGAGGGGCTCCCGGTGCAGCTGCTCTATTGGTGAAAGGTTTTCAGGGGGAATTGCCCGGCCTCAGGAGGAGGGCATCAGACCGTTTGGTTCGGCAGAGAAGACAAAGAGGCGACCCCGTGCACACGCCCTGCCGTGCACGGGGTTTTTTTATCCGCGGGCGGGCAAATCAGCGGGAGAGCGCACGGCGAATCTTCAGGGGGTCGTTGGTGAAGACCCCGGCCGCTCCGAGGCGCCACAGTCGCCCGGCAACGGCCGGGTCATCGACGGTCCAGGGGTAGAGGACAAGCCCCTGCTTGCGGCAGGCCGCCACCATGGGGGCCGAGACGAGATCGACCCGGGGATGAAAACTCTCGGCCCTGCAAGCGGCCGCCCTTTTCAATCCCCGACGCCAGAAACGGGATTCGGCCAGGAAGGCGAGCGGGAGATGTTTCGACCCCTGCCGCAGCGTCTCCAGGAGGCCGTGGTCGAAGGAAGAGACGAGGACCCGGGCCCGGGGATAGGCGGCCAGCAGCTCGAGGACGGCCGTCCCGGCGCCGGCACTCTTGATTTCGATATTGACCCGCAGGCGCTCTGCCGACCAGGCCAAAACCTCTTCGAGGGTGGGGAGCCGTTCACCGGCGAAGGACGGGGCGAACCAGCGGCCGGCATCGAGACGACGCAGTTCGGAGAGCGTCTGCCGGCTCACCGCGCCGCGGCCGTCGGTGGTGCGCTCGAGAGTGTCATCGTGAATGACTACCGGAACACCGTCCCGGCTCAGGTGAACGTCGAGCTCGATGCCGTCGACGCCGGCCTCTTCGGCGGCGGAAAAGGACGACAGGGTATTTTCCGGCGCCACCGCGGCGGCGCCGCGGTGCCCCCAGAGGAAAAAATCTGTCATTCTCACCGTCCCTTGGCTAGTGTTTAATTGCAAAACTAAACGATATAATATAGACTTCTTTCACCCTCTTCGTGAAAGGAGTTGCTTATGCCGAGAAAAGCTCCCCCACCACCGTGCAGCGAA
>Ga0209231_1000193_pt1 | contig 41909 bp, 32 predicted proteins | sample Deesub45470m_DNA_FD_188086 | JGI IMG/M metagenome (GOLD analysis project Ga0209231, IMG submission 188086) | Deep subsurface microbial communities from North Pacific Ocean - 450_OLKR46/470m Metagenome (SPAdes) (version 2) | ecosystem: Environmental > Terrestrial > Deep subsurface > Unclassified ... | reverse complement strand
CTGATGCACCTGATGGTACTTACTTCTTCATCATTAAAGCTGAAGGTATTGATGGGCAACAGTTCTTTGAAAAAGGTACGCTGTCACTTATTAGATAAACTTTCTATTTATACATAAACAAAACAAGTCTCTCATTACGAGGCTTGTTTTGTTTATAAGTATTTTTTTTTTGCTTATAAGTATTTTTTATTTTACATTTGAAGAAGTTATTAAAATTACTTTTATATGAAGAAAATCTATTTTCTATTTTTTGCTATATTTTTTAGCACATGTTTAATTAGTCAAAACGTGCTAGTTATTGATTACAACAATGGTTTCTCAAGTGACCAAAGTAATAATTCTAGTAGAATTTATAATCGTTTAGTAGCAACTATGACTAGCGTTACCCGAGTTGGTGCTATACCAGCGACCATAAGCACCGCTTATGATCAAGTATGGATTTTTGGTTTTATGGGAGGTGCTTCAACAAATCCAGTTGTTAATTATATGAATGCAGGAGGTGCTGTATATGTTCAATCTGAAGTAGGGTGTTGTAATAACCCTGCTACCTATTTAGACAATCTTATAAATGCAACCGTCTCTATTGGAGGTTCGGTAACTCATAGTACAACATATTCTGAAAACTATCAGTATGCAGTAAATTCAAATGTATTTTGTGGGCCAGGTTCATTTTCCGGATATGGTGCTGCAATTAGACCATTTACAGGTGTACCTGCTCAAAATGCTTTTATTCAATCTAATACAGTTTGCGGAAACGTAAGCAGAACAATTGCTGTTCAGTTTAGAAATTGTGATATGATTTCAGGTAATGGAGCACTCATGGGAGCTGGTGATTTTAATATATTCCCAACCTCTGGCACCTGTACATCTGTAGGAATTTTAGGAACTGTTAATCATGACGCACTAATTGATTTAATTGCAAATACCTTAATGAATCTAAAAAACTGTTCATTTGGAACCCCTTCAGGTACTGCGACATGGACCAACCCATCACCTATTTGTGCTGCTGCCGGTTCTATCAACTTAAGTAGTTTAGTAACAGGAACGGCTGGGGGTACTTGGAGTGGAACGGGGGTTTCTGGGACTACTTTTAATCCGGCTAGCGGTACGCAATCAGTTACTTATACGATAGGTACTTCCCCTTGTACTCAATCTTCTACGCAAACAATTACCGTTTATCCTGATGTTAATCCTGCTTGGACTAACCCTTCGCCTATTTGTGCTGCGGCTGGGGCTATTAACTTAAGTAGTTTAGTAACTGGTACAAGTGGAGGAACTTGGTCTGGAACTGGCGTTTCTGGCACTACTTTTAATCCTACTAGTGGAACACAATCGGTTACTTATACCGTGGGTACTGCTCCTTGTCAAGAGACCTCTACACAAACTATTACTGTTCGTCCTGATGTTAATCCGGCTTGGACTAATCCGGGACCACTTTGTGCGGCTACTGGTGGAACGGTTACTTTAGTACCTGCTCAAGCTGGTGGTGCTTGGAGTGGAACGGGGGTTACTAGTGGTGGTATTTTTTCTTTATCGGCAGGTACACAGTCTATTACTTATACTATTGGTACTGCTCCTTGTGTGGAGACTTCCACTCAAACCATTACTGTTCTTCCTAATGTCAATCCGGCTTGGACTAATCCTTCGCCTATTTGTGCGGCTGCCGGCTCTATAAACTTAAGTAGTTTAGTAACTGGTACTGGTGGTGGAACTTGGTCGGGTACAGGCGTTTCTGGTACTACTTTTAATCCTAGCTCTGGTTCACAATCGGTTACTTATACAGTAGGTACTGCTCCTTGTCAGGAGACTTCTACACAAACGATTACCGTTGTTCCTAATGTTAATCCGGCTTGGACTAATCCTTCGCCTATTTGTGCGGCTGCCGGCTCTATAAACTTAAGTAGTTTAGTAACTGGTACTGGTGGTGGAACTTGGTCCGGAACGGGGGTTTCTGGTTCTACTTTTAACCCTGCTAGTGGTACGCAATCTATTACTTATACGGTAGGGACTGCTCCTTGTGTAGAAACTTCTACGCAAACTATTACGGTTGTTCCTGATGTCGATCCTTCTTGGACGAACCCCTCGCCTATTTGTGCGGCTTCGGGTTCTATTAATTTAGATAATCTTATTACTGGTACTAATGGTGGTTCTTGGTCTGGAACCGGGGTTTCTGGTAATCTATTTGATCCTTCTTTTGGTTCGCAATCGGTTACTTATACCGTGGGTACTGCTCCTTGTCAGGAAACTTCTACACAAACTATTACTGTGGCTACTGTTTCTGCTGCTTGGACTAATCCTACACCTATTTGTGAAGGGGATGCTCCTATTAACTTAAGTGCTTTGGTTACCGGTTCGGCTGGTGGTACTTTCTCCGGAACGGGGGTTACTGCTAACACGCTTGATCCTTCAGGCATGGGTGGTTCTTCGGTGAGTGTAACTTATACCGTGGGTACTGCTCCTTGTACTGAAACTCAAACTCATACTATTCTTATTAATAATGATGATGATGCTTCTTTTTCTTATCCTCAATCTTCTTATTGTATTACGGGTAATAACCCTACTCCTACTGTAACGGGTACTAGTGGTGGTACTTTTACTATTTCTGCTCCGGGTAGTATTAATGCTACTACTGGTGAGATTAATCTTGTTGCTAGTGGTGTAGGGTCTTTTTCTGTTATTTATAATACGGCTGCGGCTGGTAATCCTTGTCCTGTTTCGGATACGGTTACTATTACCATTACTACGGGGCAAACTGCCGGATTTAGTTATGATAATGCTCAGTATTGTGTTTATGATAATGCTCCTATTTTGACACTTAATGGTGGTGCTACTGCGGGTACTTTCTCTGCTACACCTACTGGTTTAACTATTAATAATGCGGGGGCTGTTACTTTAGCTACTAGTTCTCCTGGTATTTACACGGTTTACAATAATGTGCCTGCTGCTAATGGCTGTGCTCCTGCTATTGATTCTACTACTATTGAAATTTTACCGCTTGATACGGCTACTTTTAGTTATTCTGCTAATGCTTATTGCTTGGCTGATTCTAATCCTTCTGCTACTATTACGGGTACTCCGGGAGGGACTTTTACTATTAATCCTACTTCGGGGGTTATAAATGCTACTACTGGTGAAATTGATATTAATGCTTCGGGAGCAGGTACTTATACTATATATTACAATACTTCTGCTGCGGGTAATCCTTGTCCAGTTATAGATTCTGTTACTGTTACTTTAATGCCGCAGAACTTTATTATTCCTGATAGTATCCCTAATTTCTGCTTAGGTGATTCTACTGCTTTAACAGCTACAGCTAGTGGTAATGGAATGGTTACCTGGTATAGTAATGCTTCCGGAACTACTGTTATTGGTACGGGCAGTCCTTTCTCCCCTCCTGTTACTGCTGCCGGTACTTACACTTACTATGTAAATGAAGCGGGTACTTGCCCTAGCCCTATGGATTCTGTTACTTTTACTGTACAGTATGTGGATGCTCAAGCTTCGGCTAATCCTTCGGTTGGCCCTATGCCGCTTGTGGTTAATTTCTCCAACTCTTCTACGGGAGCTACTAACTACTTCTGGGATTTTGCTAATGGCAACCTTGATTCTACTTTTACTCCTACCCAAACTTATACTGAACCGGGTACTTACACAGTTACTTTAGTGGTTACTGATGGACTATGCTGGGATTCTACTACTATTGTTATTGAGGTGTTCAACGAGTCTTCTTTAACTATTCCTAATGTGTTTACGCCTAATGGCGATGGTCATAATGATGTATTTACCGTAGATGGTGAAAACTTAAAGTCTGTTGAAGGTGAAATTTACAACCGTTGGGGACAAAAAATGTTTGCTTGGGATAATGTTAATGGTTATTGGGATGGCAAAACACTTGCCGGTGCTGATGCACCTGATGGTACTTACTTCTTCATCATTAAAGCTGAAGGTATTGATGGGCAACAGTTCTTTGAAAAAGGTACGCTGTCACTTATTAGATAAACTTTCTATTTATACATAAACAAAACAAGCCTCTCATTACGAGGCTTGTTTTGTTATAATATCATTACTCCTTTCTTATTAATGATAGGAATTTTTACAAAATTTTCTTCTTTAATTGTTTCAGCTAAAAAAATGTATTTTTTATCCAACAACTGATTATCTGAAAAATAAGTTACCCAATACTGATTATGTAACCCAAAAACATTCTCAATAATAGGCTCTATTTTGGCGTAACTTTTAGGAGGAACATTACCTAATGCATGCCTTAATTCAGAAGTTTTAGTTTGAGAACCGTTCTCATGAGTAATGTAACCTTTTGAAGATACTAATACGTTTTCTAAAGCGGTATCTTTTAAATTAATTAAATAAACATTCCAATCTTCACCTTCTTGAACAACAGCAATGGCTACATTGGTAACTTTTTCCTGCGGGATATCTTTTATCATTTTTTACTGCTCTTTAATTTCTTCAATGGCTCTGCTTATCGTTTTATCATTTTCATTAACAATCACATAAAAACCGAAATTACCATAAAGATGTCTACTCATATCTGCTTTTAACCCTTGCTCAATTAAAGATTTAGATTTTTTTATTTGTTCTAAATTTCTTTCTATTCCTGACTCAGTAGCGAATTTTATCAGATTATTAAACAATTGATTACTTACTTTAAATTGTCTTTTAAATTGAACGGCATCGTGATACGTTTCTAACATTTTTTTTCTTCTACTATCGATATAATTTAACGAAAATTCTTGAATAATACCGTTATATCTTAGTTGATACAAATAATCTGTTCCTCCTACAGTATCTAACGGAATAAAAATGTCGGGCATAATTCCACCACCACCATAAACAACTTTACCTTTTTTAGTAAAATATTTCAACGAATCAGGAAAATGAATACTATCAGCTTCTAATAATTCACCATTTTCGTAGCGCTTGTAAGCTTCTAAATTATAATCATCTAAACCATTTTCATAAGGTTTTTGAATTGACCTTCCAGACGGTGTGTAATACCTAGCGACAGTAAGTCTTATTGCCGATCCATCAGGCCAAGGTATTTGTTCTTGAACCAATCCTTTGCCAAACGAACGTCTTCCTAAAATAATTCCTCTATCGTTATCCTGAATTGCTCCTGCTAATATTTCACTTGCCGAAGCTGAATTTTCATTAATTAAAATAGCTATTTTAACTCCTTTTAATATTCCTTTTGACGTAGAATAATATTCTGTTTTTTTTCTTGCTCTTCCTTTTGTATAAACAATCATTTGATTTTTATCTAACATTTCATCAGCAATACTTATAGCAGAAGAAAGTACTCCACCTCCATTCCCTCTTAAATCAATAATTAAACTTTCCATATCTTTTTCCTTAAGTTCAGCCACAGCAATCAAAAACTCATCATACGTTGTTCTTGCAAATCTTGATATTTTAACATATCCAATATTATCATCAATCATGTAAGGAGCATCAACACTATAAATCGGAATTTCATCTCTTACAATAGCAAACTTTAGCAATTTTTTTGTCCCTCTTCTTTTAACATAAACATTCACTTTTGTTCCTCTTGGACCTTTTAACAGCTTAATTACATCATTATTCGTAATGTTTTTACCAGCAATATTTACTGTATCTACCTTAACAATTCTGTCTCCTGCCTGAATACCAAGTTTCTCTGAAGGACCATTTGCTATTGCCGCTACCACCATTACAGTATCATCCTTAATTCTAAACTCAACGCCAATCCCCTCAAAAGAACCTTCAATCGGATCATTCATGTCATTAAAATCTTTTGGAGATATATAATAAGAATGTGGATCTAAATTCGATAACATAGAATTGATTGAGTTCTCTAATAATTCTTTGCTATCTACCGAATCTACATATGCTTCTTCAATAAAATTAAGTATCTCATTAAGCTTACCTGTAGATGATTTTGAATTTGATTTTGAAAAAATAATAGATTTATTGCCTGTTGTTGACGATAAGTAAGAACCTAAGTAAATACCAACTACAACACTAAGTGTTAGCAATAATGGTAGAAATATTTTAATGTTATATTTATTCATATTTTATATTTAAGGATAATCTTCCAATCTAATAAAAGTAACATCAATACCTGATTCTTCTAAGAAATTAAGACCATCTTTGTCTTTATAACCGTTGCAATAAACTACTCTTTTTATACCTGCTTGTAAAATTAATTTACTGCACTCTTTGCATGGAGATAGTGTTATATAAAGCGTTGCACCATTAGCATTATTAGTAGATTTTGCAATTTTCATTAACGCATTTGCTTCGGCATGAAGCACATACCATAATGTTTTTCCATCTTCATCTTCACAGCAATTATCATAGCCTGTTGGCGAACCATTATAGCCATCAGAAATTATCATTCTGTCTTTAACTACCAATGCTCCAACTTGTTTTCTTATGCAATGCGATAATTTAGACCATTCCTTAGCCATTTTTAAATAAGCCAAATCGTAGCGCAATTGTTTATTTTTATTGTAATTCTCTTCCATTTCTTTTAAAAGCAGCAAAATTAACTATTTGAAAATGATTTATTGACTTTTATATTTTTCGTATCCATCTTGTTGATTAATAGCAACCATTACTTGCTTTAAAATATTTTCAACACTATCTTCATAATCTATTTTTAATGGTTGATGCACTTGCATTTGTAAAGCCGTATTTTTTTTCTTGATAAAAAGTCCTTTTTTATCAAAGGCTCTTCTAAAACCATTTATGGTAATAGGCACAACAATAGGTTTGTAATTTTTAATGAGATGAGCGGTACCTTTTCTACCTTCAGCAAAAGCCTTAGTAGTTCCTTGTGGAAAATTTACCACCCAGCCATTTGCCAACGCAATTTTTATTTTTTCCGTATCGGCTTGGTCAACGGGTCTTTTAATGGATTTGCCCGCTTCCCGCCAAGTTCTTTTAATAGTTATAGCTCCGGCATAAGCTAAAATTTTGGGCAGCAATCCTGATTTCATGGTTTCTTCAGCAGCAACAAAATAAAAGTCAACAAAGGGACATGCTAAAATTCCTCTTAATTTAATTTCATTTGGATAACCATAAATAGCTGTTTCCATGGCGTGAACCATAAAAGCCACATCTGCAAAATACGTTTGGTGGTTGGAAACAAAAAGCACATTCTGTTTGGGTAATTCTCTAAACAATTCAGCACCTTCTATTTTAGGATAATTTACTTTCTTAAACCTTATATAGGTAATAAAAGCAAAGATTCTTATCACTAATTTTTTAAGAAAAAGATACTGACCAAAAATATTTTTTTTTATCAAATCGAATTATTTTTTTAAAAGGACAAATTTAATCAAGAATTGCCATTTGTCTAATAAAAAAAGGTTTTGATATCTTAAGACTAATTTTTAACTTTTTTTCTTAACGAAATTTTCTGACCTGCATTGGGTTGAGTACCCATAATCATATTATTTTTCTTGTACAGTTTATTAAGTTTTACACCATATTGCTGAGAAATACTTCTCATAGTATCTCCAGATTTTACGATATGAAAATCTTCTTGAGCCTTATTTCTTTTTGGTTGGAGATATAATATTTGTCCTTCTTCCAACACATCACTTTTGTTTAAATCATTGTAACGATATAATTGCCACTCATTCATTTCAAAGGCTTTGGCAATGCTGTAAAAGGTATCTCCTTTTTTTACAATAATGTGCTTTATATTGTTATGCATTTTAACAGTATATTTTTTAGCTGACGCACTTGCTAAAGTGGCAGATGTTTTGCCTTTTTTTGGTGCTTTAGAAGGAACTTTTGCGTACCTATCGTACTCATAAAGTTGGTGTTTTTCGATTAAGTCTATCAGCAAATCGGCATATTTTGGATTAGTAGCATAGCCTGCTTTTTTTAACCCTTTAGCCCATCCTTTATAGTCAGTAACTTTTAATTCAAACAGAAAGGCATAACGAGAACGTGATGTTAAGAAATCAGAATGATCCTCAAAAGATTCATAAACTGATTTGTATTTTCTAAAACATTCATTCTTGGCATCATCATCAATATGCATGGTTTTTCCTTTCCATCCCGAGTGGCATTTTATACCAAAATGATTATTGGCATACATGGCTAAGGGACTGTTTCCATCTCCCGATTCTAATATTCCCTGAGCCAACGTGATACTGGCAGGAACTCCCGAACGATGCATTTCTCTAATGGCATCATCTTTATAAGTCTCAATATATTCCGAGCGGGTAATTCTGCGTTCGGCAGGTTGTGCAACTGAACTTATTGTCAGCAGCATTACTACTATTAATATGGAAATACGATAATTCATTAATTGCAAAGTTAACAGCAATATCAACCACTCTAATGCTATTCTTCTAAAAATATTAACAGTTGATTATTGATTACTGAAACTATTAAACCCAAATTTTAAAATATTAATTTAATTTTATCAAACCCTCTATTTCCTTGCAGTCCGCCTGTATGTATGGCAACAATTTTTTTGCCATTAAAAAAAGCTGTCGTTTTGGCAAGGTGTAAAATTCCAAAAAACATTTTTCCTGTATAAATTAAATCTAACGGAATAGTTTGGTTTTGATAAAAATCATTAACAAAGTCAATCAATTCACTACTTGTTTTTGCATATCCCCCAAAATGATAATCGGTATTTAAACTCCAATTTTGATAATTTATTTCCTCCAAAAATTGTTGTTGATAGTCTGCCAATAATTGTTGTATATCGTTTTTTAGAAATTCTCCACCTTTTAAAGCCGGAAAACCGATTATTTCTTTTGTTTCATCTGTAGCAGCAATAATTCCTGCAATGGTTCCTCCTGTTCCACAGGCACAACAAATAATATCGTAATCTATATCAATATTTTTAATAATTTCGGTACAACCTTTTACTGCAAAAGCATTAGAACCACCTTCAGGAATTAGATAAAAATCTCCCACTTCGTTTTTCAGTTTCTCAATAAAAACAGGGTTATATTTTTCATCTCTATACAACTCCCTCGACATATATTTTAACTGCATCCCATTATCTACAGCAAGTTGTAAAGTTGAATTTAAAGGCAAATGCTCTTCCCCTCTAATTATTCCAACAGTTTTAAATCCAAATTGGTTACCCGCAGCAGCCGTTGCGGCAATATGGTTAGAAAATGCCCCTCCAAAAGTCAGTAATTGATTTTTTCCTTGATTGCTGGTTTCCTGAAGGTTATAATATAGTTTTCGCCACTTGTTTCCAGAAATGGTAGGGTGAATTAAATCTTCACGCAATACAAACAATTGTATGTTCTTTTCTTCAAGAAAATCAAGCTTAACTTGCTGAAGTGGAATTGACGGAAGTTGTTGGTATTGCATGAGACAAAAGTACAGAACAAAATAAAAAACCCTTTCAGCAAAATTGCTAAAAGGGTTTTTGCCTCTCCCGAAACTACTATCGGCAGTTTCGACCTCTCCAAAGGAGAGGTAAAGCGGAAACCTCGGGACAAGCCCCGAGGAAACTTTAGATTAAATTAATTTATTATTTATTTCTTAATCACTTTTAAGGTATTTAAGTTGCCATTTTGGTTTATTTCTACGAAATATAATCCAGTAGCATAAACACTCATATCAAAAGTAGCTGTATTTCCTGAAATTATTGTTTTTTCTACTAAAGTCTGACCAGTAATAGCAATAATTTTAACAACTGTTCCGCTTAAATCATTTGATGATGATACAGTAAAAATATCATTTACAGGATTTGGATAAACAGAAATGTTGTTGTTGGCATTCATTTCATTTATACCAGTAATAATGATGTTTTCACAAGCAGAAGTTTCACTACAACCGTTTTCTGTTACAATAACAGCATAGTTTCCTGTAACTGTTGGTGTAAAGTTTTGGCTAGTAGCACCAGTAATTGGTTGATTGCTGTTATCACAATCTACCCATTGGTAAGTTGCATTACCATTATTAGCAGTAATGGTAGTTCCTGTTGTTGTAGTTGTAGCATCAACTGTTGTAACAGTAACGGTAGTCGTAGCTGTATTTTGACAGTTATTTCCATCTGTACCTGTAACGGTATAAGTAGTAGTAGCTGTTGGGGTAAAAGCTACTCCATCAGTTACTCCGTTATCCCAAGTGTATGAAGAAGCTCCACCTCCTGTTAAGGTAACAGGATCTCCATTACAAATAGAAGAAGCAGATGCATTTGCAGTTACTGTTGGCAATGGATTTACTGTAATAGTAATTTGGTCAACATCCGTACAAGAACCTGATGTTCCTGTTACATTATAAGTTGTAGTTGCAGTTGGAGTAAATGCCACACCATCAGTAACGCCATTATCCCAAGCATACGAAGTGGCTCCACTTCCTGTAAGTGTAACTTGGTCGCCTGCACATATTGATGTAGAAGTTGCATTTGCAGTAACAGTAATACCAGAAGCAACAGTGACTGTTACTTGAGCCGTATTTTGGCAGCTATTGGCATCTGTACCTGTAACAGTATAAGTGGTAGTGGCTGTTGGCGTAAAAGCAACACCATTAGTTACTCCATTATCCCAAGTATATGAAGTAGCTCCACCACCTGTTAATGTCACCTGACCTCCTGCACATATTGTTGTTGCAGATGCATTTGCTGTTACTGTTGGAAGCGGGTTTACTGTTATTGTTACTTGAGCCGTATTCTGACAGTTATTTCCATTTGTACCTGTAACCGTATAAGTAGTAGTGGCTGTTGGGGTAAAAGCAACACCGTTAGTAACTCCATTATCCCAAGTGTATGAAGAAGCTCCGCCACCTGTTAACGTTACCTGATTTCCTGCACAAACTGACGCTGCAGAAGTATTTGCTGTTACGGTTGGTAGAGGATTTACAGTTACCGTTTTTGTATTATTATCTAAACAACTGTTCCAAAAACCACCTAATGTATTTAATACCGGAGCATGGTTAGCAGCAGTAGTATAAGTATGAGTAGTATTTCCATTCCAAACTAATGGAGCTCCACCGCCTAATGCATAAACATAGGTTGAATCGGGCACTGTTGTGTTAAAATAACTTTTAAACACCTGATAGTTGTAAAATCTACTGCTTAAAACACTTGTTGGTGTTGTATTATTCGTAAAAGTTACAGGTGTTCCTAAACAAGATGGATTAGGGGAAACAGTAAAATCAGTATTGATAGTGTACGTAATTTTTGGTGCAGCTAACATCTCAAAATCAAATGGACCACCAGTAAAACCTGAAACCGTATAAGTTGGTATATTTACCCAGTTTCCGTTTGATGACGTGTACCAATCTGATTTTGCTCTAGATAAGTTTTCATCATAAGATTGACTAAGTGCAGCATCATTCACATAAAAATCTACTATACCTCCAACATTTGTTGGTCTAATTACTACAGCATAATTCCCTGTTACATTAATTGGAGTAAAGTTTACTTGTCTGTAGCTAAAATTAGTATCTGATAGGGTAATGTTAGCAAAAGCAATTTCCGTTGTTGGATTGTTGCTAGCATCAACATTATAAACAGATGCTCTAACACTAACACTTGCCACACCATTTGGACTGTTTCTGCCAAAAAACTCCACCCCTGTTATTCCAAGTGTAGAGCCACTTAATAAAAACGTTTGTGACATAGATTCATTGTCATCTGCCCATAATTCAAACACATAAAAATTACTAGTTCCTAAGATTTGTTCTTTTGTTTGAGGATACCTAATGGTATCGACACAAGCCAATGTTTTTGTTGTATTTAATTTGTCTTTAAGTGAACTATTATTATTGGTTAGAATATTTCCGTTTGCCAGACGAATACTAGTTTTTACTTGAGTTTGTCCCCATACCAGAGCACTAAATCCAAGTATTAATGTACTTAGTAAAATTTTTTTCATGTCATTTTATTTTTAAATGTTTGTTGTATTAAATTTTCTTGATTACAAATGTAAAAAACATTACACTAGAAAAAAATAAAGTTTTAATTATTAAACAGTTTAGCTTAGTATAGTATCTTTGTCCATCTTTAAAAAACATATACTATGCAACCCAAATCGATTTTTAAGCTATTTTTAAAATACTTTTTTAGGGGGTTACTTTACGCTGCTCCTGTTACCATAACCATTTACATTATTGTAGAACTTTTTAAATTCTTTGATGGATTAATCCCCGTAGGAATTAACGTTCCGGGCATGGGTTTTCTAGTACTTATTGTTGCTATTACCTTATTGGGAGTGATAGGTTCTAGTATTATTTTAGAACCTCTTAAATCGCAGTTTAATCACATTTTAGACAAACTACCTCTATTAAAAACCATTTACTCTTCAGTAAAAGATTTACTATCTGCCTTTGTTGGTTCTAAAAAAAGTTTTAATAAACCTGTCTTAGTTAAACTTAGTAAAGACTCCAATCTCGAAAAATTAGGTTTTATAACTGCTACTGATTTAACTAAATTAGGAATAACGGATGAAAGAATTGGAGTCTATTTACCACATTCTTACAATTTTTCCGGTAATTTCTTTGTTGTTGCAGCTTCTCAAGTTACTCCGGTAAAAAATGTCAATTCTACTGATTTTATGAAATTTATTGTCTCCGGAGGAGTAACCCATTTAGATGAATTAGAAAAAGAAACCACTAAATAAAAATGGAAGAGTTTTCAAATAATAAATTAGAAGAAGACGACTTTTATTATACTCCAGAAGGCTATAGGGTTTTTACTGAAAAGTATCTTTTAAAAAGAGGCTATTGTTGTCAGAACGGTTGTCGGCATTGTCCTTACGGGTTTGATAAAAGTAAAGGGAGAATTGTTAAAAAAAGAAATGGAAATGAGAAATGAGAAAATAGATATTAGAAACGCTAAAAACTACAATGAGTATAAAAAAAAGACATAACTACAAGAATTTAAAAGTCTGGCAAATGGCTATGCAAATTGCAAATGATGTTTTCGAAATATCTTCTGAATTTCCTCTAGAAGAGAAGTACGGTTTAAGGTCTCAGATAAATAGATGTGCTGTTTCTATTCCAAGTAATATTGCAGAAGGTTCTTCAAGAAGCAACAAATCTTTTTCACACTTTATCGACATCTCTTTAGGTTCTTCCTTTGAATTGGTTACACAATTAATTATATCAAATAACAGAAATTATATAACTCAAGAAAAATTGGAAGAGATTGAAAACAAGATTGATGAATTTCAAAAAATGACAATAGGCTTTTTAAAAACACTCTAAATATCTAAATCTCTATTTTCTAAAATCTTAAAACTCAAATATGGATTTTAAAACTCAAATACAACAAGGTATTCCAAGTGAATTGCCATCAAAAAAAGAAGTTGACAACACGGTAAGTCATGCTCCTAAACGCAAGGAAATTTTAACTGCTGAAGAAAAAAAACTTGCCCTAAAAAATGCTTTACGTTATTTTGAAGCAAAACATCATCCTGTTTTAGCTAAAGAATTTGCGGAAGAATTAGAAAAATACGGCAGAATTTATATGTATCGTTTTCGTCCAGATTACGAAATGTATGCCCGACCTATTGACGAATATCCTGGAAAATCAATACAAGCAAAGTCTATTATGTTGATGATACAAAACAATTTAGACCCAGCCGTTGCTCAACATCCACACGAATTAATTACTTATGGAGGAAATGGTGCTGTTTTTCAAAACTGGGGGCAATATTTATTAACTATGCAATATTTGTCTGAAATGACAGATGAACAAACTTTGGTCATGTATTCTGGTCACCCCATGGGATTATTTCCTTCACACAAAGAAGCTCCAAGAGTAGTGGTTACCAACGGAATGATGATCCCTAACTATTCTAAACCTGATGATTGGGAAAAATTTAATGCACTTGGGGTAACACAATACGGACAAATGACTGCCGGTTCGTACATGTATATCGGTCCTCAAGGAATTGTACACGGAACAACTATTACAGTATTGAATGGATGTAGGAAAATAGATAGTAACGGAACAGCAGGAAAATTATTTGTAACCTCAGGATTAGGAGGAATGAGTGGTGCTCAACCCAAAGCAGGAAATATTGCTGGCGTTATTTCAGTTACAGCAGAAGTAAATCCTGCGGCTACTTTTAAACGACACCAACAAGGTTGGGTGGATGAAGTAATTAGCAATTTAGATGAACTTTGCGAAAGAGTGCAACAAGCCAAAGCCAATAAAGAAGTAGTTTCTATTGCTTATGATGGTAATGTAGTTGATGTTTGGGAAAAATTTGATGAAGCAGGAATTTACGTAGATTTAGGTTCCGACCAAACTTCCTTACACAATCCTTGGGCAGGAGGATATTATCCTGTAGGATTAAGTTATGAGGAAAGCAATGAAATGATGGCAAACCAGCCTGAATTGTTTAAACAAAAGGTACAGGAAAGTCTTAAAAGACAGACCAACGCCATTAATAAGCACACTAAAAAAGGCACTTATTTTTTCGATTACGGCAATGCTTTTTTATTAGAAGCAAGCCGAGCAGGTGCTGATATTATGGCTGAAAATGGCATTGATTTTAAATACCCTAGTTATGTGCAAGATATTATGGGTCCTATGTGTTTCGATTATGGATTTGGTCCTTTTCGCTGGGTATGTACCTCAGGAAGACCAGAAGATTTGAAAATCACAGATGATATTTCCTGCGAAGTATTGGAAGAAATGATAAAAACTTCTCCTGACGAAATAAAACAACAAATGCAAGATAACATTACTTGGATTAAAGGAGCTCAAGAAAATAAATTGGTGGTTGGTTCTCAAGCGAGAATTTTATATGCTGATGCTGAAGGAAGAATAAAAATTGCCGAAGCTTTTAACAAAGCGGTTGCTAGTGGCAAACTTTCCGCTCCTGTTAATTTAGGACGAGATCATCATGATGTTTCTGGAACAGATTCGCCTTATAGAGAGACTTCTAATATTTATGATGGCTCTGCATTTACTGCTGATATGGCAATACACAATGTTATTGGAGATAGTTTTAGAGGAGCTACTTGGGTTTCTATACATAATGGTGGTGGTGTTGGCTGGGGAGAAGTAATTAATGGTGGTTTCGGATTAACCTTGGATGGTTCTGCCGATGCAGACAGAAGATTAAAATCCATGCTTTTTTGGGATGTAAATAATGGTATAGCCCGAAGAAGTTGGGCAAGAAATTCGGAAGCTATTTTTGCCATTAAACGTGAAATGGAAAGAACTCCCGGATTAAAAGTAACCTTGCCGAATTTGGTGGATGATGATACTTTAAATAATTTTTAATAAGAATCGAATAAATAACTATTTGCAACTTAAAACATTAATTTTTGTAAATTTAACAGTGGTTAGCAAATTAAAGAAGCAACACAAATTCTAATACATTGAAACGAGCCATGACAAAACTCTAAAAACACAAGATACTGATTTTTAGAGAGTCCCATCTGTCCGATTTAATAAAATAGAAAAACAAATAAGTTAAATTACTTTAGATATAAAACAGAATCGTTTAACCACATTTTTGGCTTTTATTAAAACACTAAAACAAACCTCATGAAAAAACACGCACTACTTATTTCTTTAGTTTTACTTCCATTATTTTATGTTTTTAGTCAAGTGAAAACCGTAACCCGAATTGAATTTGAATTAAAGGAAGGATTTGATACTCACAAACTAGCAAAATTTGGCGATAATGGAATGTTATTCTATTGTGCTAGTACTGAAAAAAATGGAAAAACAAGAGAATGGAAAATCGAACAATATTCTACAGATTTAGAACTATTGGATACTAAGTTTATTGAGACTCCTTCAAAACAATATTTAGATGAAACTTACACCAATACTACAGATTTATATTTATTTTTTTCTGACAAAAAAGCAACCTATTCTTTATTTAAAATAAATGCCAAAACACTAAAGATAGATAAAGTAATAGGTAGTTTTCCTCCAAAAGTTATTGTAAATGAAATCGGAATTATTGATGATTACGTATATTTTGATGCATACATCAAGAAATCTCCTATGCTGTTTAGTCTTAATATAAAAACAGGTAAACAAAATTTAATTCCTATTACACTATCTGGATACAATCCAAAAGATTTAATTATAGAAGATGTTCAAGTAATTGATGAGTCAAAAGAAGTATTAGTTTATGTTCATGCTTATATGAAAGGGAAAGGTAGTGATACTTTTATTTTTCGGTTTAATAACCAAGGAGAAAAGACAGGTACTACGAACCTTACAAAAAATCAAGATATGTTGTTATCGTCCATTTCTGCATCTTTTATAGAAAAAGGGGGCTATCTTTATACTGGAACCTACTCAAAAAGAAGTAGCACTTCTTCTCAAGGTATTTATCTATGTAAAACTGTAAATGATGAAGTTAAATTTATTAAATTCTATAATTTTTTAGAGTTTAATAAATTTTTATCTTATTTGCCTGAAAAAAAACAAGCCAAGATAAATGCCAAAAAAGAAAAAAAAGAAACTCAAGGAAAAGAATTGGAAATTAATTATTTAATGGTTTCTCATGATATTATACTTATTAATGATACTTATATATATATAGGAGAGGCTTTTTATCCCACTTATAGAACAGAAACATATACATCTTATGTTAATGGAAAACCAGTAATACGAACAAGGAGGATTTTTAATGGATATCAATATACACATGCTACCATAGTTGGTTTTAACCAACAAGGAGAAAAATTATGGGACAATACTTTTGAAATGTGGCCTTCTTATAAGCCTTTATTCAAAAAACAATTTATAACAAGTTCCATCGAAAATGATAGAAAACTTAATCTTTTATTTTCAACTGAAACCGAAATAAAAGCTATGACTTTCTTTTCAAATGGAGAAATTTCAACAGAAAAAGTTTATTCTTTAATAGAGACTGGTTCTGAAGAAGATAAGGTTAAATATTCCTATTCTAACCTAGAACATTGGTATAATAACTACTTTTTAGCTCACGGCAGACAAATTATTAAAAATAATGAAGAAAAAATAGGCAATAAGAAACGGGATGTTTACTTTGTAAATAAAATTACTTATAAGTAAGGGGTTTAAAAATACCTCTTGCTACCTCAAGCGTCCACGCTTGGGGTTTAAAAACTAACCCACCTAAGCCCAACATTTGCTACACTATACTATTTTTTCAGCTTTTACCACCCAACTATAAAAAACAAAACCCTCTGAAATTCAGAAGGTTTTGCTTGTGGGCCCACCTGGGCTCGAACCAGGGACTTTCTGATTATGAGTCAGATACTCTAACCAGCTGAGTTATAGGCCCAACTTTAAAGAGTTGGTACTCTATTTTTTATATCTATAACTGTGCTCTAATCCCGAAAAAAAATGAAAATTTATAATTTTCTCTTTTTTCGAGGACTCTCGTAAAATTTATAAAATCAAAGATCTTTAATTTTACGGAGCCAGCTGAGTTATAGACCCAGTTCTAAATTGCTTTAGAAACGGGCTGCAATTTTACGGAAATGTTATTGAATTACCAATATTTAATTTAATTATTTTTATTTGTAGTTTTGAAGGAAATATGCTACCAACAAACATCAAAAACATCATTTTAGACTTAGGTGGAGTGATTATCAATCTTGATACTCAACAACCTTTTAATGCTTTTAAAAAATTATTTGCAGATAACTATTCTGAAATAGAAACTACTTTTAAAGCAATGAATTTATTAAACAATTTTGAGGTGGGTAAAGTTAGTACCGAAGAGTTTATTTTGTTTTTCCTTAATCGCCATCCCAATTTAACACCCAAACAAGTTGTTGCTATCTGGAACAGCATGTTGTTAGATATTCCCAAAAAAAGAATTGTACTTATTAGAAAATTGGCTCTAAAATACAATGTTTTTTTACTGAGCAACACCAACGAAATTCACCTTACTCAAATTAATAATTATCTTTTTGATACTTATGGCATAACTTCTATTAATTCCTTGTTTAAAAAAGCTTATTTTTCTCATGAAGTTGGCTTTAGAAAACCCGATACCGAAATTTTTAAACTCGTTTTAAACGAAAATAAATTAAATCCATCAGAAACACTATTTATAGATGATAGTATTGAACACATTCAATCTGCCAACCAACTTGGTATTAATACAAAACATTTAGTGGATGAATCTTTAACCCATTTTTTTAATGAAGATAAACAATAAAAATTGCCAAACCATTTGGCTAAACGAAAACGATAATAAAATTGTTCAAGTATTTGACCAACGCTATTTTCCTCATGAAATTAAAGTGATAGATTTAACTTCTTCTGACGATGTATATTTTGCTATAAAAGAAATGGTGGTTAGAGGTGCTCCACTTATTGGCGTAACTGCTGCTTACGGTGTTTACCTTATTTGTTTGGAAGCACAGAACAAAGAAAACCCAAACGAATACATTACCAACACTTGCGAAAAACTAAAAAGTGCCAGACCAACTGCTGTCAACTTAGATTGGGCAATTAACGAAATGCTAACTACCCTTGAGCATGTAAATACCACTAAAGAAAAAATTGCAGTTGCTTTAGAAAAAGCAAACGCTATTAAAAATGAAGACATCCAAACCTCCATTAAAATGGGAGAATTTGGGTTGGAAATTATAAAAGAAATTGCTCGTAAAAAAAATGGAGCTCTTGTAAATATTTTAACGCATTGCAATGCAGGTTGGCTAGCCACTATAGATTGGGGAACAGCAACTGCACCTATTTATAAAGCATTTTTAGCGGGAATTGATGTGCATATTTGGGTAGATGAAACCCGACCAAGAAACCAAGGGGCAAGCCTTACCGCTTTTGAATTAAATCAGCAAGGTGTAAAACATACCTTAATTGCAGACAATACCGGAGGTCATTTAATGCAACACGGTTTGGTTGATTTAGTAATTGTTGGTACAGATAGAACAACCAAAAATGGAGATGTTGCCAACAAAATAGGCACTTATTTAAAAGCACTTGCTGCTTATGATAATCATATTCCCTTTTATGTTGCAGCTCCTTCATCATCCATAGATTTTTCTATTGCTGATGGAGTTAACAATATTCCTATTGAAACCAGAGATGAAAATGAAGTGAAATACATACAAGGATTACTAAACAATGAAATTAAATCAGTATTAATTTGTCCTGAAACAACACCTGCTGTAAATTATGGTTTTGATGTTACTCCGGCAAGATTAATTACTGGTTTAATAACAGAAAGAGGTGTATGTGGTGCTTCTGAAGAAGAACTGAAAAAACTATTTCCCGAAAAATATTAAGGTGTGTTTCATAAATTGATTCGCATCAAAATTTTCATAGTTTTTTATAGACAATGAAAATTTTTGAAACACTATCGGGATAATGTGAAGGAATTTGAAGCAGTATATGAAAAACTATGGAAACCTTACAGGAATAAAGATAACAAACAATCTGACTGCGTAATGGTTTTTTTTTGAAATAGTAGCCAGTGTTATTCAAAAAAAAATGTCTTGTATCTTATTTATTATCTTTGTTTTTTGAAAGAAATCTATTTATGAAACCCACCTTAAATTATGACAAAAAAAATTGACGAAGGCTATATTAAATTCAACTGTGACTGGACGTTTAAACCGTTACAAATAAACATTCCTGATGATTTATTGGTTTATAGAGATAAACTACATGAGCTAAGACTCATCGGTCACATTGAAAATTTAAATATCGGTTATGGCAACATTAGTATAAAAACGGATGATGGCATTATCGTTTCTGGCACACAAACAGGCAACATTTTCCCTATCAATAAAGAATCTTTTACTCTTGTAACCAACTATGAAATAGCCAAAAACAATGTAGTTTGCGAAGGTCCTGTTAAAGCATCATCAGAAACGATGACACATGCTGCTCTTTATGAAGTTGATGATACTATAAAAGCGATTATTCATGTTCATAATGGAGCAATGTGGGAAAAATTAATGCATAAATTTCCAACTACCAATGCAAAAACTGCCTATGGAACTCCTGAAATGGCTGAAGAAATAAAACGTCTTTTTAACGACTATAACTTCAATAAAACCGACAACATTATAATTATGGCAGGACATGAAGATGGCATAATTTCATTTGGAAAAGATTTAAAAGAAGCATATAATATTCTTTTAAAACACTTTTAAGAATACAATAATACTTGCTAAATAGTTTTTTTTTATCTTACAGTGTAGTTTACATTTGATTTCTGAAATATCATTTTCAACACAAGGCAACTGATAACTAGATAATTCGTCTTTGTGTCGATGATAAATAAAAAACAAATGCAAAAAACCATACTTCTTTTAATTCTTTCAGTTCTACTTTCAACAAATAGTAAAGTATTTTCATCAATCCCATTCTTTTCTTTTTCTGAAAAAGAAGTTACAATAAACTTCAAAACAAGTTTAGATGAAGTGCTTCAAAACAAAAAAGAACTTTCATTTTTACTTATTGCCGATTTTACCGATAAAGAACTAAAAGCTTGGAAAAAACAAGTAAAGTCTGATGAAAATGTAAAAGATATTAAAATAGGTAAATCAGCTAAAAATGAAGGCTGGGATATAGTTTTAGTCTTACAAAATGAAATTAACAGGGGCAATGCTAAAATGCTTTTTTCATTTTCTATTAAAGCTGATTATATAATTATTGGAAACGAAAAAATGTTATTTAATGTATTTGTTTCTAAACATATACCAAATTAAATTTTTGTCACTAAAAAAACATGATGTTTAGGTTTATACTAGTTTTATCTCTCTTATTTACATTTATAGAAAGTTACGCTCAATCAACTTGTAACAACTCTGCACCATTTTGTACTTCTACTGGTGTAAATTTTCCCGCTTCTACAAATACAACAGCTCCTGTTGGACCAGATTATGGATGTTTAGGTTCTCAACCTAACCCAGCTTGGTATTATTTAAATATTTCAACTGGTGGAAATATAGACATAACACTATCTAATAGTGCTAATGTTGATATCGATTTTGCTGCATGGGGTCCATTTGCATCTCAAGCCGCAATGCAAGCGGCTGTTTGTGGTGGTACAAGTGGCAGTCCAATTGACTGTAGTTTTTCAACTGCTGCCAATGAAATTGTTTCTTTGCCCAATACACAACCCGGAGAATGGTACATGTTACTTATAACCAACTTTTCGGGACAACCAACTAACATTACTGCTACACAGACTGGTGGTTCTGCTGCTACTAACTGTGCCATATTGTGTAACATGACAGGCTTAACAGCTGTTCCCGGAGCTTGTAACCCAGCAAATAATCAATATGATGTTACTGGAACAATAAATGTTACCAACCCTCCCGCAACAGGCACACTAACTATTACTAACTCTTGCGGGGGAAGTACGGTTATTAACCCTCCTTTTGCTTCAAGTATTAATTACACCATTCCCGGAGTTACCGCAAATGGTGCTAACTGTACAATAACAGCTACTTTTTCTGCCGACCCAACTTGTACGCTCACTCAAAACTATACAGCTCCTGCCAGTTGTACTGTTTCTTGTAACATCAACAACTTCACTGCAAATATTGGTGCTTGTCAGCCAAATAACTCATATACTGTAAATGGTACTATTGATTTTACTACAGGAATAACAACAGACTCTCTTGTAATTACTATAAATGACGGAGTAAACACCTATGATACTATTATATACCCTCCTTATGTTTCTCCAATGAATTGGAGTATATCAGGAATGAACTCAAATGGAAATAACATTACCATTACAGCTACTTTTGCTACCGACCCTTCTTGTACAGTTTCTCTCAATTCTACTGCTCCTGCATCTTGTGGTTGTGTTGCTCAAATTGGCAACTTTAATGTAACCATGACAGGAAATGGAACAACCAACTATATTCTATGCTTTGGAGATCAAATAGACATTACTTCTAATATAGGTTATAATCCTCCGGCAGTTGCTAACAACCCTCCCGGACCAGCTTACAATCCTGGAATAGGTTATTTAATATATAGCTGTCCTCCAACGATAGGAACTGTACCAAGCAATGTAGCTCCTAATGATGATATAACCAATGACCCTTGTTTTGTTGGTGTGGTAGGTTTTGGCAATGGATTTAGTGATATTAATACTAATGGACAACCTAGTTGGGTGGGACCTTGGACAAATAATACTTTATATTATGTTCCTATAACATTTTATGACACCATTAGTGGAACATATAGTTATGTTAATACTACTATGCCATGTTATGATATGGGCAACCCTATCGCTGTTCAATATTTACCACAAATTGTTAGCGCTAACCCTACTGAAGATTGTTTGGATAGTTCTTTCACTATAACCATTACAGGGGGCTACCCTGCTATTAACGGTTCTAATTTTACTGCCTCTAACTTATCTCCTGCAAATGCAAGTTTTATAAATACGACAACACCAAATGGTGGTACTATACAAATTAATGGCTTGTTAAATGGAGACATGTATAGTTTTGATGTGGTTGATGATAATGGCTGTCCAATAACTATTTCCGGTGGTCCATTTGTTGGTTTACCAAATGCTAACGCTGGAGTTGATGATACTTCTTGTGTATTAACCTATGCCTTAAATGCCATTCCAAGTATAGGAACTGGTAGTTGGTCAGGACCTGCAGGTGTTGTATTTAACCCTGTTAACTCTCCAACTGCAACTGTGACAGTTCCATCAGCAGGAACTTATAACTTTACATGGACAGAAACCAATACTGCTGCTTGTGTTACTAGTGATGTGGTTACAATTACATTCTCTAACTTATCAGAAAGCACCGTTACTACTTCAGCCACTTGTTCTGCAAATGATGGAACAATAACCATTACAGCTATTGATGGCGTTTCTCCTTATCAATATAGTATTGATGGAGGCATTACATTTCAGGCACCAAATACCTTCTCTAGCTTAGCTGCAAATACTTATAACATTGTTGTGGAAGACGCTGTTGGTTGTCAAGTAACCGCTTCTTATACTGTTAATAGCGTTGCAGGTCCAACTATAAATTCTTCTAATTTTACAAACCCTACATGTAATGGAGACTGTGATGGAACAATTACTGTTAGTGGATCTTCTCCTGCAGGTGGTGAACAATACAGTATTAATGGTATTAACTTTCAAGCAACAGGCACATTTAATAATTTATGTGCAGGAACTTATACAGTTACAATTAGTGATTCAAACTCATGCATAGATACTGTTTCTTTAACATTAACAAATCCTGATTCTGTAACCATAAGCGCATCAGATGTTACTGTTTGTACAGGACAATCTGCTACACTTACTGCTACTGCTGGCGGTGGATCAGGAAGTGGCTACACTTACAATTGGAATAATGGAGCTTCAACTACTTCTACTTATACAGTTTCTCCACTAGCAACAACAAGCTACCCTGTTTTTGCTACTGATGGAAATGGTTGTACTTCACCAACCATTAATGTTACCGTAACTGTTACACCTCCATTATCGGTTGTAGCCAGTCCTTCAGATACGAGTATTTGTCCGGGAGAATCTGTAATAATATATGCTACTCCTTTCTTTGGAAATGGTGGTCCTTATACTTACCAATGGAGTAATGGCTCAACAGATTCTAGTCAAGTAGTTTCTCCTGCAACAACAACTGTTTACACCGTAACGTTAAACGATGGTTGTTCTCCTCCAACTACAGGGACAGTAACCATTAATGTTATGCCTTTACCGCAAGTAAGCTTTACTGCTGACAAATTTGAAGCTTGTGAAACTCCTGTAGAAACTTTTGAATTTTACAATACTACAGATACCACTGGTGGTATGGTTGGATTTTCTATTTGGGATTTTGGTGATGGCAGTTCTGCTGTTGGAGATACTGTTAGTCATGCTTATAATAATGCTGGAACTTATGATGTAACACTTACCATTACTTCATCTGTAGCAGCAGGAGGATGTACCAATAGTGTAACTTATCCAAATTATATTACCATACATCAAAACCCTACTGCTGATTTTTACATGAAAGACAACCCTGCCAACATGTTAAATCCAATAGTAAGTTTTTACGACCAATCTTATTTTAATATTGTAGGTTGGGCTTGGGATATTGGTGGTTTAGATTCAAGCTACATACAAAATCCAACGTATGAATTCCCTGTTGATACAGGACATTACCCCATAACACTTACCGTTATTGATGATAATGGATGTATTGGAACTATCACAAAAATATTAGAAGTAGAAGGAGAATTTGGTATTTATATTCCTAATGCATTTACTCCTGATTTTGATTTCTTAAACGAAGGTTTTGGTCCGAAAGGTTTTGGTATTAGTGAAGTAAATTACTCTTTCTTTATTTTTGACAGATGGGGCGAAATTATTTTTGAATCACATACACTTTTTGAACAATGGAACGGAACGTATAAAAATAAGTTCGTGCAAAATGGTGTTTATGTTTGGAAACTAGAATTTCAAGATATTGATGGTAAAAAACATTCCAAAATTGGACATGTAAATGTGATTAGGTAACCAACTTATCTACATAACAACCTTTCTAAAATGTAAATTTTAGTTCTTTTTCTATCTTAGAAAAACTCAATAGCTTACTTAGAATTCTTATTCATTAACTATTTTAATTATTTTTGGATAAAAAGTAACATATGCATTTTCTTAAAATATTTTTTACAAGCCTATTAATTATTGTTATTTCAAATGGTTTTACTCAAATTATTCCTAACGGACAAATAGATAATATTGATGAACTTTCCTTAAAAGAAACCACTTATACCCTTACCAAGGATGGAATTAAATTAGCTACCGATATTTATTTGCCCGTTTTTAGAGATTCTGTAACTACCGATATTGTTATTGGAGCATCTACTTACACCATTCAGTTAATTCCAAAAAATTCGCAGTTTGTAATTTTTGACACCAGCAATATTTCTGCTAACAATTTTAGCTTACCCATCATTTTTACTAGAACGCCTTACAATAAAAATACGGATGATTTAGGTGGTAAAATATTTCCGTTTTTGGGTTATGGCTATGCAATGCAAGATATGCGAGGCAGATACGATAGTGAAGGAGTTTACTTTCCCATGTACAGCGATTCTTGGCAAAAACATGATTATCATCCAACAATAGGAATTCCTATGGATGCTTACGCTACATCAAATCCTTCAAATGCATTAAATCACTCCGATGGTAGTGAAGCTATTTTTTATTTATCTGATAGCCTCTACAGAACTTTTGATGTTGATTTAGATGGCATTAACGAGGTTTTTAAGTATTCCAATGGAAATATTGGTATGTACGGAGCTTCAGCTTTAGGAAACTCACAATACCAAGCACTATCTAATATTCCTCACAGTGTGGTTAATAATCCTATAAAATGCTTAATGCCAACTGTTGCCGCCAATGAGCATTATAATTCTACCTTATTTCATAATGGTGTATATCGACATTCTCTATCCAACGGATGGATTACAGGACAGATGATGGATTTAAGTGATTCTTTAGCAACTTATGACACGAGCTTAACCAATACCATTCACACGCCTGCAGATTATAGCTACTCCAACAAAGCAGATTTAACAAGTGATTTAATTGATTGGTTTGTAGTGAATGACAACAATTCTTTTCCTTCGGGGGCACATCCAACTTCTCCTTTGCGAGCCGATTTAGATGCTTCTTTTGCTCCTGTAAATGCTAACGGACAAACAGATGCTAATGGAACTCATTCCAGATATACTAATATGAACAAACCAATCTATCATCTTACTGGTTGGTGGGATATTTTTATAAACGGACAAATTGAAACTTTTAATAAAGCCAGAAACACCAATCCATCTTCTAATCAGAAATTAGTTGTTGGTCCATGGACACACCAAACCATAGGTGCTAAAGCTGTTGGCGATGAAATTTATCCCGATAATGTTTTTGATGTATTGGGTTTTGACCTCAACATAGATACCGACAGTTTACTTACCGACAGCAATTTACTGAATGATATTTACGAATCTGAATTAATGAGTTGGTACAGAACACATTTAGGAGGAGAGCCTTACTTTTTCATTCCAGAATCGAATATTTGGCAACCCTTAGGTACTAATTTAATTAGAGTTCCATCCAAAAATTATATTATTCCTTACTATCAATTTTTAAATTATTTAGGCGGACAAGCTCCTTTAAGCAACTTACCTATCGAAATTGATGATGGCAGCAACATTACTTCTTTATTTTATTCATTGCCAACACTCTCCCCTCCACTATTAAATCTATCAAGACCTTTGGCTCCTTACAATCCCAATCATTTCAATCAAATTAAAGATATACGATTGTATATAACCGGTCCTTCTAATGATACCCAAAATCCTAATACAGGTAATTATTGGTTGGAAACAGATTCCTTGCCTTTTACCAATGGCGTGGTGAGAGAAAAAATATATTTACATCAGAACTTAGATGCTGACACTATTGTTCCAACCAGCAATGAAGGCACATTGACCTATGTTGCCGACCCCAACAACCCTGTAATTACAATTGGTGGAAACAACATGATTCCTTCCGTTCCTGGAGGAGGAAAAAAATCTCAAGGTTCTATTAATGTTGCCGATCCGCTTTATGCTTCTCATACATTAAATCGGTCGGATGTAATTGCTTTTGAAACAGCTCCGCTTACAGATACCATGACAGTTATTGGTTTCCCTAGAGCTTCTCTTTATGCTAAAGGACACACTACTACTAACACAACAGCAAAAACAGATTTTGATTTAATGATTAGAATTATTGATGTTTATCCTGACGGTAGAGAGATGTTTATTACTGAAGGTGTCGTAAATGCTAAAGCTAGAGTTTATGCCAAGTCTATTTTTAATGGTACCCCAAATGATAATATTGTGCTTACTAATATCGATAACAATACTTTTTATCATTTTGAATTTGAAATGCTACCACTTGGTCATACTTTCGGAGTCGGACATCAAATAAAATTTTTAATTAGCAGTAATAATTATCCAAAATACCAATCTAATCCTCATTTGCCTAATAATGCCAATCAGTTTTTTAGATGGGCTCCAGGAGATACCTTAGGGTACAACTACAATGGAAATTGGTTATACGCTCAGCAAAGTCAAATTACATTAGATTTTAATACTGCTTTTCCATCTTATGTAGAACTTCCTAAAGTAACGCAACTCCCTAATAGCATTAGTGAAATCGATACCAGTAAGCAATTTGAAATTTATCCTAACCCCGCTCAAAATCTCATTACTATTAATAGAACAGACAACAAAGCGGCTTCTATTATCATTTATTCTTTATTGGGAAACATAAGCTACCAAAGCAGTTTAAAGGATAACGAATTTTCTAAAATTATTGATATTAGTGATTTTGCTAACGGGATCTATTTTATTAGCATAAGCGATAATAATGGAATGAAAAACACGAAAAAGTTTGTAAAGAACTAAACCACCTCAGCAACCACAAAGGTACTTCCTCCGATAAAAATCATATCTTGGGCAGTAGCATTTTTTTGTGCTGCTACATAAGCTGCTTCAACAGATGGAAAAGTTGTACCTGACAAACCAACTGCTGTTGCTTTTTCTGCTAAAGTATTTACATCTAACGCTCTTGGTATGTTGGCCTGGCAAAAATAATAAATCGCATTGTTGGGTAATAATTGAAGGATATTGGTAATATCTTTATCGTTTACCACTCCCAACACAACGTGCAATTTTTGATAAGTTTGCTCAGCTAATTGGGCTAAAATTAATCTTATCCCTGCTTCATTATGTCCAGTATCACAAACCGTTAGTGGTTGGTTATTTAATACTTGCCACCTCCCCATTAAGCCAGTATTGTTAACTACATTTAGCAAGCCTTTTTTGAAATGGTTTGCTGCAATTTTCCAACCTAATTGTTGAAGAGTTTGAATAGTCGCCACTACCGTTTTTTTATTTTTTTGTTGATACGCTCCTTTTAAATCACTTTCATATTCTTGAGTAGGATATTCATCTGCAAACTGTATAGGAGCATTCAATTGTTCTGCCTTTTCAATAAAAATGTGTTTTATTTCAGGTTGCGTTTCACCAATAACTACAGGAATAGTTGATTTAATTATTCCTGCTTTTTCAGCTGCAATTTTGGCTAAAGTATCTCCCAAAAACTGCGTATGATCCATGCTGATATTGGTAATTACTGCTACTTCAGGAGTAACTATATTGGTAGAATCGAGTCTTCCACCCAAACCAGTTTCAACAATAGCAATATCCACTTTTTGGTTAGCAAAATAATAAAATGCCAGTCCAACAGTCCATTCGAAAAAAGAAAGTTGAATTTTTTCAAACTCATGTTTGTATTCTTTAACAAAGTCAATCACTTCATTTTCCGAAATCATTTCTCCGTTAATTTTTATACGTTCTCTAAAGTCCTTTAAATGAGGAGAGGTGTAAAGTCCCACTTTATAACCAGCTTCTTGTAAAATAGATGCCAACATGTGCGAAGTTGAGCCCTTGCCATTCGTTCCAGCAATATGAACAGATTTGAATCGTTTTTCAGGATAATTTAAAATCTCACTCAAACGATAGGTATTATCTAAATTGGCTTTGTATGCCGCATTCCCAATACGTTGATACATGGGCAGCTGACCAAAAAGATAATCGAGTGTTTCAGGGTAGTTCATTAGTTAAGAATGTAAACAAAAGTCATGGTGCCTTTTTGTTCTGCTGGAGCATCTGCTTTTACATTAAAACGAGCTTCTAGTGCTGCTTCTTTAGAAATTTTATACAAGGTTGGATTAGTAGTACTAGAGCCTCTTGCTCCGGGTGTTGCTCTAATCACTTTTCCGTTTTTATCCACCACAATTTCTACTACTACTTTTCCATCTTCTTGTGTTGGGTTATTGGGTTTTTTCACTTTTACCATCGATCTTCCAGCCAAAGAAAAGTCAACACCATTACCTGTACCACCTCCTGTATAATTACTACTAGTTGGGTCGCCATCAACATCACCCTGATCTCCGGGAGTACCTGTATTTCCATCACCCGTAGAATTATTGTTAGGATTATTCAACGCATCTAAAGCATTGGCTAAATTTTCATCTACCGTTTGCTCTGTTTGTTGCGTTGTAGTATTTTCGTTGGTAGTGGTAGTCGTATTTTGTGAAGCATTCATTTCCACGGATTCTTCAGTGGTTGTTAAGGCATTCTCTTGAGCAGAACTTGGCGTAGTTGTTTCGCTTGTGGTAGCATTCTCAGATGAAGACGTACTTTCTGTTGAAGAAGGTTGAACATCACCCATTCCTTCATCGGTTGTTCCAAAATTAATAACCATTCCTCCTGCATTTTCTTCAGGTGGATCTTGGTAAGTCATCCCAAATTGAATAAATAGCAACAATAATAGCAAGTGAAACAAGATGGTTCCAATTACTCCATTTCTACTATTTTTTTCTTGTAAGATTTCCATTTATGTTGCTTGATGCATTAATTTTATTTATTCCATAATTTATTTTGGTGAAGTAGCTAACACCAATTTTAATTTGTTCCTATTGGCAATATCCATAATTACCACTACATTTTCTATCGGCACACTTTTTTCTGCTCGTAATATAATTCCAGGATTTTCTTCATTAGCCGTATGCGATAATAATAAGGTTTCTAACTCTTCAACAGCTACCTCATCTTTATTTACATAATATCTTAAATCTTCAGTAATACTAACATTTACCGTTTGCGGACGAGGAGCTGAATGACTTGCTTTAGGTAAAACAACATCTAACGCATTAGGACTAATTAATGTAGATGCGATGATGAAAAACACCAACAACAAAAACACAATATCCGTCATACTCGACATATTGAAATTGGTGTTTACTTTATTTTTTGAACGTATAGCCATTTTTATCAGTTAAAAGTTTGAGGTTTGAGATTCGATGTTTGAAGTTTCTCACATTTCATTCTCACATTTACACATTAAATAATCCACACATCAATTAGCTGGTTCATGTAAAATATCTAAAAACTCAGTTGTTCTTGCTTCCATTATAAACACAATTTTTTCCACTTTTGCTACCAACGTATTATACCCAATATAGGCAACAATACCAACTATAAGTCCGGCAACAGTAGTTGTCATTGCTGTAAAAATCCCTTCCGAAAGTGTATTCAAATCAACACCTCCACCACCTTTAGACATTTCGTGGAAAACCAGAATCATCCCGATAACTGTTCCTAAGAAACCAATCATTGGTGCAGCACCAGAGATAGTTGCCAAGGTAGATAGGTTTTTTTCTAACTTGTTTAATTCTAATTTTCCAGTGGTTTCTACGGCTGTTCCAATATCACTTAGTGGTTTTCCAATTCTAGAAATTCCTTTTTCTATCATTTTTGCCACAGGAGAAGCGTTAGATTTACAAAGCGATTTAGCCGCATCCATCTTTCCTTCGTGAATAAAATCTTTAATTTGATTCATAAAGTTGGCATCTTCTTTACTTGCTGTTTTAATTGCAAAATAGCGTTCCACAATAATATAAACTGCCAGTATAGATAATATCAACAGTGTTATCATTATAATTGCCCCACCAATTCCACCAGAGCTTACCAATTCCCATATAGAAAGTGTTTTTTCTTCAGAAACTGTCTCCTGAACTACCGCTGAAGTGGTGTCTGCAGCTACATTAATTTGTAATAAAATATTATTCATCATAATTATAGATTTTTATAGTGCTAAAATACGGCTGTTTATAAGCTTAGAGATGGTTAAAAACTGTAATTTGTAAACAGCGAACTGTTAGCTTTTATTGTTCGGAATTTCTTAAATCTTATTAAAAAAACGGTTTAAAAATTAATAACAAACCAATTATCATCAACTAAAACCACATAGCTACATAGAGATGCATAGCTGTAAAAGACAATTATAGCACACACAATAGTGTCCCGATAAAATCGGGAAAAACTATCTGAAACTAATTTAGAACTTTTTATTTGTTTAAAAAACTATGTGGTTAAACTTTTTTTATTTACGCTCAAACAATTGTATAAAAACAGTGGGTGAATACAACTCGTAAATAGGTTTATAGCTTGAATATAAAGCGTCTAGTTCTGCATCACTAAAACCATTAAAAACATTAGAGTAAAGTATATACTTGTCCTTACCTATATTTTTTGGTTTGAATGAACGAATATCTTCTTCCATAAAAATGATAGCATGATTCCCTAAAATTGGAAAAGCTGTTCCTACCTCATGATAAGGAATATAATTAGCTTCTAAATAGTTATTCATCTCTAATTGCAAATTATAAAAAGGTAAATGAGCCAAACTAGCATCCCAACCTTGGGCAATTTTATTGGGATACACCCAAAAATTTCCTATTAAAAGCGAAACCATCAACACTCCAAAAATACTTTTTTTAACTACTGAAGAGGTAATCACTTTATTTATATAATAACCTGCTGCCAACAAAATCAACAAATATAAAGGCAATAAATACCTATGTCCGGTAAGTTGCTGATAATACAAAAATGGAATAATAAAAATAAACACACTAACTATTATCAATATTAATAATTGTAATGATGTTGATTCTCTCAACAACTTTTTTCTATATATTATTGCCATAACTAAAAGAGTCAATACTACCAACACTCTTCCAAAATCTAATATTCGCCAAGCAAATATTCCTATGTTATACAACGCTCCGTTAAAATCATTAGCAATTCTACCTTCTTCCCAGGCAGAATCTGGATGCGACCAAAACCAACCTGTTGCCTTATAATGATAAAAATGATAGGCTATAAAAAGTAAAAATGGAAAAGCATAAAACAATGACTTCATTAATAAAAGATGTAATGGAAAACCTCTAAAATGTTGTCTTCTTAATGAAAAAATAAAATCTATTAAGAAAATGGCAAATGCAGCAACAATTCCTCTCATACTAATTAAAAACAAGCCAATAAGAGCCAACATTAAAAGTGTTTTTCTATTTTCAAAAACAGCATTAAGTGCCAATAAAAAACAAAAAAGCAATACAGTATCAGGAGAAATCATTGCCGCCTGACTCAAAAAAGTGGGATCAATCAGCATCATCAACATCGTTAATACCAACACATAAGAAGTACCAATAAATCGTTTGGCTAATACATAAACCTGATAAACAATTCCCAATAAAAATGGCAACATCGCAAAATGAGCTACCTCCAACGATTTACCAAAAAACTGCCATATTTTAGCTATATACATCGCCAACAAAGGCACATGCCCCGTATCAATCTGGGCGGGAAGAATAAACGAACGGAAATTATTTTCATAAAAAAAAGTTGCTGGAGCAGCAACTAAGTTAATAGTATCCCAAAAAAAGAAATTGTTGGAACCATAAGCCGTAAAGAGTATAAAAAACAAAAAAAATGGAACTACTATTTGAAATTTTCGACTAATCATTTTTGGGATAATTACCGCCCAAAACTACTTATTTTTTTTAGTTGCGATATTAAATCCAAGTCCGAATGATAAACGAATTTCATTTATAGGATAAGGAGGAAGGTTGGACAAATGTTTACCCGACACAAAACGAGCATCTATAAACAAATGAAACCATTTAGCTGCAAAATAATTAAACCCTGCTACAGCTGAAACCAAAGGTGTTGCTTCCGTTTTGGTAGTTCCATCATACCGTGTAGCAGCTAATCCTGGTTGAATACCTATATAAGGTACAAAATTAGATTTTTTACTAAAATGATATGCCATTCCTGCAAACAATTGATGGTTAACATCTAAACTGTTTTCTTCATTTTTTAGAAAGAAATAAGTATCTCCACGTGTGGTTAAAAATGAATGTATAAAATATTCTAAATTTCCGTGCAAAAAAATGTTGTTTTCATTTCTATCAGTAGATTTTCCCATGCCTATTGTTCCTTGAAAACGTAACAATCCTTCTTTTACAACTAAATCGCTAGTTTGAGAAAATAAATTCATCCCACAAAAAACAAGCACAATAACTAACGCCTTTTTTACCATAATTGAGCAATTTTAAAATTAACACTTAGGGTAAATAACAAATGACCTTCCAACGAAAAACCACTATGACCTTCTTTTTCTATATGAATTTCTTTCACTCCATTGTGTTCGTGTGTTTCTGCATGGACATCGCTTCCTAAATGCATCATGTACTGACTTGATAATGAAATATCAACTATTTCGGAAAGGTTAATATGCGTACCCAAACCAACTTGTGTTGCTGAGCTCAACCTAGAAACTGTTTGTGGTGGATTTGAAGTGTAAATATTATAGGTGGTTCTTACTTTGGTGTAATCAAAACAATGCCCTGCCAATACATAAGGAACCAACTTTGCTTTGGTTTTAAATGGATAAATCATTACTGACCAACCAATATGGTAATCGTTTCGAGTGGCCAACCCATCAATATCTTCATTGATAAAATCTGTAAACCATTCCGTATTAATTCTGTTACTAACTCGTATTCTAAACTGTCCTCCAAAGCCAACTCCTAAGTTTTCAGTCGCTCCAAAAGTGCTAAAGGTATTTCTTACTCCTAAAGAAAATGTTCCTGATTCTTTTTCGACCGCTATTGTAGAAACATCTTCTTGTGCAAACAATCCAGAGGCGACTAGGAGTAACCCAAACAAAAAATAATTCTTCATAATTAAATTTATTATTTCAAAAGTACATAAAACTTGTAACTATACATTAACGAAAGAAAACATCCTTTCAGTATAATTTTTTTTGTATAAATAATTTATTGTTTTAGATTTGGCAACAATTTAAACTTAAAAAATAAATCTTATGAAAAAATCTTTACTAAAAATTATTTTAGGTGTGTTTACCTTAACATTTGGACTTAGCGCAAGTGCACAATGTCCAACAATCACGTGTCCTTCAGATACAACAATTAATAATGATCAGGGGAATTGTGGTGCTATTTTCAATTATACATCTCCAACTGGAATTGACTTATGTGCTAATGGTTCTCAAACATTCAGCTATACAGGTGCTGTTCAAACATTTACAGTTCCAGCTGGTGTAACCTCTATTTCAATTCAAGCTTATGGAGCTCAGGGAGGTGGAAACACAACATTTCTTGGTGGACAAGGAGGATATACGGCTGGAGATTTAGCTGTAACACCTGGACAGGTTTTAAATATTTATGTAGGAGGGGCTGGATCTGATGGAGCTGGTACAGCAAACTGTGCAGTGCAAGGAGGTTTTAATGGTGGCGGAAACACAGGAGCTACATGTTGTAGCAACGCTGGTGGTGGTGCAGGATCTGGCGGTGGTGCTTCTGATGTAAGATTAGCAGGAAACACGTTAAACGACAGAGTTATTGTTGCTGCCGGAGGTGGTGGTGCCGGAGATAACGAAAATGGCGCTAACGGTGGTGGCTTAGTAGGTGATGATGGTGGTACTTATAACGGAGTTACAGCAACTGGAGGCACCCAAACAGCTGGAGGAATAGCTGGAGGTACTTTCTTCCCAAATCACACTTGCTCACCAGCAACAAATGGAAGCTTTGGAATTGGAGGAGATGGAGACGCTAACGATGGTGGCGGTGGCGGTGGCGGCTGGTACGGTGGTGGCGGTGGAGCCAACAACGCACATGGTGCCGGTGGATCTTCTTATATAGGTGGGGTAACTAGTAGCACTACAACTACTGGTGGCAGAACTGGCAATGGTGAAATTGTCATAAGTTATGCAGGAGCTCCAGTAAGCACAAACCAAACTACAGGCTTAGGAACTAGTGTTAGCTACCCTATTGGTATCACAACTAATACTTTTGTAGCTACTAATAACTTTGGTACTGCTACATGTAGTTTTAATGTTACAGTAATAGATGTTGAAGTTCCAACAATTACTTGCCCTAGCGACACTTCAGTTTGTGATACAATCGCAACAATAATAAATAATATTGCTCCTGTTACATCTGATAACTGTTCTGGAGAAACTGTAAGCTACACGTTAACTGGAGCTACTACGGGTTCAGGAACAGGTGATGCTAGCGGAACCACTTTCAATAATGGCGTAACTACCGTTAAATACATTGTTGCTGATACTTCTGGAAACGTAGATAGCTGTACTTTTAACGTAGAAATATTAACTTGTGTAGGAATTAATGAAAATCAAGATTTACAAGGAATTGATATTTTCCCAAATCCTGCAACAGATTTTGTTACTATTCAGATTAACGAAAACTATTCTTCACTTAATGTATCTTTAACCTCTATTGAAGGTAAAGTCGTTTTTCAACAAGATAATATGTCTGAAAAAACATTAAAAATTGATATCTCTAATTTTGACAATGGAGTTTACTTCTTAAAAGTAACTAATGGTACAAAATCTAATGATTATAAATTAATTAAAAATTAAGTAAATTAGATATTAAAAAAAAGAGGCTATTCATAGAATAGCCTCTTTTTTTTAACCAAACAATTTTGAAAAAATAGATTCTATTTTATTTACAAATACGATTTCTATTTTGTGCTGACTAATATCCAAACCTTTTTGATTGTATTTGGAAATAAAAATCTTTTCAAACCCTAGTTTTTCAGCTTCTGTAATGCGTTGCTCCACTCTACTTATCGGCCTTATTTCTCCAGACAAGCCCACCTCAGCAGCAAAGCAATACAAAGATGGTATGGAAATATTTTCTCCTGAAGAAAGTACTGCACTTACCACCGCCAAATCTACTGCCGGATCGTCTATTTTCAATCCTCCGGCAACATTAATAAATACATCTTTTGCTCCTAATTTAAATCCGCAACGTTTTTCCAATACTGCCAACAACATGTTTAATCGCTTGGTATCAAAACCTGTTGACGAACGTTGTGGTGTGCCATAAGCAGCAGAGCTTACTAAAGCTTGAATTTCTACTAATAGAGGTCTGTTTCCTTCCATAGTAGCGGCAACTGCTGCTCCACTAAAGTTCTCATCGCTATTGCTTAATAATATTTCTGAAGGATTATCTACTTCTCTTAATCCTGCTCCGTGCATTTCATAAATCCCTAATTCGTTGGTAGAGCCAAACCTATTTTTTACCGAACGCAACAACCTGTAAATATGATTTCTGTCTCCTTCAAATTGCAATACAACATCTACCATGTGTTCCAAAATTTTCGGTCCGGCAATGGTACCATCTTTAGTAATATGTCCCACCAAAAAAACAGGTGTATTACTTTCTTTAGCGTATCGCATCAATTCAGCAGTACATTCTCTTACTTGAGAAATACTTCCCGGAGATGAATCAATAGTAGCAGTATGTAAGGTTTGGATAGAGTCTATCACCAATATATCGGGAACAATTTCATTAATATGATGAAAAATATTTTGAGTAGAAGTTTCTGTCAACACATAACAATCGGGATTTTTGTTGCCTATTCTATCGGCACGCATTTTTAATTGTTGACCACTTTCTTCACCAGAAACATATAGAATTTTATGTCCTTTTAATCTTAAAGACATTTGCAACATTAATGTTGACTTTCCAATACCCGGATCTCCTCCAAAAAGAATTAATGAACCCGGTACTAAACCTCCACCTAACACTCTGTTCAACTCTGTTCCTGGAAGTTTAATTCTAGGAATTTCAGCTAATTCAATGGTATCTACAGAAAGTGGTTTGTTATTCTTTTTTATATTAAAAGAACCTTTCACCTCGTTAGGGTGAGGCTTACTAATAACTTCTTCAACTATCGTGTTCCACTCATTACACGAAGAACATTTACCTACCCATTTAGGGTATTGAGCTCCACAACTTTGGCAGAAAAAGGCTGTTTTTACTTTTGTTTTTGCCATAAATTGTTGTTTGCTTTAAGCTGTAGTAGAGCGTCTTGCTACTTTTTTATCTAAAGATTTTTTAATGTCATCTATTTCTCCTTTAGGAATAGCATTAATCAAAGATTTGGTGTAATCTGTTTTTGGATTGTTATAAATTTCATCGGCATATCCCATTTCTTTAATAACGCCTTCTTGCATCACTATCATTTTGTCACTCATAAACTTAACAACAGACAAATCATGCGAAATAAAAATATAAGTGAATTTAAATTCTTCTTTCAATTCATTTAACAAGTTTAATACTTGTGCTTGAACAGAAACATCCAAAGCAGATACAGACTCATCGCAAATAATAAATTTAGGATTTAATGCTAATGAACGAGCAATACAAATACGTTGTCTTTGTCCGCCAGAAAACTCATGCGGATATCTATAAAAATGTTGCTCGGGTAAATCAACACGTTTTAGCAATTCCATTACTCTTTCTTTTCTCTCCGCATCACTATTAAACACATTATGTACACGCATTGGTTCCATAATAGCTTCGCCAATAGTAATTCTAGGATTTAAAGATGAGTAAGGGTCTTGGAAAATAATTTGCATTTCTTTTCTGTACTCACGCATTTCCTTCACACTAAGATTCGTAATATCTTTCCCTTCAAAAATAATATTTCCGGCTGTTGGTTCCACCAATTTTAAAATGGTTCTTCCTAAAGTTGTTTTTCCACAACCCGACTCACCAACTAAGCCTAAAGTTTCTCCAGGATAAACCTTAAAAGAAACATCATTAACTGCTTTTACATATTCTTTTGCTCTGCCAAAAACTCCTTTGCTTATCGGAAAATAAGTTTTCAGGTTTTTAATTTCTAAAATGGGCTCTTGAGCATATATTTTCTCGTGCTTTTTAGCTGTTTCTTCCGGACTAATTACCAAATTTTCTGTAACTTCCTCTACCGATTTATTTTTTTCTTTCATCTCCCCATTTTCATCCACACTCATAAAATCTGAAACGGTAGGTAACCAGTGTAATCTTCTATTTAATGGCGGACGACAAGCTAACAAGCCTTTAGTATAAGGATGTTGCGGATTAGTAAAAATATCCATTACCGTTCCTTGCTCCACAATTTTACCTTTGTACATTACCACTACTTTATCGGCCAATTCAGCAATAACACCTAAATCGTGAGTAATAAACATAATCCCCATATCTTGTTCTTGTTGCAATTGCATCATTAACTCCAAAATGGTTTTTTGTACGGTAACATCTAATGCTGTTGTAGGCTCATCGGCAATCAATATAGAAGGATTACAAGACATTGCCATGGCTATCATTACCCTTTGTTTCTGACCTCCTGAAATTTGGTGAGGGTAAGTATCATACATCACATCAGGACGAGGTAATTCTACTTTTTTAAATAACTCTATGGTTATCTTTTTAGCTTCTTTTTTATTTACTTTTTGATGCAACATAATGGCTTCTGCCACTTGGTCTCCACAAGTATAAACAGGGTTTAAAGAGGTCATCGGCTCTTGGAAAATCATGGCAATTTCATTTCCTCTTAAGCTTCGCATTTGTTTTTCAGTAGCTTTTACCAAATCAATTACGCCATCTTCACCATGAAACAAAATTTCTCCACCAGTAATTTCTCCCGGAGGATTAGGAATTAAACGCATAACAGAAAGCGATGTAACCGATTTTCCTGAACCTGATTCACCAACTATTCCTATAGTTTCTCCTTTGTTTAACGTAAATGAAACGTTATTAACTGCTTTGGTAACTTCTCCGTCCGAACGAAATTCTGTAACTAAGTTTTTAATTTCTAAAAGCGTTCTATTTTCCATATTCCCTTTAAATCTTATTGTAGAATAATATTCATCTTTATTAAAGGCAATAAAAATACATTTTTAATGCAAGTTGCACAAGATTTATAAAAAATATACACTCAATTTTAGACGACTTCCTGATTTTAAACGACAAAATTTATGATAACACTATCTGTAACAGTTTGTTGTTGATTATTTCAATATAGACAAACCTAATAACTAAAACATTATTTTACCACATAGATACATAGTTTTTACCCTAAAAAAGTTTAATGGAAGAGCTCCACATAGTCTATTCGCCAAAGGTGGATGCAAACACTCTGTGTTACTATAATCATCTTTTGCTGTTATAGTAATCTACGTTGCTATGTGGTTTATTGTTATGCTTAACAACCTTTATATTAATAAAATAATCGGAAATTAAAACTATTCTTCTAACTCATAAATCTTAATAACAAAATAGCCGTAACCGTGTCTTTCGCTATCCTCTTTTAGTGCTACCTCAACAGGTTTTTTGGTGAAAGATGATGTTGTTTTCCATGTGGTAAATCCATCTTGCTCCAATTTATTTTTACCATAATTATCGTTGTAATATTCTGTAAATTCTTGGGCTACTTTTTTGGCATCTTCTTCTAGATCGAAATAAGCTGCAATTTCAATTTCATAAAGTTCTTTTTCATAAAAATCGTAAGTAACAGTATAGCTATTCCCCATGCTGATATCGTAATCATAATGCAAATACTGCGGCTGATCGTCTATCAAAAAAGTATTGTCTTCAACAGCTTTTACAGTTTTTAGGTCTGCCCCAATCTCAACCCCTCTAATCTGTTCTTTTTCAGTTTTATTAATGGCTTTAAAAAAATCACTTTTCTTTGTTCCGCAAGCCGTAAGCACTGACAAAACCATAATAATTATTGCTGTTTTTTTCATATGTTTATGTTTTATTTACTCTCGCAAAGACGCAAGGACGCAAATTATTTGTTATTTGTTAATATTAGCTTCCTCCTTACGCTTTAAGCTTCATGCCTAATTAGTGTCTACATCAAAACTACCTTTTTATGTATCTTTGATAAGAAACTTCCAAAGACGAGGCTTTCGATATTTTTGATTCTAAGAAGTTTACTAATGTAAATGACTGAATCAAAAATGAGAATAACGAAGTATTTGGGAGTTTTCTTGCAAAGACTAATTAAAAACAATATTCTCTTCTTTTACTAAAGCTTCATTTCTATAGCGTAAAAATAACTGCGTAAGTGCCACTACATCTTTTTCGCAATAAATTTTTATGCGTTCTACATCTTTCTCTTCCCAATATACTTGGTTTACCATGCTACCGTCAATATCATCCTTTGGTGTAGGAATATTAAATATTGCCGTTAACAAACCTAATGAAGTATAATTTTTGTAATCACCAAACTTCCATAGCTGCAAAGTATCTAAATGAGCAACTTCCCAAGGTTTTTTGCCTGCCAAATCTAAAATAGACGGAATATTTAACCCGTTTACCAAAGCTCTTCGGGCAATGTATGGAAAATCAAACTCTTTACCATTATGAGCACAAAGCAAATGATCGGCTTGGTTGAAATAATTGTTGAGCAAGTCGAAAAATTCTTCTAATAACAGTTTTTCATCATCGCCATAAAAAGATTTTAATCGGAGTGTTTTTTCGCTGCCTTCGTAAGTAATAAACCCAACAGAAATACAAACAATTTTTCCGAATTCAGCATAAATACCAGCTCTTGAATAAGCTTCTTCAGGGGTTTCATCAGCAGCTATATGCTTGGCTTTTTGTTCCCAAAATTTTTGTAGTCGCTCATCCACCGAATTAAAATCAGGTTGCTGAGCTACTGTTTCTATATCTAAAAAAAGAATTTTTTCTAGTCGGATTTTTTCTAACATAAGCACCATTTTAAAACCGACAATAAAAGTAAGGCTTTTTGAAAAGGTGTAAGGAATTTTTGAGGATTATTTTTTGGAAATCATTATCAACAAATTATCCCGTCTATTAAACTAAATAAGCCTTAAACATTGGAAACAACCAAAAAAGAGCAATTATATTTAATATTATCATCAAAATGTTAAATGTTTTATTTTCATATTTTCCTTTAAAATAGACTATTAATGATATAATTGAAGGAATTGCAAACCATATATAAGCTAAAACATAAAGCAATAAAAACCATATCAAATCACTATCTTCTGATGATGATAAAATAAAGTAAACAAATATCAATACGGGAATTAAAAACATTACTGAATTAATTACAGATACTATAATATTTATCTTTTTAAAAATTGTCATTTTATTTTATCATAATCCCTAAAAAACAACCCCAAAGCTCATTTTAATAGCAAAGTTATCGGAGCTTTTATCAAAAGCATAAGGTCCGTAACGATAGAACCCTCCCACTCCAAAAGTGGTGCTATTTAGCTTGAAAATATTGTTGATGATTAATCCTGATTCGTAAAAACCTTTTTCCATGGTATTAAAAACCACTCCTTGGTGCAACTCGGCATGATCTAACCTACCAACTCCCGCACTGCTAGTAATAACAAACTCTGGTTGGAATTTTTTAATTTTCAGCAATAAGCCTTTAAAACTATGTCGGAAATGAAAATGTACGTATTGGTTAGACAAAAACTCATAAGGCAACATGGTTTCAAAAGCATTTTCGGTAGAAAGCAATAGAAAATCATCGGTTCTATTAACACCAATAGGATGGTTGAGTAGGTGTTGCGGCACTTCGCCATCAATATAACCCGCTTCAACTCTAAGGTAAGGCTGACCAAAATTTCTGGTATTAAATTTTTTCTCCGTCCTAAAAGTATAACGTGTATAGGTATATTCACCATCATATTGATTAATGCCTCTTTCAATTTTAGCATATAAAATCGGGTATTTGGTTGCTGTGCGGTAGCTGTTAGAAAGTGTTTTTAATATCTTTTCTTTGTAAGCATACCTCAGCTCCACGCCTACTTCATTAAACAAGTAGTTTCTATCTCTAATAAAAGTGGAATTATCTATTTGTTTTACAAAATAATAATCATCGGTAACTTCTACTTTTTGCTGGTTTACAAAAGCGTAAGTTTTTAAATACCTTAACGTTCGGAAGCTTAATCGAGCTTGCATTTTTTCGTAATTATTCATTCGGTCTAAATACAACACTCGAGTTCCTCCCGAAGAAATAAAAGGCACTTTGTAATCTCTAAAACCAACTACTCCTGGCTCGGCAACATCTTTATCGTAAGAAAAATTGATGGCTATATTGTTGTTTTTTTCTAGCAGAAAAGTGGCATCTCCACCGTATTTTTCTTCTTTATCTTTAAATCCGTAAGCTCCATAACCGCCAATAGAAAACCATTTAGAAAAATGCTTGTTGGTATGAAATCCGGCACCTA
>Ga0209231_1000192_pt1 | contig 42042 bp, 41 predicted proteins | sample Deesub45470m_DNA_FD_188086 | JGI IMG/M metagenome (GOLD analysis project Ga0209231, IMG submission 188086) | Deep subsurface microbial communities from North Pacific Ocean - 450_OLKR46/470m Metagenome (SPAdes) (version 2) | ecosystem: Environmental > Terrestrial > Deep subsurface > Unclassified ... | reverse complement strand
ACGCTTTCCGCCAAAGGGGACGAGTTGATATTTGATGGCCAGGCTTACAGCCTCTTTTTTGCACATGGCGATTTGCAAATAGAACGCACATTTGCAAGTTGCCTGCGCAAGAAAGGATTTAGCGCGCCCACAAGGCAAGAAATACATAGGCGGGTGAAAGATCTGGTGGCAGCGTCTCCGTTGTCCTTCAATATTCTTGGACAACCAGCAGTCGGCGTAATCAACAACCCCGGGATTGACGACTGACTATGTACGAAGAGCATCTTGACAAAGGTCGATTTCGCGTGGTGACTACGCCGCCCGATGCAGGCACAAAAACTTATATTGAGAGCGACGATTACGAACATGCTGTCCGTCTTCAGGTAACTGGGAAATTCGACTCGCTGGCCGACAAAGAGTTGTACGCGATGGCCCTAGCTGAACTTTTGAATAACGCACGGCGATAAATCTGAAAACCGCGATGAGCCAAGACAAAGTTTCCTATCCCCAGCCTCTACCGGAAGAGGTGGTCGCCTTGCGCGAGCGCCACGGCCTGACACAGACAGAAGCGGCAGAGCGCTGGATGACGACTATCAACACGGTCAAAAAGTGGGAATCACCACTTGAATCTGGCAACAACCGGCGCGTGCACCCGCTGATGTGGTGGGCAATGAGGCGAATTCTTGGGGATAAAGGTTGAGGTGTACTGATGGCTGACCTGGTACTGCCGCTCAAGCGTGAATACTTCGAACAGATCAAGGCCGGAGAGAAGCCGGAAGAGTTTCGGCTGTGTACGCCGTATTGGGCAAAGCGGCTTGAAGGTCGCGAGTATGACAGAGTGGTGTTGACCCTTGGGTATCCAGCGAAAGACGATTCTGAGCGCCGTCTGGTGCGTCCGTGGCGCGGGTTTGTGAAGCGGCAGATCGCACATCCGCACTTCGGCGCGGAGCTGGTCGATGTGTATGCAATAGATGTGAGGTTGTCATGATTGAAAATACAGGTCTCGCTGATCTGGATATGGATGCAGTGGTGGACGGTGTGCTGACCAGATTTTGCAAGGATGAATCCGACCTAGACGCCACCAACTCATCATCGATGTAATCGAAGGACGTGGCAGCACGTTCTCGCTTGAAGGACCTGAAGGGAAAGTTTTTCACACACGCTCGCGCGTCTTCACCGATGCAGAGTGGGCAGAGATTTTGAACGAGAGTGCTAGGTTGCGCGATGTTTAGCAGTCCATAGCAATGAGTTGGAAGGAATCGATCTTAACCAGCGGCGTGCATTCGTTTCGGGCTATGTAGAATTTCTCAATTAACTCAAGGGTATCTTCCGTGCACTCCTAGGGCCTAGAGTCGTCGTGTCTGGCGCGCCCGAAGAGATTAGAACTTCCGCATTCAAAAGCAGACATAAACCGAAGTGGCTGAAGCGGCCTTTAAAGTTTGTGTTCAGAACTTCCGCTATGTGGGCACTACAGTTTTTCGGAAATAGCAGGAAGGCTTCAGCATGTTGTGCTGATAAATTTTCGCAGTGTTGTGCCCGGACGCCTTGGCGTAATACATGACGATGTCAGCGTTTTTGATTAGCGTTATTTGATCTTCACCGTGATCCGGATAAATCTCGATGCCAAATTGTTAGACCATTTGCCATGCAGCTTACTCGTTGCGACGGGCAATAGCTAAAGAACTTGAAGGACAAGTATGTTGCTTGGGGCATTGATATTCAGTCCCATCAGGATCCCCTGTACTTTCGAGCGAAAAATTGACTTGTTAAAAGTCAGCGCCCATAATTTACTAAACGTTCGTTTAGTTATGGGGTGATATTTGGCCATGGATAATCCGATGATCCAATCTATTCCAAAAAGAAGGACGAGGGAAGACATTCTCGGACTATCGGCATCGCTCTTCGCCCAGCACGGCTACGACGGGGTTTCCATGCGCGATGTTGCCGTTGCAGTGCGACTCACCCCCGCTGCACTCTACTACCACTTTTCCGACAAGGAGCAGCTCTATCTGGATGTAGTCAGATATGCATTCGAAGAAAAGGCGGGATCTTTGAAATCTCTTCTGACCGGTGAAGAAAACCCCTGGGTTAGGCTCGAAGCCTTCATCGCTTGGTTCACGCGCATGCTCGCCAAGGAGAAAGACTTTAGGCGCCTGATGCAATGGGTGCTATTAGACAGCGATGAGATTCGTCAAAAAAAACTAGCGGACTGTGTCTTCCTGGACCTATTCAACGCACTGCGAAGTATTGCAGGCGAACTTTCCCCAAATCATGACACCCATATGCTGGTCGTTTCGATAATCGGTTTGGCTGCCTATCCGTTTGAAACACAGTCAATGCTACGTTTCTTGCCGGATTACCAGCGGCAGCATGAAGATCCTGAGGCAATTGCGCGTCATGTCATCAGCTTGCTGCGCACGGGGCTGAATGTATCCGGTGGGGGGGCATATTGAGCTAGCCCTAAACAAACTCATCGCAGCAGTCGTAACGGCACACACCGTATTCTTCAATCCTTCATAAAATAGGAGTACAGATCATGTCCAAAGCAAAACCCACAGCTGCCCGGAATGTGAAGTCGGAATCCGTAGCGGAGCAAAATCCACCCTTCAGCGCGGAGGAACGCTATCGAATGATCGCCGAAGCTGCCTATTTTCGTGCAGAGAAGCGCGGCTTCGTGGGCGGGGACATCGCGGAGGACTGGATACAGGCCGAGGCGGAAATAGACCGCAATTTGCAAGCAATCGAAAAAGGACAAGGGTTGACACCGACAGCAAAGGAAATCGAACAGCAAGTTCAGGCAGTTTTCGAAAGCGACACGGAGTTGGTCTCCGAGCGCGTGCGGGCGATCACGCTCCAGGCGCTCTCGGGAGGTAAGCTGGACAAGGAAACGCTCAAACAGGTGATGGCGGCTGTAGTGAAGGGCGCGCAGCAGGGCGACTCCCGCCGTTCCGGGCGCGGTGCTCAGGCGCTGAAGGAGGCAATTTTAAGCCTGGATGACGCACTGGCGGTTGCTGCGGAAGCGACCCAATTGGCAATCAAGGAGGCTGCCAGTCGTACCGACGAATTTTCCAGGGGAGAGCTGAAAAAAACTGTGGCAGACCTCGCCGAACTGGAGTTGCTGTTCATCGAAACCATTTCCGACGCGGCCGACAACACCGCTGGACTTACCCAGTCCATCTTGCGCGATCTGACTGACCATGCGGTCGCCAGCGGCACGGCGGTAGGCAGCAGGGTCAAGCTGGCATTGCCCGAACTGACCCATGCCATAGCCGACACCGCACGTGAGCACACGGAAATCGGGACACAGTTCATGCGCAATGAAGGTACCTTGCTCGCCAGCCTCGCAGCCGGAATGCTCAAAGGTATTGCAGAACGTCTGCAACCGGCATCTTCGGACAAGTCCATACCTCACTCATCGGCAAAGGATCGTTGATGTTGTGGCAAGCGATCAGCGCCGTCCGTGACGTGGGCCGCCTGCATGACATCGCCTCAATCCTAATCCGTTACGGCTTCGGCGATTTGGTGCGACGGATGGGGCTGGCCAATGCCTTGGAGCGGGCCGGGCGGGCGCTGCACTGGAACAACGCGGAAGAGTTCGCCCATCTGCCGCCGCCCGCGCGGGTGCGGCGCGCGCTTGAGGAACTGGGCCCGACCTTCGTCAAACTCGGCCAAGTGCTCGCCACCCGCGTCGACTTGTTCGAACCCGAATGGATCGCCGAATTCAGCAAGCTGCAGGACAGCGCGCCCGCTGCACCTTGGGCCGACATCTGCCTGCAACTTACCGAAGACCTGGGTGCGCCGCCCGAGGAAATATTTGCCGCCTTCGATCCCGAGCCCCTGGCAGCCGCCTCCATTGCACAGGTGCACCGCGCCCGACTGGATGATGGCAGCGAGGTGGTGGTCAAGGTGCGACGTCCCGGCATCCGTCCGATCATCGAAGCCGACCTGCGCTGGCTCTCAAGGCTGGCGGAACTCGCCGAGGCGGAAAGCCCGGAACTGCGTAGTTTCCACCCGCAGGAAGTGGTGCGCCAGTTCACCCAGTCGCTACGACGTGAGCTCGACTTTGCCGGCGAATGCCGCAATGCCGAGCGCATTGCGGAGAATTTTACCGGTTATGCCGATCCGGACTCGCCTGCAGTGCTGCATGACGGGGAACAAGGCGCACCCGTGCAATCGCCCGCCATCATCGTCATTCCGCGCGTCTACTGGGAATGGAGTGGCGAGCGGGTGTGTGTGCAGGAGTTCATCGAGGGCATTCCCGGACGCAAACTTGCCGCTGTCGATCAGGCCGGTCTTAACCGCAAGATACTCGCCCGGCGCGGCGCGCGCGCGGTGTTGAAGATGATCGTTGAGGACGGCTTCTTTCACGCCGACCCGCATCCCGGCAACGTGTTCTATCTGCCCGGAAACCGCATCGCCTTCATCGACTTCGGCATGGTGGGGCGGCTCACCGAGGAACGCCGAAATCAATTGATTCTCCTGCTACTGGGGTTGGTGAAGCACGAGCCGCAGCGCGTTGCCGATGTGATGCTCGACTGGACAGGCGACGCCGCAGTGGATGAGGACGGGCTGATGCTGGAAATCCAAGCCTTCGTTGATCAATACCACGGTGTGGCGCTGAAGCAGCTCAAGTTGGGTGCAATGCTTTCCGACCTGGTGGCCATTCTGCGCCAGCACCGCTTGGCGCTGCCCACTGACCTGTCGCTGCTGGTCAAGGCTTTCGTCACGCTCGAAGGCATGGGGCGCGAACTCGACCCGGACTTCGATATGGCCGGTGAAGCCATGCCGCTGCTGGAACAGGTGCTGCGCGCCCGCTATACGCCGGTCGCACTTATCCGGCGCGGCTGGCGGACGGCGGGCGAAGTGCTCGCGCTGATGGCCGGTCTGCCTCGCGACCTCTCCCAGCTGCTGCGCGCCGCACGGCGCGGGCGGCTGGAGATCCATATCGATGTTACGCATCTCAAGCATGTCGGCAACCAGCTAGACAGCGCCGCCAACCGGCTGGTGGTCGGCATTGTTATCGCTGCACTCATCATCGGATCTTCCATCGTCATGACCGTGCCCGGCGGCCCAACCTTGCTGGGCCTGCCTTTCTTCGGCCTGCTCGGTTATCTCGGCGCGGCGGTCGGTGGCGTATGGCTGCTGCTATCGATCTGGAGGAGCAACAGGGCGAACCGGGAGTGACCGCGATGACGAGACAGACCATCTCCTCCGGTAACCGCCCGAAAATTGGCTTAGCGCTGGGCAGCGGCTCGGCGCGTGGTCTAGCACATCTTGGCGTGATCCGGGCTATCGAGGACGCCAGTATTGAGGTGGACTTTATCGCGGGCACCAGCATCGGCGCGCTGATCGGGGCGATTCATGCCGCCGGAAAACTCGATGACCTAGAAGCTACTTTTCAGACATTCGACTGGAAAAAGACTGCTTCCTTTTTCGATGTCGTACTGCCCAAGTCCGGTCTGCTCGACGGTGCCAAGGTCAGTGAACTGGTGCGAACTCATATTCACGCCGACACCATCGAAATGCTCGCCAAGCCCTTTGCGGCCGTCGCAACGGACATTGTCAGCGGAGAGGAGGTCGTCATCCGCTACGGCGACGTGATCGAGGCGGTGCGCGCCAGCATCTCGGTGCCAGGCATCTTCACCCCGGTGCGCAGCAACGGGCACATTCTGGTGGATGGCGGCCTCGTCAACCCGGTGCCGGTGAGCGTGGCCCGCGCCATGGGGGCCGACATTGTGATCGCGGTCGACCTCAACCACGAGATCATTTCCGGCAAGAATATGAAACCGCTGCGGGACACCAAAGCAGCGCATAGCGCAAGCGACAATGCTGCGGGCAGGTTCTCGCGCTGGGGCGGCGACTTTCGCCTGTCGATGAAAGGCATCAAGCAGAAACTGCTTGCCGGAAACAATCCGGTCTCTGCGCAGTTTTCGCGCTGGGCCTCGACAGAAGAGCCGCTACCTAACATTTTCGAAGTGTTGCTGGCCTCGATCAACATTATGGAAGTCCGCATCACCCAATCCCGTCTGGGTCTTGATCAGCCTGATATCATTATCCAGCCGCCCCTTGGGCACATCCGTTTTCTGGAATTCAGTCGCGCCGAGGAAATCATTGCCATCGGCTATGAGCACACACAGCGGCAACTGGCCACACTTTCACTCCATACAATTAGTAAAAGGAACACAGCCACGAGATAAAAGAATTCCACGCCGTACTGCTGGTGCCGATTTTTGTAATGATGAATCCATTTGATCCCGCACTAGAGAGGGAGCCGCAGCCAGAAGCGGACTTTCAATCCTTGATGAAAATCGAAACCAATTCAGCAAGTGCTTGGACCCCGCCGGAAGCCATGCCCGCCGGAATGCGCGAGGCGATGTTTCTCTCGCCGCTCTATTACTTCATCGAGATGGGCTACGGCATTCTGTTGAAAGGAGCAGGACTAGATGTGCTGTGGGATTCGCTACTGGGCTTGGCGCTGCTGGGAATGGTGATCTTCGGCTTCGGCGTCTGGCGCTTCAAGCGGCAGTTCGGATAGATAGAATTTGGCCGATTAAGCTGACAAATAATTTGCGGTGACTACCTTAGGAACAAACATGATGAACGGTTCCATCGGGGAAAGAGAAGTACCTGACTATGGACAACTGCGCGGCGTAGCCTCCAGTCGCGCTTGGACAGATTAGGGTACGATAACTTACGGCAGGACAGTGCGCCTTATTTTGAAGTGCTGGATGTCCAGCGCGACCTGCTCGCTGCCGAACAACAATTGCTACAGTGCGTCGCGAAACGCTGTCGAGCTGCGTGAGCCTGTATGCCACAATAGGCGACGGCGGATAGGAATTCGTTAAGCCACAAGCCCCGGCAACCCGTCCTTTCAATTGAAAACGCAAAGGAATCCACATGCATGCTTCTATCAAGAAAAATCTGTTTCTGGCCGCCGTGGCAATCGTTATTGTCCTGGTCGCATGGGGTGGCTGGAGCAAGATGCGGCCCACGGGGCCGGGCGATGGCTTCGTCAGTGGCAATGGCCGCATCGAGGCCACAGAGATCGACGTCGCCACAAAATACGGTGGCCGCGTGGTGGAAATCTTTGCCCGCGAAGGCGATTTCGTAAAAGCAGGTCAGGTGCTGGCGCAGATGCAGATCGATGTACTCAAAGCCCAGCACGACGAAGCGCGTGCCCAGCAGCAGCAGGCGATCAACGCCGTGGCCAGCGCTGAATCGCAGGTCAAGGTACGCGAAAGCGATCTGGCCGCTGCACAGGCCGTGGTGGTGCAACGTGAGAGTGAACTGGATAATGCCAAACGACGCTTCGCGCGTTCGCAGACTCTGTCTGCCAAAGGCATGGTGACCATCCAGCAACTCGACAACGAGCGGGCCGCAGTTAATGGCGCTGAAGCGACGCTGACGGCGGCGAAGGCGCAGGCGATGGCAGGCCTATCTGCTATTGCCGCAGCCAAATCCCAAGTCACCGGCGCGCGCTCGACCGTGGCGGCGCTGGGCGCGACCATCGCGCGCATCGAAGCCGACATCGCCGACAGCCAACTCAAGGCGCCACTCGATGGACGCGTACAGTACCGAGTCGCCCAGCCCGGCGAGGTGCTTGGAGGTGGCGGCAAGGTGCTCAACATGGTGGATTTGAGCGATGTTTATATGACCTTCTTCCTGCCGGAAACGGTGGCTGGCAAGGTCGCGCTGGGTAGCGAGGTGCGCATCCTGCTCGATGCGGCGCCCGGCTACGTCATTCCAGCTCAAATTTCTTTCGTTGCCAGCGTTGCGCAATTCACGCCAAAAACGGTGGAAACCGCCAGCGAGCGCCAGAAGCTGATGTTTCGAGTCAAAGCCCGCATCGCCCCGGAGCTACTCAAGCGGCATGTAAAGCAGATTAAAACCGGCTTGCCCGGGGTGGCTTGGCTCAAGTTGAACCCACAGGCCGAATGGCCTCAATCGCTCACGGTGAAAGTAGCTGAGTGATAATCCGTCCAATTCATGGCGACGTGCCAGTCGCACGCCTTACCAGCGTCAGCCTGCGCTACGGCAAGACGTTGGCGCTGAATGCCATCGATCTGGAGATTCCTGCCGGCTGTATGGTGGGCCTGATCGGCCCGGACGGTGTCGGTAAATCCAGCCTGATGGCGCTGATTTCCGGGGCGCGTGCGGTGCAACAAGGCGAGGTCGAGGTGCTGGGTGGTGATATGCGTGCGGCACGCCACCGCAACCGGGTTTGCCCCGCCATTGCCTACATGCCGCAGGGCTTGGGCAAGAATCTTTACCCGGCCCTGTCGGTCGAAGACAACCTGCAATTCTTCGGCCGCCTGTTCGGCCACAATGCGGGTGAACGCAGACGGCGCATCGATGAACTGACGAAAGCGACGGGCCTCCACGCTTTCCTCGATCGTCCGGCAGGAAAACTGTCCGGCGGGATGAAGCAGAAACTGGGACTGTGCTGCGCACTGATCCACGACCCGGATATGCTGATTCTCGATGAGCCCACCACCGGTGTCGATCCGCTGGCGCGCACTCAGTTCTGGTCGCTGATTGCCCATATCCGTGAGGCACGCCCGGGCATGAGCGTGATGGTGGCGACCGCCTACATGGAGGAGGCCGAACGCTTCGACTGGCTGGTGGCGATGGACGCGGGCCGGATTTTCGCCACAGGGTCGCCCAAGGAACTGCGCGAACGCACCGGCACTGCAACGCTGGAGGCGGCCTTCATCGCGCTGCTGCCGGAAGAAAAAAAACGCGGCCATCGGGCAGTCGTGGTGCCGCCGTTTGCCGATGGCGAGGATGTTGCCATCGAGGCGCGCGACCTGACCATGCGCTTCGGCGACTTCACGGCGGTCGACCGCGTCAACTTCCGCATCCACCGCGGCGAGATTTTCGGCTTCCTCGGCTCCAACGGTAGCGGCAAGACCACCACCATGAAAATGCTCACCGGTCTCTTGCCGCCGTCCGAGGGCGAAGCCTGGCTGTTCGGGCAGAAAGCGGACGCGCGCGACATCGCCACGCGTCGGCGCGTCGGCTATATGTCGCAGGCATTTTCGCTGTACTCCGAACTCAGCGTCGAGCAGAACCTGGTGCTGCATGCGCGCCTGTTCAGCGTGCCGGAATCGGCGATCCCGTCGCGGGTAAGCGAACTTTTGGCTCGTTTTGGGCTGGACGGCGTGCCGGATGCCATGCCCGACAAATTGCCGCTCGGCATGCGCCAGCGCCTGTCGCTGGCGGTAGCGCTGGTGCATGCGCCGGAGCTGCTGATCCTGGACGAACCGACCTCGGGTGTTGATCCAGTAGCACGCGATGCCTTCTGGCAGTTCCTTGTCGATCTGTCGCGCACCGACAAGGTGACGATCTTCATCTCGACCCACTTCATGAATGAGGCCGAGCGCTGCGACCGCATTTCGCTGATGAATGACGGTCAGGTGCTGGCCAGCGATGCGCCAGGGGAGATTGTCAAAAAGCGCGGTGCCAAGACGCTGGAAGAAGCTTTTATCTCTTATTTGAAGGACGCGGCCCCGGTCGAAGCAGAGGCGATACCCGACACCGTGACCGCCGCGCCTCAAGGCATATCGGCGCACCCGCGGATGCGGCGCCGCGGCTTCGATTTTGCGCGCGCTTTCAGCTATACCCTGCGCGAGGCGCTGGAACTGCGGCGTGACCCGGTGCGTTTGGTGATGGCGCTGTTCGGCAGCCTGATCCTGATGCTCATCATGGGCTACGGCATCACCATGGATGTGAACGATCTTAGCTACGCCGTGCTGGACCGCGACCAGACTAGCCTCAGCCAGAACTATGCCTTGAACCTCTCCGGCTCGCGCTATTTCGTCGAGCGGCCGCCGATTGCCGACTATGCCGACCTCGACCGGCGCATGCGCAGTGGCGAACTGTCGCTGGCCATTGAAATCCCGTCGGGTTTCGCGCGCGATGTACAGCGCGGCACCCCGGTGCAGATCGGTGCCTGGATCGACGGCGCGATGCCGCAGCGGGCAGAAACCGTGCAGGGTTATGTGCAGGGCATGCACCAGGGCTGGTTGATCGATATCGCCAAAACCCGCTTCGGTCAGGACATTACCGCCGGTGCGGCCAGCATCGAGACACGCTTTCGCTACAACCCTGATGTGAAGAGCATGCCGGCGATGGTGCCGGCCGTCATTCCCCTGTTGCTGCTGATGATCCCGGCCATGCTTACCGCGCTATCCGTAGTGCGTGAAAAGGAGCTGGGCTCGATCATCAATCTCTATGTCACACCCGTGACGCGTAGCGAATTCCTGATTGGCAAGCAACTACCCTATATCGTGCTGGCCATGCTCAATTTTCTGCTGCTGACCCTGTTGGCCGTGACCCTGTTCGACGTGCCGGTCAAGGGCAGCTTCCTGACCCTGACGCTGGCGACGCTGATCTATGTCGGTTTCTCCACCGGCTTCGGTCTGTTCGCCTCCACCTTTACGCGCAGCCAGATCGCGGCGATGTTCTTTGCCATGATTGGCTCCATGCTGCCGGCCATCCAGTTCTCCGGCATGATCAACCCGGTCTCGACGCTCGAAGGTGTCGGCCGGGTGATCGGTGAAATTTACCCTGCCACGCACTACATCACCATCAGTCGCGGCGTGTTCAACAAGGCGCTGGGGATGGCCGATCTGCAAGCGGCATTCGTGCCGATGGCGTTGGCGGCTCTGTTCATACTCGGCCTGTCGATCGTCCTGTTGAAAAAGCAGGAGAAATGATGATGAGCCGAGCGTCCAACATCTACCGTCTGGGCATCAAGGAGCTGTGGAGCCTGCTGCGCGACCCGATCATGCTGGTGCTGATCGCCTACAGCTTCACCTTTCAGGTCTACATCGCCGCAACTGCAATGCCGGAAGGGTTGAGCAATGTGCCGATCGCGATCGTCGACGAGGACGACTCGCCGCTATCGGCACGCATCACCTCTGCTCTTCGCACGCCGGAATTCATGCCGCCAACGCGAGTAACGCTGCCCGAGGTCGATACCGGCCTGGATGCGGGGCTCTATACCTTTTCGCTCAATATTCCGCCGAACTTCCAGCGCGACGTGCTGGCGGGGCGCACGCCCGCTATCCAGCTCAATGTGGATGCCACGCGCATGAGCCAGGCCTTTACCGGCAGCGGCTACATCCAGCAGATCGTGATGGGCGAAATCAACGAATTCGTCCAGCGCTATCGCGGCAGTGCCGCGCCACCGGTCGACCTAGCCTTGCGGATGCGCTTTAACCCGGCCTTGACGCGGGCCTGGTTCGGCTCGCTGATGGAGATCATCAACAACGTCACCATGCTGTCCATCGTGCTGGCCGGCGCCGCGCTGATCCGCGAGCGCGAGCACGGCACCATCGAACACCTGCTGGTGATGCCTGTCACCCCCGCCGAGATCATGCTGGGCAAGATCTGGGCTATGGGGCTGGTCGTTTTGCTGGCTACCGCATTTTCGCTAAACTTTATCGTGCAGTGGGCGCTCAAGGTGCCGATTGAGGGTTCGGTGACGCTGTTCCTGATCGTCGCCACATTGCACCTTTTCGTCACCACGTCTATGGGTATTTTCATGGCGACGCTGGCGCGCAACATGCCCCAATTCGGGCTGTTGATAATGCTGGTATTGCTACCGATGCAGATGCTCTCGGGCGGCGCCACGCCGCGCGAGAGCATGCCAGTCCTCGCGCAGAACATCATGCAAGTTGCGCCCACCACGCACTTTGTTGCAGCCGCCCAGGCCATCCTCTATCGCGGCGCCGGTTTCGATGTGGTTTGGCCACAAGTGCTTGCGCTGACCGTTATCGGCGCGGTGTTTTTCGTCGCCGCTCTGGCACATTTTCGAAAGAGCATCAGCCAAATGGCTTGATGCGCTGACCAATTAGTTACCGCGTTGAATTACTGAGGGTGCAGTCCCGAAACGATGGAATTATGAATACAATATGTTTATTTATAACATCCTATCGAACAGAGCGCGAGCCGCTAGCGTGGCCATGAAGACCCTATGTCATCTGATGACCCTATAGATAAGAAATTTGGCGTAAATCCTGACGTACTCAAGCTGGGTCTTGTGAGCTTATTGACGGATCTTAGTTCTGAGATGATTTTTTCCGTCTTCGCGATTTTTTTTACTACGATCGCAGGGGCATCGGCGGCATTGCTTGGCATGATAGAAGGATTTGCCGACTTGTCGGCGTCCTCGTTGAATTACTTTGCTGGCTGGTTGTCGGATCGAACTGGAAAGCGCAAAATTTTTGCTTTTTCTGGATATGCTTTCTCAACGCTGGCCAAGATTATTTTGCTAATCTCCAGCTCAGTTATGGGCCTGAGCATCTTTCGCGTCATCGAGCGGCTGGGCAAGGGCTTCCGCGGACCGCCGCGTGATGCGTGGCTTTCCACAGTGGCTGACAAAGACACAAGGGGATATTCATTCGGAGTGCACAAGGCTCTCGACAAGTCTGGTGCAGTTCTTGGTCCATTGGTGGCGTACGGACTGCTATTGTGGCTTGGGGAGGGGGTCTCGACTTACCGAATTTTGTTCTGGGTTGCACTCGTTCCCGCCTTGCTCAGCATCGTCGTCTTGAGTCTTATCAAGGATCAGCCGGGAGTTCAGCACCAACGCGAAAACATGTTTGAATCTTGGAAGACCCTCAGCCCGGAATTTAAGCGCTACCTTGTTCCAGCAGGCCTGTTTTCACTGGCCTATTTCAGTTTCGGATTTTTGCTGTTGCGTGCGCACAGCGTCGGTTTTGCAGTCAAGGACATCGTGTTGCTTTATGCGTTATTCAATATCGCATTTGTCGTTGCTGCACCTCTAATAGGCAAGCTAGGCGATCACGTTGGAAGGGCACGTATGATCATGTTGAGCTACCTGATTTATTTTCTGATGTGCATCGGTTTCGTTTTTGCGACCATGCAATGGCAAATCATCGTCTTGTTCATCGTCTACGGCGTGTTCTTTTCAATCGACGAAGCCCAAAGCAAAGCGTTTATCGCAGATATCGAGTTGGAGCGGCGTGCGTCTGCGATCGGCCTCTACAATTTTGTGACCGGCCTCATTTACCTACCTGCATCGCTGATCGCTGGGGCGTTGTGGTTGTTGCATCCGGCGAGTGCTTTTTTTGTGGCTGCTTGCCTTAGCCTCATTGCGTTGATGGTTTTTGTGTTCTTGCGCCCAGGCCAAAAGCATTGTTCTGATGCATCCCCCCGATGACCATAATTTATCAGTTCAGAAAAGCTAGCCTCGATGGCCAGCTTTTTGCAAAGGATCTCGCTATGAATCGTACAGTGACCGACAATCAGCAAGAGCTCTCAATGTCTGCTTCATGCGGCCAACCGCATCAAATCGGGATGCCGGCCGGATCCGCGTTTCTCAATTTCCGAGGTTCCGTCCAACTACGGACGGACTCCCCCTTCTGCGCCTTACGTTGCGAGCACTGTCCACTCAGGAGTTGCCGAGACAATGACAGACGAGCAAATTGCCCAACTGGTGATCGAGTCGGAGTCGGTGTCCGCTACGGCGGCTGTCGAAGTGCGCTGCGCGGGGGCATGGACCGTGCAGGGAATCGCCCGGCTCGAAAGGCGCTTGGAAGTTCTTTCCTGGCCCGGCGAGGGAGACCTGGCGATCGACGGCTCGGCGATATCCGCGCTCGATACCGCGGGTGCGTGGTTGCTGCGTCGGACTATGCATTCCTCACTTCGGAAAAATTGTAGCCTATGCCGCGCAGCAGGCTCATGAAGAAGTGGCCGTCGTTATAGCTTCGGCATGAAACGCAACCGATCATTGGCAGCGCCTTCATAGCGCGGCGCGTAAACTGCACCCCCCACCGAGAATTCCCAGACCGGCGTTGACGGCTTTGCTTCCGTCGTTGCCAATGGTGGAATCGTACTGAGGGGTAGGTCGGGGATCGGCTCCATACCTACATTGGCAGCACGGGCAGAAAGAGGGATAACGAGGCTAAGAGGCAGGATAATTTTTCTCACATTGGCTTTCTTGTAGTTGATGGCTGCCGGGATTTATTGACTGCAGCGATGTTACCAAAGTATCGCATTAAGGAAGGTTCGAGCAGGGCATCGCGGCCGGGATCGGTGACGTTCGGTCTCACCGTGGCGCGCTTCCACCGCCCAGCCTATACCGGAGTTCGAGTACGATCAGCGTATCGCCTGGTGACGGGAAAGTATTCTTCCCCATGGGGGGGGGCGTTCGGGCGGGTGCGGGGAGAATTTTCAGTGCGCGGTGGAAGGATTTTTGCCTTTACGCGTGCGGGTGAGGTGAGATTCGGATTTTCTTAATGACAAAATCGGCATTGACCGCAGTGCGGCGGTCATGGACACTTGGACACGTTTGGTTGAATTTCCTATCCTTAACCATTGGGCGACAGGGTTGTAAACGGCTATGAACCACGGGACTGAAGCCTGCATGGCCACTTTCTTTACCGAACAAACCCCCATAGCCATAAGGCTGAATCTGTGGTCCGGATTCAGCCCTTGCGGGCCGTTTCAGGCACTGGCATGCCTACTGTTAGGCGGACGACATTGAAATACAGGCTCAACCCTATTAGGAAGTAAAATTGACCAAACTCATTTACCAGTATTTTTTTCGGGGTTTGATTACCGCCTTGCCACTCGGGCTAACGGTCTATCTGCTCTATATGTTCCTGCGCTGGAGCGAGTCGGTGTCTATGCAGGCGATACGGCCATTCATCGGCAAGTTTTATGTGCCGGGCATGGGCTTGCTGCTGGGGGTCACGCTCATACTTTTACTCGGTTTTGTAGTGTCGCAACGCGGTGCGGGAAAGCTGCTGTCACTGGTGGAGCTACCCTTCACCAACCTTCCTGTGGTCAAAAGCATTTATTCTTCACTCAAAAATTTCGCCGATTATTTTTCACCCCAGCGCAGCAAATCCGCCCAGCAAATGGTGGTGATCCTCAAAATGCCGGGGCAGGATGTCGAAATAGTGGGACTGATCACGCGCCAGCATGTAGACGACCTGCCTGCGGGCTTTCTGCAAGGTGACCGCGTGGCAGTTTATCTGCCGATGGGTTACATGATCGGCGGCTACACGGTATTTGTGCCGCGTGACTGGACGCAACCGATCGACATGTCGGTGGAAGATGCGATGCGCGCGTCCATGTTTGCCTGGATGAGCGCGGCAGGAAGCGACGATTCGCCCAGCCCCACGAAGTCACGATCCGATAGCGCCACCAGCTGATGTAAAGTTCAACTTCATGCCAATCGGGCGCTATGCCCAACGCCTGCGTTGCTAGATGGTCTGGGTGCGCCGGGCGGCGCGCCCAGATTTCCCGCATCCGCTACGGCCACTGGCGCTGCTGCACCGCGTGTGCGCCGACAGTGAAACCGGCACTAGGCTAGCGCTCGACCGGCGCGCGGGAATGGCTAATAGGGGACCACGGTTTACCACGAATTAAAAGTTCACCGTCCATCACCCTCCATGCGGAAATAGCGCCGCTTCCGTTGAGCACTGCATCCGGCCGGGCGAATATGGTATTTGGATTATTGTTAACGGTGTGCTTTGGTTATAGTATGTTTCCAGTTGATTCCGCCGCGCGCTGTGTCGTATGAGCGCAGGTTGTCCGGACTATCGCGGCATTCAAGCCGGTGAAGCATCACCGGTTAAGACTGGCCTGCCGGGTTTCATCGCCGTACCGCAACTGCCGATGTATCGCATGTGTTAATTGTGTTTTCTGGTCACGTTAATACTCAAACTACAGGAGGTCTTGTCATGGCAAAAGCACTCGTCTTGTATTACAGCATGTATGGGCATATCGAAATAATGGCGGATGCCATCGCCGAGGGAGCGCGCCAGGTGGACGGCGTGGAGGCAGTGATCAAGCGTGTGCCGGAAATCATACCCGAAGACCGGGCTCGCGCCATGGGCGTGAAGCTGGACCAGAAGGCGCCCATCGCAACCACCGAAGAGCTGGGTAATTACGACGCAATCATTTTCGGCACGCCGACCCGTTTCGGCAACATGGCCGCCCAGATGCGCAATTTTTTGGACCAGACCGGCAAGCTGTGGATGAACGGCGCGTTGATCGGCAAGGTCGGCAGCGTTTTCGCCAGCACCGGCACGCAGCACGGCGGACAGGAAACGACGATTACCTCCTTTCATTCGACGCTGCTGCATCATGGCATGGTGATCGTCGGCGTGCCGTATTCCTGCACTGGCCTCACAGTGATGACGGAGATCACCGGCGGCTCGCCTTACGGCTCTTCGACCCTGGCCGGTAGCGATGGCAAGCGCATGCCGAGCGAGAATGAACTGGAGATCGCACGCTTCCAGGGGCGGCATGTCGCCCAGATTGCCAAACGCCTGACGGCGAATTAGCCGGGACTTTCCGAAAGCCGCTGGCCGGTATAGGTGGCAAGGACCATATCGCTTATTCACCCTGGAGATCGGCTTGGTCGAGGCCATGCCGCGGCTGGTTTCCACGTCATCCTCGGCACAAGTGCTGCAGTAACGGCGCTGTCAGTTTCCGGGCTGCGCGCACCGCACTGCAGGCGCTGGCAGAACATCTCTATCCCTTGTGTTCTACTAAGCGCCGCATGTGAGGTCTGCAGGCGGTGTTCGGGGAGGAGCCCGAGATCATCAAACTGTTCGAGAGCCATCCATCGCTGCCAGCGCAGCGCTGGTCTGGCTCAACAGCGCCCCCAAACAACCTACGCGGCGAATTCGTGCTGCTGGTTTCCGGCGCCCCGCTGGAAACTGGCGCGATAGATGCCGAGACCGAGCGTATCTTGAAGCTCGTGCTCAAAGACTTGCCGCTCAAGCAGGCCGTGCAACTGGCCGTCCAGATCGCTAGCTCCAGACGAAACGAGCTGTATTAACACGCACTTTCCCCGAAAGCCCCCGAGTAAGACGGTGCCCTGATGCCGTTGCTGGCATCCCTTTGATTGCAATTTAAGCAAGTGTTTGATACGCTAGTTTGAATTCGCAATCAGAGCAGGGCTGAAATGAACACACCGCAAAACTCGACCGACTTCCAGGAAACCACACGCGACCGGCTGCTGGCCGCTGCGCGCGAAGTGTTCGCCGAACTTGGCTTCAAGGGCGCAACGGTGCGCGAGATCTGTCGCCGCGCCGAGGTCAACGTCGCGGCGGTGAACTATCACTTCAACGGCAAGGAAGCGCTGTTCATGGCCGCCCTGGAACTGGAGCCGATCGTGAACCTGATCGGGACGAGCCGCGAGGGGGACAGCGCCGAGATGCGCCTGACCCGCTTCATTCGTGAATTCATGACCCGCCTGATGGATGGCGGCTGCACGCCACACAGCCAGCTGATCATGCGCGAACTGCTGGAGCCGTCACCGGCGCTCGACAGCATCGCCAGGGAGATCATGGTTCCGCTGCACGAACACTTGGCTGGGCTGGTGCGCGAGATCGTGGGCGACGCGGTCGCGCCCGGGAAGGTGCGCCTCTGTGTGTTCAGCATCTTCGGACAGTGCACCTATTACCGAAACGCGCGGGAAATAAACCGGCACGTGTATCCGGAGCTGGAATACGACGCTGACGAGATCGAAACGACAGCCAATCACATCGCCGAATTTTCGCTCGCTGGACTGCAGCGGGTGAACGTCAAATGAATCACAACAGCAATCGCCACCGATCACAGGAACGGAGAATCGACATGACACGCAACAACTCGCAAATCTTCACTGGAACTACGCTGAGCAGCCTGACACTGGCGCTGCTGCTGCTGCTGAGCGGCTGCGGCGGGGGCGAACAGCCGAAGAAACCGGTCGCCGGCTCGGCACCGCCCCCGCCCGAAGTCGGGGTGATCATTGTTAAGTCTGCTCCAGTGACGCTCACCAACGAACTGCCCGGTCGCTTGCACGCTTACCGCACCGCGCAGGTGCGTGCACGCGTGGAGGGTGTTGTCGAGAAACGAATGTTCGAGGAAGGCAGTGACGTGAAGGCAGGTCAGCCGCTGTATCAGATCGACGTCGGCAACTACCGCAGCAATTACGAAGCGGCCCAAACAGATCTGTCGCTGGCAAAACAGAACCTTGAACGCGCTAAACAACTGCTCGAAGCTAAAGTGGTGAGTCAGCAAGAATACGACCAGACCGAGGCAAGGTTCAAACAAGCCGAAGCGGCCTATTCGAAAGCGCGCGAAGACTGGGACAACACCCGCGTGCCGGCGCCGATCTCCGGTCGCATTGGCCTTTCGATGGTGACCGAGGGTGCATTGGTCGGGCGTGGTGAGGCGACGCTACTTGCCACCATCGAACAGACCGACAAACTGTATGTGAACTTCTCCCAGACCGAGTCCGACATCATGCGTCTGCAAAAAGCGGTCAAATCAGGCGCCCTCAAACGCAGCGCATCAACCAGCATCGAACTGGTGCTGGAAGACGACAGCATCTATCCACTGCCAGGCAAGTTGCTGTTCACCAACATGGCCGCCGATCCGTCTACGGGCAGCGTCACCATGCGCGCCGAGATCCCCAATCCCGAGCATGAACTTCTGCCCGGTATGTTCGTGACCATCCGCTTCCCCGAAGCGCTGGCCGAAAACGCCATCAGAGTGCCTCAGAGTGCGGTAATGATGAGCACGCAGGGCCAATTCGTGATGGTGGTAGATGCAGAAAACAAGGTTGGTCCGCGCCCGGTGAAGGTCGGCAATATGGCCGGCACCGATTTCGTCATCAGTTCCGGTCTGCAGGGAGGCGAGCAGGTGATCGTGAACGGCTTGCAGAAAGCTCGTCCCGGCAGCGTGGTGAAACCGGTGCCGCTGCAAACTGTAGCGGACGCAGCTCCCGTTCCAGCCGAGAAGAAATAGAGGTAAACCGTGATCGCAAAATTCTTTATCGACCGGCCCATCTTTGCATGGGTCATCGCCATCATTATCCTGTTGAGCGGTGTGCTGGCACTGCGCAACTTGCCGGTCGCCTCCTACCCGGCAGTCGCGCCACCCGCCCTGGCCATCACGCTCGCCTATCCGGGCGCATCGGCACAAGTGGTGGAGGAGACCGCTGTTGCGCTGGTGGAACAGGAACTCAATGGTATTGAGAATCTGCTCTATATGGAGTCGTCCTCCGAACAGGGCATCGGCACCATCACGCTGACCTTCGCGGCGGGCACCGATCTCGACGTGGCCTCGGTGGAAACGCAGAACCGCGTCAAGCGCGCCGAGGCGCGCCTGCCCGAGGAAGTTCGCCGCGTCGGTGTGACCGTCGTGAAATCGGCGCGCAACTTCCTCATGATCGTCGCGCTGATCTCGCCGGACAAAAGCCGCGACAACGTGGCGCTCGGCAGCTATGCCGCCGCCAATGTGCTGGAGAGTGTCCGCCGCGTGCCGGGTGTGGGGGAGGCGATGATGTTCGGCACCGAATACTCGATGCGCCTGTGGCTGAAGCCGGAGAAACTGCATGCCTACGGCCTGACGCCGGGCGATGTCAGCCGCGCGGTACGGGCACAGAACACCCAACTGGTCACCGGCGAACTCGGCCAGTTGCCCGCCTTGCCCGGCCAGCAGCTGAATGCGGTGATTGTCACCAAGAGCCGCCTGTCCTCAACCAAAGAATTCGGCAACGTCATCGTGCGCGCCAACCCCGATGGTTCCACCGTACGCGTGAAGGACGTGGCGCGCGTGGAATTGGGCGCGCAGGATTATTCCATCACCGCGCGCATCGACGGTCAGCCTGCCTCGGCCATCGCCATCCGCCTGTCACCTTCGGCCAACGCCCTAGACACAGCCAAAGCGGTGAAAGCCAAGATGGAGGAATTGTCCAAGTTTTTCCCCAAGGGGGTGGACTGGCTGGTGCCGTATGACACTTCCAAGTTCGTCGAGATCTCCATCAGCGAAGTAGTGAAGACGCTGGCGGAAGCGATGGTGCTGGTGTTCCTCGTCATCTGGCTATTCCTCGGCAACCTGCGCGCCACCTTCATCCCCGCCATCGTGGTGCCGGTCGCGCTGATCGGCGCGGTGGTGGGCCTGTATGCCGTGGGCTATTCAATCAACACGTTGACGCTGTTCGCCATGGTGCTGGCGGTGGGTATCGTGGTGGACGACGCCATCGTGGTGGTGGAGAACGTTGAGCGCATCATGACCGAAGAGAACCTGTCGCCGCGCGCAGCCACGCGCAAGGCGATGAGCCAGATCTTCGGCGCCATCATCGCGATCACGCTGGTGCTGTGTTCGGTGTTCGTACCGATGATGTTCTTCGGCGGTGCAGTCGGCGCGATCTACAAACAGTTCGCGGTCACGCTGATCCTCACCATCCTGTTCTCGTTGTTGATGGCGCTGACGCTCACGCCGGCGCTGTGTGCCGCGCTGCTGCGTAACGATGCCGGCCACGAGATGGTGCCGAAGTCGGGCTTCCTTGGCTGGTTCAATCGCCTATTCAATCGCACAACACAGCATTACAAAGCGGGTGTGACCAACGTAGTAAAGCGTACCGGCCGTTACATGCTGGTGTACGCCGCGCTGCTGGCGGGCATGGGCTGGCTGTTCCTGCATCTGCCCAGCAGCTTCCTGCCGGAAGAGGATCAAGGCTACTTTATCAACATCGTGCAGCTGCCGGCCGGTGCCTCGCGCGAGCGTTCGCAGGAAGTGCTGTCGCAGGTCGAGCAATTCTATCTCAAGCAGCCAGAGGTCGATCATGTCATCGGCGTGCTCGGTTTCTCTTTCTTCGGTCGCGGGCAGAACGCGGCGATCGCCTTCGTGCGCCTCAAGGACTGGGATGAACGTCCCGACAAGGATAGCTCCGCGCCCGCACTGGTGAAGAAGGCCAACATGGCGCTGTTCCGCATCAAGCAGGCGTTCATCTTCGCCATCAACGTGCCGCCCATTCCCGAGCTGGCTGCTGTTGGCGGTTTCGATTTCCGCCTGCAGGATCGCTCCGGCCAAGGGCGCGAGAAACTCATGGAAGCGCGCAACATGGCGCTGGGCATCGCCAGCCAGCATCCCGCGCTGGTCGGCGTGCGCCCGGAAGGTCAGGAGCCCGCACCGCAGCTGCAGCTGGACATCGACCGCCTGAAAGCGCGCGCGCTGGGCATTGAGATGGCCGATCTGAACGAGACCTTGCAATCCACGCTCGGCGTCGCCTACATCAACGACTTTGTGCGCGAGGGCCGCATCCTGCGCGTGCAGATGCAGGCCGAAGCGGGCGTGCGGTCAACGCCGCAGCGGATTCTACGCATCCCGGTGCGCAACGCGCAGGGCGGCATGGTGCCGCTGTCCGAGATCGCCTCGGCGCATTGGGCGGTCAGCTTGCCTAAGCTCGACCGCTACAACGGCATCCCCTCGGTGAAAATCGCTGGCAGCCCCGCACCGGGGCGTAGCACCGGTGATGCACTGAAAGCGATGGAAGAAGTGGCTGCGCAGTTGCCGCCCGGCTTCGGCTTCGAATGGTCGGGCACCTCCAGTGAGGAACGCAGTTCGGGCGTGCAGGCACCGTTCCTGTTCGGTCTTTCGCTGGTCGCGGTGTTCCTGTGTCTGGCCGCGCTTTATGAAAGCTGGACCGTGCCGGTTGCTGTCATCATGGTTGTGCCGATCGGTATCCTCGGTGCGCTGGCCGCAGTCACCATGCGCGGCCTGCCCAACGACGTGTACTTCAAGGTCGGCCTCATCGTTATCATCGGTCTGTCGGCGAAGAACGCGATCCTGATCATCCAGTTCGCGCGCGAGCTGCAACAAAAAGGACACGAGCTGGTCGAGGCCACGCTGGAAGCATGCCGCCTGCGCTTCCGACCCATCCTGATGACCTCCATTGCTTTCATCCTCGGCGTGCTGCCGCTGGCCATCTCCACCGGCGCGGGCGCCAACGGACGCCATGCCATCGGTACCGGCGTGATGGGCGGCATGATCGCGGCGACCGTGATCGCGGTGTTCCTGATACCGGTGTTCTACGTGGTCATCAGCCGCCTTTTCCCCACTAAACCAGCCATTCCGCAGGAGCAAGACCATGAGTGACAAGCGTATGAACAAACAACTCATGGTGCTGGTTTCCGCCGCATTGCTGGGCGCCTGCTCGGCCGGGCCGGACTACAAGCGCCCCGAGATGCAGCTGCCCGAGCAATGGGCGGCGCAGCAGGCCAGCGATAAAGCCGCCAAGGCGGCGAGCGAACGCTGGTGGAATCTGTATGCCGATCCGGTGCTCGACAAGCTGGAAAATGAGGCGTTGGCCCACAACGCCGACGCGCAGGTGGCGATAGCGCGCGTGCTCGAAGTGCGCGCTCAGCTCGATGTCGCGGAGTCCGCGCAGTATCCGAACGTGAGCGCCAACCTGAGCAAGACCCGCAACCAAGCCACGCTCGCGGGTTCATTCCCGCGCCCGGCGACCGCACCGCGCATCAACACCACTACGCGCGCCACGCTGGACGCTAGCTACGAGCTCGACCTGTGGGGTAAGTACCGCCGCAGTTCCGAGGCGGCGCGTGCAGAGCTGTTCGGTGCCGAGGCCAATCGCGATGCGGTGCGCCTGACACTCACCGCGCAGGTGGCGCAGCAGTATTTCGCACTACTGGCTTTCACCGCGCAGGAAGACACGGTGAAGCGCGCGCTGGTCAACCGTGAAGAGCGGCTGGTGATGGAGAAGAGGCGTCTCGAACTGGGCGTGATCTCCGAGTTCCAGCTGCATCAGGCCGAGGCTGAACTCGCTACGGCACAGGCGCAGCTTGCCAACATTGAGCTGGCACGCCAGCGCCAGGAGACCGCACTTGCGCTGCTGCTCGGTCGCTCGCCGCGCGAGGTGATGAACGTGCAACTGGAGCACGGCACGCCCACGCTCAACGCGGTGTATGTGCCGGACGGTCTGCCCGCCGAACTGCTGCTGCGACGGCCCGACCTGAAAGCGGCGGAGCAGAAGCTCATCGCGCAGAACGCGCGCATCGGCGAAGCACGTGCGCAATATTTCCCCTCCATCAGCCTCACCGGCTACTTGGGCAGCGAGAGCGTGGACATGGCCAAGCTGTTCACCGGCCCCGCCGACATCTTCCAGTTCGCCGCAGGTATCAGCCAACCTATCTTCAATGCCGGCCGCATCAGCGGCAACGTGAAGGCCAGCGAGGCGCGCCGCGACCAGGCGTTGCTGCAATACCAGCAGGCGGTTGCTGCCGCCTTCGGCGACGTGCGTAACGCTCTGGCTGCGCAGTCGGCCGCGCGCAAGGTGCTGGAGGCGGAGGCCATGCGCAGCCAGGCACTGGCCACGGCCAGCAAGCAGGCGGAATTGCGCCTGCAAGTGGGCAGCGGCAGCCGCACGGAATTCCTAGATGTCGAGCGCAATCAGTTGCAGGCCGACCTCAACCGCTTCGAAGCCGAGCGCGCGCAACGCGCGGCGGTGGCCGATTTGTTCAAGGCGCTGGGCGGCGGCTGGCAGGAAAGCAAGCAGAACTAGGGAAGCTCAGAAGAATCCTCCGCCCCTCTCCTGCGCGTGGGAGAGGGGGGGGCGGAAACATCAGCAACCCCAAAGCGGCATGTCTCTGGTCTGTCGAACGGCGAGCGGACTTAATTCTTCCAACCGCGCTTTCGTCTAGAAAGGCGGGACTGTATCCCGCCAGTTCTTCATCTTTCTGGCACCGAAGCCGACCTGTGTTGTCGATGCGACTACCGTTGGTCATTAGAATGGAGTAAGTTAAAAATGCCCTGTGTTCACCACGCCAAAAGTGATCGCTTTAATGCGATGTACATGCTACTAACAAGTCTGCTAATGGCAGGTTGCGGCACCATAAATTCCACTGCAAGCACGCCACAAGAAGACCCGTTCGAATCGTTCAATCGTGGTGTATACAAGTTCAATGACAAGCTTGACCAGGCCGTGGTCAAACCGGTTGCACAGGGTTATGACAAGGTCGTACCCAGTCCCGTGAAGATCATGGTAGGCAACTTCTTTTCCAATCTGGACGATGTGGTGGTTACCGCTAACGACCTGCTGCAATTGAAATTCAAGCAAGCTGCCAGCGATGGTGCACGCGTGGTCTTCAATTCCACTTTTGGTCTGTTCGGCTTGATAAACATCACTGACCGCCTGGAAAAACACAACGAAGATTTCGGCCAAACGCTCGGCTACTGGGGAGTGCCGAGTGGCCCATATTTGGTATTGCCCATTCTGGGGCCGAGTTCTATCCGCGATGGAACTGGACGCTACACGGATAGCTACCTTAGTGTCATCAGCAACACCAAGCATGTTCCGACGCGTAATAGCGCTTGGGCGCTTGAAGGTTTGGACACACGTGCCGGCCTTTTGGAGCAAGAGAAAGTGCTGGATGATGCGATCATCAATCGCTACAGTTTTATTCGGGATGCATATTTAATGCACCGACAGAACTTGGTGTACGACGGCAACCCGCCGCGCCAAAAGTTTGATGATGATGAATAGCCATGTTTGGAAAGCACCAGTTAATAGAACTGCGTGCATGTTTGTGCGAAGATCCCAACGCTTCTTTGAGTCAAAGGAGTTGATGGAGACTTAGATAAAACCGGGCGTAAACACTCCGAAAATTGTGCATCTAAAGGGGATGTTCTTGCAAAGATCCCAGAACGAACATGAGCGCTAAAACAAAATCCAGCCCCCTGTTAGTGCAAGCCGCGCAGTGCTTGCCGGGACAGCATCCGACCGCGCAGGAAGAGACGCGCTGGCGTTTGCTGCGGTCGGCGACAGAGGTGTTCGCTGAAGTCGGCTACCACGCAGCGACTACACGCGAAATTTGTCGGCGCGCCGAGGTCAATCTGGCCTCTATCCACTATTACTATGGCGACAAGGCCGAACTGTACCGCGAGGTGTTTCGCCTGACTTTCCTGAACGAGTGCAATACATTTAATACGCTAGACATAGAACATGTCTCGTTAGAAAACGGGCTACGCGCTTTTTTCCAATGTTTTTTCCCGGTGGGAACTGAAGAAGCCCCGAAGCTGCAATTGTTCATGCGGCTGCACGCGCGCGAAGTTGTCGAGCCAAGTGGCGTGCTGGACGATGCCATGATGCGGACGTTACTCCCCAGTCTCGGTAAGCTGCAGACGATGCTGTGCCGCGAGTTCGGCTTGGAGAAGCCGGACACGGAGCTGGATTGCATGACCATCGCGCTGACCTGTTTGGCGACCTTCTATTTCCATAACCGAATGGAACTTGATAATTTCGCCCCGAAGCTGATCGAGGGGCAGCGGGCGCGTGAAATGATGACCGAGAGGCTGGTGGGATATGCCATCGGGCTGGTCGAATCCGAACGCAAACGCCGTTCTTTAGCCCACTTGGCCTACATTACCTAAAATTGTACTTCATTCTTTTTACGATGTTTTGGTGTTCGGATTGTCATCTACCCCGTGTGACTGAAGACGCAGCTATATACCGGACATGTTCAGAAGATGTCTTTGCGGCAGCTTTGGTTAAGGGTTGTCGGATGTCAGCCCGTACGCGCAGCTCGCCAAGATACAGCAGCCCGTTCCGGGCTGACGTCGGACAACCGCTCCAAGGAGGAAACCGCGTGGGGTGCCGCTGCACTTAGATCAGCGCGCGGCTATGGGGATTTGATGGGTTATCTTTCGACCAGAAAAAGCTCGATGTACTGCTGAAGAACATTGCGGACAAGTATGAGAGCATCCATCGGGTCGAACTGATCGTGGTCAAGAAGGCACTGGATATGGCCCAGATTCTGGAAAAATACAAGCTGGCCGAAGAAGATCTGAAGCTTATGCTTGAGGATGCGAAGGCTGTGTCAGAATCGCTGAAGAGCGGCGATGCAGACAAAATGATTCATTGAGAATTGCAGCGTACCGTTTCATTAACCACCACGTAGGAGAGTAAAACATGAACCGTAAGGAATTGATTGACGCACTTTCCGCAAAGACAGGTAGCAGCAAGGCTGACGCAGATCGCAACATCGCCGCACTGATCGAAACTATCACCAGCACCCTGAAGAAGGGCGACAACGTTGCATTGGTTGGTTTCGGCACGTTTGAAGTTCGCAAGCGCGCAGCACGTACCGGCCGCAATCCAGCCACCGGTGCAGAGCTGAAGATCAAGGCTTCCAAGGCTCCGGCGTTCAAGGCTGGCGCAACATTGAAGGCTGCTGTGAACGGCGGTAAGAAGTAGGCATACTGATCCTTTATGAGGGCCGCTACCTCAGTGAGGCTGGCGGCCTTTCAAGTTGAATCCAATGACACGCTCTGAACTTATAAAAAAACTGGCTGATCGTTTTCCGAAATTCACCATCAGAGATTCAGAACTGGTAGTCACTGTTATCTTGGATGCCATGGCTGACACCATGTCCAGGGGAGGGCGGACTGAGATCCGCGGTTTCGGCAGTTTCGGTCTTAATTACCGTCCTCCGCGGATGGGGCGCAATCCCAAGAATGGGGTCTCAGTTCCCGTTCCCGGAAAATATGTCCCGCGCTTCAAGGCCGGTCTAGAACTGCGCGCGCGCGTCGATTATGGTAGCCCGCATCCTTGAGGTTCTACTAGCGTGATTTACGGATAAACACTGCTTTCGTTATCAACCAAGTCCTCTCGACGAAAATTGAACTTCAAGGGATAGCCATGTCGTCATCAGAATGAAAACCTGAAAGTCATCATCGATCAACTATTGTCCGCCCAAGAGACGGCAGAGATGCTTTTCGAGAAACTGCAACGCATGGAAAGCCATACGCCCCATCTCTGCGCTGTTACAGCGGCAAGCATTTCAGATGGCCAACTCCTGACCGGTCGTGTTCTCTCAAATCTGTCCGTAGCACAACGCGAGATTGAATCCCGGCTGCCGGATTATGCTTTCGATTCTGGAGTTCATTGGGCGGCTGGTAAGCTCAACCTTTCTGTGGCATGTATGTTTCCTACGCACCTGGATATGATGCTTTCCCACCATGATGAGGGAATCAGACAAGTCGCTGTACGTTGCGGCGATCTGAGTGAAGAACAGTTGCAGAAAGCGCTTCAGGACCCAGAAAACTGGGTCAGGCAGGCGGCGGAGACACGCAAACGGGACGGGAACAAGCCCTCGATACACAGGGACCTGCCTGTTGTGACCCTAAAATCTGTTGCAAGAATTGGTTATCAGTGACGCATCAAAGCAGTTCGGATTCCTGCGTAAAGCAGCCTCATTTCCTTGCATTCTGATGGACTGCTTTCGGCGAGGATCTGCCATAAGAAAAACGGGCATCTTTTAAAGCTGCCCGTTTATAGTGAAGCAATCGGAATCATATTTAACGAACCGACGTCTTTACCTTAATCATCGCCATGAGTCGTTTTTCACCACTCTTGGAAGGAGTTTTTGTACCAGATGAATTCAGGAGGCCAGAACGAGCACTCGTCAACAATCCCCGCGACTCCATCCACGCTTCCAGGAACGGTTGAAGCCGTGTATCGGAAGAATACAAAATTCATCAGCCCTTCTTCCATCCATTCCAGCCTGTCCTCTTCGTAGTGAGGATCAGTAGCAAGCATGTCGGCGTCTTCATCTGCTTCGCGGATATATCTGTATATGTCATCAGCGCAAAGTGCGAACGCAGATGAATCTTCAACGAATCTGCCAGATGGATCACGGAAGTCCATCGCATCTTTAACATCCATCGCAATGATCACGCCGAAGTAGTACGCCCGTTCGGTTGGTTCGAATGCCTTTGCTGATTCGGCAACATGATGCCAGTGATTGAAGTGAACCTCTTTGGCTACGAGATCCAAAGCTTCATGGTGAGAAATGCCGCTTTCCCTTTTGAGCTTTCGTGCCTTTTGCTTGAGCTTTTCGACGGATGCCGAAGTAATGATGATTTGTGTACGCATTGTTAAACTCCTATCAATAGCGCGGAAATTCAGTGCCCACTGCTGAGACCCGCATGAAAGGAATCTCGAATGCTAATTTTGTGATGATTGTCCCGTCCGGGTATGCCAAGGTGGGCAGCAGGCTTCAATCCAGCCAGTTGGCAGAATATCAGAAAAGATGAATGGTAGTGAACAGATGGCGCTGCAACCCGCATTCCTGATAATCCTGATTATCAGGAACTACACTTTTCGCGAATAAAATGGCAGGAAATACAAGCCACCGTTCAAAACAGCCCAATGTGCCTGCAAATACAAGTATCAATGCCGTGATCTAAAATGCAATCGACACCATACAACAGAGTGCGACACCATGGATGAGCAACAACAAAACACGGAAGAGATGATCGATGGGCTGGTGCGGCCAGAAAGAATGGCTCATGCCATCGGGCGGGCGCCCAAATGCATCAAGGATGAGATTGCCGGCCTTGTGGAGGGGGAGCAGATTCCTGGCTCATTCGGTGATCTGATCAAGCGCTCCGTCGAGATGACTGAAGAGCACAAGGAATTCGCCGGAACGAACGTTGTATCGATTTTTCGGAAGGGCGTTTTTGGTTAGTCTCTATGGGGGCTATACCCCCATAGAGCATCTTCAACGGTTAAGCAGTTCAGCGGCCGCTCGCTTCCCCAGCGCCCTTAAAGCTACGACCCTTTCCATTTGTGAAGCTCGCGGATTCGACTTACCAGCCTCCCAACTGTAGATGGTCTGTGCGGACACTCCAAGAAGGGAGCCGGCTGCTTCTGCGCTCAAACCCAAACGATTTCGATGGGACTTGAATCCCTTCGCTGTAAAACGCGGTTTGCTCGCAGGCTCGGAGGAGGGCGCCTCACCAGCCAATTTTGAAACGAGCTTTTCCAATCGGCCAACTTGCAGCTCAAGAGATGATGCACGCCGCTTCAGTGACGCGATTTCTGAACGGTATTGAGAAGATGTCTTTTTGAGTTTGTCAGTCTCACCACGTATCTCTTTGCGAGAAATTCGCGAGATCTCATCCTTCAACATTGACGTAAGATTGGCCACAATTAATCCTCCTAGGATTGTTCACGGTGTTTTAAGTAGCACTCTATGAATATTGCATTTGCATTGTAGCCCATAGGCTGCAAAGACTTAAGGTCAGTCTTGGCGGCAATTCGGCCATTGCGGAACTCAAGGTGACTGCATCAGTACGATGCTGTGTGCCAGAAGCAGTCATTCCGTAGGCCGCCAAGAAGAAATATATGTTTTGTAAATCGTTTGGCCTACTCCTGCTCAGCGTTGGTGGGCGGTGTATATTACGTGGCAAAAGTGGGTGAAGAGTAATGCTCCTCTTTATCGCGGCCCCCAAATATGCAATCACATGAGTAGAGAGTGCGGATGGAAAGCTATGTTCAATTAGAACGACAATTTTCGCCTGTCCCAAAAAGTCAAGAAGAGGCGGAAACTGATGAAATCCTCTCGATCTGGGGCCATGTCAAACCAAAAACTTGGAATGATTTGGATAGCGAATTTCGTTGTGTCATTTTGGCGGAAGCCGGAGCAGGCAAAACCGAGGAGTTGCGGCAGCGTGCGAGAGTACTGTCGAATAAAGGGAAGCCAGCCTTCTTTATCTGTATTGAGGATATTGAAGCCGATTTCTATAAGGCGTTTGACATAGGTGATGAAGCTCAATTCCAATCATGGCAACAGTCGGCGGGGGAGGCATGGTTTTTCCTGGATTCTGTCGATGAGGCACGACTTGAAAATCCGAGAGACTTCGAAAAAGCATTGCGCCTCTTCGCGAAAAGTATAAAAGAAAGTGCTTACAGAGCCCATATCTACCTGTCCAGTCGACCCTACGCATGGCGTCCGAAGGAAGATAGAAAATTGTTGGATGAACTCCTATTTCTTCCGGCCCCACAGGTGGGTGACGGAGATGAGGTAGTTCAGCAAACTGAACGGCAAAGCGCACTCACTATCTACACTATGCGCCCCTTGGATAAAGATAGGGTTCGGCGCTTTTGCATAGCACGTGAAGCAAATGAAGTTGATCAACTGTTGCTTGAAATTGAACGCGCCAACCTTTGGGGTCTGGCAGAGCGCCCGTTTGATCTCGAAGGCATTCTAATCAAATGGGCTGAGGATAAGGCACTGGGCGGCCGTCTGGAACTGCTTCGCCACAACATTGACAAGAGGTTGCGCGACGACCACAACAGTAATCGGGCACAGCGCCAACCACTGAATCTTGAACGGGCAAGAGATGGTGCCCGACGTTTGGCCGCCGCCGTTTTATTGACGGGCCAGGCAGGCCTTAATGTGCCCGATGCTGTACCGGTCAAGCCTGGCATCGAAGCGGAATCTGTTCTTGCAGATTGGGACCCCAAGGATGTGCGCGCGCTATTGGAGCGAGGGATTTTCAACGACATCATTTATGGAGCAGTGCGATTTCGGCATCGTGATGTGCGCGAATTGCTTGCAGCAGAATGGTTCGAAGGGTTGCTTCAGGCAGGTCATAGTCGCCATTCCGTCGAAGCGCTGTTCTTCCGCGAGCATTATGGTGAAAAACTTGTTGCGCCTAGGCTACGACCGGTTTTGCCATGGCTTATCTTGCTAGATGATGAAATCTGTCGTAGAGCGCTGGACATTCATCCTGAAATTGCCGTTGAAGGTGGCGACCCGTCCCGTCTGCCATTATTGGTAAGGAGGCGGATTTTGACAGACATTGTCCGTCGGATTGTTTCGGATGAAGATGACCGTACCGCACGTGACAACCACGCGATTGCTCGGATCGCGAATTTAGACCTATCCGAAGATGTCCAGCAACTTATCCATAACTACTGTGATAACGACGATGCCATTTTCTTTCTCGGCAGGCTGGTCTGGCAGGGAGAAATGGAAAGCTGCATAGCCCCATTTGTTGATATTGCAGTAGAGAGATCGCGTGGAATTTATGCGCGAATAGCATCGGCTCGCGCAGTAATGACTTGTGGCTCAGTCGAGCAATATCAACGCATGTGGCAAAAGCTTAACGAAAGCGATGCTCAGCTTCCGCGAAAACTGCTTGCGGAGTTGGTTGATGGGGCGAAATCCGATAGCAGCAGCATCGAATATCTGTTGGTTTCATTGGGGAAATTACCGCCATATGAACGGTACAAGAGCAGCGGTCTCGGAAGCGCACTGCATGCATTTGTTGAACGACTTCCAGTTGGCAGGGCTCAAGAAGAAATCGCCAAATTACTCGACGGTCTGAGCAAATATCTCGATATGCAACCTTATGTTGAACGACGAGAATGCCGTGTTTCGGAGGGATATGCCTGGTTATTGAGTCCCGCTTTGCATGCCGTAGAAAGATTGATAGATACGCGCAGCGCGGTGGTGATCGGCCGGTCGGCTCTATCCATTATGCTAATGGCGCCAGCGTTACGTCATTGGTCCGAATATGATCTTGGCGAGCATAAGGGTAATTTGCCGACACTAGTCCCAGATTGGCCAGAACTTAATGATGCCCTCTATTGGGCCAGCATCGAACAGGCGCGTACTGCCAAAGCCGAAAATTCAAGTGAACCATTGAATGACGATTGGTCTGTTTCTTGGCTTGGCCATTATTGGAACTTCGATACGGCTAGCCTACCAAGGTTGCTTGGCTACATGCGTACTCGCGAGTTGCAGGCGGATAGATTGGTCGCACTAAGTACAGCGTTTCGGGTCTACACGCAAGCAGAGAGGCCAATACAAATACTTAGTAATCTGCAAGAAGTCGTTGCCACTGATGACGTCTTGCAGCATCAGTTGGACATTCTGCTCAACCCGCCAGTGTCAGAGGTGCTGCGAAGGCAAGAAGAAGAACATGCAGAGTATTTGCGAGGACGGAACGAGAAGGAAATGCGAGATAAGCAGGTTCGCGACACATGGATAGCGGAGCTACGCGCCAATCCGGATCGGGTACGCAATCCTCCGAATTTGAAACCGGACGAATTTACATATGATCAATATTGGCTGATGTGCGAATTGCGGGATCATCATTCGGCAACTGACCGATTAAGCAATGCGAACTGGCAGGCACTCATCCCAAACTTCGGTGATGACGTCGCGCGTGCTTACCGCGATGCTGCAGTCAACCGTTGGCGACACTATGTGCCGCCCCTGCAATCTGAGGGGGTTAATAGAGATAACCAGATACCGAACAAATTGATATTCGCAATGGCCGGATTAGAAATAGAGGCAACTGAGACTACCGCTTTTCCACACAATTTGAACGAGTCACAAGTACGGCACGCATTGCGGTACATCACTTGGGAATTAAACGGGTTTCCCAGTTGGTTTGAACTTATGTATCGGGCATTTCCCGCCTTGGTCAAAGACGCTGTGTGGCAGGAATTACGCTGGGAACTGGAGAATGCAGAACCGGAAAAGCCAATGCACTACATTCTTAGTGATGTGGTTTACCATGCACCTTGGCTTCATCATGCGATTGCTCCAGATTTACTGGAATGGGTACATGCCAATCCCTTACGAGCCGATACCAACCGACACTATTGCTTGCAGATATTGGCCAAAGGCGGAACCGACCCTGCTGAGCTGGCGGCGCTTGCTAGCCGACAGATAGCGCAGACCACTGGCTCAGACTCCATTTCTTGGTGGTACGCGCTGCGCGTCGATTGCGATCCTATAAATGGTATTCCTGAAGTCTCGCAATGGCTATCTGGCCTCGATGAGGATGCCGCAACGCACGCAGCCCAGATATTCATCACAGCGCTGATGGGTGACAGGAATATGAACGATGGTGGTCCAAGTATTGGCCGTTTTCGCACAGCAGAGCATCTGAAATCGCTATATATCCTGATGCATCGGTACATTCGGGCTAAAGAAGACATCAACCGTGCGGACGGTGGCGTGTATTCCCCAAAACTGCGCGACGATGCCCAGGATGCGCGCAACAGACTGTTTAACCTTATATCGGAAATTCCAGGCAAAGCGAGCTATTCGGCCATCAAGCAACTGATCCGCGAACACCCCGAGCCCGATTATCGTCCCTGGATGATCAAGCGCGCCTATAAGCGAGCCGAAGAGGATGGCGACTTGGAGCCATGGACAGCTGAGCAGGTCAGCACATTTAATTTTAAGCAAACAATCACCCCCGTAACACATCGGCAGCTTTTTGATCTGGCAGTGCACCGCTTGCATGATCTGAAGAACTGGGTAGAGCGCGGTAACGATAGTCCTTGGGAGACTTGGCAGCGTGCCAATAGCGAAACCGAGATGCGCAAGTTGATAGCCGGTTGGCTTAACCAGCAGTGCCGCGAGCAATACAGAACTGCGCAGGAGCCAGAGCTTGCCAACAGCCAGCGCATGGATATCTGGCTGGACAATACAAACGTGCATTCACCAATGCCTATCGAACTGAAATTGCTCGACAAGGGTTGGTCTGGCCCAAAACTATGCGAACGTCTGCGGAACCAGTTGGTGGGCGATTATCTGCGGGAAGAAAGTGCTGGATGCGGCGTGATTCTATTGGTCTCACAAAAATTAGATCCCCAAAAGCGATGGAAGATCGGTGGCCGCCTCGTAGGATTAAATGAACTGGCTAGGGCACTTAAACTCTACTGGCAAGACATCGCTGACGAATTTGACGGCATTGAGGAGATAGAAGTGATTGTTATCGATTTGGCTATAAGGGCACAAATCAGCAACACGTGAGAAGACAAACTCCAGGTCCGCTTTGGTTCTTGCTACTCCAGCTATTCGATGTCCGCACCGATGAGCTGCCAGGACGGCAGCTCGGCCATTGCAGCCCCAACGACTTTTCTTTCGCGATGTCCGCAATTTGAAAGGTGCGGACTAAATAGCTAACGCGGTAAATGATTTGACTACTACACCTACCAATCAATAAGCCTTATACCGTAGCTAATATCTGCCTCTTGGAGGATATGACATACTCTTCTGTCCTAGTCTTTCTTGTCAGGATCTCACCAAAGAGTTTTTTCTGGGGGGATTTCTGAGCTTTTGCATCTTCTGCCTTTTGCCTAAGGTACGAAGTACCTTCAATCCATTCTTGGACAGTCTCAGACCTGCAGACTTGGTGGTAAATGGATAAAAGATCGCTATCTAGCACAACAGGTGACGCCAGACGTACAAAACCGAGACCATGTAATTTCGCACGGAAGGCAACCGGGTAGCGCCTTTCTGGTAATTCATCACAGGTTGATTTATATCGAACAACCGCCGTTACCTGAGATGCACCAAGAGGGTTGAGGCTGGCAAAATTCTTTGCATTATTTGCGTCAATGGCCCCCAGATTTGCCGGAATAGTTATGTCGCGCCGCCCTTCACACAGTAGCGCATAATGAGAGCGCCACCCTCCTTTTTGCCCACGGCTTCCTCGACTTGTAATCATCATGTGGCTTGGCAGTCGAACTTCAACGCCATTTTCATCATGATAACCAAGCCACAATAACACTTGAGTCGGTGAAACATCAGCATGCTTTGCCGCGCTTCGCATGGGTGTAAATAGTACTTCCACCTCATTGCCTAGCGCCTCCTGTCTCGCGAGCGTTGCCGCAACGCCAAGAGAATTCCCAATGCCCCAAGCAAAAAGTCCTTGACCAGCCCTTCTTTCCAGTTCCTTGCGGCGCAAGATCATATCCAAGGATTGACCTGCTTCCGTCCCCATCTTCGTCCAACAAAAAACGGGGGGGATACCTTCGTGCGTTACTTCTAAACTTATCGCGTTCAACGCTAGGCGAAGGTCAGAGAGATTCATGGCCATTCCTTTATTTGCAATTTTGCGCTATTGTATCACTCAATCATGAAAAAAGTGCAAAGAAGATGGTCTGATGTTGCGAAGGAATTAAATGAGCAGTTATTCCAAAGCAAATTGAGCCACGAAGAACTCGCAAGTGCCTCTGGCGTTAGTTATTATGCTATTCGCCGCTTCAGGTTGAGCGGCGTACTCAACCAGTCGGCCAATAGTAGGAAGCTTTGCATATTTTTCAATATAAATACGGATATTGATGTGAAAGTGCAACCAGATCAATTTGCGAAGCTTGTATCGGAATTGGCGTCTGTATGGGACGGATCCGAATCTCATGCCAAGCTACTCGCCAAGTTGATTCGCAGTACGAAATCATTTAGGGTCGAGGGCCGCAAGGACCTCTAGAATGTGGCGATACAACCAATCTTGGACTGCAGGTGACTCCTTTCCCAAATAGTGCTGAAGAATTTAAGAAAAGACTGATTAAGTCCACAGGGCTGACTGAATCTATGGTTTCGGCAGCCTGGCCGGAATGGTGGAGTGATGCGGCTGATGCATCACCCTCTTCACAAGCCGATCTGCGATTCACCCTTGCGCGCAAATTAGGCCTCGACCCCCTTTCTCTTCTGGATGACGAAGCACCGAAATTCATATGGGAAGATGCCGCCAAGTTTAAAAATTTCCGCGGAGATATGCAGGCGGCTCGCCCCGCGATCAGTTCATTCGGCATCGCTTTCGGCAGAATGCTCATCCATGGCCTCCCGCAATACACACCTCTGCATGAACTTGATCCCATTGGGCTAAGAAAAAGTATCCTGGCTTCGCGCCGGTTTGTTGATCTCACCGGATTGATTGGATTCTTATGGGGTATCGGTATTCCCGTTGTACATTTGCGTGTACACCCTCTCGCCGCCAAGAATATGTGCGCGATGTCAGTGAGAATAGGCGACCGGTACGCTGTACTGCTTGCCAGAGACGCCAATTACCCTGCATCGACAGTTTTTCATTTAGCTCATGAAATTGGACATATTGCGCGAGGACATCTTTCTGATGGCGGCGCGCTGATTGACATGGATGATCCCACTGAGAGAGTTGAAGAAGTAGACCCAGAAGAAATTGAAGCCGATGAATATGCGCTGACGTTATTAACTGGTTACCCAAAACTTGAAGTGGAAAATACCGGGGCCGGTAGGGGCGCGCGCCAACTCGCAAGTGAGGTTATGCGCGTTGCCGACCAAGCTCGTATAGAGCCGGGAACTTTGGCGCTGTGCTACGCCTATACAAATAAAGATTGGGCTACTGCACAAAAATCCCTGCAGTACATCTACGAAAGGCCTTTGCCGGTATGGGAGGGGGTAAACAAAATTGCAGCGACGCAAATCAAGTGGGACTTGATGAGTGACGAAACATCTAACTTCGTCAGAGCACTAATGGGAGGTCTATAGATTGGTCACCTCACTAATGGATAACGATGTTCTCCATAAAACAACTGCATATGGATTATTTGTCGACATGCTTGCGATACCGCGACTGCAAAAGGAAGTTTATGGCGCACTTGGTACAGCCAGATTTGTTGTTCGCAAGAAGATCAGCAAACGTCCTCCCTCACGCGGTCTGGAGGCTGCACTCGCTGACTTTACTGCTGCAGTAGGAATGCTAAAAGAGATTGAACCAACTCCCGAAGAGGTCGATATCGCCGCCAATATTGAACGCTTGGCACAACTACGCAATTTGGAGCTGGATACGGGCGAAAGCATTCTTTGCGCGGTAATGCTTGCGCGTCATCTTGGACACATTCTTACGGGCGATAAGCGCGCCATCAAGGCCCTGGAAGTACTAAATGCCGCCGAACCCTATTCGAACAAATTTAAATCAAAATTAATATGCTTGGAACAACTATTTATTTGGCTCGCAAATGGTCACGAAATCCAGAAAGTTAGGAATACAGTGTGCGCCGACAGAACAATCGACAGCGCATTGACAAGCTGCTTCGGTTGCTATTCTCCCGAGGTACAGAACGAATCCTGTATCGAGGGGCTCAATAGCTATATTCTGGATCTGAGACAGGATGCCCCCAACGTTCTTGTATAAGAGTACTAATTCTTCAAAAAGACCGCATAGGGATCACAAAGCTCCGCCACCAAGCTGATTTGTATGTTGGTTACTTCTTCCGGTGCAGAGGGAATGTCAATCTGATCCGACAAATCAAGGCACGCTTTATCAACGCGCCCTGCGATGTAATTATGACCGCGCACTCCCTTGCTATGCCCCACTGCCACCCTTGTTTTATCTAGAGGCAGCACGAATTTTTCCTCATGAAGATCCTTTATGGCCAACGCAAATCGGGAGCCCAAAACATTAATTGCTTGCGGCACATCTTGCCAATGGACGCCGTCGACCGAGTACTGCTCCGCCCTGACAGGGTCGGCAAAATGGTGTGATTCCATCTCCTGCATGCAAAGCAATATCTTTCCACCCATCGCTTGATGCATCTTCGCAAATGGCTGAACCATCGTGCCGGGATGGCAGGTATTTCCCCCATAGCCCCAGAGCGCAAAGCCGGCCTGTTCAATTTCCAAGGTCTTCCTCTGAATAATGTCTTCCAGAGACTCATTGGCATGCACGCCAACTTTCATAAAGAGAATGCCCTGTTGGGGTGTAAGTATCTTGGTCATTTCGCTTCCTCAAATAATTCGTACTGATATTCGTCGTCGTGTGCTTTCCCGTAATCGACGCGCTTCTTCTCACGCACGTACTTAATCCTGGGGTGCTGATCTTGTCCGTAAAAGTTTGCCAGTCGCACGGGATCAACGATTGCCGCCGATTTCCCCGGTGGAGTTGTTCCTGGTATTGACTTAAAAACCAGATTGCAGGATCGCAGGTTGGGGTTGTCATCAAGATGGTACAAGTGCAATTTTGAGGACATCTTTTGTACGTAGAACCCTGACCCGAGAGAGAATGATTGAGTTGCCGCAAGTACCCGCTGCGGCCACTCTAACTCATGGTCATCCGCTATGACTACCGTACCTTCCCCGTGGTAGCCGACAGCTTCCATGCCACGCTGAACGAATACGTTCACACTCGCGCCATCGTTACTCGCACCCCACGGTGGATTAGTGTAGTAACAGTCGAACTTGCCCTCTTCCGGGAAAGCATCCAGACAGTTGTAAAGTACGGAGCGGAGATTTTTAATCTTCTCCTTATCGGCGAACCTTGTTATTGCTCCGCAGATTCTCTCGTCAAAATCAAATACGGCAATCTCAGCGGGACCGAAGTCGAAGATTTCGCGATGTTTAAGGTACGCAACACAAATGCTAATCGCATCGCCATCGCCAATAAATGCAAGCCTCTTACCATCAGCCCACTTGGCAATCAACTCGGACTGCAGAACCATATCTCCAGTCTTCATGTAAATTTGATCCAGCTCACGCAATGGACGCGGCCTATTCTGAACCACATCCGATATCGCATTGATCGCTGCCCGTAAATCAATATTGTTTTTCTTTGACATCCAGCCCCCTGGAGTTGAAGTTACTGCTTGTTGTTTGGACTTCCAATTCCCGTAATGCTCATTAAATTACAGAGCAAATTGTCTGGTGAGCACGATGAATTTAAGTAGTAGAGCGACGCTCCAGTCTCCATGGCGTAAATACTGGCAACCTGACATTGGAGCTGAGTATGCAAATCGATCTCGTAGCGAAGCGGCATTGGACGACCTGCTGCATTCTTTGAGATGCGCTCGATAATTGTTTCAGGGCTGGCGTACAAACAGACGATTACATCGGGAGCAAGTCCACCTAGCTGTTTCTTCGTAAATGGAGTTACCCGAAATCCGAATTCTTCGATTGTAACCGGGTGGGAATCAACTACCACCGTTCGCTGCCCCCTGTTGGAATTGACCAATGCTACGAGCTGGCTATCCACAGCCTGCACATCTTCTCTTGTGATTATTTTGGCGGACTCTCGCCTTAGATCATCCTGAGTGGAAATCAGCTTTGTTCGCCTTTGAACACAATCCAACAATTCCTTGCTATAGGTAAACACTACCGCGTCAGGTAGCTGCTGGCTCAGATTCTCGGTAAGTGTGGACTTCCCTGTGGCAGGCGCACCAGTCAGATAGATAATTTTGTGTGCCAAGGCAACTCCCATCGATACCCCATATGTAGACGCTCAGCTTTTCGCTGTCACAGGACGAGGCGTCTTAGTCGAGCAATAATAAATGGTGGTAACGTAATAATGGTGACTGGACAAAACTAGCACCAAAACGCTCACTTTGGTATATGCCATTTGGCCTATATATTCCTCGGAAGAGCTAGGTTAGAGCTTCTATATGGCCTGCCAGACGCAATAAATCGGCCGTATCTGTCACGTACTGGCTCGAAGCGGAAACATGTGTTTCCTAGGATTTCGTCTGCTTCTCATCCATATAGCGGACGCATCGTAAGATTTCTCGCTAAGACCGTTTTGGCCGATGATCTGCCAAGTCGGCAATTCGGCCTAATGTGATGCTTCGCATTAGGCCGAATCGGGCAGCGTATTTAGATCAAATCTGAACTGTTGCCCCCTTAGGCATCGAGAGATGCCATCAAGCCGATGAACAAGAATTGGATCTCACTGTTCTTCAATGATCAACATTCCGTTGTCGATAATGCTTGGATCATCCGTCCTTGGCTTGAATGCAACAACGCGCCATCCATGCTTGTAAATTTCATCGACGCCGACAAGTTCGTTCCCGAACATTCCCCAGCAAGTGAACATGCCGGCCTTACTGCTTTCCTGCACGCAAGAGGCGCCTTTCTTGTAGTGTGATGGCCTGGTGCTGTTGTCTGGAATGTTTCCTGCATGAGCTAGAGGCACCAGGGCCAATCCAAGCATCACGAACCCTGCTGTTACTTTACGAAGATAATGGCAATTCACAGAAAGTCCCCTTTCTAAGTTTGAGCGTCTTTCACAATCTCCGAATCCCGCTTCTACGCAGGGCCCGGACCAGCATATCTTCTTGCGCTTTTTCCTCGGCAATCTCTTGGTAGATTTTCCTCCAGTCGTTTGGCTTGAGGTTTCTGCACCGTTCAGCGGATCGTCGAGATGCGCGGTTTGCTGCAGGTGTGAGACATAGCAATGACCATGTATAGAACAGGCCGGAAAGTACCAATACGGTTACTACGGGTGCCCCAGCCAGGATGAACATCACTGGAAAAAACAGTTGATATGCAATCCCTTTGGCATCCAGTCCACCTGAGAAATTGGTCATCACGTCATACACGAACTGCTTGATTGGATGATCCATGTATTCCACGGTTGCATAGTTGTGCTTGTCTGGCACCTTCACGTCGCGATAGTGAGGGAGGCCAAAGTGCATTGTGCGGCCTTTGTATTGAGGAAGGTCTTCCCATCTCGTCAGCTTTCTCCCCCACATTTCTTCTGTCCTGCTGACTTTAAGTAATGTCCCCGGTCCATTTGGCTTGAATACATTTGTGAGTGGCAACGCTCCTCGCTGACCGCGGTGCAGCTTCACCACTTCCCTGTATAGCCAAGAAAGCACGGACATGGCTCCAATCGCACATACCGCCAACAAGACAAATCCTAGAACAGTAGTCATCCTGGTTATCTCCTTATCTGTAGGGCTCCAATTTAACACAAATGAGAAGCAAACTCCGTGGAAACAAACGCCGCAAGCACGGATTCTTCGCTGCATGGCAAAACGTACAGCAGCTAGTGTTAGGCAATCCTCAGAGGAGCAAGATCTGCGAAGCATCCTTGCGCAGAATGTTCGTCGCATTCGGCGTGAGCAATCTCTTTCGCAGGAAGACTTGGCATTCAAGTGTGACTTGGACCGCACCTATATTTCTGCGGTCGAGCGCTGCATCTGGAATGTCTCGTTGGGGAACATCGGGAAAATTGCCTTGGCGCTTGGAGTTGAGCCGTGGCAGTTGCTTATGCCTGAGGAGTAGCTGGCCTACTTATTCAGTTTTGCAAGAATCGAACTTGGTGTCAGATGCGTGTACTTCCGCAACTCCGAAAGCGTCTTGTGCCCTGTGATACTTTGGACCTCAAATACGTTGAGACCTTTTTCGAACAGTCTCGATGCGCCTTCATGCCTCAAATCATGGAAATGTAGGTCGTGGGCGCCGATGTCATCTCTGGCGGCCTCCCAGGCTCTCCTGATCTGCCCTTTGTTGATCGACCACACCTCACCTTCATCTTCCCAGCCAACTGCATCAAGGGCGTTCATGGCAACGCGAGAAAGGATGGTGGTGCGAGACTCGCCGTTCTTTGTGTCGGTGAGTAGGGCTGTGCATTTCTTTTTGTTTATATTCTCCCAGCGCAAGGAGAATATTTCAGATTGGCGCATGGCTGTTTCTACCGCAATGATGACGAATTGCTTCGGCTCGCCGATTAGCGCTTTCATCAGCTTGTAGTATTCCCCTTTTTTGAGCCGCCTGGTTCTCGCCACTCCGTTATCTGGCAGGTCCATCTGGCCGGTGACTGGATTCGTCACCGGCAGGCGCCACTGACGTATTGCTACGCGATACAGGTGAGAGATGAGTGAGACGTACTTGCGCTGATTGTTTTCGCTTCCGCCAATCTCTCCCATGAAAGCGATTACGTCGTCAGCGGTGACCCCATGGAAAGGCTTCTTTGCCAACTGCATGCGCTTCGCTTTGCCGATTCGCCATTCCTCGGTATCGGCACCTTTCTTGTGCGGAGTTATCTCCAGCAGGTAACGATCAAGCGCATCACCAACCGTCAAACCTTTTATGGATTGTTTCTTGATGCGACTTTCAATCACTGCGCTCTCATGTACATCGAGCGCTTGTGAGAGTTTATGGCTGTCACGAAAGACCCGTGCCTCTGCTAGACTGTCGAGCGTCTTGTCTAGCTTGTGGCCGTTCACCATCATGCGTACGCGGAAAGAGTACAAACCTTCTTGGTATATGCCTTTCTCGACCTTTTTCCACATGATGGTGCCCACGAACTATTTGCCGGATTTTGCCGGATAATTATTTTTGAATCAATATAAACAGCGCAGGCAATGGGTTTGGTGGGATTTAATCTATGGATTTAGGTTCCAGCGCCGCAAGGCGTGAGAGTTCGAGTCTCTCCTTTCGCACCAGTTATACCCCCTGCTTTCCGCCAGGTATTCATACCTTCACATTGTCGTGCCGGCCTTTAAAGGCTATATTGCGTCACAGGAGCGATAAATGTCGAACGAAAGCCAGAATAAGCGCGCCGTATTAGAAGCGCGTCACCATGACCCCTTTTCTTACCTGGGGTTGCACCAATCCAAATCCGAATACGTATTCCGAGTGTTCCAGCCTTACGCCACCGAAGTCTCGGTGTTCGATGGAAAGGTTTGGCTGCAACTGGAGCGTGTCGATGCGGCGGGACTGTTCGTGTGGCACGGCAAACAGGATTTGCCCACACCTTGCCGCCTGCGTCTGAACTATTTCAATCATCTGCTGGAAGTGCATGATGCCTTTACCTTCGGCAGCAGCATCAGCGAACACGACCTGCATCTGTTCTCGGAAGGCACGCTGCAACAAGCCTACCGCACACTGGGCGCACATCACATGGAGCTGCAAAGCGTGTGGGGCGTGCGTTTTGCGGTGT